>ENA-UPTA01005328-UPTA01005328.1-activated-sludge-metagenome-genome-assembly--contig:-NODE-5328-length-11816-cov-7.028654_pt1 | contig 11816 bp, 9 predicted proteins | sample MGYA00238184_ERZ773361 | MGnify/ENA primary metagenome ERZ773361 (study PRJEB29100, sample SAMN05720205) | activated sludge metagenome | isolation source: anaerobic digester from wastewater...
AAGGCGCTGCATAAAACAGCGGCGCATGCGGCTGTCCCCGGCGAGGGGGAAAGGGCGGTTGAGGAAATCATTCGGGCCCGGTTTGACGGGGACGGGAATCTATCGTCTATCCCGGGTATATTTTGGCGGGACAGCCAGGGAGACATCGTATCCAATCCTGGAGAACGGCTTTATATAGAAGATTTGGATTCGATTCCTTTCCCGGCGTATGATCTGATTCCTCTCCCCGCCTATTGGAAACATCAATCGTTTTCTTCCATCATTAAAAATCGGTATGCCTCGTTGTTCAGCAGCCGGGGGTGCCCGTATAATTGTATTTACTGTCATCGTATTTTTGGGCAAAAATTCCGTTTTCATTCCGTGGGCCGGATTATCGAAGAAATAGAATATCTACAACAGATGTATGACATCAATGACGTGGAATTCCTGGATGACATTTTTAATCTGAACCATAACCGGGTTTTTGAATTTTGTGATTTATTAAAGAGGAAGAATATGCGTCTTAAGCTTTCTTTTCCCAACGGTGTTCGTACTGATATATTGACGGAAGAGGAATTGTGCGCCTTGGTGGAGGCGGGGCTTTATTTCTGTAGTTTTTCCCTGGAGAGCGGTTCCCCGCGGATTCAAAAACTGATCGGGAAGAACTTGGATGTTGAAAAGTTCCTCAAAAATGTTGAACTGGCTGTATCGTATGGGGTCTTCTGCAATGGTTATTTTATGGTTGGGTTCCCCACCGAAACAGAACCTGAAATCCGACAGACAATTGATGTCGTCTGCCATTCGTCTCTGCACACAACATCTTTTTTCACCGTGACCCCATTCCCCAATACCGATGTCTACCGCCGTGTCCTGCACGCCACCCCGGAGAAACTTTCGGGGATTCGCTATGATGATATGGAATATGCGACTATCCACTGCAATCTGTCCGATGTCCCGGATGAAATTTTATTTTCCTGTCAGCGCCAGGCCCACCGGAGATTTTATTTAAACCCAAGACGGGTATTCCGTATCCTGAGGGATTATCCTTCCCCCGGCTCTTTACCGTTTATCCTGCCAGTATTGGTGAGTCGGTTGACCAAGGGGTTGCTCGTCCCTTAGCCCGGGGCATTTCTCCTTCAATCAAGCATAAAGAGTTATGAAATTTTAGACATGTTGGGGACAGCCCTGTTTAAATATCACGACATGTTGAATTTTCTAAATAGAATTTATGAATATTATATAAAAACTATCTCAAAACTTCTTATAACAGATAATCCTGTTTTAGATATAACGGATTACGTAATTTTGAAAGAAGGGACGCCTGATCCGGTCGGGGAATTTATTCTAGGTGCCAGGCCGTATCATTGTTGCTGATACATCCCCGGAAATCGTCAGCTTCAACCCGGACGACCCGTAGACTGTCCCCTTCATCCCAGGTTCGGTACCCGCGTTGACAGACAATGTGCAAAATGGATCCGTAAATGGAGAGTGTGAAATGAATCGACAAGGCGTCTGATTGGATTCGGTTTTCGAGGAAACGTGAGATCCGGACCGTCATCTTCGCGGCATCCCGGGGCCAGGCCTGTTTGGCGTAATATTCATGGACCCCGTCTAAGCAGATATCCAGGTCATGAGTCATCTCTAGGGATTCCAAGACGGCAAGCCCGTGTTTTTCCCAGGCCTGAAGAAATTTCCCTTTTTCATCGGCCTTTTTAAAATATTCAATGAAATTAATTTTTTTGAAGGGGAACATGAAAAAATTTTATGGTTCGGATATAATTTCCATTGCGATTATCTTTGTTTTCATTAATAATCAATGATACCATAGTCCTGTTTTTGGCTGTAGTTTTTTAATAGAAGATCAACACGGTGTTGCCCGTAAGTTTAAAGCTGCTTATGAGGAAGGCGTTAAGGCCGCCGTGGGGCAAAGGGGGCAACACGCCGTCCGGATTTTTAATGCTGTCTTTAACCATGTCGTGAGCGGTTAACAAGGGAGGGGATGATGTTCGAACACAAGGCGTCTCGTGAGCAAAACGAAAAGGATGTGAAACTGGCCCGGACCCGTTTCCCGAAACTGAAATTTACAGTCTTGAAGAATGACGATGGATTTTGTTATCACCATTATAAAGTGGGGGATGAGTTTATCCTGGATGATTTTACTCATGCGCCGGAGCATTTCTGCCTGGCGATCGCGCATGCGGCGTTTCCCTGTATGCACACCCTGACCTTTGGCGGCCGGTTCCCGTTTATGCAAAACACCGCGTCTTTGTGCACGACCTGTCCCGACGGCGGCAAGATGGCTTTCAAGGTCGAGGTGCTCGATGAAAACGGCCGGGTTGTTGTGGACCCGCAAAAGGAGACGCCCAAGGGCCCGAATCCTAAAAAGATGCTCATTGAAGTGGAGTATAGCGATAATACGTGTTCGTACGGCTATAAGGTCGGGGACACATGGGAGGTCAAGGGATTACAGACGCCCCTCGGGATGTGCGGTGCGGCGTACCATTTATTGTTCCCGGTTTTATTTGAGATGAATTTTGGCGCGAAATTTAGTTTTGAGAAAAATCCTAATTGTAAGACCGGGATTACGTGCCCGGACGGCGGGAAAGTGAAGTTTAAAGTGACCCGGCTGGATGATAACGAAAATAAACATTGAAGAGGCCGGGTTTTAAAAACATTGCGCAACAAATAGATTGTTAAGAGGAGGCAACGATGGATATATTTAAACTTAGAAAAGCGCTGTTGGTTTCGCGTGTGTGTGAAATTCTGTATCCCATCGTGGCGTTGGGAGGGATCATCGCCCTGGTCCTATTGGCGGACTTTTCGTTCACGGATCAGGCCCCGCTTATTATTCTTGGATTACTGGGCTGGTTGGGTTATGAAATATTCCGCTTTGTGAAAGCCCTGAAATTTCGAGTGATCCTGCAGCCCGAGGGCGTGCGGATCCGGAACAATCCATTGGTGCCTTGGAATCATATTCAGAAAGCCAAGTTGAACGGATTGCGGTTCGGCATGGATCCGGTGATTATCCTTTACACGATGGATGGAACGCAGTTAAAGATTCCGGCGGCTATTGAGGGATTGCCGTATATCAGTGCCGCGGTTGAAAAAAATGTTAGTAACATTGAAAAGGAGACGACCTGATTTGGACGATTTTTTAGAAATGATGGCCATGCAGGCTGTCTTAATCGCCGTCGGCGTGGTGATCGGCCTGATTTTTTACGGCGTCCGCGCCTTTATGGATACAAAAAACATGCCGGATGACCTGACCCGGGAGGCGGTAGTTGAAGAAATCCGCCAAATGAATGATCAGGGTTTGAATTACAAAGAAAAGCTGGCGCTCATTCAAAAGAAAGGCTTCCGTCGTAATGTGGCTGATCAACTGCTGGCGGAAGCAATGCGCCGCCATAAAGATCACCGGTAGGCCGCAGTTATCCCGAGGTTGAATTTGAAATCATTTTTTAATAAAAACGCTTATTCCCCCGTGATATCCGCTGAGAAAACGTATGCCCCCATCTAAAAATCCTGTTATAAAATCGCAGCCTAATTCGGTGACGCCGGAAAAAACCCGGCATCACGCCGAAATTTTGTCCAATCGCGTGCTGAAACGCTATCAGCATATGCGAAAGCGTTTCGCCCGGCAGAATATTGAATGTTTCCGGCTTTACGATTGGGATATCCCGGAGGTGCGGGCGGTGGTCGACTGGTACGCCGGCCACCTGGTCGTGGGAGAATATGTGCGCTGGCAGACCGGACCGCAATGGCTTCCCCAAATGGCCGCGGCTGTGGCCGCGGTTTTGGGGGTTCCTTCTGAAAATGTGCACCTGAAGCGCCGCCGTACCGGCGGGGAGGACGGACAGCCGCGTTACAAAAAAACGGGCCGGGAGAAAGCGTGCATCCAGGTGCGGGAAAGAGATCTGCGTTTCCTGGTCGATTTGGATGGCTTTCTGGATACCGGGCTTTTTCCCGATCACCGGGATACCCGTATGATGATAAGGGAATGCGCCGCCGGGAAAGATTTTTTGAACCTGTATGGTTATACCGGGACTTTTAGTTGCGCGGCAGCCCTGGGCGGGGCGAAAAGTACGGTCACCGTGGACCGCTCCGCCACGTATCTCAAATGGGCACGGGACAATTTTGAGTTGAACGGCCTTTGGGGCTCGCAGCATTCTTTGGTCCAATCCGATGTGGGGGCGTACCTCGATAAAGTCATCCGTTCCGGCCGGCGTTTTACGCTCGCTTTTGTAGATCCACCGTCATTTTTCCGGGACCGCCGTCGCGGGCAGGCTTTTGATATTAACCGGGAACACCCCGCCTTGCTGGAAAAGGTTGTCCGGGTCCTGGCCCCGGGGGCTTTGCTTTTTTTTTCAACGAATCACCAGCGGTTTACCCCCCGCTTAGACGACCTTCCCGTGAAAGATTTGAAAGAATTGACCCCCCAAACGATCCCGGAGGATTACCGGAACCGCTGTGTTCACCGTTGCTGGCGGATGACAATGAGGAGTAAGCCGGTTTTATGGAACAACGGCACAGGCTCGTGATGATGGGCGTGGGGGATATTCCAAAGAATGCCTGAGAGGAGGGTGCCGTTATGAAGACGCGCCGAATTTATATTTTGTTTTTGGGGCCTTTATTTTGTTTTTTCTGCCTGCTGTCTGCCCCCGTGTGCGCAGAGCTTAATCTTGATAAGCTTTCTGATCCTGATATTCAGAAAGTCAAGCGGCTGATTACGGACCTGGAGCCGCTTATTGTCCAGAGGGACCGGACGAGAGACCGGGCTAAACTGACCTTTGAGGAACTTTATGCTCCTTTAAGCGCGGATCAAAAGTCTTTTTTAAAACAATTCGAAAAACTTAACGCCCGGGATCTTGATGTGAAAATCCCTTTTCGGGGGATTTCGACCGGAGAGGAAGACCTGGTCCGGATCACCGGCCAGAAGGTCAAGGTGCGGGACCATAAAAAGGAAGGAACGGATAAGGACGAAAGAGAACTTTTGCCGCAGTTTCTGCCTCCCTGTGTTTATCAGCAGTATTCAGCGATGATGGATAAGATGGGAAAGGATATCGGGAAGCGCCTGTTGATTGAGTCTGGATACCGGTCAAGTGCGTATCAGTTGTATCTGTTTGTTTTTTATTTGCGGAATCATGGATACTCGATCCGGGAGACCGCTCAATTTGTGGCTTTGCCCGGGTATAGCGAACACGGCGCGCCTGAATTTCAAGCGGTCGATTTTATCAGCCAGGATGGGATTAATGGGAAAGACGACCCCGCCGAATTTGAAGCCTTGGAGGAATATCGCTGGCTTTTGAAAAACGCCCGGCAGTTCGGTTTTGTCCTGTCTTATCCGAAATCTTCTGCCCACGGCATTGCTTATGAGCCATGGCACTGGCGTTTTGAAGAAAATCTTATCCGGAAATCCCGATCCGGTAAAAAATGAGTTTATGGCCCGCGTTCATCCTCGAGAATCGGGTTTGAGGATTCACGCGGAGGGCGGGGAGGAAGGTTTTGATTTGGGTTTGAAGATGTCGGGATCCAGGTCAATCCCCGCGATTTTGAATTCTTCATAGCACCGCGGTACGTAGCCGGTCGCTTCGTAATCTCCCATGATCGTTCCGTTCGTGTCGGTCCCTTGTTGGTTAAAGAGAAAAATATCCTTGAGTTCCAAATAGTGTTCCTCGTTCAGCCCTGTGACTTCGGTGATTTCTACGACTTTCCGGGTGCCGTCCGCGAAACGGTTGACATGGACAATGACGTCCAGCGCGGTGGAGATCATTTCGTTGATCGCCCGCATGGGCAGGTCCACGCCGGCCAGGAGGATCATGGAACTCATGCGCACGAGCACGTCTTTTGTGGAGTTCGCGTGCAGGGTGGTCATGGACCCGTCATGCCCGGTGTTCATGGCCTGGAGCATGTCCAAAATTTCCGGCCCGCGGCACTCGCCGACGATAATACGGTCGGGGCGCATATGCAGGCTGTTCATGAAAAGAGTCCGGATGGGCACTCGGCCTTTCCCTTCAATGTTGGCCGGGCGGGATTCCAGGCGGATCCAGTGGCGTTTGTTGATCCTGAGTTCCGCGGCGTCTTCAATGGTGACAATACGTTCTTTATCGGGGATAAAGGTGGAGATGATGTTGAGAAGCGTTGTTTTTCCTGACCCGGTTCCTCCGGAAACGATAATGTTTTTCCGCCCTTTAACGCAGGCTTCCAGGAAGTTGCGCATATCCTCGTTGATGCTGTGGAATTTATTCAGAAGGTCATCGACGGTGGGCCGCTCCCTCCCGAATTTTCGGATCGTGATCACCGGCCCGGTCAAAGAGAGGGGGGGGATGATCGCGTTAAAGCGAGAGCCGTCCGCGAGGCGCGCGTCTACCATGGGGGTGGATTCATCAATGCGGCGGCCTAACGGGGCAATAATGCGATCAATAATCGAACGCATTTGCATTTCGGAAACAAACTTCGCGTCTGTGCGGGTCAGTTTCCCTTTTTTTTCGATAAATGTTTGCCGCTGGCTGTTGACCATAATATCGGAAATTTCACTGTCCTCCAAGAATTCTTCCAGGGCTCCCAAGCCAAACGCTTCGCTGACGATGACCAGCGCCAGGCGTTTCCGTTCTTCCTCTTTTTGTATCATTTCCGGGCGGGCTTCTTTTAAAAGTTCGTTGACGACCGTGTTGGCTTTATTTCGGAGTTCCTGGGTTTGCTGTTTATCTTGCAGGGCCTCTGGGCTCAGATGGTCCATGTTCATGACCTGGATGAGTTTTTCGTGAATTTCTTTTTTTAATTTGGTCTCTTCGTCTTCCTGGTCGATTTCAATCGTCTCGGCCATGTCCGGGCCGGTTTGCGATCCGCCCAGTTTTTCCCACAGATTCTCGGTGGGTTTCACATGCTGGGACATGTCAACATTGGTCGGCCTTCCTTGCACCTCAGAAAAAATGTCATCCCGTTTCAGTTCTTCGGCCAGTTTTTTTATGGCCTGGCTCACTTCGCTGTGAGGGCTGTCCATCACGCAAGGCACTCCGCGGTTCAAGGCCAGGCCAACGGTTTTCCCGTCGGAAGGGATACGGGCCAGGATGGGCACCTCCAGCTGTTTCTGGATGGCCTCGTCATCCATGGCGCTGCGGCTGGAGGCCCGGTTCACGACGAGTTTAATCATGTCGTTGGGCAATTGCATCCGTTTCAACACCCCCAAGCTTCTTTGGAGTTTATGAATGGCGAGGTCATCGGGCGTCGAAACCAGAATAATAAGATTGGAGTTTTGCAGAACCGTTAAAAGCGCCTCACTGAACGCGCGAGGCGCGTCAACAATAATGAAGTCGTACATGCCATGGGCGATCTTGAAAAAAGCTTTCATTTGAGCTGATGAGAAATGGGAAATCTGAGACGTGTTTAATATCGTCGGCAAGAAATCCAGTCCGCTGGAGTGGTTGATAACCACTTTGCGGATCAGTTCCGGATTGTCCGTCGTTTCGACCTGATTGATGATGTTGACCAGACCGTAACGGCAGGGGAGGTGAAGCATCTTGTCAATATCATGGGCGGACTGGAAGTTTAATTCCAGCAGCAAAATTTTATGTTTCGATAAAGCCAGCGCCGTGGCTGTGTTCGCCGCGATAAAGGTTTTCCCTTCACCGCCTTTGTTGCTGAAAAATGTGATTGTCTTTGCGCTCATAAGAGTGGACCTGTTTTACGCCGTCCGAGGAGGAGCGGCCAAAAAAATATTTTTATCGAGTTTAATCCCTTTGGTGATGATTTCTTCCGCGCATTTGGGGATATAATTGCAGTTTTCATAATTACCCAGCACCTTGCCGGAGGGGTCCCGCCCGGTCTGCCGGAAGCGAAAAATGTCCTTGAGCACAAGCTCGTGCTCGGAATCGATTCCCGCGATTTCCGTGACGCCGGTAATTTTTCTGGACCCATCCGTGAACCGGGCCATGTGGACGACAACGTTGATGGCGGACGACATCATTTCGTTAATGGCCCGCATGGGGAGCTCAATCCCGCTGAGCAGGATCATGGAACTCATCCGGATCAAAACGTCCCGTGTGGAGTTGGCGTGCAGGGTGGTCATGGATCCGTCGTGTCCGGTGTTCATGGCCTGCAGCATGTCCAGGACTTCCGGCCCGCGGCATTCCCCGATGACGATCCGGTCCGGGCGCATACGAAGGGTGTTGACGAACAGATCCCGCAGGGTTACTTCTCCGACGCCTTCCACGTTGGCCGGCCTGGATTCCAGGCGGCACCAGTGCTCTTTTTTTAGCTGCAATTCGGCCGCGTCCTCAATGGTAATGATGCGTTCTCCATCCGGGATGAATTCGGATAGGACGTTCAATAGAGTCGTTTTCCCCGAGCCTGTTCCGCCGGAAATGATGATATTCATGCGTCCCAGAACGCATGCGTAGAGAAAGTCGCGGATCGGGACGGACAAGGTTTGAAATTTTTCCACGATGTCATCAATAGAGAGTTTTTCAGCTCCGAATTTCCTGATCGTGACGGCCGCTCCAGTTAAACACAGGGGCGGGATAATCGCGTTAAAGCGGGACCCGTCCGGAAGACGGGCGTCGACCATGGGGTTGGATTCGTCGATACGGCGGCCCAAAGGGGCGATGATCCGGTTAATGATGGCCCGCAACTGCTGGTCTGACACGAACCTGTGATCTGTGAGAACCAATTGCCCTTCTTTTTCAATGTAAATTTCATTGCAGCTGTTGACCATGATGTCGGATACAGCCGGGTCTTCCATGACGACTTCCAGGACACCAAGCCCGAATGTTTCATTCACGATCTCGTTGACGATTTTTGCCCGTTCTTCGTGGGATGAAATGAATGCCCCGGTTTCTTCCAGCAGGATGGAGCTGACGATTTTTTTCCCCATTTCCTTGAGTTCCTGCGCTTTGACCGGGTCGGTGAAATGCTCCGGCGTCAGTGATTCCAGGTTTAATTTAGAGACTAACCGGTTCTGGATTCTGCGTTTCAAGGCTAACAGCTCCTTCAGCGCGGCGGCTTCCTGGATTTTTGCCTCATCCGGCTTATTCTCGCTGCCGATTTGATCCCAGAATTCTTTCGGCTCTTCAAATTTATCTGTGGGAATGTGGCTTCGTTCGGTTTCCTTGATTTGGAGATATAAATCTGATTTTTTTAATTCATTGATGATTTTCCGGAACGAGTCGGCCACCGGGCTTTTAGGGCTGTCCATCACCGAAGGAACCCCGTGTTCCAGCGCCTTGCCCACACCGATTCCATCGGAAGGAATGCGTCCGATAATATCGATATCGACCGCATCTCTGACTTCCTGCCAGGCGACACCGCCTTGGCTTTCAGAGCGGTTCAGGACCAGTTTCACCATTTGAAGCGGGAAGTGCATGTCTTCAAGAATTTTGATGCACCAGCGGAGCTGGTAGACGGCTAAAATATCCGGGGTGGCCAGAAGCAGGATTAAACTGGAATGATCCAAAACCCCGAGCATGGTTTCGTTGAATGACTGGCCCAAATCAATGATGATGTAATCATAAAGTTGAGAAGCCGTTTTAAAGAATGGATTGAGATTTTGGCCTGCGAGGGTGCTGATTTCCTGGGGAGAGAGAATCGCCGGCAGGAAATCAAGTCCGGATGAATGCGACGTGACAAATTTCCTGATGGCATTAACGGTGAGGGCCTCGGGGGTTGGGCACTCTTTAAAAAGCTGAACGAGAGACTGCTGGGGGGAAAAGCCTAACATCCGCGGCATGTCGTCACCGGCCTGGATATCAAAATCCAAAAGAAGAACCCTTCTCCCGGAAACGGCCAGGGAGGTTGCCAGATTAACGGCGAAAAAAGTTTTCCCCACCCCACCTTTGTTGCTGAATACCGAGATAATTCTGGAATCCATAATGGAATAATTGACGGTTAATCGCAGGTTAAAAAATTAAATATTTTTCATTATACTCATATTAAATAAATTTTTCCAGTCTTTTTAAAAAGTTCGGAACACTGACACGGCGCCAGTCGGCAGCGCGGGCCACGAGAAGCGGGGAGAGGAAAGGATGAAAAAGGCTTGCGGACTGCCGGGGCATGCCCGAAAAGATTTGCTGATGAAAAAAGTGCACCAGGTGTTATGCCAGAATTTTTAGGCAACTTTTTCGCGACAGCTTGACTCACGTAATCTGCCAGAAAGAAGGAAGCGCCAGGTGACCTTTAATTCCATAGAATACGATGGCGGTTTACGAAGGATTGTTTTATAATAAATCCCGGTTTTTTAAGAATATTCTTGATGCCGCAAAAGGCAACTTACGCACACGGAGACCGGAACATGATGATACCCCTTTGCACAAAGGAAGGGTTAAGAAGCACCATTTTGGTTGACAAATACGTCAGCCGGTGGTTTTTATTCCTGATTCTGCAGCCGTCGTTTAAAACGAGGAGTGACGGCCTGCCGGGCCTCCAATCCGCCTATCGGTCCATACGGCGGTGTGAAATTCTGCTGTGGTGCCTTGGCATCGGCATGGGTGCTTTCTGTTCTTTGGCGTTCGAGATGAAGAGTTATGCTGTTGCCGTGCCGGCGTTGGCCGGCTTGTTCCTTTTTTTTAGGACGTTAACAGTCAAGAAGACTCACATTGCCGACATCAGCCTGTATTTTATTGAACGGGATTTTCCCCCGGAAACCCTTGCCAAGACCACGTTGTATCAGATCGGGGAAATATATAGTGAAAGGCACGAAATTCCTTCTCTCGTTGACACGATGTATCACTTGGATAGAATCTACCGGTTTACCATCGTATTTTCTTTTTTCCTGGTCGCTTATATTACCAGCATAAATATTTTTATTTTAAGGCAGGTTGCCTTCTTCGCGCTTTTTTTCGGGGTTTCGTTTGTCGTGAATCAGCCTCTTTTTTACCGGAATTTCCGCTAGGGGGCCGTACCCGCGCCTGGGATGCCTAGAAGAGAAAATGCCGGAGATCGAAAAAGTAAGCGTCCAGAAGTATGATGGCTGTGACGAACTGCCCGAAAGAGCATGTGGTCGCCAGGTACAGGGTAAACAGCACCGGGAACATGAGCTGAAACGGGGTGTGCCGGAATTGGGGATGCTTGAAAACAAGATTGTTCAGGCCGTAATAACGCCAGTTATAATTCGCGATCCGGTTTTCTTTCAGCATGCTGTGAAACAGCTGTGATCCTGGTAAAGGCGTTAACACAGAAACGACTGTGACATAGGGCTTCAGCTGAAAACAGAAACGCCACAAATCCCATAAGGTCATGTAGGTGTCAGAATCAAAGCCTATAATAAAATGGGCTTTAATGGATATCCCCAGCCGTTTCATTTTTCGGGTGAGCGTGATGTATTGATCCGCCAAAGCCATCTTGCCTTTTTTACTTTTATCATCGGCATAACCGGTGATTTCATAGCCGATCAATAACTGGGCGCAGCCGCTTTCCCGGGCCAAGGCCAGCAACTCGTCATCTTTGGCAATGTCAATGGAGCACTGACTGCACCACATTATTTTCAACGGGATCATGGCTTCGAAAAGCTTTTTAGCATATTCGCGGTCGGAAATAATGTTGTTGTCGATAAAAAGCAGAAAATGCCCCTTGGACGGGTTGATTTTTTTTATCAACTCCACGATCTGCTCGATAGGCTTGTTGCGGAGGTGACCTTTGGCGAGGCGAGGGATAGAACAGAAATGGCAGTGGTATTTGCATCCCCGTGTTGTTTCAAGAAAGTTTTCGATGACATCCGGGGGAGAGTTCAGGAGTGCGGTGTGGACCCCTTGATAGTAATCATCGGACGGGGCTCCCTCGTAAACGCGTTTTAACGCGCCTTGTTCATAGTCATGGACGATATCCTCCCAGACATTTTCCGCCTCCCC
>ENA-UPTA01005329-UPTA01005329.1-activated-sludge-metagenome-genome-assembly--contig:-NODE-5329-length-11814-cov-4.620036_pt1 | contig 11814 bp, 9 predicted proteins | sample MGYA00238184_ERZ773361 | MGnify/ENA primary metagenome ERZ773361 (study PRJEB29100, sample SAMN05720205) | activated sludge metagenome | isolation source: anaerobic digester from wastewater...
TCTTCCGATCTAGGATTATTGTTTGTTCTCTGCGGATCGCCGGATCGATACGACCGGATCGCTTCTTCCAGCGTGCCGAAATCCCTGAACAGGCGGTCCAGGCGGAACACCGTGAAAACACGTCGGGTCTGTTGGTTGATATTCGCAAATCGAAGATCGCCGCCCTTGTCCTGGAATCGTTTGCCCATATTGGCGAACAAACCCAGGGCGCTGCTGTCAATGAACCGAACCCAGCGCATGTCGAGAACGACCCGGATGTTGCCGGAATTCAGGTCATCCATCAGAACGTTCTTGAGCTGCCGAACCTCTTCGAGATCCAGTTCTCCATCGATCGTGTAGACTACAACGTCTCCTTCGATATCCCGGCTGACCGTGAAGTAGAGTTCCTCATCAAATTCAATCGTCTTGCCGGCGGTTTCTTCGGATTCGATTTCGGTAGACGCAGCATTCCAGGCCTGTTCCGGAGTGGAGTACGTTCGAAATAACCTCCATAGATCCGATTCCTTCAGTTCCCGTTCAATCGCGGAATCGGGAACGACAACCAGCCGCAAAGACGGCTGATCCATCCCTCTGATCACATCATTCGCTTCTTGAAGAGTCTCCAGGCCAGAGAAATCAATGGATGTGACAAGACTGAGATCCACGATCAGTGACGTAACACCCTTCTTTATCAGCGCCAGGATAGGACGGAGGAGGCGGATCGAGGTCAGCTCATTCAAAGGGCCGGATGGACGGACCAGAACATCCGCGCCATGACGATAGTATTTCACGCTGAAATTGTCGCGAGGCATCGGGACACTCCCTTAACGACTGCGCAGAATAAAAACGGGGGAAAGTTGGATTTCTTTCCCCCGCTTTGAGTCGAGTATCGCAACCTTACAGGTTACCGATTCCAGAGTTTCTGGGCAATTTCAAAGTCCATGTAAACATCCACGTCAAGATACGGCCACGACATACCGATCAGGATGTAATAATGGCCCTTGCCGTCGGGACGCGCACCGGGCGTCAGCGGACTGACATAGTACGGAATGAACCGCGTGGACTGCCCACCGGTGTGCATGGCACCGAATCCGTCCATCACCATCGAGCCGACACGTAATCCGGTGGTTTCGATGGGATTCCCTTGCGCGTCGATGCCCAGAATGCCGCCGGTACCGATTTCAACCTCGAAGTCCCGCGCGATATCGAAGTACAGACCGGGAACGAAGTCATTCTGAACCGAATCGTAGTGCAGCAGGGTATTCAACGGCGCAATATTATCGATGTTGAAGGTCCCGACATCGGCATTCTTGAAGGGCACGAAAGTGACCACGCCGAAGCCGTCCATCACACCCAATCCGATATACTTCGTCCCATCGGTGCTGGGCACGAATTCCATATCACGATAGATCAGGATTTCCGGATCGACACTGAGCGCCAAATTGCCGGTATCCAGTTCGGGCGCGTCGCCGACGCGGACGATGTATCCGAGTTCGGTCAGGACATACGCTCCGGTTCCGGCTGCAATAGCGGGCGGCAATGTGGAGCTGGACGGATCGAGGCGATAATTACTCACCGCGTCGCCGCCACGGTAGATCTCAAGATCCATCGCACGACCGGTTGCGGGCTGGAGAACGGATTGCAGATTCTCCAACGCCGCCGCAGCGGTACCTTCCGCATAGATCTTGCCGTCACTGTCGAGAACATAGAATCCGCCGTTTCCTTGCGGTTCCACATCCACGAGAATCGGTGTAAAGAGCAGATCCCCTTTCGGTCGGTTCTGGCCGGTCCAGGGATTGATCGGCAGAGTCCGGTTATTGGTGGAATTATTGTCGGTGTCGATTCCACCGTAACCCGAACCACCGGTTGCGCCAACCAGCGGGATAACGGGCGGCAAAGCATTGGAATACCCCGGAGCGGCGAAGTAGCTCGCCCAGAGCATATAGCCGCCTTCCGATCCATTCAGGTTCCCGGCGATCTCTCCGGAGAACTCGAAGTCCCGCGCATAGGGGAAGCCGAGAGCCGGTCCGAGAGCCACTGGATCCGGCAGGTAATCCACAATCAGTTTGCCGAACTTATCATATTTCTGGACCAGCTGTCCCGAACTGTTGGTCACACCGATATCGAAATTGAACACTGCGATACCGGATGGCTGCAACGGTCCGAATCCGTTCAAGGCCACCACTCCCAAGTTCGGATTAACCTGGCGAGCGGTCGGGGTCGGGGTCGCGGTTGGAATAACGGTCGGGGTGCTCGTCGGCACAACGCTTGGAGTGCCTGTGGGCACTGCTGTTGCCGTCGGGACAACAGTGGGCGTATCGGTAGGCCCTGCGGTTGGGGTTTCGGTCGGCCCCGTGGTCGGAACGGCCGTCGGTGTTTCGGTCGGTCCTACGGTTGGAACCTGGGTTGCCGTCGGGGTCTGTGTCGGAACCGTCATTGGAGTGCTGGTCGGGGCTGCCGTTGGGGTTTCGGTCGGGCCTGCGGTTGGGGTTTCGGTCGGAACCTCCGCCGGAAGAACCGTGATCGATCCATCCACCGGAATAAGATCCGCCAGATCGTCTTTCACGTTCTGAATGGTCAACAGCGAGATCCCTTCTGGAGCGCCTTGCGCCACGGTGAAGAGAATCTTGAGCAGTTCGCCATCACCGGAGATCGGCTGAGCTGTTCCGGCAATCGCCACTACAGTCAGTGGTGTCTGCTCATTCGCGGTGACCGAATACCAGGATTCCGTGAGGGTTCCGGTTCTGTTGACGCCAACAAAGCTGAGAATATTCGAGTCATAAACGACCTCGAACTGGAAGGCATCTGTTGTCGGCATACCGGTGGCGGAAATACCGACGGAGACCTGTTCGCCGGGACGTGCGGAAGCCTGTCCCATGATGATGTTGCCTTCCGGAACCGGTGTGCTTGTGGGGACCGGAGTTGGAGATTCCGTAGGAACCGCGGTCGGGGTCTCGGTCGGTGCCGTTGTCGGCACTGCAGTCGGTGTTTCGGTCGGTGCCGTTGTCGGCACTGCGGTCGGCGTTTCAGTCGGAGCTGCCGTCGGGGTTTCTGTGGGTCGAGTTGTGGGAGTAGGAACTTGTGTTGCCGTATTTGTGGGAGTATTCGTCGGTACGGCGGTTGGCGTTTCGGTCGGTGTTTCCGGGACCGCCGTCGGCGTTTCGATCGTTGTCGGAACGGCCGTCGCGGTGGGGGTTCGAGTCGGGGTGTTGGTCGGCACAATCGTGGGAGTATTCGTCGGGGTTTCCGGCGCCACGGTCGGCGTTTCGGGAATGGCAGTGGGAGTTTCGCTCTGTGCCTGGACGGCTCCCGCGAAGAGCAACGGCGCACACAGAACAGTGATCACGAAAACCTTTCGCAGTGTGTGAGATTGAAATATACCGTGCATGAAAACGTGCCTCCCTTGCTTGTTGGCTACCCGTGAATCCTCTCGTTCCGCGCGTCCCGGTCGGCCACCACGAATGGTTGATCCCGAACAGGGATGGCTTTTCTTCCGATGTTCTTTATTCAATAGAAAGCTCGACCGGTTCATCCGCCGGTTCCAGCTCTCCGATGATCTCCTGGTCGGTAATGACATTATTCTGCCGGGTGATCACCAGCACCGATTCCTCGGTGATGGCAGACTTGTCTGCAAACGTCAATGTCGTGGTTCCGGTGAATCCGGTCACCGGCTGGAACGTAATTTCCGCGACTCGTGCGTCACCGGTGAATCCGAACCCGGCAGGCCCGAAAAAGGTCGCTTCCCCTTCCGCGGGTTTGTATTCCGTGGCTTCGGGATGTTCACGCGGAAGAAGCACACAGACGATATCGTCGATTTTCCCATTCTGATTGCTGACGGTGGGTTCCTCGAAAATCTCGGCGCTTTCCTTGATTGTGGCGTCATCCGTGTTGACGGTCCAGAATTTCCCCGGTTCCGCGAAATACTCGGCAATGGCGTTGACATCCGCCATATTGATCACGCCGAAGGTCTCCACGCGGTCATAATAAGATTCATATAATTCATCACTGCCCACTCTCGCTCCGACCTCGCGAACATCAAACACATTCGCCCGGCCATCGAAATTAACATCCCCATAACTCTCCTGAATATTGACCACCTGGAGCTGATCCGGATTGAAAATCAGATCGCAGTTGAGTCCCATCAATTTGGAGGCCCCGGTCAGAACGACGGTGACCGTAAATGGACCGTCCGCGGCGCGGATCGCATCCGGAGCCGCGTCAATGGTGGATTGAAGAATTGAATCGTTGCCGGAATTAAAGTCGAGTTTGAAGGTAAGTCCCTGGGAAAACCCGGGGCCGGCCGTGAGCAGCACCAACAAAAAAGCCGAAATCCAGGCGTGCTGAATTCGGCCACTCCGAATGCGACTTTTCATTTTTGGACCTCCGAACATTGATCCCAATCTGGGCACCCAAAACCGACAAACGTTTTCTTATGTCCACCCCCGCGAATCACCAGACCGGGGGGGTGGACATCCATTCAAGAGAAACGGGGCTGACGAGGCTCGAACTCGCGACCTCCTGATCGACAGTCAGGCATTCTAACCAAACTGAACTACAGCCCCATCCAAAACCGTAGTGCCACAAATGCCGGGCATCATTCTAGGCGAATTCGGAGGATTGCAATAGCCCAAGCCCCCCGGATTTCGCCCGGAAACTGCTCTCTCTCGCCTGATTCGAGGCCCGACTATGGGCAAGACAGGGATCGAACCTGCGACCTCCTGCTTGTAAGGCAGGCGCTCTCACCAGCTGAGCTACTCGCCCGGCACGAGAGACACTCCACAAATATAGCCGCTATCTTCCGTTCGTGTCAAGGAGAATTTCAATTGAAAATCACCCTCGCACAAACCAGAATATGTCAAATTCTGCCCATCGAGGTTCCCGGCGACCTCTTCTGAGTGAAAAATCCCCTCTCCTGTTGGAGAAAATACCATAAATCCTTATACTTTCATAAGATACCCTTCATGATCGGAGAGCAGGAATCCGATCTCTCACCTTTCAAGAGGATATGGAACCTATGGACAATTTGGCGGCGGTCATTCCCGTTGCAGGGCATGGAACCCGGATGTATCCCCTCACCCGTGGAATCAAGAAGGAATTCCTGCCGCTGGTCGATCCGGATGGCCGTCCGCGTCCCCTGATCCAGATCCTGGCGGAGGAGGCGCTGGAATCCGGTGTACAACAGGTGTGTTTTGTGGTCAATCGGCAGCAGAGAGATCTTTTTGAGTTCTACTTTCATGGAGGTTTTTCCGACGATCCCGGTGCACGGAAATTCCCGGAAGAGGCGGAAAAAATCCAGGAGATGGGGAAACGGGTCGTTTTTGTGGAGCAATCCGAGCAGCTGGGGCTGGGCCATGCGGTATGGTGCGCCGTGGAGACCCTGGGAAGAAGACCGCTGATGGTCCTCCTGGGAGACCACGCTTTCGCATCGACAACACCTGTCCGATGTATCCGGCAGCTGCTGACAGTCGCCGAATCCGTAACGGGAAGCCTCAGCGCAGTCAGCTGGACCCGCGAGGAAGATTTGCGGTACTTTGGAACCGTGCTGGGAAAACCCGTCCCCGACCAGCCCCGGCTTTACGAGGCGGTGGAAATCATCGAGAAACCGCGTGTCGATTATGCCCGGTCCCGTCTTCGGACGCCCGGCAATCCCAATGCCCCCTATTTGTGCTGGCTCGGATTTCATTTATTGTCGCCTACGGTTCTCGATTGCCTGGAAGAGATGGTTCAATCCCGACAGGAGGGAACGGAAGTCGGTTTGACCGAAGCGCAGGAAATGGCACGGCGCAAAGAGGGGTATTTCGTCTGTGAGCTGGACGCCATCCGGTTCGATCTGGGTATTCCGGAGGGGTATCGGCAAACTCTCCACGAGTGGCCGGGGGCTGTAAGAAGTCCTATCAACCCGGACGAAAGCAAAGGGGCAGTAATTTGATCCCCCTGCCCCTGGTTTGGGAAAAGACAGAGGGGATTGATTTAACTGGATTTAGGAATCCACCCGGCCTCTATCATCTTGGCAAGGATTTCGACATTCGGAGGTATCGACCATGAAGGATGATCCAGCGATCCGGCAAGTTCGCGAAGCACGTCATCTCATCTCAGAAAAGTGCTGCCACGATCCGAAGCGTTTGGTGGAGTACTACCTCCAGCGCCAGAAACAACACCCTGAGCGCCTCGTAAAGGAACAGCGGTTCGAATCAGACACCTCAGACAATGCCGTTACTACGGATGACTGATATTGCCGCGAAGAGAGTCTGCCCGTAATCCTCCAAACCTGGCGCAGTCATCCCCGCCAAAGACGCGGTCAATCAGATACTGCGAATCATCAAGCGCAATAGAAGTGGAATCCTCATTTCTCACAAATCTCTCAAAAGCCTGTTTGCCTTGAGCTGATCGAAGGGGTGAAGGGGGAGACACAAAGAGACTGAATTGATTGAACTTATCAACCCCGGTCTGCCATTGCGCGCCCGATATCTCGTTCCTGGTCCCGTCGTTTCATGTCTTCCCGCTTATCATAGAGTTTCTTCCCCTTGGCGAGGGCGATATCGACCTTGGCTCTGCCTCGCTCGAAATAAATGGACAGGGGGATCAGCGTAAATCCGCGCTGCTGAACCTTCCCGGCCAACTTGTCGATCTCCCGGCGATGGAGCAATAACTTCTTGCGCCGCATGGGATTGTGATTCCAGGCCGTTCCGTGGGTATAGGGATTGATATGGCAATTTAATAGATACAGCTCGCCTTCCTGGATATCGGCATAGGAATCGACCAGGCTGACATGACCCGCCCGGAGAGACTTCACCTCGGTTCCCAGAAGCGCGATTCCGGCCTGATGAATTTCCAGAATATGATAGTCGTGGCGAGCTTTCCGGTTGGTCGCCGCAACTTTCCTTCCGGAATCGTCGGTTTGGTCCTTTTTCTTTGTGTTCATGGTCATCAGTCCTGGCGGGCTAGCCCGCAGACATCATTCATCTGTTCTGGTGGGCTAGCCCGCAGACGGGCTTGAGCCCTACAGATCATAAATAGACAGTCTTTCGATACGCCGCAGCGGCCAACAGGAGTGCGGCGAAATTGGGCATCCAAAGCCCGATCCAAGGCGTAATCGATCCCTCCGCGGCCAGGGCCTTTCCCAAGCTCATCAATACGTAATAGATCAACACAATCACGATGGTTACCCCAAAGGCCACTCCACGACGTCCCCGCCGCATCAACACGCCCAGGGGAGCCGCCACCATCGCCATCAGAACAGCCGCAAACGGCAGCGAAATCCGCAACGCGCGTTCAATGCTCAATTGCGCAATCTCTTTGCGCTTCCTCTCTATTTCGTTCCGAACAATCGGGAGACTGTCTTTCGCCCTGGGAGCGTTCTCTTTCGTCTTCAGGATTTCCTCCAATTCCTTCTGCCGGGCCAGCCGTTCTTTGAGTATTTTCTTTTCATCTTGAATCCGTTTTCGGAGCTCATTTGTCGTGAGCCATCCTCCTCCTTTCAGCATTTGTCGCATCATTCGTCGCACCAAATCTCCCACGTTGGTGGTCCAGTACATTCTCGCCGCTTCCACGATTTGATCGTCCAGGTTCGTTCCATCCCTGGAAGAACGAGGCCGATGGAAATACACGTCTTTCAAATCCAATCGAAGCTCTCCCTGTTCCGGCAAGAACTGAAAATCGGTCGTCGGGGCAGACACCATGGCGGCAACTCCAAAATCCTTTTTCTTCTCGAAGATTGTCGTCCCGTATAGTTGTTTGTTGTCTTTGTTCATCCTGTCGCAGAACAGAGTCAACTCGCCCAGTTTCTTGAACTGTCCGGGAGTGATTCCACCGGTGGCGGTATTCTGGAGCATCGCCATCATGGTCTGTTGAGTCAATCGAAGCGATTTCGGCACGATTACATGGCTCCAGAAGAGCATAAAAACGGTCACCAGCAGCCCAAAAAGAACCGCCGGGAAATAGATGCGGGCAAGCGTAATGCCACCCGATTCCATGGCCGTGATTTCGTTTTCTTCCGCAAGTCGGCCATAGCTGAGCAGCGTTCCCAGCAGAACAGACATCGGCAGTGTAAGAAGGCAAACCGGCGGGATCATGTCGATGAACAGGTTGACAACATTCCCCAGTTGAGCGCCGGTGTCCAGCAGGCGGGTGGAGATGTAAAACATCTGCTTCAACAGAAAAATGATCGTCAACAGAACCAGCCCCTCGCCGCACGAGGGAACCAACTCCGACCAGACATATCGTGTCAGAAGTTTCATCGCCTCACATCCTGTCCAGTCTATCCGCCACAAACATATCAGGCTACCGGGAACGGTCTTTTTTCGGAAGCGTACAAGCGTGGTGAATTGCGTGTTTCCCTTCCTGCGTCTATCAGGCAGGTTTAAAATAAGAGTTTATGGAATTTCAGGGCGATCTTTCAGTTCCGTGCAGGACTTGAGGAATCGCAAAACCCGGTATTGAGGTGATACGATGGCACGGTTTAAGTCAGCAATTCTAGGTGCAACGGGTGTGGCGGGGCAGCAATTCATTGAGGCGCTGCTCGGTCACCCATGGTTTGAGATTTCCGGTTTATATGCCTCGGAGCGTTCGGCAGGCAAGAAATACGGCGAGGCCTGCACGTGGCGGTCTCCGGCTCCCCTGCCGGACGCCATTGCCGGAACTACCGTGCGTCTGACGGACCGTATTCTCGATGATATCGACCAGTACGATATCATTTTTTCTGCATTGCCTTCGGACGTGGCAAAGAAGTCGGAAGGCGACTGTGCCGCGTTGAAGCCTGTGATCAGCACTGCCTCGGCGTTCCGGTATGAGGACGATGTGCCCATCCTGGTTCCCGAAGTGAATGCCGCCCAGGCGCCGCTCGTTAGGCGCCAGCAGAAGGAGCGTGGCTGGAAGGGTTATGTGGTCCCCGGCCCGAACTGCACCACCATGGGCCTGATTGTTTCCCTGAAACCGATCCAGGACACAGTCGGGATCAAGCGGGTCTGGATGACCTCCCTTCAGGCGCTCTCCGGGGCAGGCTATCCGGGGCATCCGGTGCTCGATACGCACGACAATATCATACCGTTCATCAGCAAGGAGGAGGGGAAAGTCGAACTGGAGACGGTGAAAACCCTTGGCTCCTTCGCAGATGGAAACGTGATCCCTGCTCCGTTCAAAGTCAGCTGCACTTGCACACGGGTCTCCGTGCTGGACGGGCATACCCTCTCGGTTTTTGTGGAGACGAACGCACCGTTCACCCCGGAGGATTACCTGGCGGCAGTGGCGGAATTCAACAAGAAATGCGCAGCGGAGTTCGGAGACCTGCCCTCGGCTCCAAAACAGACCATCGTGATGAAAAAGGAAGAAAACCGGCCGCAGCCACGCCTTGACCGTGACCTGGAAGGCGGCATGGCCACGGTTGTCGGACGTGTTCGGCCCGATCCCGCACTGGACAACGGGATCAAGTATGTCTGCCTGTCGCACAATACCAAGAAAGGCGCGGCGAAAGGCGAACTGATGGCGGCAGAGTACCTGCACAAAATCGGTCTTTTCCCCGCCTGACCCGTCCGTATAGCCGCAATAAGGAAAACCGGCGGTTGGTCCGAGCAATTCACGGATAAACCGCCGGTTTCCCGTTTCCACCCCCGCTCTCTCACGGGAACACCACCCTCTTTTCCCTCACCCCAACCCTCTCCCGGAGAGAGAGGGAGCAGAAGGATGACCTTCAATAAGATCAGGTCAAATCGAGGGCCGGAACCGGGAATTGGAGACACGGGAAAAACGTGATACATTGGAGCTGAAGATGTGTTTATGGCTCTTGTGTCTGGTGGGAAAGAATCACCTTGACGAAGGACAGAAGATCGAGCTATGAGACGCGAGTTCGGTATCAAAGCAAGACACATGACCGCCCTGGAAGAGGACCCTGCTGCCAAGTCCTCACAGAAAGTGGAAGATCGCTATACCTTTGTGGTGTTGAGCGATAAGCCGGGACGGATCATCAGTTTTCTTCAACCTGTCCTGGCAGAACACGGGAAGTTTTTCGAGTTTCGTGGATTCGACCTGTATCGGGAAGGACTGAAATTCGCGACGACACCGGAGGGAGGCCGGACGGTCAGCCTGGTTCTGACCGATGGCCCCGAAGACCGGAAGCAACCCTCCGAAAGCGGATTGGAACTCTGGAAAGAAACCGTATTCACTTACGGGAAAGCCTACACAGAGCATTTCGTGAGCGAGATTCTGAACGATCATCTCCCCGCAGTCTTCACCGTGGTTGTCCTGTTCAACGAAAAACTGGGCAGACTCTCGTACCAGGATTTTGAGCGCCTGGAAGCGGAACTGAAAAAGTCAGAGGCACAGAAGTTGTTTCATATGCGGTCTTGTCAAAGCGAAGAGGAATTGGCCAATTGTGTGGATGAGGATTTTATGCAACGGGTGCTGACGAGACATCACGTCTCCATGAAAATCAAACAATCACACCGGGATCGTGACGATAGGATCGCCCGTGCCACCAAGGCCACTAAAGAGGCTCTTCACCGCAAAGCCGGTATGTGACCGCCGGGTCAGCGGTCAGATTCGCGCGTTTTTCCGCAACCGATTCAGCGCCTGCACGTGCATGTCGGGAATCAGGCCGTGCTTATCCGGCGGGACATCCAAAAGAAGATTTACGCCGCGAGCACGGCAGTCTTCGAACTGCTTGAGCAACTCCTCGTCCGGGCGAGGCGTATCGCCGGGAACAAAGAACCAGTCCTTTCCGATGGGATCGCAGACTTCCCCCGGTATATAGTATTCTCCCCCCTCAATGGTGCGCCATTTCGCATGTCCGGTGTCGGGCGGAACGCGGCGCTCAATGGCAATCAGGTCCGAGGGCCAGGCATACGCCACATCATACGTTGAACCGTCCGAAATCCCGCTGTTCATCATGATGCACGTTTCCGGCTGAAGTTTTGCGATATATTCATACAGGAAGGTCCGGTAGCCTCGTCCCAGAACGCCAGGGATATCGATCCAGGTTTCGAAGATCGGTCCGAATTCGGTCAGAAGTTCCGTGATCTGGGCGGTTTGAAAACTCTGGTACAGGGAAGTTGTAAAAGCGGGTAGAGGTTTCCCCAACTCCTCGCCTTTCGGGAAGGTGTTCATGGCACTCCAGGAAGCGCCCTTGTCGACAAAACTGGGTGTTACGCTGCCGAAGCGGTTGTGGTTGTCCCAGGAGCAATAATAGAAACCGGGACGAACTCCACGTTTCTCGCAGGACTTCACGAATTGCTCGAACACATTCGTCGTATTGCCGCTATTGGCAACCGTGTAGTCGGTGTGTTTGCTGGGCCAGAGGCAGTGCCCGGCGACATGTTTGGCGCACAGAACGATATACTTCATTCCGGCATCCCGCGCGACTGAAACCCATTGATCGACGTCGAGCTTGTCCGGCGCGTAGGTGCTTGCGGGGTGACTTCCATCCGGCAATTCGTTTTCTACGAATGTACTCATACCGAAATGGATGAACATCCCATAGCCGAGAGATTCCCATGTTTGCAGTTGCTTGACAGTCAGCCGCTGTTGACCGCGCTTCGGGGCATCTGTTTTCGTTTCGGCGGCGGAGACTTGTGTGCCCTGAGCGATGGAGCCTGCAAGAGAAGCCGCAACCACACCTTTTGTCGTATCGGAGATGAAATCGCGTCGGGAGTATTCCTGATTGTTCATCGTCGTGACCTCGGAAATCTGTTATGAATGATCGGAGAGACAGAATCTCTGTTCCCCCGAAAAACACCTTCATGCCTGTTATTGCGAGCGAAGCGTGGAAATCTCATCGTTGGAGCGAGCAAGTGGAGATCGCCACGTCGCGGAGTCTTGTGCTGTCCGGTCAACCCCCACCTAACC
>ENA-UPTA01005332-UPTA01005332.1-activated-sludge-metagenome-genome-assembly--contig:-NODE-5332-length-11809-cov-5.780926_pt1 | contig 11809 bp, 5 predicted proteins | sample MGYA00238184_ERZ773361 | MGnify/ENA primary metagenome ERZ773361 (study PRJEB29100, sample SAMN05720205) | activated sludge metagenome | isolation source: anaerobic digester from wastewater...
CTGTGGGGATGTGCCGGTTGCCGCCGGTGAGTCCGCCGCCGTGAAACCAGACCACGGTCGCAAAGCCGGTCTCGCCTTGGGGATAGTACAGATCCAGGCGGCACCGTTCCAGTTGATACGCGGTGGCCGGTTTGTTTTCCTCCAGGTACGAGATCTCCTTTTCGATACAGTATTTCGTCTGGTTGTCGTTCTCTCCGGCGGTCGCCCCTGCGGCGAGGACAAACAGTGTGGTGAATGCCCAAAGTCGTCGTAACATAGGATTCGTCCTTTCGACACGGTTCATTGGATGACGCATGATCGAATTGTAGAGCCGGTCCGAAGACGAGACAAGAACAACATTCGCAGCGCAGGGGTGCGAAGCGGAAGCGACGACCGGTGTCCGGGCTTCGTCGGGCAGCCATGATCGAATCGTTCCTATGGGACTCGCGGGACCTTCAAGTCGATGGCGTTTATGGGACTCGCCTGGCATGGGAATTCCCAAGCCAAGCGTGATGGATCGTCCTTGGTGCGATAATTGAGTCCGAGGACCTCCGCGAGTTAAGCGGGTCGCGCCCGGAACCGATAAACCTCCAGGAATGTACTATTTACGATTTACTATTCACGATTTCACTTGCAAGGCAGGCGTGCTGCTCACTGCCTGTGCCCTGCTCGCGGCCATTGCCGGCTGTAACAACAAGTTCTTCGACCCTTCCCAGGTGGGCCGATTCCGGCCGACGCCTGCGGTGAACGTCATTCTGGACTCGCTCGGCGTCGCGGAGGAACCCGCTGTCGCATGGGAAAACGCCGAGGAGCCCCGGCCCGAGGACATCCGGGCTGTGAAGACCGATTACGTCCTCCAGCCGGGCGACGTGGTCACCGTGTCCATCTATGAGTTGCTCCAGGAGGGGGTCCCGGTCACGAACAACTACATGATCACCGAGACGGGCAAGCTCTCGATTCCGGACGTCGGCATCGTCGAGGCGGCGGGGCTCACGGAGACGCAGCTCGAAGACGAGATCCGCCAGATCCTGTCGCCCAACATCCTGCGCAACCCATCGGTCATGGTTACCATGGTGACCTCGCAGCAGCGGGCGTTCGCGATCCTGGGCAATGGGGTGCCCGCGCCCGGCCGATACGTGATCCCGCGATACGACTATCGCCTGACGGACGCTTTGGCGACCGCCCAGGTCCAGATGCAGTTCAACGTTGGCTGCATTTACGTCTCACGGCGCCAGGACGCCGGCGCGATCGGCGCGGTGGAAACGCAGGCGGTCGGACACGCTCCGGAGTTGCAGCTCAGGCAGCCCGAGTCATTGGGGTTGGGACCGCAGCCGGGGATTGTGAAGCCCGCCGATTCGACCGCCGCGACGCAGAAGCCGGACATTCCCGAGCCGCTCGAACCAGCCAGGGAGTTCGAGACAGAACGGGAGATGCTCGATTTAATCGCTCCTCAGGCGAAGACGACCTGGCCGCCGCGAGACAAGGCGACGAGCCCGACGAACGCGGCGCCGCGCAAGAATGAAGACGTGTCGGCGTCGGTGCTGCCAGGCGGATTCCGCCTGCTCACGGCGCCGCCGAGGCCGGAAGCGCCCGGGACGTCGCCGCAAGGGATCGTGCAGACGCCGGCGGAATTCGGGATTGTCTCTCCGGCTGCGACTCAGGGTCGCACCGCGGAATCGGGGACCGGGGAGCGAACGGAGTGGCTCTTCGACGGCAAGCAATGGAAGCAGGTCCCGGCGGCCGGTAAGACACCGGTCCAACCTGCGGCCGCACAGCCCCAGCCTGTGGCCGCGCAGACGCAATCGCACGGACAGCCGGAATGGGTGCTCCGCAACGGCAATTGGGTGCAGGCGTCAAGGGGGCAGGCCCAGCCTTCGCCTGCGACGCCGCCGGAGGCGGTCGAGACGCCCAGGACGCTGCCGCTGGAGAACGGCGAGTTGCCGCTGGGCAGGCAGTGGGATCAGGCGACTGGGCCCCGCGTGATTCGAATCCCGACGGATCGGCTCCTGGCCGGCGACCCGAAGTACAACGTGGTCATCAAGCCGGGCGACACGATCCACGTCCCGGTCGATCTCATCGGCGAATTCTACATCATGGGCAACGTCAACCGCACCGGCGTCATTCCCATCACCGGTCGGCCGATGACGCTCAAGATGGCGATTGCCGCCGCGGGTGGGCTGGGACCGCTGGCAGTCCCGAAACGCGTCGAAGTGATCCGGCGGATCGGCAACAAGCGGGAGGAAATCGTCCTCGTCGATCTGGACAAGATTGCGAGCGGCGAGCAACCCGATTTCTTTATCAGGCCGAATGACCTGATCAACGTCGGAACGGACGCGACCTCGCGATGGCGGGCCGTGCTGCGGAATGCGTTCCGGGCCGCCTACGGCTTCGGCTTCGTCTACGACCGCAACTTCGCGGACGCGGACTACTACGAGAGCGTCCACTTGCCCGACTGGTTCTGATGGGATGCGGGGGTATGGCTCAGATGGCTGGCTCACGATCGACCCGCAGGCAGCAGGCAACTCCGTCTCGGCCGGACCTCGCCTGGCGTGACCTCTGGCCGCACGGCTGCGTGAAGATTCTCGTCCTGGCCGGCCTGCTCATCGGCCTGTTCCGCGCCGAACTGGGCGACCTCATCCGCCTGTGGGCGACGGACCCCGACTGGTCGCACGGCTTCCTGATCCCGCTGTTCAGCCTGTACTTCATCCATCAGAAGCGGACTCAGATCCTCGGCCTGGAATATGCGTCGGACCCGCTGTCGGACTTGTTGCAGGGTCGTCGTCCGTCGGCTCTGCCTCCAGGCGGGACCCGGCCGAATTATCTCGGCCTGCTGCTGTTGCTGGCCGTGCTGGGCCTCTACGCATTCAACGTGGTCAGTCCCGCCGGCTACGCCTATCTGCGACCGATCTCGATGATCGCGGCGGTGGGGGCGGTCGTCTTATTCCTGGGCGGCTGGCGTCTGCTCCGCTATACCTGGCTGCCGATCGCGTTCCTCGTGTTCGCGGCGCCGCTGCCGCGACGCTACTACGTGGAGCTGACCATGCCGATGCGGCGTCTGGCCGCGACGGTGGCGACTACATTGCTCAACGCGGTCCCGAATCTCGACGCCACGGCCGGCGGCACGATCATCGAGATCGTGTACAAGGGCCGGCGTCTGGAACCCGCGTTGGACGTGGAGGCGGCCTGTAGCGGGATGCGTCTGTTGATGGCGTTCCTGGCCCTCGGCGTGGCGATGGCGTATCTGCACGAGCGTCCCGCCTGGCAGCGGGCGATTCTCCTCGCGAGCACCGCGCCGATCGCGGTGTTGTGCAACATCGTTCGCGTGACGGCCACGGGATTCCTCTACGTCCTGGCGGGTCCGCGGTACACGCAGGGCGTCTACCACGATGCCCTGGGCCTGGCCATGTTGCCGCTGGCGCTCGGTCTGTACGCGGCGCTGGCGTGGTTCATGTCGAGTTTGTTTGTTGACGAAGACGATGGATGCGGTCCGGAACTCGTGATCGCCAGAAGGCGCACCGCGTGATGGATACCGAGAGCGACAACCGAAAGACGTACGTGCAGCCGGCGTTCGTGATCTGCGTCGCCGTGCTGGCGCTGGCCGGGGCGGGAATGTCCCTGCTGACCCGGGCGCTCGGGGTCTACGTGGAGAAAGAGCCGCTGCCCCTGAAGAAGCCGTTGTGCGAAATGGACGAGCGAAAGCTGGCTCCCTACAGGGTCCTCGCCAGGCACGCCATCGAGAACGAGAAAGTCGTCGCATCGCTGGGTACCGAAGACTACATCCAGTGGGTGATCGAGGATCCGCGAGAGCCTGTGACCGGTGCCTCGCGAAAACTGTTGCTGTTCGTCACCTACTACGGCGTGCCGGATCGGGTGCCGCATGTGCCGGAAGAATGCTACACGGGCGGCGGATACGACTGCCTGGACCGGACCGATGTCACGTTCCAGATCGGCGCCGGTGTCCCTGGGCGGTTCCTTCTCTTTCGACCGCCGGGCGGGACGCTCGATCCGCAGGCCGGACGATTCCCGGTCGTGTATCTATTTCGGATCAACCAGGAATACGCGGGCAATCGCGACGAGACCCGCCTGGCTCTGAACCGCGGCATCTTCCGCAAGCAGTCGTATTTTTCCAAGATCGAGCTGGCTTTCAACCAGGCGGTCGCCGGGCCGACGCAGGGAGAGGCGGTTGCGGCCAGCGAGCGGCTCTTGCGCGTGCTCCTGCCTCTGCTGGAACAGGAACACTGGCCCGATTCGCAGTGAAACCGAGCCATGCGGCGGATCGAGCCGGAAAAGGGGAAATCGGGATGGCAAGAAGGCGTTTGAACAAGAAGGTGGCGTTGCTGGGCGCCGCGGTGTCCCTGCTGCTCGTGCTGGCGGCGGTCTTCGTCCTCCTGCGGCTGAACCGCGATCCGGCTCCCTTCATCGCCGACGGCGACGCGGCCTGGTCGGCCCGCGACTACCCGAGCGCGAGAGAGAACTACTCGCGGGCATACGGTTTTGCCGACACGCCGGAAATGAAGGTGGACCTGTTGTTCAAGCTGTCCGAGGTGTACCGCGAGACGGACCAGTGGGACAAAGTCCTCGCCTGCTGGGAGACGATCGTCACGACGGACCTCGGGAACGTGAAGGCCCATCTCGGCCGGCTCAAGTACTTCTACATCCTGGCGGACAGCTTGGGGAGCGCAGGCCGCGCCACGAGCGAGTACTGGCAGGAGGTCCTGTCCCACGCGAGGAAGACGCTGGACGTGGTCGAGGCCGCCGGCCTGTTGAACGCCAAACGAATCGATTGGGAGCCCTCCTTCGGGGCGACGAAAGATCGAAGCTGGAGTCGCGGGGCGGCTGTCCTGGGCCCGCATCTGCGCTTCGTCAAGGGACGAGCCGCGCTGGAGCTGGTCGGCATGGGGGCTGTCGCGTCGCCTGGCGAATTGCTCACAGAGGCGCAGAGCGATCTGGAGGAGGCCCGGAAACTCGATCCGAACGACGCCCAGGTGTACCGCTGCCTGTCGCAGGTTTTTGTGGAGAAGGGCAAGCTGGCGGCCGCGGCGGGAAGCCGGAGTGAGCAGGCCGGAGCCCAGAAGCAGGCGGATGAGATCCTGGCCGAGGGGGTTCGCGCCGCGAAGGATGTCCCCGATGTCCACATTGACGTCCTGGCGCGAAAGCTGGAGACGATGGAGCAGGGGACGGTCGCGGCTGTGAGAGAACGGATGCAGGCGCTGGAATCCGAGTACGAGGGCCTCACCCAACAGTTTGCATCGAGTCCGCAGGCGTTTGCGGCCAAGGCGCAGTTCGATTCATATTTCGCGGCCTATCTGGATTCCGCATCGGCGGCCGATAAGCTCGACAAAGCGATTGCAGCCGCCGAAAAGGCAAGCGCGCTGGATCCCAACAGCGTCGAGTACGCGATCCTTACAGCGGGTTGCCAGTACCGCAAGTCGTCGGTCTACGGCGATGCATCCTCGCTGCAGGGGGTGATTGATCGGACGAACAGTGCGTTGAAGCTGGCTGATGCGCAGGACACGCCGGGGCCGACGCAGATCGCTCGACGGCTCAATCGGCTCTCTCTGTGTTCGCTGCTGGCTCGCTGCTGCGTCGAGCGGATTCTCTCGCTGCCCGAGTCGGATCCATCGCGGGAGCCGCTGCTGGCCCGTCTGGAGGCCGCGGTCGGAGAAATCCGCCAGATGCAGGGTGGCAGTGACAATCCGCAGATCCAGAAGTGGCAGGGCATGCTCGATCTGGCCAGGGGACACGCGGGCAAAGCGGTGCAGAACCTCTATGCCGCCTATCGCCAGGTCAAAGCGGCCAACTCGCCCGACAAGCGGGACCCGTTCCTGGCACAGACGTTGGCGACGATCTTCAGGGAGACGTCCGAGACCGGCGCAGTCATCGATTTCCTCGGGACGGCGCTGAGTTCAGGAGTCCTTCATACAAAGCCCGACGCTCTTCTCGACTACGGCGACGCGCTTCTGCGGGCCGGCGCCTGCGACTCAGCGGCCAGCGCGGTTGAGTCGTTCGAGGAACGGTTCGGGAAAAGCGACCGCAGTCGCGCGCTCTGCGTCAAGACGCTGATTGCGAGGGGACACGCCGCGGAGGCTGAAGAGGCCGTCGCCGGCTTGAACGCCGACGATCCGAAGGTCATTGAATTGACTCTGGATCTGGTCAGGGCGAGAACCGCCCGGTTGATGGGCGCGATCCGCGCCGTCGATGCGGATCCGCAGGAGGATTCCGAGGCGATGGCCGTCGAGTTGCGAGCCTGTCGCCGGCGCGAAGCGGACCTGATGCAGCAGTTGCTGAAGACCGATCCCAACGCGGTGGAAGACCAACACGTCGTGAGGCTCTGCGAATCGCTCTGCGAACAGGGCGACCTGGATACGGCCAGGACGCTGGTCGATGCGGTCCTTCGACAGACGCCCGACCGTCTCGGCGCCCTGTTCTATAAGGGACTGTTGTCGGAGCCGGACCCGCGGAATTGTCCCGAGCCCAGGTGTCTGGCGGTTCGCGAGCAGGCCATTCGCAGCCTCTCCGATCCCATCCGTCGATCTCTGGAACTCGGCCTGTTCTATCAGCAGGGGGGGCAATTGGACCAGGCAGCGGCCGAATGGCGAAGCGTCCTCGACGCCACGGCCTCGCAGGAGGACCGGGACATGCCGGGGCATCTCAGGATCAGGAGCATCAGCCCGCGGCACGCGGCCGCCGGGTATCTGTTCGATCTGGCCCGCGACCGGGAGGACTGGAAGCTCGCGGAGGAGGTCGTGACGCTCGCCAAACGGGACAACCTGGACGATTGCGGCGGTTCTTTGTTCTGTGCTCGACTGGCGGTTGCCCGCAAGCAGTATCCGGCTGCGTTGAGCTGTCTCGACGAATGTCTCAAGCAGCGGCCGATCTTTTCCTATGGTTACATGCTCCGCAGCAACGTCCGGTCGGCGCTGGGTCGGGAACAGGAGGCTGTCGACGATATCCACGAGGCGTCGCGTCTGAACCCGACGGACCCGCTGGTCGCCAAGGCGAAAGCCAACGCGCTGCAGGTCCGTAACGCGAAACTGGGCGTCAACGTCTCTTCCGAACAGCAGGCGGAGGCGCGACAGGCCGTGGAACGGGCGATCCAGCTCAATCCGCGGGATGCGACCCTGCTTTCGGTCTATGCCGATTCCGTCGGCGCGACCGATCCGGTGAAGGCAGTGGCCCTTCGCCAGACGATCCTGATGAACTCGCCGAGCGTGTACCATGCCGTGATGCTGGGGAACTCTGCGACGGAAGCGGCCCGGAAGGAGACGGACGAAAACAAGCGAAAGGCGTTCTTCACTGTTGCCGAGACGGCCTTCGAGCAAGCCAGGCAGATGGATCCGAGCGACGAGTTCATGCTCGAAAGCTATGCGGCGTGTTTCCGCGCCCAGGGACGCAACAACCGCGCCAGGCAGTTGCTCGTCGAAGCGAACGATGGCCGGCTCCTGTGGCGCGATTATCTGCGGGTTCGTGACTTCGCGCGGGCCCGAGGATTCCTGGCAGAATTGTACGCGAAGGACGACACGAGACTCGACGCCCTCAAGGGGCTCCTGCTCGTTGCGGAAGAGACCGCCGACAAGCAGGGCGTGAAGCGGTACTCCGAGGAACTCCTGACGCTGGAGGACAACGCCGTCAACCGCCTCGCCCAGGTGCGGGCGTGCCTGAACGTGGGACTTGTCGTCGAGGCCGAGCAGGGAGTGGAGCGTCTCAAGGACGCGTACCCAACCGAACCTCGCACGCGTCTGATGGAGGCGCATGTGGCCAAACGCCGGGGGCAGCTCCAGCGGGCGATGGACCTGGCCAATCTCGCGGTCGAGGGGAACCAGCAGGATGCGGCGGCCTGGCGGCTTCGCGGCGAGGTCTTCCTCCTGATGGTCGACCCGGACCGGGCCCTTCTCGACCTTCGTCAGAGCCTTGCGATTCAGGACGATCCCGTCACGAGGATCTCGCTGGCCAAGGCATACCTCTGGGTCGGTCGCAACGACGAGGCGATCGCCGAGTTGCGGCGTGCGGCCAGGCATTCCGAGGCCCCGCTCGAGGCGCTTACGCTTCTGGAAACCACGTATCGCAGGCTCGGTCGCAACGAGACGCTCTTTCAATTTTATGCGGACGTCCTGGCCGAAACGCCCGACAGTGTCTTCTGGCTCAATCGCGCAGGCGACTTCGCCATCCACCAGAAGCGATACGATCAGGCGGAGGGATTCTTTTGCAAGGCGTTGCTGTTGCAGCAGAAGACCGGTTCGCAACCCGACGGCGATTATTCCACCGCTCTGGACGGATACCTGCGGTCGCTCCTGCTGGGGACTGGGGATGCGCCGAAGCCCGAGTCGATGGACCGCGTCTTCCAGGAGGCGGGCAAGTACGCGGATACGCCGTATGCGTCGATCGCCTTCTTCCGCATGGCCGAGGCCAAGAAAAAGCTTGGCGACGTGGCTGCCGCTCGCGACTACTGTCGCAAGGCCGCGGACAAGGCCTGGTCCGACGAACCGTTGGCGGTCGAGGTGTTGCTCCGCGTCTCCATGCTGTTGGGCGAGGAGGAAGTTTCCGCTTACTGCCGCTCGCGTCTGGAGGTCGAGCCGGATTCGCGCGTAGCCAACTTCGTTCTGTTCAGCCTGGCCAGAATCCAGGCCCGGTACGACGAGGCCCTCGGGTACATCGACGAGTGCATTCGCCTGTCGGGCGCCGACACACAGGCGGGCATCGAGCACTCCCTCCGCAAGGCGGCCCTGCTCACCACGGCCTACGAGCGAACTTCCGATAAAGCCTACCTGACGAAGGCCGTCGCGGTCTATGAAAGTCTGCGGGCGAAAATGCCGAATAACCCCAGTGTTTTGAACAACCTGGCCTACCTGCTGGCCCAGGACGACAGCCGGCTCGCGGAGGCGTTGGAGTACGCCAGGACCGCGGTGGAACGCAGTCCGGACGTGGCCGGACATCTGGACACGTATGGCTACCTCCTCCACAGGAGCGGCAGGGACGCGGAGGCGGCCGAGAGGCTCGCGGCGGCGGTTCAGCAGTATGAAGCCGAGGGAACGGCGTCTCCGGATGTCTACGAGCACCTGGGCATGGTGAACGAGGCGCTGGGACAGCGGGACAAGGCCCGCGACGCCTACCGTCGTGCGCGGGAACTGGCCGGCGATGCGGCGCCCGATGCGATGAAGCAGCGGATCGATGCGGCCATGCAACGGCTGGCGCGACAAGGGTGATGCAATATGACGAAGAAGAATCCGACGGTCGGGAGCAGGACGCAGGGATCGCCCTCGGGCAAAGGGGCCTCCGAGGCCGGCTTGACGCCGAGGGAAGTCCTGGGCATGCTCCGCCGGCACGTCTGGCTCATCCTCTTCATGACGATTCTCGGAGCCGGCCTGGGCGGCGGCGGCTGGCAACTCGCCCGCCGTTTCCTGCCTCTCTACCAGGCGGAGACCGTCATCAAGGTCCTGCCTCCCGTCGATACGGACCCGATGGAGATCGTGGCCTCCGAGGTCCAGCAGGACATCCAGTACGGCCACCGCGTTTCCCTCGCCAACCTGATGAAGAGCCAGAACACCCTGCAGCAGCTCCTGCAGAGCACGCGGGTCCAGGACACGAACTGGTATCGTCGGACCACAGAAGGCAGGGGGGGAACCCTGGCCGCCATGCGGTATCTCGAAAAGAACCTGCGCGCCTATCCCCATCGCGAGGCCGAGCACATCGTCGTTTCGATGCGGTGCGGCCGGCCGGCGGAAGCCGCGCTGATCGTCAATCAGATGGCCGAGCTGTTCATCAAAGAACACGGCGACACCGCTCGGCAGGATGTCACCGACAAACTCGTGGAATTGACCGCCCGACAGGTCGAGGTGAACAACGACATCGCCGCCGTGGACAAGGCCCTGGAGGAACTGCGGAAGGAATCCGGCATCACCGACCTCGAAATGCCCACGACCGGACGCTATTTCCAGAACACCATCACGATCCGTCTGAACGACCTGGAACTCCAAAAGAACGAACTCGACTTGGCCGTCGGGCAGATCAAGACCGACATCGAGAACCTCACGAGGTTGGCGCAGGGACCCATCACCGAGCAGGTGGCCAACCTGATCGAACGGGACCCGGTGGCGCTGGCGCTGACGCAGCAGATCGCGCTGCTCGAGGCGCAGTTGTCCGGGCGGCTCTCCAAGTTCGGCGAGGCCCATCGCAGCATTCGCCAGATCCAGGAACAGATCCAGGAACTTCAGGCCAAACGGGATCGGCGCAGGACCGAGATCGCCGAGCAGACCCGTCTGGCCAACCTGAGGAACGCGCAGGACAGTCTCCGCGTGCTGGAGTCGCGGCTGGCCGAGTTGGATCGCCTCCGCCAGGCGGCGCAGGGCCAGCAGGAGGCCCTGGACAACGCCCGCGCCGAATACACCCGGCAGATGAGAATCCGCGACGAGCGGACCGAGACGCTCAACCAGATCAAGACGCAGATCGAGAAGCTGCGCATCATGGTCCGGGATCCGGATACGCCGAAGGTGCAGCTCGTCGGCAGGGCCCCCGAACCGCTGGAGATGGTGCTTTCCCGCAGTATGCTCCTGTGGATTCCCGGCGGCACGATGCTCGGACTGATCTTCGGGCTCGCCCTGGCGCTGCTCGTCGAGATGCTGAACGATCTCGTGCGGACTCCGACCGACATCCGCCGGTTCCTGCGAATTCCGCTGCTCGGGATCATCCCGGACGCGAACGAGGATCGCGCCGTGGACGATGTCGATCTGTGTCACGTCGTGGCCGAGGCGCCCTACTCGCTGCTGGGCGAATGCTACCGACGGTGCCGGACCAACCTGGAGCTGGCGTCCGAGGAGACGTTCAAAACGCTGCTGGTCGCAGGCGGTCAGCCCGGCGACGGACGGACCTCCGTCGCGTGCAACCTGGCCGAGGCGTTCGCGGCCAAGTACGAGAGGGTCCTCCTCATCGACGGCAACCTGCGCCAGCCGAGTCTGCACTTGTCCTTCCCTCGCGACGCGTCGGAAGGCGAGCCGATGCGTCCCGGCGTCACGGACGTCCTGACCGGCGAGTGCGACTGGGCGGACGTGATTTCTCCGAGCGGTCTGCCGGGGCTGGACGTCGTCTTTGCCGGTCCGCCCGCGCGGAATCCGGCCGAGCTGCTCGCGAGCCATCGGATGCGGGAGTTGATTGAAAACGCTGCGACGGAATACGACCGCGTCCTTGTCGACACGCCGCCGGTGCTGCTGGTCAGCGACGTCAAGATGCTGGCGAGACTCGCGGACGCGACGCTCCTGGTGTTCAACGCCGCCAGCACGAAGCGAGGAGCCGCCGAGCGGACGATCTTCGAACTGCGAGACGTGGGCGCCAACGTCGTCGGCTGCGTCCTGTTCGGCGTCGAGGCCATGAAGGGCGGATACTTCCGCCAGCAGTTCAAGGCCTACCGCAGGTACGCCAAGAACCAGTTGGCTGCCCGCTCCGCCTGAGCGAGATTTTCGATTTGCTATTTTCGATTTCTGATTTAGTATTGCGTCCATGCTCCCTGGTGTGTCGCATAGAGTGGATACGCAACAGCGGGAAACCCAATCGTAAATGGTAATTCGGAAATCATAAATTTCGAGGGTTCGGATGCATAAGTTCCTGGTGACGGGCGGAGCCGGGTTCATCGGCTCGAATCTCTGCAAGCGTCTGGTGGCCGAAGGCTGCTTCGTGCGGGTCCTGGACAATCTCCTGACCGGCAAGCGCAGCAACCTCGCGACCATCCTGGACCAGATCGAGTTCATCGAGGCGGACATGGGCGATCCCGAGGTGGCCCGCGCCGCGATGCAGGACATCGACGTGGTCTTTCACGAGGGGGCGCTGCCCTCGGTCCCGC
>ENA-UPTA01005337-UPTA01005337.1-activated-sludge-metagenome-genome-assembly--contig:-NODE-5337-length-11801-cov-11.075004_pt1 | contig 11801 bp, 9 predicted proteins | sample MGYA00238184_ERZ773361 | MGnify/ENA primary metagenome ERZ773361 (study PRJEB29100, sample SAMN05720205) | activated sludge metagenome | isolation source: anaerobic digester from wastewater...
CTGTTGCGCCATGCGCGCGGAACGCCAAAATCCAGGACATGTGAAATAACGCGCCGATGGCGCGTTTGGAACGTACGGTAGGATCCATGGCGAACTTACCAAGCTCACATATTCTCGCACCTTGATCTCTCAGGTGCGCGACGAATTCGGGATATTGGTGCTCCGCCGATAAACAGCCGTCGTCCACGTTCAACGACAGCGTCCCCATGGCGCGGCCGTCAATCTCCAGCGTCAGTGCCGTGCGGCCCTCGTCGTCGGCGCTGTCCAGGCTGTAGCCGCGGCTGGCGTACATCCGACTTAATACGTCGTCACCTGATCGGGACAGAAGAATTCTGCAATGTGCCATCCCCACTGCATTTATGCGACTAAAGTAGTCATTTCTATAGGGAAACTCGGCAAGTACTCGGTCATGCACCATGATAAAACAACGTTCTAAGGCTTTTGTTCCCTTCAGGATAGCGGAAGCCGGGATTTTTCACGTCTGCCGCTGCGGCAAAATGTTTCAAAACGAGAACTTGTGCACACTCACCACGACGGGATTGCGCGAAACGCGGCATAAATATTAGAACTTAGATATTCATTGATAGTGCTGCCGCCGCTTCGCCTGACCGGCATTCGGATGCACGGACGTGAATGACGTGCACAAAATAATTACGCCGCTGGCTACCGCCTGGGCTTGAGTCGGGTGCTGACTCATTAAGTAGTCTTTTGAGTGCGGTGCCGTGGCCGCACCCACAAGTTCGACCGCGCACCGCCGGTTTTGCTCCAGCGCATCTTCGTGACGCGCCGGTGGGCGTCACGGACCGGCGGCAGTCGTGAACGACCGTGGCGGTGAATGGCTTGGTTGCCTTAGTTGCCCGCTAGGAGTCTGCGCGGCAGAAGGCGTCGAAGCGAAACGTGCGAAAAACGAGGACAGCGTGGTGATACCGACCAGCCCAGAGCCGAGCGATGGGCGCCGGAGGTAGCGCCGCGATGGACCGTTTTTTTGCGCGTTGCAGCCGACGCATCTTCTGCCGCGCAGACTCCGATCACGCGCGCGCCGCTAGGACACGTGGACGACCACCGCGCCGCCCTTCATTACGAGCGGGATGCGCTCGCCCTGCCCCGTGAGGCAGACCAGGTCTTGCAGCGGATTGCCATCGACCAGCAGCAGGTCTGCGCGTGCGCCGGGGGCGATCTCGCCGAGGGCGCCCGACTGGTTCAGCAGCTGGGCGCCGATGAGTGTGGCGCTTTGCAGCACTTCGAGGTTCGACTGCACCTGCGCGCGGATCAGGAATTCTTCGCTCTGCAGCGCGTGCGACGGGCCCAGCAGGTCGGTGCCGAAGGCCATCTTGACGCCGGCGTCCTTGAGGATTTGCAGCGAGCGCAGGCCGGCTTCGCGCACCTGCGCGATCTTGGCGACGCTTTCGGCGCCCAGGCCCAGTCGCTCGCCGTCGCGGGCCAGCGCCTCGTAGGTGATGAGCGTCGGCACGGCAAACGCGCCGCGTTCGGCCATCAGCGCGGCGGTGGGCGCGTCGATCAGGTTGCCGTGCTCGATGCTGCGCACGCCGCATTCCACCGCGCGGCGGATGGCTTCGGGCGTGTAGGCGTGCGCCAGCACGTAGGTGTGGCGCGCCGCGGCTTCGTCGACGATGGCGCGCGTTTCTTCCAGTGAATAGCCGAGTGCGTTTACCGGATCGGTGGGCGATGCCACGCCGCCGCTGGACATGATCTTGATCTGGTCGGCGCCCATCTGCAGCAGCTCGCGCACCGCCAGGCGCACGGCGTCCACGCCATCGACCACGCGCGTGCTGGCCAGCCGCTGACAGCCACAGCCGATGGGCTGCAGCCGGTCGCTTCGCGGGCGGAAGTCGCCGTGGCCGCCGGTGGGGCTGAGCGCCGGGCCGCTGACGAACAGGCGCGGGCCGATGACGGTGCCGTCCATGCCTTCTTCGACCGCCTGCTTCAACGCCCAATCGGCGCCGCCCGCGTCGCGCACGGTGGTAAAGCCGCGCCGCAGCATGCCGCGCAGGATGGGCAGCGCGCGATAGGCCAGCGTGGTCTGCGGTGTCTGCGCCAGCAGGCCCAGGTTGGTCTGCGAGAAGGTCACGTGCACGTGGCAGTCGATCAGCCCCGGCATCAGCGTGCGGCCGCCGCCGTCGATGACGCGCGCGCTGCGGGCGGTGAGGGGGCGGTCCGACAACTCGCGGATCGTGTCGCCTTCGACCAGCACCTGGTGGTTCTCCAGCAGCCGCCCGGCGCGCACGTCGAGCACGTGGACGTTCTTGAACAGGATCATGGGAAGAGGTTGAGCGTTCAGCGGGGGGCGTTGAGTGAGAAGACAAAATACCATGCCTCAGGCCCGACGGTCTTCAACGCTTAACGCTCAACGCCGAACCCTTCCCATGCTGCAGCCCCACGCCGACCCCATCGTTGCCATTGCCACCGCGCCCGGCCGCGGCGCCGTGGGCATCGTGCGCGTGTCGGGGCGCGGGCTGGCGTCGCTGGCGCGCGCCATCACGGGGCGCGACCTGGCGCCGCGCGTGGCCACCTACGGGCCTTTCAGCGACGTCGACGGCAGCCCCATCGACCACGGCCTGGCGCTGCACTTTCCGGCGCCGCATTCGTACACCGGCGAAGACGTGCTGGAACTGCAGGCGCACGGCGGCCCCGTGGTGCTGCAACTGCTGCTGCAGCGTTGCCTGCAGGCGGCGGCCGAGGTCGATGCGGCCAGCGGCGGCCCGCGCCTGCCGCGCCTGCGCCTGGCGCGGCCGGGCGAATTCACCGAGCGCGCCTTCCTCAACGGCAAGCTCGACCTGGCGCAGGCCGAGGCGGTGATGGACCTGATCGACGCCAGCACCGAAAGCGCCGCGCGCTCGGCCAGCCGATCGCTGGCGGGCGCGTTCTCGCGGCAGATCCATGCGCTGACCGACGGGCTGATCCACCTGCGCATGCTGATCGAGGCAACGCTCGACTTTCCTGAGGAAGAAATCGACGTCTTGCGCAGTCAGGACGTGCGCGGGCAGCTATTGAATTTGCAGCAATCGCTGGCCGGCGTGCAGGCCCGCGCGCGCCAGGGCGCGCTGCTGCGCGAAGGCATGCAGGTGGTCATCGCCGGCCAGCCCAACGCCGGCAAGAGCAGCCTGCTGAACGCGCTGGCGGGGGCCGAGCTGGCCATCGTCACGCCCATTGCGGGCACCACGCGCGACGTGGTGCGGCAGACCATCCAGATCGAAGGCGTGCCGCTGCACGTGCTGGACACCGCCGGCCTGCGCGACAGCGACGACGAGGTCGAGCGCATCGGCATCGAACGCGCCTGGGCGCACATCGAGGACGCCGACGCCGTGCTGCTGGTGCACGACCTGACGCGCGCGGATGCGCCAGGCTACCTGGCCGAGGACGAACGCATCATGGCCACCATGGCGTCCAGGCTGCCGCCGTCGGTGCCGGTGATCCCCATCTGGAACAAGCACGACGCCGCACCCGGCGCGCCCGTGCCGCCCGACGGCATTGCCCTGTCGGCGCGCACCGGCGAAGGCATCGACGTGCTGCGCCAGCGCCTGCTGCAGGCGGTGGGCTGGCAAGCCGGCGCGGGCGACGGCGTGTTCATCGCGCGCGAACGCCACCTGCAGGCGCTGGCGCGCGCCGCCGCGCACCTGCAGGCCGCCGACGCGCACCTGGCGGGCGCGGCGCCCATGCTCGACCTGCTGGCCGAGGAGCTGCGGCTGGCGCAGCACGCGTTGAGCGAGATCACGGGCGAATTCAGCGCCGACGACCTGCTGGGCGTCATCTTTGCGCGCTTCTGCATCGGCAAGTAGCGGCGTTCGCGGCCTTATGGGCTATTGACGCTTGTTGGATAAGCGTTTGTTGCTATCAAAACCGAAGTTTCGGGCACTGCCCACCTCAGTGCCCGCCGAATTCCACCAGCGTGAACAGCGGCAGCCCGGCGGCTTGCAGGCGCGCGGAGCCGCCCAGTTCGGGCAGGTCGACGATGGCGGCGCCTTCGGTCACGGTGGCGCCCAGTTTTTCCAGCAGGCGCCAGCCGGCCATCATGGTGCCGCCGGTGGCGATCAGGTCGTCGATCAGCAGCACGCGCTGGCCGGCGTGCACGGCGTCGGTGTGCAGCTCCACCGTGGCGCTGCCGTATTCCAGCTCGTAGGTTTCTTCCACCGTCTTGAACGGCAGCTTGCCCTTCTTGCGGATCGGCACGAAGCCCACGTTCAGCTCGTACGCCACCACGCTGCCCAGGATGAAGCCGCGCGCGTCCAGCCCGGCCACCACGTCGGGGCGCAACTCGGGCGCCATGTAGCGGTGCACGAAGGCGTCGATCAGCACGCGGAACACCCGCGGGTTCTGCAGCAGCGGCGTGATGTCGCGAAACTGCACGCCCGGCGCCGGCCAGTCGGGCACGGTGCGGATGTGGTCGCGCAGGTAGTCGGAGACGGAGAAGGCGGCGGTCATGACCCGTGCATTGTGCACGCAGGCCGCATCAAGGCGACGCTGACCGGCCTTCAGGCCAGCACATGTTCGGCATGCGCCAGCGCATCGGCCTTGCCCGACAGCACCAGCGTCTCGCCGCCCTGCAGCACGGTGTCGTCGCCGATGGGCGCGGGCGCGCCGGCGCGGCCGCGCAGGGCGATGGCGCGCAGTTCGCTGGTGCCGGTCCGCAGTTCGGCCAGCAGATCGTTCAGGCGGCGGCCGGCCACGGCGTCGGGCAGGGTAAAGCTGGCCAGGCGCTCCTCGGCCATTTCGTCGTCGCTGGCGTCGTCGGCGCCGTGGAACCAGCCGCGCAGCAGGCCGTAGCGCTGTTCGCGCTGTTCGCGCAGCACGCGGATCACGCGCCGCATCGGCACGCCCAGCAGCGCCATCGCGTGGCCGGCCAGCATCAGCGAGCCTTCCATCGATTCGGGCACCACCTCGGTCGCGCCGGCCATGCGCAGGCGGTCCAGTTCGCGGTCGGTCTGCGTGCGTACGACGATGGGCAACTGCGGCGCCAGCGCGCGGATGGTCGACAGCACCTGCAGCACGCTGTGCGTGTCCAGGTAGGTGATGGCGACGGCGCTGGCGCGGTTCAGGCCGGCGGCCAGCAGCGCCTGCGCCTTGGCCGCGTCGCCGAACGCCACCGACTGGCCCGCCGCGCGCGCCTGCCGCACGCGGTCGGGGTCCAGGTCGAGCGCGATGTAGGGCATGCCTTCCTGCTCCAGCACGCGCGCCACGGCCTGGCCGGATCGGCCATAGCCGCAGATCAGCACGTGGCCGCGCGTGTTGATCGACTGCCGCGCGATGCTGGTCATCTGCAGCGACTGCTGCATCCAGTCGCTGGCCACCAGCCGCATCACGATGCGGTTGCTGGCCATGATGATGAAGGGCGTGGCCAGCATCGACAGCACCATCGCCGCCAGCACGGGGTTGAACAGCTCGGGCGGCAGCAAGCCTTCGCGCCGGCTCAGCGTGAGCAGCACAAAGCCGAATTCGCCCGCCTGCGCCAGGTACAGCCCGGTGCGCAGCGCCACGCCGCTGCCGGCGCCCAGCACGCGCGCCAGCAGCGCGATCAGCCCCAGCTTGAACAGCACCGGCAACGTCAGCAGCGCCAGCACCAGCGGCCATTGCAGCGCCACCTGGCGCCAGTCCAGCAGCATGCCGATGGTGATGAAAAACAGGCCCAGCAGCACGTCGTGAAAGGGGCGGATCTCGGCCTCCACCTGCACGCGGTATTCGGTCTCGGAAATCAGCACGCCGCAGATGAAGGCGCCCAGCGCCAGCGACAGGCCCGCGTGCTCGGTCAGCCACGCCAGGCCCAGCGTCATCAGCAGCAGGTTGAGGACGAACAGCTCCTGGCTCTTGCGCCGCGCCACCAGCGTCAGCCACCAGCGCATCACGCGCTGGCCGCCCCACAGCAGCAGCGCGATCAGCAGCGCCGCCTTCAGCGCCGCCAGCGCCAGCGCGCGCAGCAGCTGCTCGGGCGGCGAACCCAGCGCCGGGATCAGCACCAGCAGCGGCACCACCGCCAGGTCCTGCAGCAGCAGCACGCCCATCACGCGCTGGCCGTGCTCGGACTCCAGCTCCAGCCGGTCGGCCATCATCTTCACCACGATGGCGGTGCTGCTCATGGCCAGCGCGCCCGACAGCGCCAGCGCCGTCTGCCAGCCGATCGGCCAGTGCGCCGGCCAGGCCCACGCCAGCAGCAGCGAGCCGGCGGTGGCGATCACGATGGTGAGCATCACCTGCGCCAGCCCCAGCCCGAACACGTGGCGGCGCATGGCGCGCAGCTTGGGCAGGTTGAATTCCAGCCCGATCACGAACATCAGGAACACCACGCCGAATTCGGCCAGGTACTTGATGCTTTCCGCGTCCTGCCCGAAGGCCAGGCCCAGCGTGTGCGGCTCCATCAGCACGCCGGCGGCCAGGTAGCCCAGGATGGCCGGCAGCCGCAGCCAGCGGCAGACCGCCACGCCCAGCACGGCGGCCGTCAGATACAGCAGCGTGAGTTCGAGGGCGGTCATGCACCGATGCTAACGCGGCCGGGCGCGGGGCTTACCATCGGTCGGTCACCACGCCTGCCTGCCATGCCGCGCTTTCACGTTTCCATCCCCCTCGCCGCGGGCGCCGAACTGGCCCTGCCGCCGGGCGCCGCGCGCCATGCGCAGGTGCTGCGCCTGCAGCCGGGCAGCGCGGTCACGCTGTTCGACGGGCGCGGTGGCGAATGGGCCGCCGCCATCACCCGCATGGGCCGCAGCGACGTGCACGTGCGCGTCGGCACGCACCAGGCGTTGGAGCGCGAATGCGCCCGCCCGGTGCACCTGGCCGTGGGCCTGATGGCGGCCGAGCGCATGGACTGGCTGGTCGAAAAAGCGACCGAGCTGGGCGCCGCCAGCCTGACGCCGCTGCTGATGGCGCGCAGCAGCCTGCGCCTGTCGGGCGAGCGCGCGGCCAGGAAGCGCGCGCACTGGCAGGCCGTGGCCGTCGCTGCTTGTGAACAAAGCGGCCGCAACCGCTTGCTGGATGTGCGCGAACAGCTATCGTTTCAGGAGTATCTGGCGCTGCCCGGCGCGGCGGCCGGCGCGCGCTGGCTGCTGTCGCTGGCGCCCCAGGCGCAGCCACCGGCGGCGCGTGTGGCGGCGTTGCAGGCAGGCGCCCACGTCACGCTGCTGTCCGGCCCCGAAGGCGGCCTGTCGCCCGACGAAGACGCCGCCGCGCGCGCCGCCGGCTGGCTGCCGCTTGATTTGGGCGCGCGCGTGCTGCGCGCCGAAACCGCGCCGCTGGCGGCGCTGTCCCTGCTGACGCTGCCATGAACCGACACCTTCTGCTGCTCACGCTGTGCCAGGGCCTGTTCCTGACCAACAACGTCACCTTCATCGCCATCAACGGCCTGGTCGGCCTGCAGTTGGCCCCCTTCGGCTGGATGGCCACGCTGCCGGTGATGGGCTACGTGGTGGGCGGCGCGCTGGCCACGCCGCTGGTGGCGCGCGCGCAGGCGCGGCTGGGGCGCAAGCGCTCGTTCCAGATCGGGCTGCTGGTCGCGCTGGGCTCGGCGCTGCTGGCCGCCTTTGCGGCGTCGACGCGCCAGTTCTGGCTGCTGGTGGCGGCCACCATGATCGCCGGCTATTACAGCGCCAACGGCCAGCTGTACCGCTTTGCCGCCGCCGAACTGGCGGCGCCCGACTGGCGCGAAAAAGCCGTGTCGCTGGTGCTGGCCGGCGGGCTGCTGGGCGCCATCGTCGGCCCCAACCTGGCGGCGTGGACGCGCACCCTGCTGCCCACGCCCTTCGTCGGCGCCTACCTGGCGCTGGCCGTGGTGGCGCTGCTGGGCATGGCGGTGATCGCGGGCATCGACTTTCCGCCCGCGCCGGCCAAGGCCGCGGGCGCGGCGGCGGGGCGCCCGCTGGGCGAAATCATGCGGCAACCGGTGTTCGTCGTCGCCATCGTCGCCGCCGCGCTGGGCTACGGCGTGATGAACCTGCTGATGGCCGCCACGCCGCTGGCCATGCAGGTGTGCGGCTTCGACTTTGGCGCCACCGCGCAGGTGCTGCAGTGGCACGTCATCGGCATGTTCGCGCCCGGGTTTTTCACCGGCCACCTCATCAAGCGCTTTGGCGTGCTGCCCGTCATGGGCGCCGGTGTGGTGCTGAACTTTGTCTGCGTGGCGGTGGCGCTGTCGGGCGTGGACCTGCAGCAGTTCCTGATCGCGCTGTTCGCGCTGGGCGTGGGGTGGAACTTCCTGTTCACCGGCAGCACCACGCTGGCGCTGACCGCCTACCGCCCCGAAGAGCGCGACCGCGCGCAGGCGGCGATCAACTTCTGCGTCTTCGCCACCATGGCGCTGACTTCATTCGCGTCGGGCGCGCTGGTTACCACGCGCGGCTGGAACTGGCTCAACCTCGGCTCGCTGGTGCCGCTGGTGGTGGTGGCGGCGGTGCTGCTGTGGCTGGGGACGGGCGCGGGGATGCGGAACCGGCGCGCAGGCTGAAGCGTGCCGGAAAGCAGCCGTCAGCCGCCTTCGCTCACGGCATGCGCGCGATCACCTCGGCCACGGCGGCCGTGAGCTTCTTGGCGTACGGCACGTGCAGGAATTCATTGGGCCCGTGCGCGTTGCTCTTGGGGCCCAGCACGCCGCAGACCATCATCTGTGAAGTGGGAAAGCCTTCGCTCAGCTGGTTCATCAGCGGGATGGTGCCGCCCTGGCCGATGTAGCCGCAGGGCGCGCCAAAGTGGGCCTGCGAGGCGGCGTCCAGCGCCTGCGCAAACCACGGGGCCGACGCCGGCGCGTTCCAGCCGGTGGCGGCGCCTTCGTTGGGGTCGAAGGTGACGCGCGCCTGGTAGGGCGCGTTGTCTTCCAGCAGGCGCTTCATCTCCTGCGCCGCCTGCGCGGCGTCGACCGGCGGCGGCAGGCGCAGGCTCAGCTTGAAGGCGGTGTAGGGCCGCAGCACGTTGCCGGCATCGCGCGGCGCCGGAAAGCCCTCGGCGCCGATCACGCTGAGCGTGGGACGCCAGGTGCGGGCCAGCAGCGCATCGACCGCATCGCCCGTCATTGGCAGCACGCTGCGCGATTCGCCGTTGCAGTCGTAGTGCACCCAGGGGTAGCGCTTGAACAGGTCGTCGCCCAGGATGGCGGCGGTCTGCCGCGCCTGCGCCACGCGCTCGGCCGGAATCTCGCAGTGAAAGCTGGCCGGCAGCAGGCGGCCGGTGGCCGAGTCTTCCAGCCGGTCGAGCACCTGCCGCATGATGCGGAAGGACGACGGCACCAGCCCCGATGCATCGCCCGAATGCACGCCCTCAGTCAGCACCTCCACCTTCAAGGTGCCGCCGGTCATGCCGCGCAGGCTGGTGGTCAGCCACAGCTGGTCGTAGTTGCCGGCGCCCGAATCCAGGCACACCACCAGACCGACGTCGCCCAGGCGCGGGCGCAGCGCGTCGATGTAGGGCAGCAGGTCGGGCGAGCCGCTTTCCTCGCTGGTCTCGATCAGGCCGACGATGCGCGGGTGCGGCACGTTCTGGCTCTTGAGCGCCTGCACGGCGGCGATGGCCGCATACACCGCGTAGCCGTCGTCGGCGCCGCCGCGGCCGTACAGCTTGCCGTCTTCGTACTTGGGCGTCCACGGGCCCAGGTCGGCGCGCCAGCCGGTGAATTCGGGCTGCTTGTCCAGGTGGCCGTACATGACCACGGTTTGCGTCGCATGGGCCTTGGTGCCCGCGATCTCGAAGAAGATCACCGGCGTGCGCCCGTCGATGCGCACCACCTCCAGCGTCAGGCCCGGCACCTTCTGCGCCAGCACCCAGTCGGCTGCGTCGCGCACCACGCGGTCGATGAAGCCGTGCGCCGCCCAGTCGGGGTCAAAGCCGGGCGACTTGGCCGGCACGGCGATGTAGTCCGACAGGCGTCGCACGATGTCGTCGTCCCATTGGCGGCCGATCTGGCTCAGCGCGGCGGCGGCGTCCAGCGCGGGCGCGCCGGGCATTTCACGGTGCAGGGGTGCGTTCATGGCAGCAGGCCCGGCGGGCGGGCAATCAAAACAAGCGGGGATGCCGGCACTGTACGCGCTTGCGGGCCGCGCCGCCACCCGCCGCGCCCGGTGGCCGCACGCGCTGCGCGGTTGTGCGGGGCGGCGTATATTGGCCGCATGCCTGCATCCCTTGACGCCTTTCCCATCACCCGCAAGTGGCCCGCGCGCCACCCCGACCGATTGCAGCTGTATTCGCTGCCCACGCCCAACGGCGTCAAGGTGTCGATCATGCTGGAGGAAACCGGCCTGCCCTACGAGGCGCACCGCGTCGACTTTGGCAGCAACGACCAGACCTCGCCCGAATTCCTCAGCCTCAACCCCAACAACAAGATCCCCGCCATCCTCGACCCGAACGGCCCGGGCGGCCAGCCGCTGGCGCTGTTTGAATCGGGCGCCATCCTGATCTACCTGGCCGAAAAGACCGGCCAGCTGCTGCCCAAGGATCCGGCCGCGCGCTACCACGCGCTGCAGTGGCTGATGTTCCAGATGGGCGGCGTCGGGCCGATGTTCGGCCAGCTCGGCTTCTTCCACAAGTTTGCCGGCAAGGACTACGAAGACAAGCGCCCACGCGACCGCTACGTGGCCGAGAGCGCGCGCCTGCTCGGCGTGCTGGACGGCCACCTGAACGGCCGCGCCTGGATGGCGGGCGACGACTACAGCATCGCCGACATCGCCATCTTCCCGTGGGTGCGCAACCTGGTTGGCTTTTACGGCGCGGCCGAGCTGGTGCAGTTCGACCGCTTTGCCCACGTGCAGCGCGTGCTCGACGCCTTTGTCGCGCGCCCGGCGGTGCAGCGCGGGCTGCAGATCCCGGCGGCGTGAGTCTGTCCGCCCGTTCGCTTCGTCATTCCCGCGAAGGCGGGAATCCAGAACCGCTGCCGTACGCCGCTGCCTGGGGAAAGGTGGATTCCCGCCTTCGCGGGAATGACGGTTTTGGACGCGGTGGGGTTTCCAGCTAACTGCTACTGAGCCAATAGCAACCATGACCACTCCCCGCATCCGCGTCGGCATCGGCGGCTGGAACTTCGCCGAATGGCGCGGCGGCGTGTTCTACCCGGCCGGGCTGCCCGCCGCGCAAGAATTGCACTTTGCCAGCCGGCAGCTCACCAGCATCGAGATCAACGCCACCTTCTACGCCACGCAAAAGGCCGCCACCTATGCGCGCTGGCGCGACGAAACGCCCGAGGGCTTTCAGTTCGCCGTCAAGGCGCACCGCTTTGCCACGCAGCGCAAGACCTTGAGCGAAGGCGCCGAGAGCGTGGTGCATTTCCTCGAAAGCGGCATCGCCGAACTGGGCGACAAGCTCGGCCCCATCGTGTGGCAATTGCCGCCGTACCGCCGCTTCGATGCCGACGACGTCGAACACTTCTTTGCCCTGCTGCCCGACACATTGAACGGCCTGCCGCTGCGCCACGTGCTGGAGCCGCGCCACGCCAGCTTTGCCTGCGCCGACTACGTGCGCCTGGCGCGCGATTACCGCGTGGCCACCGTGTTCACCGATTCGCCCGACTACCCGCACATTGCCGATGTCACGGCCGACTTTGTGTATGCGCGGCTGATGCGTGCGCAAGCCGACGAGCCAGCCGGCTACGCGCCCGGCGAACTCGACGCCTGGGCCCGCCGCGTGACGACGTGGGCGCGCGGCGAATCGCCCGCCGACCTGCCCTTGATGGACGGAGCGCCGCCGTCGCCCGCTGCAGCGCGCGACGTCTTTGTGTACTTCATCGGCGCCGCCAAGGCGCGCAACCCGGCCGCGGCGCTGGGCCTGATAAAGCGCCTGCCGCCGCGCTGACCGGCGCTGTCGCCCGCGTGGCGCGGCGG
>ENA-UPTA01005338-UPTA01005338.1-activated-sludge-metagenome-genome-assembly--contig:-NODE-5338-length-11801-cov-5.397838_pt1 | contig 11801 bp, 8 predicted proteins | sample MGYA00238184_ERZ773361 | MGnify/ENA primary metagenome ERZ773361 (study PRJEB29100, sample SAMN05720205) | activated sludge metagenome | isolation source: anaerobic digester from wastewater...
CCATCCTCTTTAGCAAATGTGGATCAATATGCTTAGCCTCGATCATGATAACAAAAGAGGAACATTCGAGCGACATTTAGGATACATTTTAAGATGGGAGTATGATTGTCCTGATTTCTGCATTATCTTTATTTGATAGCTTTAGAATACTTTCGCCCCGCTTCAATCTAGCTTAAATACTTCGGAGAATAATGCGAAAATACCTCTCGGTAAAAGTTAGGGGCTTCATAAGGTGAAGTAGATGATACGATTATGCGGCTATTTTGGAAACTCTCCTGTAGTTGATGATCCACCGATTCAAGGTACATCGGCCTGGCAAAAAAACGATCGCATCCATGTGCCAAAAATGGCTGGAATACGAGCTTGGCATCAGCTATATTAAATATTAAATGAATCTCATCGATGAGGCCGATGGTTTTGGCCCTGCATGTAAGCGCCTGGCTAGCGCTGGCTGCAGTAAGGAGTACTAAGAATGAAACGCACAAGCATGATTGAGCGGATCGCTTTCAGGGCGTATCCGGCTCAGCTTAAGAAGTTGAAAGCGTTTTGTGAGTCCAATGACACAGAACCAGGACTCCTTTTTAGGGGCTTTATTGATGGTTTAGATAAGGATGATAGTGGACGGATCTTGGCTAGAGATCCGCCCCGAAGACACCAGAATGAAACGCACAAGACTTCAAACAGGTGGTCTCCATAACAAACAGTTTTTGCCTAATATTAAAGGCTTGTGTGACAACTTCTAAGTTGTCATTTTCGATATGCAGCGAACACGGAACTAACATTGTTTACCCTCCCGAATTGGATGTGATATGGTGCGGGCAATGAGACAGCAGAGATTAACCGATCTCTCCTGCGACCAGAGACTTGTCCGAGCTGCAGAAGAGATCATAGATTCTGGAAGCTGTGCTGTGTCCAAGCCCATTCGGGCCGGGATGACTACATCAACGGTCCTGGCCTGTGAGCGCCAGGGCCGGCTTCTCCTGGCACTGGCACCGACGCGGAGGATACTGCAGGAGACTGTTGCGAAGGCTTCAGGTGGTAGAGCCGTGCGGATTCCGGGCAATAGCGAATGCCCGTTAATCGAGCCGGATCTCCAGAAGAATCCCATATTGAGGCAATTGCCTTTGACGCTTCCAGATTGTCAGAAATGCAATGCATCTGAGTGCTGCGAGGTCCTGGCAATACTGCGGGCAGAGCATCCAAGCGTGATGGCCCTGACCTATGCCAAACTTGAAGCTCTTATGCTCAGTCGAGGAAGGATGGCCAAAGAGATCCTGGCGAAAATCGCAAGGGCTGAGGTCGTCATGATGGATGAGGCCCATGTTCTGTCCTTGCCTCCGGCGGTGAGTGTGTGGGCCTTTGCTTCACTTAAGATCCCTGATAAGTACAAGGCGCTGGGTCGAGTATATCAGAAGTGGTTGGACTTCTGCCAGAGCCATGTTGATTTGATCTTGGAGCTTATGGAGCGGGCTGGGCAAGGACATGCAGCTCAGCATCTTTCTCGGAGCATCTTTAACGCGAGCTTCTTGGAATGGAGAGAACTTAAGACCGCATGGTCACAACTTCGCAAACTGGCAATTGCCCATGGGATGCCAGACGATGATATTCTTGCCCTTAGAGATATCATCACCATCTTGAGCACCACCCAGATCTCGATAGGTTACATCAGCGAGAACCAGGGAAAGGGCGGCGGTGTCTATGTCTCTGCAGGCCGGGTAAGACAGTACAGAGCCATCAACGAGTTTTTGACCAACCATGTCAGCCACACAAAGCATTTGTTTGTCTCAGGAACTCTCTTTGAGCCCAATCCAGGCTATTTCTCAGAGCTGGCTGGCAAGAATGTCAAAAATGTGATTTTTCCAGATCTACGAGGCGCTACAGAGAAGCTGACTCTTATTCCTGATAGGTGGACGCTGGGAAACACGAATTTTGCCGAAAAGCTGCCTGTCATTCTGGAGACAATTAAGGCCATAGCGGATCGAGAGAAGCAGCCAATCTATTTGCTTGCTCCAAGTGGCAACAAGGCTGTTTGGCTAAAGGAAGAGATTGCCAACCTTGGACTGAAGAACATTTGTGTCGATTACTATCGATCTGATCTCAGTCTAGGCGTGGAGCGAACAGAACGAGTCTGCATTACAGTTGGCATGGCAGAGACTCCGGCTAATGCCTGCGACGCTTTGGCCCACGGCAAGGACTCAGACGAGAGGTGGCTTGATTCCCGGAGACTCCGTCGCCAGGGAGTTGATGCAGCAACGTGGCAGGCAGTTAACAGGGTGAGAGACCCAGATGGAAAAGTGGAATCGAAGGTCTATTTCATTGGATGCAGGTTAGAGCGGGTTCTGCAGGCCGCTACTTGGGGGACCAATCGAAAACTTGTAGTCAAGGATGTCTCTGAGAGAAAAGGCAGCAACGGTGAAGTCATCAAGATACCTATCTTTGAGGTTCAAGTTGATCAGGAAATTGAGCTTCCCAGGGTTTATGGAGAATGCAAGGATAAGACGAATTCCGAGAGGCGTTCTGCAAAAGACTTCATTGAGAAGATTGAAAATTATAATCAAGACATCATAAATTCCCAGAATCACTGCATTTTCCCTACTAATATAATAGATAAAGAGAATGCAGTGAAACTAGGAATTTATAATTTTCCATCTAATGAAAATGAGATCTCTTCAACCACCGGGACTCTCTATTCTATGTTTGTCAATCGGACAGATCATTATGCTCAGCAGTTTAAGAACTCCAAAACCGAAAAATGGGAGTTCTCTAAAGTCAAAGGGGAATTGACAGAAAAGAGAATCAGACAGCATATAGCTGGAGAGATAACCGCAGGAGTTTATCAGATCGCTCTCGATGACACCGTTATCTGGTGCTGCGACGACTTCGATTCGCATAATGGTGAGACAGATACGCGAGAAAAGGTCGGAAAAGTGATTGGTGTTCTGCGAAATTACAACATCCCCTTTTTGCTGGAGGCTTCTGGAAGCAAAGACTCCTATCATCTCTGGATTTTTCTCAGTAGAACCAGCACCTATAATGCATATCGCTTTATTAGGCAGATCAATTCCGAAGCTGGCGTGAAAACTGAGTGCTGGCCGAAGCAAAAGAGTCTCGCCAAGAACAGCAAATTTGGCAATCTGGTCAAGCTTCCAGTATGTTATCATAACAAGAGCGAGAGCCGGTCCGCTTTCCTTGATGCTGACACCTTCGAACCCCTGGAAGGTCCTGTCACTCCTCCCGGCCTGGTGCATCTCCTGGAGATCCCGGACTTATCCGAGTCCGATTGCAATGGGATGCCTAAGGTATCCATTCGCTATGAAGCTGAGACCAGATCATGCTCCAGCAATGTCCTTGATTACTGTATGCAGAGAGCCTTAGACGACAAGGTTTCTTTGCAAGGCTCCGAAGGCCATCATCTTAGATTAGCTATTGCCATAAAAGCTCAGCATATCGGTTTATCTGCAAAAGAAGTAGCTCAACTATTCAGAAATCAAAAGGACTACGACCATGATATTAGCCTCAATAAGGTCCTGGAGACATGGAGTTACAATTATTCGCCCTGGTCTTGTGAGACGCTACGTGATAAGTGCGTGAAGCTGGTAACCTCCTATTGTCCTAGCTGTTCGCTCAATCACCTCGACGGAGTAAAGAGTGAAGCATGATCGGGAAGAAGGCATTCTTTTTAAGTATAATAATTATCCTTATTGCCCAATATTTAAATACAAGTTATCCTAAATGGGATACTAAATTCAAGAAATGTACAAAATACCCCTTAAAATTAAGGTGACTACAATGTCCGGGGCGACAAAACCTGACAAAACCCGACAGCTCTCTCTGGAGCAGCTTAATGCCATCGAGCATCTGCTCCAGGGAAAGAGTGACCGGGCAGTTGCCGAGGCCGCGGGAGTGGCCCGGCAGACGGTATGGGAATGGCGAAATCATGATCCTTTGTTCATTGCCGAGTTGAACAGGCAGCGATCTGAGCTGTGGTGGGATGCCCGGGAGCGGCTGAAATCCCTGGCCAATCGTGCTCTCGATGTAGTGGAACTGCAGATTGACAGCAGCGATCCTAAGGTGTCCCTGGCGCGGCCAAGTACATCCTGCAGGGAACCCGGCTCCTGGGTGATACCGATCTGCCTGAAAGCGGTCCCATGACACCCGAGGACGTGATCCTGAATCGGCTGCGATTCGAAGCCCGGAGTGAGTTGCAAGCCCTGGGCAAGGGCAGAGATCCCTTTAAAGTTGATCTATTTGGAATCGATGATGAGGTAGAGGATCTGGCCAAGAGCAGGCTGGAGAAAGCGATGGCAGAGGCTGGGCTCTCATGAGACAGGACGTGATAGACAAATCAAAGGTTTGCTTCTCCTTGCGAGAGGATCTGTCTATAGAGCATTTTATAGAACTCATTGGAAAGCGTGTCCGAGACTGCGAAGCCTGGGAGAAGACTCTCAGATCCCAGGGAAATCTGAAAGAGGCCGAGAAGATTGGAAGAGCGAAGGTGCAGATGTTGAAAAGCCCCAAGAGGTTGAATGACATTAAGTCAAGAGCAAATAACTAAGACCTTCGAGCTGATGCAAGATCGGTCAGAGGCTCCTAAGCTGACGCCGGAGCAGCTCAACGCCATCGATCTTCTGATTTTAGGCAAGACCGATCGTGAGGTGGCTGAGGCGGTAGGTGTTCGTAGGGAGACGGTCACAAAATGGCACAAAAACCCGTTTTTTAGCGCCGAATTGAGTGTCAGAAGGGAGGAGCTTTGGGTGGAGGCCAAGCTCCGGCTCAAGGCCCTGGCTATTGAGGCAGTTAATGTGCTCAACAGGGGTCTATCTTCTGTAGATGAGAAGGTAGCGATAGCAGCAGCAGTCCATATCCTGAAAACCGTGGGCCTCTATGGAGAAGCAAAGCAGGACTTCGGACCGGATACACCGGAAGAGATGGTCTGGAGACAGGCGGTAGAGCGGAAGACCCGCAATTACATGGCAGTCAGGCCGGATGCGTTCTCTAACTGGTCTGAGAGGAATCATATGAGTGACCTGGCCAAAGAAGATGCACCGGGAATGATGAGATACTGGTATGAGCGGGCCGTTGATGAGCAGAAGGCCGAAATTAGGCAGTACAAGAAGAAGATGAAGACCCAGCATCCGGCGGTTGAGCCTGTACCATTGACCATTGAGGAGGATCGCTCCCAGGATCTGGGTGATGAGATGGAGCCTGTAGAGGCTCTATAAAGGCGTGCGGGCTCCATGCAACAAACTTCAACCCTTGTAGTTGTACGCCTTCCCGATCGCTCCTGGGATATCCGCCGGATCAAAAGACACATCGCAGGTCCATTTTCCGAACCGACCGTCGTAGTTAACGGCATTTACCCAGTTCTCCAGGAAACCTCTTTTGACCCTGGCCTGTTCAGTATCCTGGCCTTTAATCTCCAGGACCAGGTGGATCCCATTGGTCAAGTGGATGATAAAATCTGGCCGATACCTGTGGCGCTCACCCTTGAATATGTAATGTATCCCAAAACCTAGGTGGTCGTTCTTGACCCACGAAGCTACTTTGGGGTTTTTGTCCAGCTCAAAGGCCGCTGTGGACTCCCAGGTGCTATCACAGACGCAGAAGTTGATATGGCATCTCTTGGCATCCACCCGAGGCTTTCCTGTATACCAGGGGATCATATCGCCTGTGGAACCTATGGGCCGGTGGTCGTCCTCGAAGACCAGCTTGGTGGACTCGGCATTATTGGGCTCGATGGCGTTCCAGATGTGCTCTACGATTTTGCTCATGTTAAGGACCAGTGTGATGAGCCTCCGCATATCATCATAGCCTACTTCGGGTATTATGCGGATCTTCTCCGACTCCAGGAATTCCTCTATGATGGCGAATATTTGAGAGAGCAGTTGCTCTTTGCTTCCCGGCCACTTTGGGTTCATCCGATCGAAGACCTCTCTGGCCGTTGTGAAGATTATCTTCTGCATCCGGAACTGATCGGCTATGGTGGTGAGATCTATGGCCGTGGTGTCCGAGGTATCGACGTTGCCGCCCAGAATCTTGGCCATATCTGCCCTGGTGATAGTATCCCGGAGGATCAGCTCCAGGGGCCTGACCCGTCTCATATCCAGGCTGAGGGTGGGCTTCATCTCGTACTCGATGCGGGCGATCTTCGGCCACTGTAGCTCGAAATTCTGTTTTTCCGGCCTGGGCTCAATTATGAACTTGGGGTTCTGCGCCCGTGTCTTGCGTTCGTCGGTTGTTTCATGCGGCATAAATGTGAAAGGCACGCCAAAGATGTTGACGTAATCCGGAGTGAACAGGCCGGTCTCTTCGTCGACATCGTAATCTGTGCGCCTGAGCCCTCGGCCCACTACCTGCTCGCACAAGAGCTGGCTGGAGAAGGCCCGCAGGCCCATAATATGAGTCACAGTCTTGACATCCCAGCCCTCAGTGAGCATGCCCACGGAAATGACGTTCTGGAATGCCTCACCCGGTTTTTTCTTGACTCCAATGGTGTTGACGATCTCCCTCAGATACTCGGCTGAATCCTTCTTGGAGAGATCCTTGCCCTCTTCTCCTTCGGAGGCCTCCTTGAACTGCATGGCCTCCTCCTGGGCCTCGGCCTTCTCCAGGATCTTGGAGTCTATGTGGATGGTCTTGCCCGGATCGCAAAGCTCCTTTATGTCTATTCTATTGCGATCGAAGGCGTACTTGATCCTGGCAGCCGTCTCTGTTCTGTTGGCCACGGTGATCATCACCGGAGGCGTGGGAAACTCTTCTGCTTTCCATCGCTCGGCGGTCTCCAGCCAGTCCTTGCCCAACAGGTAGTAGCCGTTGATGATCAGATCGGGGAGGGTCTCGTGGGGCTGGGCCTTTCTGTTCAAGTCCTCTTTAACCCACTTATAAATGTGATAGAGCTTGGATCTGTAGGTCTTGGTATCGGGAATTCCGTCATCTCTTATGACCACCCTGGGGGTCTTCACCAGGCCGGATTCTATGGCATCGCTCAGACCAAAGTCGCTGACGATCCAGGGAAAGAGAGCTTCCTCGCTGGCCGTCTTGCCGGAAGGAGCAAAGGGCGTGGCTGTGAAGTCATAGCAGCCCAAGATGCCCCGGACACTGTGGATTCGGTCCAGGCCGCCCACCCATTTGGTAGCCTCCTCGATATCCTCCTTCTTCATGCCCCTGATCTTGGATTCTGCAGGGATCCTCCATGCATGGTGGGCCTCGTCATTTATGACCAGAATGTTCTTGGCATTGGACAGGTCCCGGAGGACATCCCGGACGTAAGCCTGATCGCTCCTGGCACCTCTTTTATCGACTCCCTTCTTCTTGGCGATCTTCTCATCGGTCTCCCAATTCAGAGCATGCCTGTTCCTGACCATCACCTTGGCCTGCCGGAGGTGGTCCTTGAGCCCTGCCGGAACGATATTGAATTCGTCATAGTAGTTGCCGGGCTCAGAGGGCATTAGGACTCTCAGCCGGTCTCTAACGGTGAGCCCAGGAGCCACTACAAAGATGTTCTTGGAGAATCTAGCGTCCTGAGGATTGGCGGCCTTGTTGAGGACCTGCCAGGCTATGAGCATGGCCATGACTATGGTCTTGCCTGAGCCTGTGGCCATCTTAGAGCAGTAGCGCCGGAAAGGTCCTCCATCGGATGGGACATCGATGCCCACTTTATCTGCGGCTGGGGCCTCGGCCAGCCAGATAAGGGTCTCTATGGCGTCGAGCTGGCAGAAGAAGAACTTACGATCCCGCTCAGATTGATCATGCCAGTGCTGAAGGAGTCGTTTAGTGATGCTGGTAGCGCCGGCATAGGGGATTCCCGAGCCGTTACTGCCCTCTCGCCAGGCTTTCACGCGGGGCCTTATACGGTTGACTAGCGGCAGCTCGATGAACTTGCCTGGATCATCTGCAGACTCATAAGCCTGGGAGGCTATGATATAGCCGGCTGGTCTCCTGCCTGCGATACGGTCAAAGGACTTCTTGCTTTCATCATACCACCAATGCGTTGTGGGCTCTTCGTAGGGTGATGTTATGATGAGGTGGTCTATTTTCTGCATGATCTCTCGTCCAGGATTCTCAGGCTCTCTATGCCTCGGTTGTCTATGATCTTCACAGCTACACGGCTCTTAAGTTCGAAGGGCAGGGATACGGTGCCCCGGAAGGCCTCTATGCGGTCCTCATCGATCTCGGCCTTGAGGGTCTTGGCCAGCCTGGCCCAGCCCTCCTTGGAGCTGGCCAGGGGGAAGAAGACCTGCCTCGGGAAGAGACTGTAGCCATCGTAGTCGGTATCCAGCATCCACATGGCCACCTTGTCAGAACTGCCAGATTCCACAGCGCCGTTTGCAGGGTTGTAGTAGTCAAAGCCCAGGATCTTGACCCGGCATTTGCCTTTGTCCTCGCCTTCTTTGATCCTCTCCAGCTTCACATCTGGCTGGCCTATGAGCCAGAAGCTTTCGTTGCTGGATCGCTTCTTCTTGAGGTCATCTGTGAATAGGTCGCCATTCATCTGGGCCTTGAGGAATACCATACCTGGCCAGATGGTCTCGTCTATGTCCTTGGAGGCCTCGGGGTCGAACTGGAAGGCAGCAAATATCAGCATCTTGGGCGGGGGAATGAGGTGGTTTGCCTCTTCCAGGGCCAGTGCTATCTGGCGCTGCTCCAGGGGTGCATGCTCTGGGCCGAAGCTTATCACCGCCCTCTTGGGCTCGTCTTCCATGGTCTCGGCCTCGGCATGGAGGTATCTGGTGCCGGGCAGGGGCTCGACTCTGGAGAACTTAATTCTCTGGCCTTGGGTGGTGATGATGCCGGTCCGGAAAAGCTCCTCTCGCCATTCTCTTTGTCGCAGGGTCTCGCCGGATCGGGTTAACGAGGCATCCGGCTCCTGGCTGGCTTCGACCTCCACCAGGGGCTTTACCACGGGTGCAGGGACGGCCTCGACGGTGAAGGGACCAGTTACCCGAACCTTGGATTTGTCTATGAATGGCTGATCATAGAGGGTCTCTTGATCGGCATACTTGGCTATGGCCTGGTCGATCTCCTTCCTGCTCATGCCCTCTTTTATCTCAGGATTGTTGGCGATGGATTTAAGGGTGACATGAGGGGCTGTCTTGTATCTGAAGCCACTGCTGATGCCCTCATCAGGGTGGGCCAACTCATAATAATCGTAGACTGCGGTCATGAGCCGCTGCTTGGCCAGGGTTATGGCTATGCGAGAGGTATCGCAGGTGATCCAGCGCCGTCCCCATTGCTCGGCCACGTAGGCAGTGGTGCCTGAGCCGCAGGTGGGATCGAGGACCAGATCGCCAGGGTCGGTGGTCATGAGAAGACAACGCTCGATAGGGGTCGGATTCGTCTGGACAACATAAACAGCGGATTGTTCTCCGGCCGTATCATTCCAAATAGAAGTCAATTTTGAGACACCGTATTCGACATAGTACCGCTTAAAGAGCAAGTACCTACCCTTGGGGGTTAGTCTATCCAACTTTGCCACACGTTTCAGTTCTTCCTCCGTCGCGGACCATCCTTTTGGTGGATGTGGCCAGATCGAGCCATTCCATTCTAGTTCGAACATGCGTTCAGCGGTGCGTGTCTGAAGCTCAAGTGGGATTCGCGTGTAAATCTCTTCGATGGGCGCAGGAAGAGGCGCACGACCACGTTTCTCATTGTCGGTGAGTGGGATGCGCTTTTCGTCCTTATCGTAGAATAGCTCCAGATTTACCATATTTTTTTCGATATAGAGCTGGCGATATTTTAGTTTAGGAGCATCCCTGCAATACCAAAGTAAGAAATCATGTGTTTGCTCTGGCAGCTTTGACGAACTTGTTCGTCCCTGTCTTTTCCTAAAAGGAATGAGGCAGCAGAAATTCGAGGTTCCGAATACCTCATCCATCAATTCTCTGACATGATGCAGATTCTCATCACTAATCTGCACAAACACGCTCCCGCTATCGCTTAACAACTCCCTGGCCAGCAGCAGTCTGTCTCGCAGATAGGTGAGGTAAGAATGGATGCCCAACTCCCAGGTATCCCGGAAGGCCCGAATCTGCTCCGGCTCTCCGGTGAGATCCTCGTCTTTGCCATCCTTCACATCCCTCTTGTTTACGAAGGGCTGGAAGTTGCTGCCATACTTCACGCCATAGGGTGGATCGATATAGATCATCTGCACCTGGCCGGCCATGCCCTCCTTCTCCAGAAGGGAGTTCATGACCAGCAGGGAGTCGCCAGCAACGAGGCGATTGGACCAGCCGTGAGGATGCTTGTAGAACTCCACTGCCGTCCTCATGGACGGGTTCTCGCCGGGAAGCTCGAAGAGAGAGGTCTGGATCTGGCCGCCTCCCTTCTTGGCCGCCTTGATGATGGCCTTGGGATCTATGCGCTCATGAACGTGCAGGGAGACGGTGGGGACCTCAAAAGAGGTGTGCTCGGCCTTGCCGGCCCAGACAAGCTCAGGATCGAGATGGGGATCGTACTGATAGGTCCTTGATTCGCCATCCATGTCTGTAGTGGGCGTTACCAGGCCAACAGGAGGGTTATTAAGGCGCTGTTGCGTATCATGCTGGTACTGTTCAAGGGGGTCGAGGACGGACTTTCGAGCCTTTGCCATTCAGATCATCTTCTGGGCAAACGGCATAACAACTATTATACCTATCTGCTATAGCTGACAATAAGTGGAGGACCTCGGTGGTGATGGGTCCTGCGACAGCTTTATCTTAAATTTTGCATCAATCCCCAGGTCGATGGCAAATGGTCATCATTTAAATTAGTACGTGTAACTCACAAGAATCCATCCTCTCTTTTGATCATCTCTTAATCAGGTTCCATTTTGCTTCTGCCTATCTGGCTATTCCAGTACACTATGAAATGTTTTATCGACAATTGCCCGCTATCGATTAATCGATAGCAGTGAAAATCAGAATACGCTGTATAATCCAGCGCGTAAAAGCAGGGGGTGCGAGGCCGAAAGCATCCTTATAATAATGTCTACTGGTGCGATTCCGGCCTAATGAAGGTATCTATTAAAGTGCGTGTAACTTGAATGCAGAAATGAAGATAACTTATCGTTCTTTCAGATTTTGGATTAGCCCTTTAAGCTCAGCCAAGCTCGTTTTAATGTCCGAGATTTTTTCATTCATAGTGTGCAAATACGCAGCTAAACCGGCAAGCACTACGCTACCTAAAAGGCCGACGATTGCCAAAAGAATATCAGTAGCGTCCATTTTAGTCCTTCCCGCCTCGTTTGCGTTTAAATAATTTAATAAAATAACCATATGATAAAATAAAAGCCAAAATAGAACCAATGATAGTTAAAATTACTCCAATAAAAGAAATTGAGTAGCGCGGTTCAATTTCAGGCAGTTCACTTTCAGGTATATACCACGAAAGATATTCTATGCTTACGTTTTTTTCAAGGCTGCCGTTTTTATAAGTTTTATAAGTATATGTGGTAGAGTTATTTACTTCATATGCAACAACTTTCACACTCCACGTTGTGTTATTATAAATCTTTTCATAATAAACATCTTTACCACTAAGATAGAGCGGTATCGCGTCAGGCGCCTCCTTATCATGAAATGATATTAACGCTAATTCTTGACGCGCAGTCCCACCGGCTTCTCCATCGCCTCCGGTCCCACCCGTGATACCAGTACACCAAATTAAGGCTGAAAGATAAACCAATATCTTTACCCAACAGCAGAGCTTCATCTTAAAGGATATATCAAACAGTCTTGGCTTTAATCGTTTCCACCCTAAAACGTTCTTGGTGGTAATGCATGACTGACTATTCCCGCAGCAATTTCTGTATCTCCTCATGCAAG
>ENA-UPTA01005342-UPTA01005342.1-activated-sludge-metagenome-genome-assembly--contig:-NODE-5342-length-11797-cov-5.744507_pt1 | contig 11797 bp, 9 predicted proteins | sample MGYA00238184_ERZ773361 | MGnify/ENA primary metagenome ERZ773361 (study PRJEB29100, sample SAMN05720205) | activated sludge metagenome | isolation source: anaerobic digester from wastewater...
CAAAATGTGGCATGCTCACTCTTTGAGAGACAAGGAGGAGAACATGGCCAGAAAGCGATTAACCATGAAAAAGATCAAAGAAGCACTAAGATTGAAATATGAAGCTGGGCTGTCCAATCGAGCCATCGCCGGAGCATGCAAAATATCGAACAGCACTGTAGGGGATTACTTGAGGCGGGCAGCGGATGCCGGGCTTCGTTGGCCATTGGGAGAACTGGGGGACGAAGAGCTAAACCAAAAGCTGTTTCCTGAAGATCAAACAATGCAGGCTGAACCAGAGTATCCCATGCCAGACTGGGTAAAGATGAATACGGAAAAACGGCAAAAGGGAGTCACGCTGCAATTGTTGTGGCAGGAATACAAAGAGCAACATCCGAATGGATATCAGTATTCCCAGTTTTGTGAGCATTATCGCAGGTGGAAAAAGCAACAAGTGGAACCCAGTATGCATAAAGAGCATAAGGGGGGCGAAGAGATGGAGGTGGACTACGCCGGGTTGAAAATGCAAATGATTGATCCGGAGACCGGCGAGATCATCAAGATTTCGGTCTTTGTGGCCACATTGCCAGCCAGTAATTACCTTTATGCAGAACCCCATCTGAAAGAGGATCAGAAGAACTGGAATAATGGGCACGCCAGGGCTTTTGAATACTTTGGTGGAGTGGTAAAGATCGTTGTTCCTGATAACCTAAAAACCGGGATCACCAAACCCAACTATTATGAACCGGGTGTGAATCTGGCTTATCAAGACCTGGCAGAGTACTACAAGTTTGCAGTGCTGCCAGCCAGGGTAAAGAAACCGAAAGATAAAGGAGCTGTAGAAAATGGCGTTCAAAATGTGGAACGCTGGATCATTGCTCCCTTGCGGAATCGGCAGTTCTTCAGCTTCCATGAAGTACAGACAGCCATACGGGATCAGTTGGAAGTGTTGAATAACCGGGTAATGCAGAGAGCAGGACGGTCACGGCGAGAAGAGTTTGAGTCAATCGATCTGCCGAATCTACGCCCATTGCCAGAGAAACCTTACGAATATGCAGAATGGAAAACAGCCACGGTTCACATTGATTACCACGTTGAGTTTGAAGATCACCTGTATTCTGTACCTTTCCACCTGATTCATCAGAAAATCGATATCCGAGCAACCGACAAGATGGTGGAAATCTTCCATCAAGGCAAACCGGTGGCAATTCATCAGAGAAACTATCGTAAAGCCCGCTACTCAACGCAACGGGCACACATGCCAGAAAATCATCAGTTCATGGACGAGATCAACTCCGATAAGTTATTGGGGTGGGCAGAAAAGATTGGGCCACACACCTTTACATTGATTCAAGCCACTTTGAAATCACGTGATTATCCTGAACAAGCCTACCGCACCTGTCTGGGCATCCTCAAATTGGCCAAGAAGTATAACCCTGCCAATATGGAAGCCGCCTGCCAGATCATCTATGATTCCAAGGTATTCTCTTACAAAACATTGGAGCAGGAATTGATCTTCCTGCAGAAAAAGCCAACCTCACAGACATGTGAACCTCTCCCAACCCATGAAAATATCCGCGGTGCTGAATACTATCAAGAAAGGTGTCTCTCATGATCTCTCAAACTCTGCTGGATAAACTGCAACAACTTCGCCTGCCTGCCTTCAGACAGGGCTTGCAAGAACAACTTTCAAACCCCCAATATGCTGAACTTTCTTTTGAAGAACGTCTATTGTTACTGGTGGACATGGAATGTACCCGCCGTCTGGATCACAGAACCAAGTATCGCATCAAATTGGCCAACTTCCCCATGCACGCTTCAATCGAAGAATTGGACTTCTCTGCTGATCGAGGATTAGACAGGAGGCTGATCCTTGAACTCTCTCAGTGCAACTGGATCGATAAAGCTCTCAACATGATCATCAGCGGCGCCACCGGAACGGGTAAATCGTTCCTGGCTTGTGCCTTTGGCACTGCTGCCTGCAGAATAGGGTATTCTGTCCATTACCTTCATACTGCCAGGTTCTTATTCACCCTCGAACATGCCCGCCAGGACGGCTCGTATCTCAACTTCTTACGATCCATCTCCAAATCCGACGTGCTCATTCTCGATGACTGGATGCGAGACCCGATTCAACCCTCCTCAGCTCAAGATCTGCTTGAGGTTTTTGATGATCGGTTTGGCAAATCCGCCACGATCATTGTTTCACAAGTCCCGATTTCTGATTGGCATTCCAGATTTCCAGACCCCACATTGGCAGATGCCATTCTTGATCGTACGGTTCATAATGCTTATCGACTCTCACTTCTTGGAGATTCCCAAAGAAAGATCAGAGGTTTCCGCGCCATTTCGCACACTTAGTGTAGAATATTTCTAGCCAGTGATTTCTACTCCTTCACTGTGCGAATAAGTCCGGAATGTGTGTGCGATTTCACCGGAATTTCCAGCTGGTCACACATTAAAACCTAGAACTTGTCTGTTTGAATATTTAAAAAATTTTTATTCTTGCCTGTTGCTATTTCACTTGCAAAAAATTGTGTTGCCTATAAGAGTGCATTTATATGTTCTTTAGGCTTTTCAGTAACTTCCCTTGATTTCAATTAGTCTCCAAATTCGCGTTAAGTATACATTTTTCGCGAATTTGAAAGGCGTCCGAAAAAAATACAAGCAAGTTGCTTAGTATTTTCGAAATGTTGCAGAATTCAGAATTATTGAGTCTAAAATATACAAAGTTTGGTAGGTAGTTTATATTCAACAATGCGATTGAAACAATCTTCTACGTAAGGATGTTTAAGAAGCCTTAATTTCATGAATGACCCAGTCAAATACCTGCAATAATTTTTCAAAATCATTAGTATCTTGAATATTACTCAGGCTAAAACTTGGTCGTTTTGCTATCGCATCTTTTGGGATATTTATTCCACTAATGCTATTTAGTTTTTCAAGTAACTCTATTCTTTTAGCTTCCGAGTCGAATGGGGGTTTAAATTGGAACCAATAAAAATAAACTTCCAATGTCCCAGTGGTATAAACTGCAAATAATTGGTGATCTTTATTATTGTGAGCTACAACTGGGACAAATGATCCAGTTTTTCCACCTTCTCCCCACCATATTCGATTAATAGATTTATGTTCTTTCATCCATTGAAGGATCCGTTTTATCTTCTGAACACTCTCTGGATGTTGCTGTTCGAGGGTTTCAAAAAAGGTTGTTTCGTCCCATTTCTTTTTGGAGATGGTTTGTACGCTTTTTTGATTCTTTATCGATCCAAAAACATGGGGAACCAACATTTCAGAGTTACCATGCTGAAAACGACGCATTTCAAGTGCAGCGAATGAAAAAGAGGTTTTTCCTGCATCATTAATGAATCTCACTATTCTACTTAATTCTTCGCGGATTTCATCAACGACGATTATTAAAATGAAATTACCAGTTTGCAGTGAATCGATGATATTTGTTCGAAACTTCTCTTCATCCCATAAAGGATCGGCATTTGCTTCATGGACCAAATCAGACAGACTTTTGCTTGTCTTTTGGAATACACGTTCATCAAGTGCTTCGTAACTCATTTCCCATAAATTTGCGCCATATTCCAAGACTTGCCCAATTACTTTTCGCTTAATTTCTTCATTCGTTGCCAATTTACACTCAATCAGGGCAATATCGCCTTCAGAAGTGAAACCTACCAAATCAATATATCCAATTTCTAAAGGAAACTCTCTAATGGCTACAACCAAAGGTCCACATCCTTCTCTCACTTCATTAAGAGAGATCAAAGAGGGTTGTTCGGCTAATAAGCGTTGTAATTCGCTTTCTGCTCCATATCCAGCTGATTGAACAAGTTGCCATTTTTCTTTATTCCCATTTCGAATTAGTATTTTCATATTCTTCCTTTTCAAAAAAACCAACAAGTCACTTTATGAGCTCGAGTAGCTTCCTGTATATATCCACCATGGCTAGTGTGTCCAATTCACAATAGCGTAACAATGCTTCAGTAAGTTGTTCCTTCTCTCGTTGATCCACTTGCCCAAAGGTCATGTTCCACCAAGCCATGCTCGCCTGGTCACCTTTCCCAATTACCATACCTTTATAGGAGAGCTCAGGGACCATTACAGGCAGCACATGCTTGATCGACCAGCTGCCCTTGAAGCCAGGATGCAGGTAGTAACCCAGGTTGACAATATCACCAAGATCGTAGATTCTTTCATTTAGCTGCTCCAGGAAATCGGCATACTCCGGATGCAATTTTGCCATTTCTTTGTTCATGGTCATTTCAAAGGATTTATTCCAGACGATTACTGTACCGGAATTCCCAATATCATCTTTGAGTCTCTCAAGAAGAGGAAGGGTTGGATCACCTTCACCCAATGAAATGTGTTCGTAATGGAATGATTCACCACCTAGTTTTTCCAGTTTGTGAAGGGAGTATTGGAAGACGATCTGCTGTTGAGGATGGTATCCATCATACTGTGGGATCGCTGATATACAAGTCTCATAATCCAGGAAGTAAAGAGGGTATCGAATGCTTTCGAGTTCAGCAACAATTGCCTTTTGGTTAATATGTATCTTCTTTGTGATAGCCCGCTCAGCAACGAGTCTTTGTTTTGGATTCAAGTCGAAAGAAGATGGTATGTCCTCAGCAGCCCGAATTCCTGCTTCTAGTAATTGGAGTTTCTCGATCCGGGTCAGACGCGGAATATCAAAGATGGAAAATTCAGGTAAATCCGGGTGGCAAATTGAAGGGCAGGGGCACTCCTTTGGTGAAAGGCAATATTCAACCTCCTCGGGGTTGGTCACCTGCATCACTCGCAGCGCTTCTTCGCGAAGCAGTTTCACTTCTGGCAGCAAAGCACGCACTTTGTCTGTTATGTCTTCTGCAATGAACAGGGATGATAGATCCAATTCTCCAGATCGAACATACTCCTTGTTCAGATGCAGTACAAAGTAATGATCAACTTTGATATGCTTTTCCAGGATGGCAGCCTGAAAGGTGACATCGTACACGATGTCCTTATCGACCGAAGTGCTGCTCTTAATCTCGTACAGGTCATAACTGTTCGACTTGGGTTTGAATACCAAGCCATCCAAACGTGATTCATAAGGATCATCTGAGTAAGTCTGCTGCCACAACAACTGATCACCTGGACACTGGGGGAGGAAAACTTTGGAAAGGTATTCATGGGCTAATGCTTCCACTTTATTGCCTTCTTCAGCCAGGTGTTGATCAAAATCTGATAGGTTCGTTTCTAAGAGCCCATGTTTCTTCGCCCAGAGATGGCGAGGAGCTTCGCAGAAGAGCAAAAAATCAGATTTCGTTAATCTCGGAGTTGTTGTCTTGGACATTGAATTGTTATCCTTAATGGTTAAGATTTTGGGTCTTAAAAATTGCCCTTGATAATTCTACAAGGAAAGCTGTTTTAGGACAAAAAGGGCTATCAAGAAAAATATAATTTTTACATAAACAAAAATTTCAACGTCTGCGTCCTTGCTGACGTGACGCAGACGCCTTGCTGACACGCCGCAGACGTTACTGCCGACCCTGCCGCTGACGTTGATTGACCAGGATGGTTTCTAAAGCGTTCTTTATGATGGTGAGGTAGGAAATATAAACTTAAGAAGAAAAGCTGGGAATTGGCCATTATTTTCGGAGGGCAACACTAAAATATCACGTTGTTTGGATCAAATTATTTGATCAATCGATTGAAAATTAGCTTTTCTTTGGCAAAAACAAATCACCCGCTTTTTTTGTGCGGCAAATATCTCCCATACAGCGGGGAATGGTGTAGCACATCGTTCTACCCACTTCGATCCCCTAGAGTCTTAAGGGGGAACAGTGTAACGATGTGGAACTTCGTTCCCAATAGGCGGTTATTGTGTCAGGTTAATAATCTCGCTCAACCGCCAGGGTCGGTAATCCCGAACTTCGACGCTCATGTTAATATGATTGGGTCCGAGAGTAGAGCCTTCAGGAGGTGGCGGACTATTATGAATATGACCGTGAAGATTAATCCAGCCATCTTCAAGAGGAACAATTGGTCGATGCGAAAAGATGATCCTTGTTTCATTACCAAACGCAACTTGAATTGGAGTATTGTAAATGTTGACACCGCAGGATTCATACCTGGTTCTGCTAAGTCGGTCATGATTACCACGGATTAAAATCATTTTTCCATTCAACGTTTCGGTAAGAAGATCAAAATTGCTTCTCTTTCCAAATGAAAAATCACCCAAGTGCAGAACGGTGTCCTCTGGGGAAATTCGATCATTCCAGTTTTTGATAATCAATTCTTGCCAGTTTTCGGGGCGATTACAGTATATTCCGACATTGACGTGGAAGAAATGCGTATCAGAAATGATCCAGGTCTCGGGAGTAATTACGAGTGTGTTGTCGGGAATCATCCTTTGATGCAAAGTAGTAACACGAATTATATACTTCGCTCCGATTAAAATGCTAGGGGGAATGACCTGACCAGTTGTTCTCGCCAGTTTGTTCCCGTAGTGTCTTAAGGGGGCATGGTGTGTGAAGAAAGAACAAATTTCTGGAAAATAGATGATTGAAAAAGTAATACAAATGTATTACAATATTGTTAATCAAGAAGGAGCGTATACCATGCCCAGGAAAAATTCATCTACAAAGTCGGTTCGTTCTTTTCGCCTTAGCCTTGAATGCGTTCGGCAACTAAAAGATCTCTCCGGTAAAATGGGACGTAGTGAGGGTGACGTAGTCGAAGTTTCCATTGATCGGATGTATCGGGAAGAGATACGATTTAGGAATCTGATGATCAGCGACGGACAAAAACCAGAAGACAACTACAATGTTGGAAAGCAATAGGGGTAAAGATGATTGCTGGATTTATTCACTTAATTTGGAAAGTTTTCTGGAATACAACTGTGGTCATTCTCTGTGCCAGCCTGGTCTTCATTGGGTTTGAGGCTAACCAGCCAATGTCAGTTCCAGATGCTCCTGAAGGGATGACCTATTTCGAATTTATGAGAGATCGGATCGATGCCGCGAAAACGGTAGAACCTTCAAGATGTGGTTGGGGAATGATGTTTTCATTGGCAACACTTGGTCCGATTTACAGCGTGGTTTACACAGTGGTGGCGATTAATCCAGAGGGGACCCTGGCTAAAATGACAGCATCTGATCCGGATATTCCAAAAGGGGTCGAAGGTGCCATGTGGTACGAAGTGCCTGGGATCTGGTGGGGTGTGGTGGAGCGATTATCCTGGACGATGCTGGGAAAGCCGGCCAGTGTTGGTTGTCAGTTTAGGCCAGTGAGGTAAAAAAGTTATAATGATGGCTTCATTATTTACTTAATCATCTTACTTTTGTTGTGAAAAGATTTGAGACAAGACTTTTGGCAAATCTCCAACATACGTAAAAACCAACCTTTGCCCTGCCCGAGTCGTAGCCATGTAGATTTTTCTGGTATTATCCAGGATTATTTCCTCTCGCTCATCATCGGAAAGACGAATAGATTGTTCTTCTTCAAAAAGCTCACGCAAACCCACCAAAAATACAATTGGACTCTCTAATCCAGCGCCAGCATTCAACGTAGTTACTCTTACATAATCTCCGGGGTACGTATTTTTAGGGTCCATGGCGACATTTTTACCAAGTCTATTGTCGATTGCTTGAATAAGCGCTTTTGTCCCCTGTCCATTAGCATGTAATATTAGCAAGTCCTTACGAGGAAATCCTTGGTTGAGAAAATCTACGACTTCATTAGCTACACGTGCGATTTCATCTTGTGCACTTGCCAAGGTGATTATCTGAGGGAAAGCTCCGTTTGGCATGTTAAGTATGTCTGGTGTTAGGACATCATCGTCTTTTTCTTCAGGAAGGCGCAATCGATAAAATAGTGTTGCGAACTGCATGATCTCCCGAGTAGTCCGGTAGCTATGTCGAAGTTGGTGAGAATGTCCACGTGCTTCCAATCCCAGTGATTTCCAAGTGGCTCTTCTGCCAAGAAAGCCTTGTGTTGGATCAGCAACCATGAATAAATGGGAATTCTGAGGCTTTAGTGCTTTTTGAATTAAGTTCATCCAGATTGGAGCGAAGAACTGAGCTTCATCCACGAGAATGAAATCATATTGCGGAAGAGTAACTTTTCCCTCTTCACTAAATTGCCATAAGTTTCGTGGTATATCGCCCCAATCCAATGATCCTTTTTGTTCTAACAATTGCTGATAAGAATTAACTGCATTCCACATTCGAATCCGCTGATCGGCAGTTAAACCAAATCCTCGACCGCGGCGGTCAATTGTTACATATTCAGATTGATCTATTGGTAACTGATCCTTTAGCCAATCAATTTCACTAATTAGCATGTGTTCTGTGATCGTAGAGTCCTGCAAGGTTTTCCCCCATACTTGATGTACGACTTCTTCTCTTTTGCGTATCGAAAGTGGTTCTTTCCAGGCAGGGTGTTTTGGCCAATGGCTGTAACACCAGCCATTAAATGTGCACCATTCAATTCCTGCTGGTAAGGTACCTTCCAAACGTGCGAACCGACTCTGCAAATCGTGGCTAAGGGGTTTATTGTGGGTAAGGACAAGAAATTGCTTATCCGGATAGAGATGATAAAGTAAACGTAACCGATAGAGTAAGATTAGCGTTTTACCGCTTCCAGCCACTCCATTAACGATGTTTAAACGAAAATCAGTACTGAGGTTTTGCCCTTCAGGTTCGATATCTAAATCTATCTTTACAGCTGCTTCCTGATCATAATCTAGAAGGTAATCTTGTAAGCCGGCTTGAATTCGACGAGGATTACCTGGGCATACTGTCATTTCCGAAGGGACAACGATCTCCGGTGTGAATTGCTGTCGGATTTTCTCAAGTACTGCTTTATCAACAGGTGTGGGTAAAAAATAGTCTTCCCATTTCAATCCGGAATCTGATAAGAGCAGCTCTTTTCCGGCCCATTCTGGTTCATTGTCTTGGCGAACAATCCGGCTCTCAAGCACCTGTTTATGAGAGATATTCGGAAAGATCGTAAGCGTTTTGATTGGTGTTTTATCTGGTAGATCCAGTTCATTAATAAATGACGACAATACTTCTGCCTCTGCAGCTCCTAGTGGTGGGCGATTGTCATCAACGAGAAGAAGTTGGGCTGCCGAAATTGCTTGTGTCGCCGAGGATGAGCTTACTTTTACTAAAAGGGCACAGCCTTTTTGCGTAATCATCAGAAAATCTGGTTTATTGAGCTGCCAGGGAGCGAGATGGTGCCAAATAAAAAAAGTATCCGGTAAGGTCTTTAAAGCTCGAAAAGTTTTTAGAACTTCAATCGGAAGAGCCTGGGGTAGAGATTCTGGCAGTATGTGAGCCATATTACACTAAGGAACCATCAGGAAGTGAGATTTGTTGGCAGCTGTTGATTAAATCTTTCAACAATGCAAAGGTATCTGTATGCTCTTCATCAAATTGATCACCATCCAACATATGGTGACTGCCAATTAGGATCAGTTTCGTACGTGGACGGGTAACAGCAACGTTGAGCCGTTGAGGTTGAAAAAGAAAGTCAGCCATTTGAGAGGCAAAGGCTGGGCTGGCCGTGGCAAAAGAAACCAACACAACCTCACGTTCCTGACCTTGCATTCGTTCAACCGTATCAACGACGATTTTCGACCAAATCTTTTCTTCTCCAATTGTCCGACGCAAAAGACTGCGGATTAATCGGCTTTGCGCGCGATAAGGAACAACCACGCCGATTTCTTCGGGAGGTATATCATGCTCCAGAAGTGCTCCGATCAATTCAATTACAATCTCTGCTTCTCGACGGCTGCGGACGGTAGTATTTCTGTGGCATAGGTCAAGAAAAACAGACGGCGAGGTAGGATCGAGAACAAAATCCCAACGTGTAGGTTGCTTCGACAATTGGAGGTGCCTTTTGCTCGCATCTTCACTGGATTTCAATTGATTATTGTAAAAAGTTCGACTTGGCCAATCAACCAGTCCCTCGTTGAGACGATATGTAATATTTAACATGGTCTCGTTTCCTCGGCCGGCTAAGTAGGCAAAAATGGATGTTTGCTTCGCTTGTTTCTCTGAGAAAATTGAAATGGGAGGTAATTGGTATTCATCACCAATAAAAATATATTTGTTTGCCGCCAGCATTCCCATGATTGCCAGAGGTAAGGTCACTTGGGATGCTTCATCAAATAACACAACATCAAATTCAACATTTGAAAGGCGTTGGGTTTGTAGTGAAAACGGAGTTGCTCCAATAATATAACCATCAATTAAATCCCCAAAATGGGATTGGTCGAAGTTTTCAAAGTTGGGTACGTCCAGGTCGCTGATATGGCGACTTTCTCCAATCTTGCATACTGGGAGACTATCATCAACTTTTGGAATTTTGTTGAGCGCATTATGAATTGCGCGATGGGTGAGAGCTGTCACCAATACGCGTTGTCCATCATCCACTAATAACTTTGCCAGGTGGGCCAGCATGAGGGTTTTTCCCGTTCCAGGTGGTCCCTGGATTAAATGCAATAGGTCAGAGGCATAAGCTTGAGCTACCGCTTCGATCTGACTGTCATTTAGTCCGGTATCTGCCAATTCCTGCAAAGCTCGTTCATAACGCGCATAATCGAGTTTAGGTGTCAAAGATCCTTGAAGCAGTGGGAGGATAATCGAGCGCCCACGCAGAGAATCAGCAACATTATTTAAGGCATCCAGATAAAAAGGGCTCGAATCAAACCAATCTTGATCTATGATCCAGCCATTGAGATTTGCTTCTAAAAAGAAATGATTCCCATTTATCAAGCTGACTTCTAGTTCAGTTTCTGCGTCATATTGCAGCTCAACATGCAAGGCATTTGGATCTTGTGGATTCCCCCGGTGTAAAACCAACAAATCTCCCTCGCGGAAACGCGAGTCGTTTGTATCACAGCGTAACCGAATGAGGCCTTTCTCAAAATGCTCTACACTCAACCCTTCAATTGCCCATCCTTTGGAAACACGTTCGGATAATGGTCTGGACCATTGCTTATCAAGGGCAGCAAACTGAGTATCAGCTTCGGCCTGGACGAATTGTCGTAACCGGTTAAGAAGATCAGTGGTGGAGGACATATAGTATTACTTCCTCCCATAATCTGCTGGGATTTCACCCCAGGCGTTGGTATCCCATTTCAGCAATTCGTTTGGGTAATCATTGTGATTCAACCAATTTTCAGCTCGAGTAATCAGGTCAAAAATTTCCCCGTTTTTGTCATCCTGAGGTAATTTCGTTTTGCACCTTTTATTTTTCACCCAGGTGATGGCGGTTTCCGAATCTGAGTAAATCGGAACGTTAACATCCTGCTTCTTAAACAATGCCAGCGCGTGGACGATTGCCAGGAATTCACCAATATTATTGCTCCCATTTTCAAATGGACCTTGATGGAAGATTAACTTTCCGCTGGTTGTGTGGACGCATTGATATTCTAGAGGTCCGGGGTAACCGATGCAGGATGCATCTACGCAGTAGCTATCTTCAACAGGCTTGCCAATGAGTTCAAGCATCATTGGGCTGACCGTGGGCACACGCTTTCCTTTGTATTCATCATATGCCGATTGGAATGCGGCTGTTGCCGCTTCATAGTTCTCAAAGGATTTGTACTCTGCGCCATTGAATCCAGTCACTTGAGCGGAGCATTCCTGCCAGGTGGTGAAGACTCCGGTCTTGCGACCTTTCCAAACGACGTAATATTTTTGTTTGGGCATTTGACCCCCTAAAAGATTAATTATTGAGTCTGGTTCTCTCAATTTGAAAAGCCATAGGAATCTAGTCGTTCTCGAGCGATTTCGATTTCTTGTTCTGTAAAAAG
>ENA-UPTA01005343-UPTA01005343.1-activated-sludge-metagenome-genome-assembly--contig:-NODE-5343-length-11795-cov-9.452044_pt1 | contig 11795 bp, 20 predicted proteins | sample MGYA00238184_ERZ773361 | MGnify/ENA primary metagenome ERZ773361 (study PRJEB29100, sample SAMN05720205) | activated sludge metagenome | isolation source: anaerobic digester from wastewater...
ACTCTTAATCATTAGGTTGTCGGTTCGATTCCGACAGGGCTCACCAATAATAATATCAGGGAGTTAGCATTAAAAAGCTACTCCCTGATTTTTTATTATGGCTAAAGAATGGCTAAAGTCGACTTGACTAATCTATTGGATCACAAATAAATATTATCGAGATATGGAAGTGGATACTAGACATTGTTTAATATTGTTTATGAAGAAATCTACACAATACTTATTGAAAGATATAGTTTGTTGTGTGACAATAAAATAATATTCTTTCTATTTAGTAAAATATCGCTGGAGGTTTCTACGATGAAAATTTTTATCCGATATTTTTTTGTTACGTTATTTGCAGTTGTTTTAATTTCATGTGCCAATGGTAAAATGAACACAATAGATGAACAATATTCCATTATAAAAGGGGAAGATTATTGGACGATTAATTTTTTTGTTGATGACGAGATAATTATTTCGCCTTGGCCTGGCGATAAATATTGCGGATTTCTGCCATTTAATGAAAGCGATACATACATAAAAACATTAGAAAACGGTGCAAAGCCAAAAGTTATAAGGGATTTATGGACGCGAGATGGTAATAGAGCTTTTGAAGTATTTATTTGTTCAAATAGTAACAATGCATGTTTTGCCACTAATACACCATATATTAATTTAAAGTATAAAAAAGGTAAAAAGGTAAAGGTGTTTTTTCGAGACAAATGATACGTTCCTTACGACGGTTGAACCATGCGCCATAAAAGGTGAATCATTTTAGATCATGGCTCCTTTCACAGGAATGCGAAATTCTTTACTTCTTAATGACCAATATATATCGTATGCTATAATATAAATATAGGATACCTTATCTCATCCGCACTTACATATAATCAATAAAAACTTGTTAACAGTATTTTTGACCGGACTTCCCTGCAAAAACTAATCGTGGCGGAAACATTGTCGCTTTACTTCGCAACGGCGCAGCAAAACCGACAGCTCATCCGACAGCTTGGCTAATAAAAAAGCACGGCGCATTGCCGAATGAGCTGTCGCTTACGCGCCAATGTTCCGCCTAATAGCCTATCGGCTTTTATAATAATATGACACCAAGAGAACAAATAATTGATCAATTAATGACCATCAAATACGGTTCAATAAATAACTTCTTTTCAATCAAAGCCAAAGACCCCAAAGGCTCATTACTTCAGGCAACAAAATATTTTCATGATTTTGTCAAGCACGGCTATATCAGGCCATTAGCTTATGACCTAACACCACGAAATAGACGAAAAGAAATATTCCATACTCCGACATTGAAAGGAGCAAAATATGTTGGCCGGGAAGCTGAATATAAATATAAAGAGATCAGAGCAACTTCCACTGTAAGGCATGATAGCATGAAGTATGACATTGCCCTATCTTTAGTGAGATTATACCCTGAATGGAAATTTGAATTTGAATATGAAAAGGGATTTGGCGGGAAGAGGAGTGATATTTTCATTAAAGCCAAAAGAAAAGAAACAATCCTCTATTACTGGGTTGAGATTGAAAGAAAGACTGAGTGCTATAAAGACGTGAATCGCAAGGCTGAGATTTTCAATACAGTAAAAAGCAAACTCCCGTTTGGCACAAAATGTTTATTTATTCTATCCTACAGTTATCATGATCCTTTATTGAGACCTCAAGAATATAAATTAAATCCCACAATAGAAAGTAGAATACAGATTAACAACAAGCAATTTAATCGCTTTGTTAAATCAGCTCCCAAAGATTTTCTTTACCTGAATTTTATAAATTTTTACCGACTTAACGAAGCCGTATGGTTTGATCAAGGTCAGCCAAGAAAATTAATTCAATAAAAGTTATTACGGTATAGCTGCTTTTTCCTTTGTTTCAGATTTTACCTGTTCTTCTTTTGCCTTCTCCGGTTCAACATTTTCTATGGGGCCGAGATCAAATTTGGAAATTTTTAGAAATTCCTCCTTGATAAACTTTTTTTTATTAATTTCATTCATTTGGTTAAAATCATTGATCATTTTCATGTCTTCAGAACTTCTTTTGTCAAAAGCTACATTTTTACCGATAGGTTTGCCATTATTATAAGCTGCGAAGTAGACGCATGGTATATTGTTAAAATATCCATCACGAATACTTATTTCATAATTACCAACAGTAATTTTTTCTCTTTCTTGTCCTAAAGTTGTATAAGGCTGCGACCTCGAAGATTGATATGATATTTCATTGAGACCAGCGCCCACAAGCCCAACAGCCACAGGAGTGCATCCATTTATTATTAATGTCAAAGCAGCGATAACAATTATGCACATAAATGAAAAAATCTTTCTCATAATATCTTCTCCGGTATTAAATTTCTAATTAATAAAAGGAATTACAAGTTTTAATATTACTATAATAATTTTCATTGATGGTCAATATTAAAACATGAAATTAAGAGTTCTTTTAATCCCGTCATTATAACTTCCTGTCTTCTCCCATCTTAGCAAGGCAACCCCCAGCCATTGTCAAGGTCGTCTGCCCACAATCTCCGCTGCGCTCCGAATGTGGACAGCTCCACCATTGACAAGACTGGTGCTCCCCTTGCTGTGAGACGTGAGGACAGGAAGTCTGGCGGTCTTTCGGTCTTTTAACAATTAAAAAATCCGCTGTGGGAGGTTTTATGTCGTGGAAATTTATCGATCCACAAAGCGTCAATGCGCGAATCTTTGCGCTGTCAGAGGTCCATGCGGTCAAAGTTAAAAAATTTGACGGCGATGGCGATGTCAGAAGTTTCGGTCTCAAGGGCTGGGTTACTTATGCCGATCTGATTGATACTGATCCGCGCACCGGCAAACGGCTCAAAAAATCAGAATGGTTTCTTTTTGCGGCTAAAGGAAGGAGGGAAGTTTATGTATAGTCCGAAAATAGAAGAAGCTCTTATCCCTCATCTTTACTTATGGGCTAAGAGTGAGGGCGTCAAGATGACGAAACTTGTTAACCAGATCATCAGCAAAGAAGTCAAAAAACATAACAGAAAGAAAGGAGGTGATGAAAGTGCAGGACAAAGTGAAACAAACGCTTAACAGCATTTTGGAAATTTTTAAATCAGGAGATATACCAAAAGCTGTTTCATTTGCTGTTTTCCCGCCTTTTGGTATCCCGTCAAGCAAGTGGAGTTTCTTAAATAATATTATTCTTTGGCTTAACGGAACCAATGACGCGCGTGGATTTCGCCAGTGGGAGCAGGTTGGCAGGTATGTTAAAAAAGGAGCAAAGGCAATTTATATTTTCGCTCCCAAGGTCAAACTGGAGAAAATAGACGGACTGGAGACCAAAACATTAATTGGCTTCTTAACCATTCCTGTTTTTAAAGCCAATGATACGGATGGTGAGCCGCTTAATTACCAGAGAGCTGTACCCAATTTTCCTTTAATAGAAAAAGCAAAAGAATGGGGATTGGCTGTCAGTGCCGTTGAGAAAAACAGCTATTTCTGGGGGTGCTATAACGGCGAGCAGATAAAACTTGCCACTCCCGATGAAAGTGTATTTTTCCACGAACTTTCTCATCATGCCCATAAGCTGATTTTAGGCGAATTAAAGGAGGGGCAAGATTGGAGACAGGAAATAGTTGCCCAATTATCAGCTGAGGCACTTTGCAGGCTTGTCGGTCGCAAAACAGACACAACTGGAAATAGCTATAGGTATATTGAGCAATATGCCCAAGATGCCAAATTAAGCCCGGTGAATGCGTGTCTTCAAGTATTAAACGAAACCGAACAGGTATTGAAACTAATCTTGCAGGATTCAAAAAATGAAACTTTAAAGGAGGTCGCAGTATGTTAAAAAAAATCGGTGTTCTTTGGAAAAAGAAGGATAAAAACAAGAAAGAATTTTATTCGGGCAGACTCGATTTGGGCGCTTTGGGAACTGTCCAGTTAGCTGTATTTCCAAACAATAACAAAAGAGAAAACCAGCCGGATTTCGCCATCAATTTATGGCAGGATAACAGATAATAGTTATCCACAGAGGGATTAAATAAATCCCTCTTTTTTATTTGTCTATATTATTTTGGAAGTGCATAACTTTTTTACAGTCTTTTATTTTGCTTATTTTGGCCTAAATTAAGCACCTCGCCAGCCCTTGTTTAATCTATATCGTTTGCTATAATTAAAGTATAAGCATTAATCCCTTCCTTATGAAAATCAAAATATCAAACAAGCCTTATGCAGTCGTCTTTATTAAATTGCCCTGGGATACTAAAAAAGAATTTTTAAAGATACTTGACCGCCTTTGCACTGACCAATCAAAAGTTGGCCGACAGCTTATTGCCGACTGGATTACAAAAATGACTGACAAATTAAATAAAAAATATGACCATACTTTGGAAAATTGAAGACGTAAGAGGCAATGCCTTGCTGGACTTCAAGAGTGAAGATGAAGCTAAGCAAACGTTGCCTTTCATGAGACCAAATCGCAAGTGGCGAATCTGGCCTTATATCCCCGTTGACGGGGAGAACTACTAAGAAAATAACAATAAGAATATGCTATCAAAAATGATTGAAAATAAACTTTATGAAGCCTTAACCGGCAAGGATTTACGAGGGAATAAAATTGATAAAACTTTTGAAGAGCTTTGGAAAGAATACATGGAATTATTAAGGCAGTTTGAACCTAATAAATAATTAACATAAAACTATGAATAATCAAACTTGCCCCAATTGCGGGGACGAAATGAAATGGATTCCGGCTGGTGTTAGTAAAAAAACAGGCCAGCAATATAATGGCTTCTGGTCTTGTCCTAATCGCTGCTCTAAAACAAATCAGAACGGCCAGGATTTTCAGTCCAAACCTCAAGAGCAGTGTTTTGAAAAAGGCCAGGAAAGAAAAGGTGAAATCATGAGAATCTTGAATGCTAAAAACGGAGCTGCCAGCATTGTTGTTGCCTTGCTTGAAAAAGGATTTATACAGCAAAGAGATATTGAGAAGAACTTTGCCAATTACTGCACCTACATTTACGAATTTGAACCTAATGCTGATGATGAAATCAGGATAGAAGATTTACCATTTTAAAGTAATGAGGCCGGTAGAAATATCGGCCTTTTAAATTAATAGGGGAGGAGAATTAAACTCCCGAACCGGCAAAGCCAACATAAATTAATATGTATGAAAAACAGCCTGAGAAACAAATTGTTTGAGACTATCAAGGGAGCTTATCCGAATATATATTCAATGAAAGAATTGAGAGCTTTATTAACTGAAATTAATGATAAGAGAATGGCTATTCAAGGGAAGGCTTTTAAAGAAAGCAATATGGAAAAGAGATTAAGGGAATTAACTTGGAAAGATGATAATGGCTATTCGCCTATAAGACCGATTAAGAATGAACGAGGTTATTTAGTTGGTTATATTTATCGGGAACCGAGATCGGTAGAAATAAAAGCTGTTAAGACACAGGATGCTTTGTTTAGGTTTTGAGAAATGGATTTTAGAAAATAAGATTTTAAAATTATGACCCACCCTGCTAGCCCTTGAACTGATGCCTCTTTATTGGCGGCAACTTAGTCGGATAAAACCTTGATAAATAATTAAGTTTGTTTTATCCTCCCTCGAAAGCCACTCAATAATTCGGCAAATTGCCTTATACGGAGCTTGTAAGTGCGGAAAGCGGAATTATATTCTGATCTGGACTGGATAGAAAACAAGTTTTCATTTAATCAATTATTCGAATTATTTTATATTCTTGCCCGCGTCCGCTATGCCACCCAGAAACAGCTCCAGCCTCTTAATCACCGTGTAGCTACCAAGGAAAACCTTGTAAAATTTTGCGAGTTAGGATACCTAGACGGCGTTAACCTTGTAAAAAATGAAATAGCTTTTTATGTAACTGATAAGACAAGACAAATTCTTGCTAACGAGGGTTTTAATGTCAAGATTTTACAGAAAGATTTTACAGGGCAGACTCTTATTCACCCCCTTAAAATTACAGATTGTATATTAAAGTTACAAGGCGAAGAACATTTTTACAATGTCTTTTATCCCATATTCAGGGAAGCGCCGAATTACGACAAGGAATTTTTACGACCGGACTTTTGCCTAATATGGAAAAGCGGAAATTCTTATAAAATAGAGTTTGGCGAAGTGGAAACCGAGAAACCAGATTGGCTTAATTACTTGCTCATTAAAAAAGAAAAATACGATAAATTGGCGACCGATAAAAATCTTTATTCTTTATGGTGGAAATCCTGGAGTAATAAATTAGATTTGCCTATGTGCAAAGAACAAGACTTTTGTTTTTCTGTTAGATGTTTTGGGAATATAAAATACGATTGGGAGGGATGGAATTTTACTAAATAATGGGCTTTTTATTGGGCGGTTTAAAAATAATATATTGGTTTTTTTATATTGTTTTCGCAATAGACTTAATAGCTTTTTCTTCAAAAATTATTTTTTATCCTAATACAGTTTCCTCTTACGGTTTTTGGTGGTTTTGTTTTTTATATACCCTTTCTCCACTTTTATATTTTTGTAGGGGATTTTTTCAAGATTTTATTTGCAGCATAAATATAGGAGGTTTAAGATTGAATGAATATAAATTGGGCGCTTTTATTTTTGCCATAATCGGCATTTTTCTTTTTTACATATTTTTTATTGGCCATTCAAACAATCAAGACGATTTTTCTTTTACAATAAAACCAAATAGGCCAATGCCTGATTTTTTATGCAAGGCAAACACTTTTTATGAAATTGATGCTGAACATGGAATATATAAATTAAAAGTTAATAATAATTTTTATGAAGTTCCTCAAAAGAGAAAATATTATGTTCGCTTTGATAAAGATACAAATTTAGGAATTGATAGTTTTATTGATGGCGTATGGTTTAAAAGCGCTGATATAAATATTAAAAAATTATCTTCCGAACCATCAATCAATCAAGGCATTTTTATTTTTATTACTCCTGAAAAATATAGCGATTATTTTATTCCTGTTATTCGCGGTATGAATATTAAATTTTCTATACAAAAAGAATTATTTTATATGGGTAAATTTGTGGATAACAATTTAAAAGAACAAAACTTGATGAGAAAGGAAGAATGGCGTTCTTGGTTTAACTACGACGCAAAAATTAAATTTAAAGCCGCCGAAGTGCCTTTCTTTTTATACCTTACAACACCGCCATATATGGAAAAAATGAATTTTGATGGTAAAGATTATTTAAATGCAATTTATATAAATTCTATGCAAACAATAAAAACTGATTTCTGGCTTGATAAAGAAGATACTATACGAATATGCTATCGTGGGTGTGGCGATAAGATAGAATTTTTAACTAATGATGACAAAATTGATAATTTATATTGTAATTCTTTTTATGCTTATAATAATGTCAAATCGGATGGGTATTTAATAATAAATAATAAAAATGATCAGACTTGCATAATCGATAAAATTATTATTTCACGCGGTAGAAAATGGACATTAAATCTTAATCCAGGCGAAGAATATACCATACACCTTGACAAAGGAGATATTATTAGTAGCCGTTCTTCTTCTCGATATTACGTTAATGATAATATTAAAGAGGCCGATAAAACTTATCAAATATCGAGAAATGGAGATATAACTTTTAAATCTTCTGTTGATCCTCAACCTATTTTTGTAAATGTAATATCACGGCGAGGTTATTAATGCCGCTTATAGTTGTTGGTATAGTTTTAGTTCTAATTTGCTTTCTTTTCGCTTTTATAGGAAATTTAATTGACGATTTTATTTTTAATTTTGCACCACTGCTTAAAATTATTTTAGTTGGCGGTTGTTTTTATGGGTGTTATTATTTCTTAAAAGCAAATAAAGAAGTTTCTCAAAATAATGAATTAATAAAGGTGGATGAAGCAATGACTAAAAAAATATCTGATGATAAACAACCTGATATTCCTACTTTTAATCTTTCGGGTTTAAATCTTTTGGAATTGTCTAATGAATTAAAAAATTCTCTTAACAATACCTCATCGTCTTTTATTTGGATAAGAAAACGAGAAAATGAAAAACTCAAGCTACAAAAAGAAAAAATACAGATTATTTTAGATAGTATTAGAAACCTTACATTAACTCAAAAAGAGCTTATTAACTTTCAAGCTGAAACATTTTTAAGCAATGAAATGTTAAGTGCCATTATTGCCAATAATCGTTTAGCCATAAAAGAACAATTAGAATTAAATAAAAAACAATATTTAATATCTCATAAAAACTTAGATGATGAGCTTTTAAAAATTGACCACAGTAAAAAAGCCCGCGAGATTTTATTGGAAGCTGGTGAACTTGATAATTTGCGAAAAAAAGCCGAAATTGATTTACTCAACGCTAAAACTGCCGAAGCTCAAACTAAAGCCGATTTATTTGTTTATGTTTTAAAAAATCTTGATTTTAAAAATATGCCCAATGATTTACAATCTTACATTATTACTTCTCTCGCCAATCCTCAAAGTAATCAATATCAAGAGTTTTCAATGCAGGAACGCTTAAAAAAATATGTAGAAATTGAAGCAGACGCTAAAGCCCGCCATTCGATAGCTATAGCCGGGCAAGCCGAACATCAAACACGCATAGCAGAAAAAACAGCAGATAAATCAGTTTATGAACTTGATACAACTGGGAATAGCCTTAATCGCAAATGAAGGCGGAGCTATTGTAGAACCTAAAGACCGCTATAAACACCTCTTCTGTATTGCCTCGACAGGAAGAGGGAAGACTTCTTTATTTTTAGACCTGATAAACAAGGACAAAGAAAACGCTCTAATCGTTTTAGATCCAAACGGTGACCTTGCCCCGCGTGCCGCTTCTTTGATTCCCAAAGACCGCTTAATTTACATAGACAAGAACAATCCTATTTCTTTAAATCCTTTAACCAGACCTTTAAATAAATCAGAGATAGCCAACGAACTGATAGAAGTTATTAACTCCGCCGTGTCAGCGGTCAGTCCCGAACAGGTTGCGATTACTGTCTTAATGGCAAAAATAATCAGAAACGCTTTAAGAGTTTTCAAACCCGAACAAATGAACATAGAATATTTGGGAAACTTCCTTGAGTTTAAAGACGAAAGAAAAAAAGTTGACGACAGGTATTGGCAAGAATTTGACAAACGAGATAGATTTGAAAGAAACGAACCTGTAGAGAGTGCAAAAAGAATATCAGCCCGTCTTTCGCTTTTCTATGAAGACGAGAACATGAAGCCTTTTATTACCGGACAGAATGAATTTAATATTCCTGAAATTGTGAAACAAAGAAAAGTTGTTATTTTTAATCTTTACGGGTTTGATGATGAACTTACAGCTTTTATCGGTTCATTAGTTAGTCATCAGATAAAATCTTATTATCTGCATTTTGCAAAAACGGACAGCCCACCTTTATATTTTTATGTTGATGAGTTTTCACTTTTTATCACAGATTTATTTGATAGATTTTTAGCAGAAGCGCGAAAGTATAATATCGCTTGTAATTTTTCCGGCCATTCTTTGGTGCAGTTAAAACCTCGTTTAGCCTCTATGATACTTTCTAATTGTTATATTAAAATCGCTATGGATTGTGGAGTAGAAGACGCGGAGTTAATCGCCAAAGAAATAAACGCCAAAAAAGAGCGCATTTTAAATCTTAATTACAAACAATACGAAGCCATAGTTGGTATTGGTAAGAAAAATTATCATGTAATGATCCCGCCACCTCCCAAAGTAAAACCTTATCAGCCAGAAAAAAACATTAAACGAGAAAATCAACAGGCGACTTACCTTCGTGATGCTTGGATAATGGTATAATTAAAGTATCCCCTGGATATTCTATGGGCAAAAGCTAATATCCAAATTACGGCCTATAAACTTGTCCTCAAGTGGGAAAATGCGCCATAAAAGGCGTATTGCTCACAAGTGAACGGCAGGCTGTAATTATAGGTATTTTTGAGGTAGCCGTATACTCAAGAAACTTAATTGGGGTTAAAAATTGGGCGGGGAATAACCCCGTCCTTTTTATTTTTAATTGGTATGCTATAATTAAATTATAGGATTGTCCTTTATTTTCCCATCCTTTCCCTACCATTATTTAATAAAAAATCGTTCATTACAATTCAGGAGGTGGTGGTTTATGCCTGATGGATTTTTAGTTGTCGTGGATGGATATGTTGAACCTTACGAATGTAGCTTCTGTTTTAAACCCGCTACTAATATTTGCGAATATGAAGGAGATGTATTTTTCCTTTGTAAGGATTGCAACAAGTTTATGTCAATCATGGTTAAAACCAATAAACTTTTAGTCGTCATTGAAGGAGGTAAAAATGGATAAATACGGATTTTTGGATTTCAAGGAAATAAGTAAAACGCCCTTTGAAGTTGTTTTAAAGGCACTGGGAATTCCTTACCGGGGAGAAAACAGCAAAATAATAACGGACAATGAAATCATCAGCACCAAGGAAAACCTTTATTTTCATAAAAATGCTGGTAACGGAGAAAGAAAAGGCGGGTCTGTTATTCAATATGTTTCTCATGTCAAAAACTTTTCACTGAGAGATGCAGCTTTTTTTATCAAGGAACTCTCTCCGGGTGAAGAAAAAACAGAAAAAAACATTCCGGTTTTAAACTTGGTTTATCATCATTATTTGTCTGATATGGGAGTTCCTGAAGATTTGTGTGCTGGTTTGAACGTCGGGTATTGTGAGCAGAAGGGTATAATGAAAGGGCGCATCTGCTTCAAAGTCGGAGAGCATTACATAGGATATAGCCCTGATAAAAAGGATTGGTTATTTCCTAAGAATTTTAAGCGGAATACGCTTTGGAATTTAGAAAACTGCGATCAGGATATAATTCTTGTGACTCATGATCCGTTTGTTTGTCTAAAGCTCATTACCAAGGGTTACCATTACGCTGCTTCAATTATGGGTTCTTCTCCCACCGAGGAACAAAATGAAATTATTAAACGCTATGAATTCGCGTTTATCAATTAAACTAAAGGGAGCGCCATTTGACGCTCCCTTTTTCTTTTTGCTATAATTTAATAATACATAACATAAATAAATATGAACAATAAAGACCTAGAAATCCTAAATAGTCTTTCTGATAGGGATATAGTCTGTTGGCTCTACTTTAGCTGTCTGAAAATTAAGATCAGAGACATTGCTAATCTAAGAAATCTTACCAGGGGTGTTGTTTTTTATTCTATCCAAAAATGTCGCAAAATGCAGTGGCAGGAAGACCAAATATCTGCATTTCAAGAGTTATTCATTTCTGACAGGAAAGGATAGCATGCTATAATAAAATTATAGATATGTTTTCTATTAATTAAAATTTTAACTTATTTATATGGAAGAAAAAAAATTACAAATTAGCTTTGAGAGTAATGCTTTTACCAAAGTTGGCTTATTCTATGTCTTTTCAAAATATTGTCTTCCAGTGATTGTTTACGGAATTTTATCAGTAGTTTCAATTTTTATAGCCATAAATTTTGTGTCATATTTATTTAACAACCAGCCGACTTTATTTTCGGATATTAATAATATTTTTAATACTGGTGAAAGTAACAACGTATTATTAGATTCATGGGATTCTTCTCTTGAGTAAAAAATCATTCTGCTAAATCATATAACTTCTTCACTATATCTACCATGCCCATAGTATCAAGACTGCAATACTCTTCCAGCAGTTTTCTGACTTTTTCTTTGTCTTTATTAGCGTCTGTAAATGTAACACGGCAATATTCTGAGCTTGCTGTTTCACCATCTCCTATTTCCATATCATCATAAGATTTACCTGTTAATGCAGGTAAAACCTTCTTTA
>ENA-UPTA01005352-UPTA01005352.1-activated-sludge-metagenome-genome-assembly--contig:-NODE-5352-length-11777-cov-3.738782_pt1 | contig 11777 bp, 8 predicted proteins | sample MGYA00238184_ERZ773361 | MGnify/ENA primary metagenome ERZ773361 (study PRJEB29100, sample SAMN05720205) | activated sludge metagenome | isolation source: anaerobic digester from wastewater...
AGCCCGGTACAACACAATACACCACCAATAAAGGTTGATGTTATACCTGATACTAAGAGTACGATAGCTTTATCATCAAAGAAGAATAATGTTGAGACGGTTAGAATTTTAGAACACAGTAAACAAAAATCTGAAGCAAAAGAAAGTTGGAAGTATCCATCAGTAGAAATTGCACTGATAACAGCAAAATCAGGAGTATTGACGCCATCAGTTAAATCTGAACCAGTGCCTGTTGCTAATATTGAAAACTCTTATGCAATGGTGATGAAAAACACAGACCTCCAAACCGAAAGAAAGCAAGATATTATAAAGGACATTGCACTTCAAAAGCTTAACTCAATTACAGAAGATATTGCAGGACTACCCGTTGAGAAAGGCAAGTTAAAAACACTTGCAGTTTTTGGTAAGATAGTCAACCGACTTACTTTTAAACGAGTAAATATTGAGACAACTTATTCTGATGATGGCAGATTGATGGCTTATTCGGTAACTGCAGGCAATTTTAATTTCGAGCACGAAGTAGTAAAATAACTACGTTGCAGAAATGAACAACTGTTGATTAGTTCAACTTTACTGATATTGATTGCATTATACCTTGATTTGTCGCTTTTATCTTTTACTTCAAAAAATATTTGGTTAGCTCAGATATAATATTATCAAATGGCTTTTAGAGTAAAAATCAAAAAAGTTAATTCTGCAAATAAAATAAGACAAAAAAATTTTCAACGTGATTTTTGTTCAAAAGTGTTGTTGATTGTTTAAAAAAACAACCATAGTTCAATGTTATTTTTAACTTGATTTGTAAACGGAATTGCAAGCGGTATTACCACCCTTAGATTTCGGAAAAATTATTCATTTACTATAATAAACAAATAACAGATTATGAAAAGATAATCTGTGGAGGAACTTTTTTACCAATAAAAAAATATGATACAAGACGAATTACTTTTAAGAGAAAACAAAGAACGCTTTGTGCTGTTGCCAATCAACTATCCTAAGGTTTGGGAGATGTACAAAAAGCATGAACAAAGTTTCTGGACAGCAGAAGAAATTGACCTGCATCCTGATTTGGTTGACTGGGAGAATAAGCTCAATAACGATGAACGTCATTTTATAAAACATGTACTTGCATTTTTTGCAGCAAGTGATGGTATAGTGAACGAAAACCTTGCTGTAAATTTTATGAGTGAAGTTCAGATTCCTGAAGCACGCTGTTTCTATGGTTTTCAGATAATGATGGAAAATATTCACTCCGAAACATATTCCTTATTAATTGACGCTTATATAAAAGACCCTAAAGAGAAGCAATATTTATTTAATGCCATAGAAACAGTTCCTTGCGTAAAGAAAAAAGCCGACTGGGCATTACGTTGGATTCAGAATGGAAGCTTTGCTGAGAGGTTAGTGGCCTTTGCAGCAGTAGAAGGCATTTTCTTCTCTGGTAGTTTTTGTTCTATTTTCTGGTTAAAGAAAAGAGGATTAATGCCCGGACTTACATTCTCCAATGAGTTGATTTCGCGTGATGAAGGTCTGCATTGCGATTTTGCATGCTTATTATATAGTATGCTTCAAAACAAAATGACAGAAGAGCAAGTGCATACAATTATAAAAGATGCTGTTAACTGCGAACATGAGTTTGTTACTGATGCATTACCTGTTTCTCTGATTGGTATGAACGCCAGACTTATGTGTCAGTATATAGAATTTGTGGCTGACAGGTTATTGGTTTCTTTAGGCTATTCAAAAATTTATAATGCCACCAATCCTTTCGATTTTATGGAAATGATTTCCTTACAGGGTAAAACGAATTTTTTTGAGAAACGTGTAGGCGAATATAAAAAAGCCGGAGTGGCTCAGTCACAGGAATCTCAGAAAATCAGGTTTGACGAAGACTTTTAACAACCAACTGTTGAAAGCCGGTAGAAAATATTTTTTTCTGCCGGCTTTTTTATCTGTTAATTTATGCTACCTGAAATTACAATAATCAACCAACAATTTAAAGTAACCACCTAACAAGAAAAATCACATGTACGTAATTAAAAGAGACGGCAAAAAAGAGTCCGTAAAGTTTGACAAAATCACAGCAAGAATTCAAAAACTGTGTTATGGACTAGATCCACATCATGTTAGTTCACTCAATGTAGCACAACGTGTTATTGAAGGTGTTTATGATGGTGTTACAACTTCTGAACTTGACAATCTTGCTGCAGAAGTTGCTGCAACTATGACAGTGAAACATCCTGACTATGCTTTGCTGGCATCGCGTATTGCCATTTCTAACCTGCATAAAAACACAAAAAAATCTTTCAGCGAAACTATGAAAGATTTATACACCTACATTGACCCCAAGACAGGAAAACTTGCACCATTGCTTGCTGATGATGTTTGGGCAGTGATTGAAAAGAATGCAGAACTTCTTGACAGTACAATTATTTATGATCGTGATTTTGGGTATGATTTTTTTGGTTTCAAAACATTGGAGAAATCTTATCTGCTAAAACTAAATGGAAAGGTTGTTGAACGGCCGCAACACATGCTTATGCGTGTGAGTGTCGGTATTCATAAAGAAGATATAGAAGGGGTAATTGAAACCTATAACCTGATGAGTGAGCGTTGGTTTACACATGCAACACCAACTTTATTTAATGCTGGCACACCAAAGCCACAGCTTTCAAGTTGCTTTTTACTTACAATGAAAGGCGACAGTATTGATGGCATTTATGATACGCTTAAACAAACTGCACTCATTTCGCAAAGTGCCGGTGGTATAGGCCTGAGCATACACAATGTTCGTGCTACAGGCTCTTACATCAGAGGTACTAACGGAACATCCAATGGTATTGTGCCAATGCTGCGTGTTTTTAATGACACTGCCCGCTATGTAGATCAGGGTGGTGGAAAAAGAAAAGGCTCGTTTGCAATTTATCTCGAACCATGGCATGCAGATATTTTTGAATTTCTTGACCTGAAAAAAAATCATGGTAAGGAAGAACTACGTGCACGTGATTTGTTTTACGCCATGTGGATTCCTGATTTGTTTATGAAACGAGTGGAGGCAGAAGGCGAGTGGAGTCTGTTTTGTCCAAATGAATGTCCGGGTCTTGCCGACACCTATGGGGCAGAGTTTGAAATGCTTTACACGAAGTATGAAAATGAAGGCCGTCAGCGTAAGACAATAAAGGCACGCGAACTGTGGAGTGCTATTCTTGAGTCGCAAGTTGAGACCGGTACGCCATACATGTTGTATAAAGATGCATGCAACGAGAAAAGCAATCAGAAAAATCTGGGTACAATAAAGAGCTCCAACCTATGCACAGAAATTATTGAATATACTGCTCCTGATGAAGTAGCCGTTTGTAATCTGGCCTCAATTGCATTGCCACGATTTGTAAACAATGGTGCATTTGACCATCAGAAGTTGTTTGACATAACCTATGTTGCTACAAAAAATCTGAATAAGATTATTGACATAAATTATTATCCTGTTCCGGAAGCGCGCAACAGCAATCTTCGTCATAGACCTATTGGTTTAGGTGTGCAGGGACTTGCAGATGCATTTATTTTATTGGGTTATCCTTTTGAGAGCGAAGAAGCACGTTTGCTGAATCGGGAAATTTTTGAAACAATTTACTATGCAGCATTAACAGCATCAAAAGATCTTGCAAAGGTAAATGGTCCTTACAGCAGTTATGAAGGTTCACCAATTTCTAAAGGTGAATTTCAATTTGATATGTGGAATGTAAAACCAACCGATCGTTGGGAATGGGATGTGCTGCGCGAAGAAATTCTGAAGCATGGTGTTTATAATAGTTTACTTTTAGCACCTATGCCAACGGCAAGTACATCACAAATTTTGGGTAACAACGAATGTTTTGAACCCTACACCAGCAACATTTACACGCGTAGGGTGTTGAGCGGAGAGTTTATTGTAGTGAACAAACATTTGTTGCGTGATTTGGTAAAGTTGAATTTGTGGAATAGCGAAATAAAAAATAAAATTGTTGCAGCCAATGGTTCAGTACAAGACATTGCTGAAATTCCCGAGCAGATAAAAGAAGTGTATAAAACAGTTTGGGAAATAAAACAACGCGCAGTTATTGACATGGCTGCTGACCGTGGTGCATTTATTGATCAAAGCCAGTCGTTAAATCTTTTTATTCAAGACCCAAATTTTGCCAAACTAAGCAGTATGCATTTTTATGCCTGGAAAAAGGGATTAAAAACCGGCATGTACTATCTGCGAACAAAAGCAGCTACCGATGCAATTAAATTTACGGTTGAAGGGCACAGCAATCATAATATCGTGGCTACAACACAAAGTGTTAGTAAGGAAGAAGCTATGGCCGAAATCAGTTGTAGCATTGATAATAAGGATGACTGTTTGGCTTGTGGATCTTAGATAAGTAACAAAGCAAGAATTAAGGAAACTCTGTTCAGTAATGAATGGGGTTTTCTTTTATCAGAACTTATTCTGTTATTGTCTCCATGCCATTTCCTGACCGGAATATTGTTCTAAATCTATCAGCATAGCTTTTATTTTTTCCTCCCACATCATTTGCATATATAGGTCATTGCCATGATTGGTTTGTCTGTCATAATCATCCTGCATACGCCTAAGTCTGTTGATGTATTTTTTATAAATACTTTCAGGATTGCGACCGGCAGATTTCCTATTGTTTAATGCAAAATACTGACGTAATAAGCGCGCATGAATTTCAGAAATATCGAAATGCACTTGTTCATGCGACAACACTTCATCGCGCAATGAGTGTGTGTTGACCCACGATCTGCTTTTATCCATTTGAGCTTTTACTATGATGTCTAATCCATCGTTATGCTCTATATAACTGAAATAGATCCCACTTGATGTAATTGCACCAGTTCTGCTATGAGGTAGATTTCTTTTTTCAAAATCATCCCATGTTAAACGTTTCTCCTGCCAGTCAATTAACTCCTGTGCCGAAGTACTTGTTGCATAAGTTATCAATGCAATAAGACAAATAGCTTGCCTGATCATATAAATACCGTTTTACCGAGAACGATGAATTATATGACTTATTACGTAAGTAGATAACCTACAAATTGCACTTTATCGGTAATTCAGATTAATGGTGTGGGTAAAATTCGGGCCAATGAAGGTTGGTGAGTTTTGCTGTTGTTTCTTTGTAATTTAAAAATTCTTTTTTTCCGATTGCCTTCTCATAATGTGACTCTAATTGTAACATTACCTCTTTAGTTTCATTAACCATAGTACGACCTTTAGTAGTAAGTTTAAGTAGGGCACTACGGTTATCGTCAGGATGTGTTGTAACCTGAATTAGTTTCATGCTTACCAATTCTTTTACAATTCTACTCATGGCCTGCTTACTGACTTTGGCTGCAGCAGCAATTTCTTTGTTGGTCTTACCATTTTCATTGATATTCATCAACACTGCAAAATATGAAATTTTAAACTGAGGATAACCTCGTTCTGCAAGACCTGCCATAGCCCACTCATCAAATGCACGCTTATATATAGAAATTAAGCGTCCGATATTGAACCTTGCATATTGGGTAATATCTTTTTTCTTTCCTGCCATGGTGCAAAAATAAAAAAAAGTCAACATACTTGACTAAATAGTCAACAATGTTTACTTTTGACGCCCAATTCAAGAAAATATGGAATCTCCGGAACAGGATAAAAAGAAATTCAACCCGCTATTTGTCATTGCCATTGTAGTCATTGCAATAGCAGCTTTTTTAGGCATTAAAAATCTGATTCATAACCTCAGGTATGAGATTACGGACAATGCACAAATTGAAGCTGCCGGTATTCCTGTTATCAGTCGCATCAGTGGTTATGTTGACAGTCTGAGTATAACAGACTTTAGTCAGGTTAAAGAAGGAATGCCATTAGTAAGTATTGATTCAAGAGAATTTATTTTGGCAGAGCAACAAGCTGAAGCAGATGTACAAAGTGCAGAAGCTGAATTATTGAATGCAAATGCAGGCAAGAAAAATGCAGAAGCTGCCTTGCAGGTAGCACAAACTAACAAAGAATTGCAAAAAATTAAAACCGATAAGGCCATAGCTGATTATAATCGTGACAAAGCATTGTTTAATGATGGAAGCATCACACAAAAACAAATAGATGACAGCAGAATTAATATGGAGGCCATGCTAAAGTCATTAGATGTGACTTCGGATCAGATTAAAGTGGCAATGGCACAACAAGAAACCGCAGTATCAATGGTGAAGCGTGCCGAAGCACTTAAAGAAACAAGAAAGGCGATGTTGGATCAGGCAAAACTCAGACTTTCTTACTGTAGTATTTCAGCACCTGCAACCGGAAAAATTGGAAAATGCAATATCAATATAGGTCAGTTTTTACAAGCAGGGCAAACGCTATTTACGATAGTTAATAGTGAAAAATTTTGGGTGGTCGCCAATTTTAAAGAGACACAACTTAAAAGTTTGAAAGAAGGTGGTGAAGCCAACCTTATTGTTGATGGATTTCCTGATCAAAAAATAACGGGTCGGATAGCATCATTGAGTGAAGCCACCGGATCTCGCTTTGCCTTGTTACCTCCTGACAATGCAACAGGAAATTTTGTGAAAGTAACACAACGAGTACCTGTAAAGATTGCCATTGAGAACTTTAGTGAGTATAAAAACATGCTTCGTGCCGGAATGAGTGTTACTGTTGAAGTGAAAAAATGACAGAGCCTGCTTCATACCCATCAGGTTTTAAAAGAATAGTCATTGTTCTGACTACTATTTCAGCTGCCATAATGGAGTTGATTGACACCTCTATTGTTAATGTAGGCTTGACAGACATAAGTGGAAGCCTGGGTGCTACAATTGAAGATACTTCCTGGTTGATTACTGCTTATGCAATTGCAAACGTCATCATTATTCCACTAACCGGTTTTTTGGCAAAGTATTTCGGAAGAAAGAATTATTATTTAGCGAGCACTGTAATTTTTACTGCTGCCTCCTACCTCTGTGGCGAGTCTGATTCTCTTATTGAATTAATTGCATGGCGTTTTGTTCAGGGTATTGGTGGTGGTGCATTGTTATCAACATCACAAAGTATTCTGTTTGATGCTTACCAACCGGAAAAGCGTGCTATGGCATCTGCTATGTTTGGAATGGGTATTGTACTTGGTCCAACAATTGGTCCAACACTTGGAGGCTATATTATGGAACATTCAAGTTGGCCATTAATATTTTTTATAAATATTCCTTTTGGCATTGTCGCTGTGCTGCTCACCTGGCTATATATTGACCGCAAACCTGAAGAAATCAACATCAACAGGAAAGAAATTCATATAGACTATACAGGAATTTTGTTGTTAGCTATTGGTGTTAGTTCTCTGCAATATGTTCTTGAGCGCGGACAAACAGAAGACTGGTTTAACAGCAGAGACATTATTTACCTGAGCATACTTTCTGTTTTTGGAATTGGATTTTTTATTTGGCATGAACTACGTCATCCTCATCCTGCAATAGATTTAAGAATAATTAAAAACAGGAATTTGTTTGCCAGTAACGTCCTCACTTTTGTCTGCGGCTTTGGTTTGTTTGGTTCAGTGTTTATTTTTCCTGTACTAGTGCAACGTGTGTTAGGATATACACCCATGGAAGCCGGACTTGGTATTGTTCCGGGAGCAATAGCAGCAATTTGTATGATGCCATTTATCGGTAAAGGGTTAAGCAGCGGCATCAGACCCATTTATTTTGTGATGACAGGATTTATAGTTTTTATTTTGCATGGATATGTTTCGTCATTAGCCAACCTTGATGCATCACGAGAATGGTTTATAGTTCCTCAAATTATGCGTGGAGTTGGTACGTCATTTCTCATGGTGCCTTTAATCAATCAGGCTGTTATTGGAATTTCTCCTCAGAAAATGCCTTATGCAATTTCACTAACTAACATGTTGCGGCAATTGGGTGGATCGTTTGGGATTGCTATAATGAATACCTATGTTGCACAACGTGTAGCTATACACAGAACTGATTTAGTAGCTAATTTAACAGCTAATGATCCGGAAACTACAGAAAGACTAAAGCAGGTTGCAGCCTTTACAATGAGTAAAGGCTTCTCTCCGCAACAGGCAACACAGGCGGGCTATCAAATTCTTGAAGGCACATTAACAAAGCAAAGTTATCTTCATGCATACTTAGATGGCTTTTTGCTTATTAGTGTTTTCCTGATTTGTGCCATGCCATTTATATTCCTTTTAGATACTAAAAAACAATCAGCAGCTACACTTGCAAAAGTTGCAGAAGAAGCTCATTAAAAAAAGATATGTTGTCAAAGAAAATAATTTTAATAGTTCTGGCAGGTTGGATGCCAACAATGGTAACAGCTCAGCAAAACATCAACAGCGATTTGAAAACATTGATTCAAAAATCAATTGCATATTTTCCTAAGCTGAAAGAAACAGAGATAGGACTACAGGCAGGTAAAGAAAAATTGGAAATTGCAAAGTCTGCTTATTATCCAAATATTATGCTCAATGCAGGATATAATTATATTGATCCTGTAAGTAGTGTTTCCTTTCCTATTGCGCCCGGTGTTACTAAAGCAATGCAGTTTCAACCATACAATAATTACACAGCAACAGCAGGATTTACTTATCCGGTAATAGATTTCGGACGCGCCTGGTTTTTTGTAAGAAAATCTAATGAGGAGTTGGAACAAAGTAAACTTAATTTAGAACTTAACAAGGCACAACTTGCTGCACAAGTGGCTTCAGTCTATTACAGTATGGCTTATTTTTCAAAAGCTGTAGCTATTGAAGATACGGTGTTACTTGCCATGCATTCTTATCAGAATGTTATTATAAGTAGGTTGAGAAATGGCGATGCTTTAATCCTTGATTCAATAACCACCGGTAGTGCCATTAGCGAAGAAGAAAACAGAAAATTGTCACTTCAGAATTTACTGTCAAAACAGATTGCACTTTTGCAATACACAACCAATGAAACGTCCATTGTTATGCCTGAAAAATTTGATTTCCCGCAATGGTACCTTGAAAGTGATACCACCAATCAGGTTCAATCAAGTTTTGAATATAAAATAATTAGCAGTAAGCTTAAAGCACAGCAGTTTGATATTAAGATGAACCGGTCAAATCTTTTTCCTGTTGTAAGTGTTAATGCAGGATTGGGTTATAGAAATGGCTATCAACCTGATATTGAAAAATTAGTTTTTGGTACACAGGCAGGATTAAGTATTTCAGCCCCCATTTTTTACGGTAATAAAGCTCGAAATAGTATAAAACTTTCAAAACTTTATTTGAAACAACTGCAGCAATCACAAGAGAATGTTAGCCACAGCTTCAGAAAAGATATAAGTAATGTCAGGAGTGATATTTCAACGCTTGAAGCACAGATTGTAAACTCTAACAGACAAGTATTACAGTCGCGTTCAGCTGTAGAATTGGCACAATCGCGCTATCGTAATGGATTGGTGACTTATACCGATGTATTAAATGCATTGGCAAACAGACAGCGTGCCGAATTATCTAAGTTGAATCTTGAATATCAACTTTGTCTGGCACGTATAGAATTGGCAAGAATTACCGGTGTAGCATATTATGAATAAAAAGTACTTTCCAAGAAAGTACAAATAGGTTTTTTGGGTAAAAAATTGTTAAAAAGATAATTTTTAAGTGTCAACACCGCTTTACTTTTTAGTGATAAATATGTACTTTTGACTTTTAATTTTTAAATACCATTTTTTGGGGCGGGGGATAACTCAAATCAATAAATGAATAAACCAAAAGGAAAGCTTATTGCTATTGGTGGCAATGAAGATAAGGGCACAGAGTCCGAACCTAATTTTGAACAGAAAAATAACTTAAACTTTTTTGCATTACAAATTCTTAGCCGAATCTGTCATGAGATGGGCGGTAAAAATGCAAAAATCGAAGTCATCACCAGTGCAAGCAGTATTCCTGTTGAGGTTGGTGGAAATTATATTGATGCATTTGGTAAGTTAGGATGTACCAATGTAAATGTGATGGATATCCGTAACAGAGAGGATGCAACAAAGCCCGAATACATTGAAAGGATAAAAAAGTGTGATGGGATAATGATGACCGGTGGAAATCAATTACGCCTGAGTACTATTTTTGGAGGTACAGAAATTCTGGAAATTTTACAGCACAGATATCAACATGAAAATTTTGTAATTGCAGGTACCAGTGCCGGTGCTATGGCAATGAGCAATACGATGATTTATCAGGGTAGCAGTTCCGGTGCTTTAATTAAAGGAGAGGTTAAAATTACTACAGGACTTGCACTGATGGGCGATGTCATAATTGATTCGCACTTCGACAAGCGCGGTCGCTTTGGCCGACTTGCACAGGCAGTTGCAAGCAATCCAAGTTGTATTGGTATCGGACTTGGAGAAGATACAGGTGTTTTGTTGTCCGAAGGTTATTTACTCGAGATTATCGGTTCGGGATTGGTTATATTAATTGACGGACACCACATTCGCCACAACAATATTGCCGATTTACAGGAAGGCGTTCCTATCAGCATTGAAAATCTGATAGTTCATGTACTCACAAAAGGTAATTGTTACGACCTGAAAAGCAGAAAATTTTATTCTGAATTGATCAAAGAAAGCAAACCTGCATAATTGAATTTCACATCTTCTTACATCTTTCTTACAGTGCAATATTAATGGCATAGCAATTGAAATGTTTAGGGTATAACAATAATCTTCATTTGCTTATGGTCTAAAACAAAAGTGAACCACAAATAAAAGCAACCGGTATGTGCCAACATCGGTTGCTTTTTCATTTTAGGTCATGCACATCTCTGAAAGTCACATGGGTTTTTGTTATTAACAAGTAAAGAAATTTTGAATCGTTTTATTAATTTTACAAGCAACAAAAACCATATCGGTTTTTGGATTCAAAAACTCATACTTATTTTTTCATGCCTCGTTTCTCTCATTTACATAATCATACACAGTTTTCTTTGCTCGATGGTGCAGCAGATATTAAGTCACTTTATAAAAAAGCGGTAAAAGACAACATGCCTGCTTTGGCAATTACCGATCATGGTAACATGTTTGGCGTATTTAATTTTGTTGCCGAAGCAGCAAAGTACAATACCAAGGAAAACCCCAATGTAATTAAACCTATTGTAGGTTGTGAATTTTATTTGGTTGAAAATCGTCACAAGCGAAGTTTTACCAAAGACGATAAAGATGTACGTTACCATCAGTTATTTCTTGCAAAAAATAATATAGGTTATAAAAATCTTGTCAAGTTAACCTCGTTGGGATATATGGAAGGTTTGTATGGCAAGTATCCGCGAATTGATAAAGAACTTGTACTCAAATATCACGAAGGTCTTATTGCCACAACATGTTGTCTTGGTGCAAGCGTACCCAAAACAATTTTGCGCAAAGGAGAAGCCGAAGGAGAAAGAGAATTTTTATGGTGGCTCGATATTTTTGGAGAAGATTATTATGTAGAGCTGCAACGTCATGATATTCCGGAGCAGAATACAGTAAATGAAGTCCTCATTGGATTTGCATTAAAACACAATGTAAAAATCATTGCATCAAACGATTCACATTACGTAAATCGTGAAGACTATAATGCACACGACATTTTGCTTTGCATCAATACCGGTGAGAAACAAAGCACAGAGAAGTTTAAAGATGGCGATGAAGATACATCTGCACGTGATAAAAGATTTGCTTTTTATAACGATGAGTTTTATTTTAAAGACACATCAGAAATGCAGCAACTCTTCAGTGACAGACC
>ENA-UPTA01005353-UPTA01005353.1-activated-sludge-metagenome-genome-assembly--contig:-NODE-5353-length-11775-cov-12.804352_pt1 | contig 11775 bp, 12 predicted proteins | sample MGYA00238184_ERZ773361 | MGnify/ENA primary metagenome ERZ773361 (study PRJEB29100, sample SAMN05720205) | activated sludge metagenome | isolation source: anaerobic digester from wastewater...
TTATATCGTGGTCATTCACGCGCTCGCGCAGTCGTGCGGAATCGTCCTCTTCTCGCACGATAATTGCATCAATTTTTATATCGTGGTCATTCACGCGCTCGCGCAGTCGTGCGGAATCGTCCTCTTCTCGTTTGTGGGCGTGGGCGTCAATGTCTGCAATTCTGCGCCCTGTCATGTCTCACCTGCAGTGCTTACCGGATGGGTCGAAATTGTCTAATAGATTGCTACAAATCCATTCGGCAATTTTACCCCTCCAGTCGGAGTCTTCGCGGATTAGGCGAGACATGCGCGCAGTAAGAAATAGCCGTTTATAGCTAGGTAACTCCAGAAACAATACAGTGCCGACCGTGATGTTAAGCACAACGTCAAACACCACTCCCACAGCTATCAAAGGATACCCAAGGACAAGAGATGCCTTACTGATAGTCCCCTCGCGTTTAGACCTAAGTAGTGCTGTGTACATGAGATAAAACACCCATGTCGCGTAAGTTATAAAAAACGCATACAGGATAACCATATATCACCTAAACATCGAGGAAATCTGCACTTCCAGACGGGTCATCTTCTCGATACTGTCCCGCTCCATGGCAAGCATCTTGTTTCATACGTTCTCTCGGCATTCGTGAAATTCCTTCTCAAGACCATCAACTCTGGTTTCAATGCTCATTATTATTCCCTGCGTTGTTAAACAATCCTCGGACGAAATACGAACGGCCTGCGGCTCCCAGGTAATCGAGAATCATGGTTTTTCCATCCGTACAGAATATGAAAGCGTCCAATAATCTTTTTCTGCTCCAGCCAGACTTGAGAATCAGGCGCGGCAGACAGGGTGAACTTGCCAAAGTTCGAGATAGGGTTTCTCAGTGCAAGAAAGTTCCATTGCTGCAACATGTTTGGGTTTTTTGGAGTGTTGGAGTTTCCTTCACGACCGTAAATGTAATTGCCGAACCATGTTGATTTGCCGTCCCAATCTGTCAGCAGCAAGAGGAATGTTGCAGGCAGTCCGAGAATGAACACGGGAAGCCATGCAAACAGGAACAGGACGAAGGAAGTCAGGAAGTTTTTCATGCCAACTCCGACTGAAACAAGACAGTTCCGGAAAAGGTTGGCTTGTACCAGTGGTTGTCAGGGACTATCGCCAATCCGCAAGACCTGTTAGAACTTACGCCGTTGGAGTCAGCGCAAACAATAGTCCATGTCAAGTTATCCGTGGATACCTCAATCTGTACCGACGCGCCACCCCCTGCATTGACTGTCGCCATCGAAAAGACAATCGGCTTGCCAGTGGTGTTTTGAACAGAAACTCCTGAAGTTCGGCTTACTGACCCCCACGACTGCCCAACCCCAATGGCCGATGCCGCAATTGCAGCCACAACCCCTACAGGGTGACATGCAAGCGTGTCTGCCGTTCCTGTAACGGTCTCTGCGGAAGTGGCAAGCTCTACAACCCCGGATGCGGTTTCGCTTGCCGATCCGACTGCCGTAAGCAAAGCCGCTTGGTCTGCAAGTTCAAGAAAGGCACGCCCGTATGCGGTTGTGGTGAGTGCGGCGATTGCGGTAAGGTCGGAGTCAAGCGGCTGATAACCCCTCTGCGCGCTGTAGAAGTACTCTCTCCAATTTCCAGATCCTTCAGACTTGTACAATCCGCAATCACCGGCTACAGTGGTACGACTCGCCCCAGTCAGAAGGATTAGGTTAGTAGCGTTGTGGGTAAGCGTGAGCGCACCGGAGAACCTGACGAACTTGTAGATTCCGGCAGAGACGGTGCCAAATCCGGTGATCGTGGTCGTGCCGGAAACTGTTAGGAATGTGGCATCCTTGCTGCCAAGGTCGCAGGTAGTCGCTGAGGCGATGGTGTCTTCAGCGGCCAGAGTGCGAACGTCTGCCATGACCTGTCTCAGGACGTTGTTGACGTTTGCAATTGTCATCCCTTCCGGCGCTCCGTTAGGCGGGCTGGCATTGTTGGATGCGGCTGTGGTGTCCCAGGCTTTTAGAGGCATGGTGTTTCCTTAAGTGAAAACCCGCACAGGCGGGCTAAGGGGTGAATGATGACGTGGCTAATTCTTATCGCAATATTTGTGTTCTGGCGCTACATCGAGTGGTATTCGAGTCACCGTTGATCGTTCTGCACAGCGTTACCAAGTAATCCAGAAGCAACCGCAGGCGTTGCAAGATTGTTAGAAGTGAACTGAGCGCCTTGAGCAGTACGGTTGGCAATCCGAGCAACAAGCGCCTTGAATGCAGCGCTACGGTCAGCCATGAACGCGGCGAATCCGGTAGGATTGCCAGCCAAAGCTGCAAGCCCTAGAGGGTTCTTGTTCATATCCATCAGGGCGCGGCGCTCGGTAACGCTCAGTGTCTTGAGAAGACGAGATTCTTCCGCATTCAACGCGCCTATACCTGGAACGACCTGCGCGATGTTTTCCTTCAACCCGCGCGCGAGTGCTTTCTGTGCTTCTGTGGACGCGCTTCCTACTTCGCCATATTTGCCTTTAAGTACCTTGTAGGTTCCTTGCTTAATTTGTTGCGCAACATCAACCGGCAAGTTTCCACGCGTTGCATTCCACTTATCCAAAGCATTCTGTGCGGCGGCTTCAGCGCGTTTGGCGGCTGCATATGCCTTCATTGCGTCAGCATACCCTGACAAACCTTCAGGAACGCGCTCGATATGCGCTAGGTTCTCTTGCTGAGCAGCAAAGGTTTTCAGTTTTCCAGCCGCTTGCAACGCTTGCACTTTACCTTTACGCGCCTTATCAAGTGCGTCTTGCAATGCCTGTCCCTTAGCTTCTACCTGCTGGAAATAAGGATGTGATGCGAATTCATCGCCAACTTGCTGGATCGCATTCAAGTCGGCAGTTGGGTTAACTTGTGCCGTAAATTTCTTACGAGTGTCTTCCAAAGCTCTCATTACGTTTTCGCGGCTAACTGACTTGCCAGCACCGCTTACAGCTATTTTCCCGGCAATCTGTTGGTTCAAATCGTCAAGAACAGATTGAAGTTTATCAACGCCACGTTCTGTCGGGCTTATCCCGTATTTCAAAAGTGTATCAACCGCGATTTGTGCATCGCCAGTTTTATGCGCTTTCGCCAGCGGCTTAACCGCGCTGTTCATCAAAAACCGTGCAGTAGGATTAAGCGTCTTTTGCGCGGCAGTAGCCGCTAGACCAACCGGATTAGTCGCAGACGCGCCAGCCTTCAGAATACCTTCCAACTTACCAGCTTTAGGAGCAATAGCAGCACCAACAGAAAGCAAAGCAGACGCATCTGACAAAACCCCTACCGGATCGGTGGCAACGGCATTCTTGAACCCTTCCATGCTTCCATAGCGGTCTTTGTAGAACTGTCCTATAGCGTCTGCTGTTTTGCTGGCATCAATGGCCTCATGACGCTGGCTTTGGTACTGTTCTGGAATCATGTTGCGAACGGCACCTGCGCCAGCCTTAATCAAGGCTTCTCCAGTATCAACAGGGTGCCTGACAGACTGATAGATACCCTTGGCGAAATTGACCGCGCTGGAAGGAATATTGCCAACTGCCTCAAAAGGCACGGAAGACCAAGGGCGTATATTTGAGCCTGGCTGTTCTTCAATAACATACCTACCTTGCGGCGTCGGCGCTTCGTCTTCCATCACATAGCGGGCCATTATTTCACCTCCTGCCACTTCCCATTGATTGAGCGATACCGTTTACCTGACTTGGTATCGCGCATGGTTTTACCTTCGTATTGCTTGGCATTAGGAAGCATGTTGAATTCTTGCGCTTGTGGTTGATAAAGCGGAGGAATTTCGATGTTGTCAGAAGGAATTCCAGTACCCTCAAGCGCAGTACGCGGAATCTGTTTGGCACGCGTGTTCCACTTGTTGGCACTCTGTTGTGCGGCACGATATGAAAGGTCGGCAAGACGCTTTAGCGTTCCAGCTTCGAACGTAATCAATCCACCAGCGGCTTTATTCAGAAAGTCGCGGTCGGCGTTACTGAATCCATTCCCTGATCCAAGTCCAGAAGCCTTGATAGCATCAAGTGTATTGCGTGCAAGGTCAGCAGATAAAGCCTCAGTATTGGCAATGGTTTCTTTATCAGAAGCACCAACAAGGCCAAGAGCTTTCCCAAGTTGCAGACGCACATCAGCGCCAAACCCTGTAATCACCTTGCCTGTTTCCAATACCTGCTTAACCCTGTTGGCACGTTCGGCGAGTTGCGGCGCATTGCGTGCTGCATCAAGTGCGGCCATGTCAGAATCAGCAACCTTACCGGCGAATTGCTCTCCATATTTCTTTTCCGTGCCAAGTGAAATATTCCCAACAGATAATTTTGATTCTCCAGCAGTCGGGCGCTTGCTGAACGGCGTGCCGATAGGAAGGTCAAACTGACGTGTCTTGGGGTTGAACTCCATTGTTTGCCATTGTCCGTTTTCAAGATGAACATCTTCGCGCGGATTAGGTTTAACTTCTTCAGGCTTACCGAAGCCAACTTGCACGCCATCAGCTTGTCCAGGAATAACCCATTTCTTTACCATCTGACCGCTTGCTTGATCGTAGATATCAACAAGTTGAGGCTTGTTAGTATCGCCTTCAGCCATCAATTTGAATGCGTCTTCTGGCTTTACCAAACCAACCATAACAGCAGATTGAATCTGTTGCTGACGTGACATGGGTTTAGCTGATTCTTGCGTCACGGCTTCAATATTCATTTTTGGAGCCATGTTCGGAGATACAAACGGATCGGTAGCGTATTGCGAGAAGTCGGTATTCTCAGGCAATTTTTTGGCACCAAATTCACCAGCCAAGGCGCTTCCAAGCTCTTGTGCAGGGTCGAACGCCTGAACGTACTCCGTAGCCTTCTGTGGGCTTGCAAACGTCTTCCCATTGGCCTTGTATGCGGTTTGCTGCGTAGGGACAGGATTAAAAATCCTTGCCAGTGCTTCGCGTTGTGCTTGTTCTTTCTCAAGCGCCTTTTGCTGTTCGTTTGCTTGGCTGTATCCAATCATCCCTGCAGCAAGGCCGCGACCGATGTTGTTGACAGGCGTGCCCCTGCGGGCGTTGGCAGCATAGCCAGCAGCGGCTGACAGAAGGCCCATCCCGGAAGGGGTGTTAAGGTAGTCTAAAAGCCCCATGATTAACCCACCCCCATAAGTCCGATACGTTTACGGCGTGCATCTCGCCGCGCTTGTTCCATTTCAAGTTGCTTCATCCAAGTATCATTGTTGCTTTGCACGATCTGACCAAGCGTAGGGCTTGAAGTAGGCGGAAGGATAGAAGGCGGTGGGGGGAGCGGCTGGTCTTCAGGCTTTACCATATCTGCGGCTTTCATTGCAGTGTCAACCGGCCTTTCGAGTTTGTCGATAATTCCAAGAAGACCGCCAGAATTATTCAGCATCCCTTGTACGCCAGTGGTTGCTCCACCCCATCCGATAGTCCCAAATGGACCTAGCCCAGATTCTTGCTCTTCACGCATGTTTTGCTGTGTCAGCGGATTATTACCAAGCAAACCTGGGCCTGCGGCTAGCGTGCCGGTAACAGCAGCGGTATTACCAAGCAGAGCATCAAGCGGTTTGCGTCCCATCAATACATCAGGGATTGTCCCCAACAGGTTAAAAGGCATGAAAGACATTATTTGCCCCCTTGATTGCTGGTAGTTGTAGAACTTCCGCCAAGATTAGAACCGAATACTCCGCTCATGGCCGCAAGATTCTTGTATGGTAGGTTCTGAGCCTCTTGGAATTGCTGGTAGGCAAAATCCTTGTTCTGCTGGTTTTGGTCTTGCATAAGTTGTCCCGCGTTTAGCATCTGGCTTGCATCCTGATACGCCTGATTGCCAAAAGTAGGAGCCATTCCGATAGCCTGCATCTGGTTGGCCCTATCATTCTGATATGCCCCACCATAGAGGTCGGTTGCCATGTTCCCAAGCCCTTGTGTCAACGCAGCAGTATGGGCACCTGAGCCGTATCGCCCTGCTTGGGAGAAATTACTGTTTACCGAGTTGGCTACTTGACTGGCCGCGCGCTGGTACATCTGGTCAAGCATAGGATTCGAAGTGCCGGAAATCATGTTGTTAAGCTGATTCTCGGCGTTGTTGACTGTTTGCGATCCTTGCAAGGCACGGTTTACCGTCATCCCAAGCCCAGCCATTTGCGTAGGGTTCAAATCCTCATAACGCTGCCCGGTATAAGGTTGATATTGCTGATCTGCCAAGCCAATTGCCTTTGACGTGTACGCAGTAGCAAGAGGTTTAAGCTCGTCAGGAATGTTTTGCACCGTAGTAGAGGTGCCTGGGCCGCCGCCACTGCTCATAATTTCACCCTCAGAGTCGTAAAGACTTCCTCAAATTTGTTGGTACGTTTGAACAATCTTGCTTGGGCTGGTTTGCATGAACAGCGCACTTCGCTAGCGCCAATCTTACGCGCTTCTGTGCAAAATTCATCAAAAAACCGCTCAAAATGCGAGTTATGACAGACAAGTTCAGTAATGTGCATGACTCGCACATTGGGTAACTGATCTATTCGACAGCATCCCCAGCCTTTTATCCCGGTTTCATCGGAGAGCCTGACAAGGATTCTCTCGCCGCGAGAAATCAGCATTTTTAGCTGGCTAACGGTAACATCGCCTACCGTGTCGCAGGCTTCAGCCAAGCAATCAGCGCCATCAGCCCATGCCATGTCAGTAAACTTTGGGTCAACGATCTCAATCAAGGTTTCGTCGTTCCCAAATCGATCCAAGTAACCACGCCCAGGTTGCTGATTGTCCCGCGCCAGTAATGGCCGTCCGGAGATTTCAGCACAAGTCCACTTGCGTCTTTGTCAACAATAATGTCGTTCACGGTATCGACCCCACGGGTCATCCGGTTGTTACCGTTGAAAGCTGCATTCCAGAATGTTGAAATCTGACGTATAGCTTCCTGCCATGTTGGATAGGTTACACGGATAGTCATTTTTTGATTTTCTTTGCCTTCTTGGCTTCATCAGCGTAAGACAATAACCCGGTAGGCTGGCCGTTAATCTCAAGGATGCGTGGTAGTTGGTCGTCGAATAGGACGTAATTGCTGGTTCCTTGGCCTGTTGTGCGGCTGCTGCCGTCTAGGTAGCGGATGCCGGGGATGCCTTGCTTTGCTAATAGTTCAGATGCCTTTGCAGAGTCGGCAGACGATTTGCCTTGCAAGTTAAGGTTTAGCAGTCTGAATGCCTCTCCCATAGTCTTTGCCTCTCCACCAGCCATTTCGCTATATGGCACTTTCGCATAATCAAGCATTGCACGAAGTTGCTTATTCTTGGATTTTTCTAATGCCGCCTGCACTTCCGGTGCTTGCTGACTCAGCGGCTTGTCCCAATCCAGCATCTTTGCGACTGCGGAATCGGGGAGGTCTACTTTGTAGAGTGCGCCTCCTGCTTTTGATGGCGCAAGATTTTCCACCGCGTCAGCCAATCCCGCATACATTCTGGCGTATGGGCCATTGCGCATAGTCGCAAGGACTTGCTCCGTGGATTTTCCATTTGCAATATCTGTCGCTATCTTGTTGGCTTGTGACCTGATAGCCGACGACAGCGACGCTGGATATTTTCCCGCGTTGGCTACTAGCGCATCTGCAAAATCACCGCCGGCAAGCACTCCGTCTTTTGTGGCAATGTGATACTGACTTAGTGAATCGGCGTACGACTTTGCAACGCTAGGAGACTCCGCAAAATACAACCCATGCCCGTAAGCCTGCGCACCCTCACCAGTCCCGATCTTGCTCATGTCAAACTTGTCGAATTTGTGGGGTGAGCCGTGATAAACAGTATGCGCAACCAAGCCACCAATGGGCGCCATGCCGCTTAGTTCCATTCCTGCGTCAATCCATTTCTGTTTATTCGCTGGGCGCGGGTTGTTCATCTCTGCCTGGACTGCATTCCCCATCTGTGGGCTTGCAAGTTGCGCTAGTTCTCGCGGGGCGTTCAAAAGACCGGCATAGACTTCCTGTGCTCGTTGCGGAATCTGACCGATGCGGCCACCAAGTAACCCCGCATCAATGACTTGTGCGGGATTGGCAACAGGTCGCGTGCTGCGTGGCGTGTTGGCCTTGATGTAAGCCTGTAGTTGATCGAGCAAACCCATTAATATCTCCCAGCGGGCACAGCCTCGAAGTCAACCCCGTAAGCCTTGGTGAATCCGCCTGCAATCACGAGCTTTGCCCGCTGGTAGCGCCCAGCGTTGAACAGGCAGCATTGGCCTTCACTGTTCATCGTCGCGGGGTTGCTGTAACTTATTGCATCGCTTACGGCGTTGCGGTATCCGACTTGTGCAGTAACAGTAGAAGCACCCTCGACGAACGGTGTAATCATGCTCACCAATGATTTGCGTCCTGGGTTAATCTGGACTTCTGCTGTCTCTACCGTTGCGGTCAACGAAGCGCCGTTGAACAACACCACTTCATGGCTTGAGTTCACCCCGGCAAACGAAGGCTTACCGCCTTGGAACAAAGCAGAATCTACCGACACGCCTGCATAAGGCCCGGTATCAGGATCGCCGATCAGTGCATCGATGGTTTCGAGCGTGTAGCCTTCAGAGTAGAAGTTAAACAGGCATTCAGTGTCTCCAGGCTCAACCGTAGTCCACTTGTTGGCTTGCCAGTTGTAAATCATCATCTTGTCCAATACCGTTCCGGTCGTTGGATAGGCGATGATGTAAAGACTGTTTCGTGGGTCGATAGCAGACGAAATGCGCCAGTAGTCGGTTTCAGCTACTTCATCAAGAAACGTGCGATTCACGCCTTCACCGATAGGCTGTAACCCACCGGGCGTCATCATGTAGAAGCCATCAGTTCCTAGGAAAAAGATTCTGTCTCCAAAGGCTGATAACGATCCAGGGGCCGATGTTCCGTTGCCGAATACAATTTGGTCAAACGTAAATATCAGGTCGCCGCCTACATAGGTTCCACGGAATACGCCCTTCTCGCAAAAGATGGTCGCGTATTCACCGCCGATGATTCCGGTTACCTGGCCGATTTCAGATTCGCCATACAAGTCTTGATCGTCTGCCTGTACCGTTATATCCGTCCAGTCACCAGCAGGGTCTTCAAGCGGACTCCATTTAACGCGGTTGGGATAGCTTGCGATATTCCCGGCAAACACAAATCCCCTAACCGTCGCAACGTACTTGGCAACCGGAGCCGATGCAGCAAGGTCGGAAAAGTCCGTGCTCGAACCCATCGTGTAGGACTGAAGCTTGGCGTTTCCATTTGCCGCAATCACGATGTTTCCGAACGTAGTCCAGTACCATCTATCTTCTAAGGCAGTCGTATAACCACCAACCTTACTCACATCCGACCATGTAGCCGAGGCGATTAGTTGCAGTTTTGCCGTCCCGCCGACGAAGTTGTAAGGCGTGCCATCGCTTGACTTAACTGCATAAGCAGACAAGGCCGCCTCACTGGATGCGTCGGTATAGGCCAAAGCCGACCCAAAAGGCCCGTAATAGTCACGATACGGGACGCAGTTTGACGCGACTGTAGCGTGCTGGCCGTAAGCTGGTGAATCTGGCGAGTATGTGCCGAGAGGAATCATAATTCTGCCCAAGTGCCGCTTGCTGCGGCTGCTGGTGTCCAAATATCACTTGCGTTTGCAGCGTCAGCCCACGTTCCGCCTGCCATGCTGAGAAGTGCCCAGCCGTTTATTTCTACCCCAACACTGCCCTGCGAGACATAACTGGATTGACCGGTGAGTGCTGCCGTAACTGCAAGGCCGGAAACCGTAAGCGAGTCGAGGCTGACTGAAATATCATTGCCTGCCAGTACAGCGGCGACAGCGGCGGCTGTTGATCCCAAGCTAACGTTTAGCGATTGCCCAGTGAGCGCAACTACTTGTCCGACCGCTATCGTCCCTTGGCTAATGGGGATGGATTGGCCGGTTACTGCCCCTACTACAGCAGGAGACACACTGCCGAGTGTAATAGATGCAGATTGCCCGGTGAGCGCATGCGCAACCGTTGCAGCAACCGTACCCTGTGCCGCTGTGACCGATTGACCTGTGATCGCACTCACAACCGCAGGCGCAACACCGCCCAGCTCGACCGTTGCCGATTGCCCTGTGAGCGCTGCGGTGACGCCCGATGCAACAGTCACCGTGCCTAGTTCTGCCGTAACAGACTGGCCGGCTAGCGCTACCTCTACAGAGGGGGTTAGCGTGCCCTGTGATGCGGGAATGCTTTGGCCGGTCAGGGCTGCGGTGATACCGCCACCAGCCGCAGCCACATCTTCAAACCCGCCAGCCGCTACCCCACGCACCAGCCCGCTGCTGGTTTGAACTGCTCCCGGTGCATAGTGCCGAATCAGTGACATGGCTTAAGTCCGAATCTGCGGGTCGACATAAACCGTGACCGATGGCTTCCCCACACATACACGGGCAGACAGCGGACCGATTTCGGCAGGCGTGATGCTTGAGGCAGGCCCGATCTTGAAGAAGCCCGGCGTCCCGGTTTCGCCCGTCCAGTCGGATGCGGTCTTGCTGCTGGCGGTCTGGTTGGCAGGTGATCCCAACAAAGCCATGCGGTCATTGACGAACACGCCGAGCGGGAATCCGGTCGTACCCTGATAGCTGAACTCGGCCCACACCTCATCGTCCTTAAACACAGCACCCGCACTGTTGTCGCGCATGCACTCCAGATAGGGTGTGATTGCGCTCAGCGTTTCGTTATGCAGGTGCACCCACGGGCTTACGTATGGCGTGTAGTAAGAACAGCTTGCCGAAGTGGTGATCTTCCACGAATATTTATTCGCCGCCACATCGTATTCGGCTCCATCGTTTGCATAGATGGCCGTACTGACTACGGTTTCCCCGAATGCGTTGTAATTTGCGAACTGGTAATGCGTATCATCGGAGGCACAGTTATAAAGAAACACCTCTGCCGACCCAAGGTTTGCGGGGCTTTGCGTGGCAAGCACTGTGACACCGGAAGCGAGCTTGCAATTAATGAAACTGAACGTAATCGAGCGCGTGGTGTTCGATGCGACCAGCTTGCCCGTGGCGTGGGATATGTCGCAGCCGTTTATGATGCAAACATCCGAAAGGTTTTGTGCCTCGGCAAACAGCGTAGTCGGAGACGAACCCGTTGTATTAATCTGCCCGCCGTTAATCCGCCATGCGGCAGTGCGAGGCCGAATATTCTGAGACGTTGCGCCGAATTTGAAATCGCAGCCATCAAATTCCAGATACGCATTGACAGTGTTTGCTGCCGCCCCAAACTGGAAAAACGTATTCCCGCCTTTGTTGAGCCAAAGTCTGCACTTGCTGAAAACGTGGTTGGCCCCATCAGTGTTGGCAAAGTTCATTTGGTTGTTCGTGCTGCCCCCTATCTTGAAGGCAAGCCCATGCAAAAATACGTTATACCCACCACCAAAAGTTATTGTGTATGCGGTTGTAGAATGGCCTATGTAGTTCGTGGTGCCGTCCATTTCTGATATGGCATCTGCGGCGTCCTTATCGACACAGATAGCAGCGATACGATTGGCGAAGTTATATGTTGCGGCGGCGGCCAGATTCTCCGTATGCCCCACATGCACCTTTATAACGTCACCGCTTGCAGTCGCCGCGGCGACTGCGGACCCAAAGGCAACGTAAGCATTCGCCCAACTCGTGCCATTATTCGCGCCCGATGCCCCGGACCAGACGTAGTAGGTCGCCATCAGTCAGCCCCTACAATCTGAGCGAACTCTGTGTCAGCCAAGGCAACATTGAGAGCGGCGATTTTCTCTCCAACTAGAGATCGGAAGAGCACACGTCTGAACTCCAGTCACATAGCGGTATCTC
>ENA-UPTA01005355-UPTA01005355.1-activated-sludge-metagenome-genome-assembly--contig:-NODE-5355-length-11773-cov-4.451016_pt1 | contig 11773 bp, 15 predicted proteins | sample MGYA00238184_ERZ773361 | MGnify/ENA primary metagenome ERZ773361 (study PRJEB29100, sample SAMN05720205) | activated sludge metagenome | isolation source: anaerobic digester from wastewater...
CGTCTTCGGAGCCCTGATAGGAAAGGAACGGCATGTCCGCCACCACCATGGCCTGTTTCACGGCTCGCGAAACCGCGCGGGTGTGGTGAAGCATTTCTTCCATGGTGACGGGAAGCGTTGTGTCGTATCCAAGAACAGTCATGCCCAGCGAGTCTCCCACAAGCACCAGCGGGATGCCCGCCTCGTCCGCGATCCGGGCGGATGAAAAATCATAGGCCGTGATGCAGGCAATTTTCCGCTGGCCCTTCTGGGCCTTGATCGTGAGCACTGTCCACTGTTTTTTCATTTTACCAGTCTTCCGAAACAAGCTTGGCATTCCCGGTGTCGCCGAACGCATCCAGCAGTTCCTTCACCGACATTTTTGCGCCGGGCAATTTCAAGTCGGGGCGGATATCTGCGAGCGGCCGCACCACGAATTCGCGCCTCTGCCAGCGCGGATGTGGGATGGTGAGTTTTTCCTCGTTGATCACGAGACTGCCGGTGAAGATGATATCAATGTCAATCGTGCGCGGATCGTTCGCATGCTGTCCCCGGCGGCGCCACATGCCGCTTTCGATCTGCTGCACGGCGGACAGCCACTCAAACGGGGTTTTCACGCTTTCGAATATCAGAACCGCATTCAGGAAGACCATGTCCTTGTAACACTCGCGCACATCCACGGGCCGGGTTTCATAAAGTCTCGATTTCGCCGCCAGTTCAACATCATCCAGCGCCATGAGCGCCTCCATGGCGCGGTGCAGAGAATCCTGCCGGTTACCGATGTTGCTTCCCAGACTGAATCCCGCTTCCATCGCTATTTCCCCGCTTTCTTCCCAAGCGCGTAATGCAGCAGGATCTCATCCGTTTTGTAGAGCCGCCTGCAGGCCTCGCGCGCGATGTTTAAAATCACCATGCCGAAAATATCCTTGTCCGTTTTGTAAAGCGAATGGATCGCCTCGCGCGAAAGAATGATCAGTTCCGTGTCCTCCATCGCCACGGCGGTGGCCGAGTGCGGCTGAATGCCAATCACCGAGGTCTCGCCGAAGCACTGCCCCGTGCCGAATTCAATCAGTTCCATGGTTGTGCCGTCCACGTCCACCACCATCTTCACACGCCCCGACTGCACAATATAAATGTGGCTGGGCCTGCCGCCCTGCTCAAAAATCGCCGTCCCTTCTTTATAGTGCATCGAACCCAGCAGCGGAAATATCCGATGCAGTTGCTCATCGGTCAGCCCGCCCAGCAGAGAAATCTTGTTGAGGATCGCCATGACGCGGTCCACATCCAGCGGGAACTGCCTCTCCTGCTCGGAAAAGCTCATCTTACAGGCCCAGCACGTCCTGCATGGTATATAGCCCAGGCTTTCGGCCCGCGACCCACGCAGCCGCGCGCAGTGCGCCCAAAGCAAAGGTCTCGCGGCTTGTCGCACGATGCGAAAGCTCAAGGCACTCGCCTTCGGCCGCAAACAGCACCGTGTGGTCGCCGATGATGTCTCCGCCGCGGACAGCGTGTATTCCGATCTGCTCACCCGGACGCTCGCCCACGAGGCCGGAACGCCCGTGAACGGCCACGCGGTTGAGGTCCCAGCCCAGCCCGTCCGCCGCCGACTTTGCCAGCGTGACCGCCGATCCGCTCGGGGCATCTTTCTTGCGGCGGTGATGCCGCTCGATGATTTCCACATCATAGCCCTTGCCTGACAGCGCCTTCGACGCCTGTTTAACCAGGGAGAAGAGCAGATTCATTCCAAGGCTCATGTTGGCCGAAAAAACCACCGGCACCTTTTTAGCCGCCTCGTGGACCATGCCCTCCTCATCCGCCGACATGCCGGTGGTGCCCACCACCAGTGCAACTCCAGTCTGCGCAGAAATTCTTGCATGCTCGGCCGTGTTCGTATGGAAACTGAAGTCAATCATCACATCAGAAGCCCTGGCCGCAGCGGCCACGTCCGTCGTGAAAAAAACGCCTAGCTTGCCGGCCGCGCCGGCATCACTGCCAAGCGCTGTGAAATCGGGCCGCTCGACCGCGGCAGATATAGCGAGATCCTGCACAACCCCTGTTTGCACTGCACGGATCATGGCTTGACCCATGCGTCCGCCGGCCCCAATAATCGCGACTTTTTTTGTCATGTCTTTTCCTTCCTCAAATGAGGTTCACTTCGCGCAGGCAGTCCGCCAGCTTCTTCTTGAGCGCATCGCTCATCGGGCACAGCGGCAGACGGTAGACCTCCTCGATCCTGCCCATCATCGCCAGCGCGGCCTTCACCGGAATCGGATTGGTGTCCAGGAACAGGTCGCAGAACAAGCGGTGATACTTCAGATGAATCTTGCGCGCATCTTCCCAGCGTCCCGCCAGCGCATCGGCGACCATCGCGGATACCGGCTCCGGCGCCACGTTCGTGGCGACGCTGATCACGCCAACTGCGCCGACGACCATCATGGGGAGTGTCAGCGAATCATCGCCCGACAGAATCTCAATGTTGCACAGCCTGCGGATATGGCTCACGCGGTCCACGCTTCCGCCCGCCTCCTTCACGCAGACAATCTGCGGATGCTTTGAAAGCTCGGCAATCGTCTCGACGGCGATCTCGCGCGAGGACCGGCCGGGCACATTGTAGAGCACCACCGGCAGGCCGAGGTCGGCCACCGCCGAAAAGTGCGCGATGAGTCCCGCCTGGTTGGGCTTGTTGTAGTAGGGCGTCACCTGCAGCGTGGCGTCCACGCCCATTTCCTTCACGGCTTCCGTCAGTTCAATGGCCTCGGAAGTGGAGTTGGCGCCCGTGCCGGCGATGACCTTTGCGCGGCCCTTGCAGCGCATGGCGACGGCGCGAATCACCTCGAGGTGCTCGTTCATCTCCAGCGTAGGCGACTCGCCGGTCGTTCCGACCGGAACGATGCCGGTCACCCCGCCTTCAATCTGCATCTCCACCAATGCGTCAAGCCTTTCGTAGTCCACCGACCCGTCCTTGCGGAACGGCGTGACAATCGCGGTATATGTACCTTCAAACATGCTTTGCCTCCATCGGCCTTTTCAAAAAGTTCCAATGATTGGAAGTTTCTTTCTTAAAAGTTCCAACCATTGGAAAATCTAAACACGATTCCTCCAATGATTGGAAGTTTTTACGCATTATTTTCCAGCGGCTGGAACTTTTTGGCCGCCTCCGGCCGGCACCCGGAACGCTGGTGTCCTTCCGCAGAAAATCCGCGAAAATGCAAAATTTCGCAAAAAATTGGCATTTTTGACCGTTTTTTGCCATTTTTGGGCTTTTTTGGGGCATTTTTGACCATTTTTTGCACTTTTTCGTGGTTTTCAGGTTGATGTTTTAAGGGCTTAGTTTTGGCTTTGCATCCGGGGGCGGTTTGGCTATCTTCGCGGTTCGATTGAAATATTTACCAACTTTGGAAGGAGAAAGCTCATGTCAGAGATTGTTGATGTACTTGCAAGAGAAATTCTGGATTCCCGCGGGAATCCCACAATCGAAGTGGAAGTTCAGCTCGCCTCCGGCGCCACCGGCACGGCGGCCGTCCCCTCGGGCGCTTCGACGGGCGAAAACGAGGCCATTGAACTGCGCGACGGCGACAAGAAGCGCTATCTTGGCAAAGGCGTGCTGAAGGCCGTCGAAAACGTGAACGATGTGATGTATCCCGAGCTCGTCGGCTTCGACGCCCTTGACCAGGTCGGCCTGGACAAGCTCATGATTGAGATGGACGGCACCGAGACCAAGAGCAAGCTGGGCGCGAACGCGATGCTGGGCGTCTCGCTGGCCGCCGCCAAGGCCGCCGCGCAACTCTCCGGCCTGCCGCTTTTCCGTTATATTGGCGGCGCCAATGCGAAGGTTCTTCCGGTCCCGATGATGAACGTGCTCAACGGCGGCGCGCACTCCGACGCCCCCGTGGACGTGCAGGAATTCATGATCTGCCCGAAGGGCGCCCCGACGATGGCCGAGGCTGTCCGCATGGGCGCCGAGGTGTTCCACGCGCTCAAGAGCGTGCTGAAGAAGCAGGGCCTGAGCACGGCGGTCGGCGATGAGGGCGGTTTCGCCCCCAATCTGCCGAGCAATGTTGCCGCGCTTGACGCCATCATGGAAGCCATCGAAGCGGCCGGCTACAAGGCGGGCAAGGATATCTTCATCTGCCTCGACCCCGCGGCCAGCGAGTTCTACGACACGAAGAAGAAGCGCTACATTTTCAAGAAGAGCGACAAGTCCAGCAAAACCGCCGAGCAGATGGTTGATTTCTGGGTGAAGTGGGTGAAGGACTACCCCATCATCAGCATCGAGGACGGCATGGCCGAGGGCGACTGGGAGGGCTGGAAGCTGCTGACCGACAAGCTTGGCAAAAAGATCCAGCTGGTGGGCGACGATCTGTTCGTCACCAACACCAAGTTCCTGAAGAAGGGCATCGACATGGGCGTCGCCAACTCGATCCTGATCAAGGTCAACCAGATCGGGACGCTGACCGAGACGCTGGACGCCATCGAGATGGCCAAGCGCGCCGGCTACACCTCGGTGATCAGCCACCGTTCGGGCGAGACCGAAGACAGCACAATTGCGGACATCGCCGTGGCGACCAATGCCGGCCAGATCAAGACCGGTTCGCTGAGCCGCACGGACCGCATTTGCAAGTACAACCAGCTGATCCGCATCGAGGAAATGCTGGGCGACGGCGCCATTTACGGCGGCCGCGTGTACGGCGACCGTTAAATCAAATGAGACAAATCAAAACGGCGCCGTCCATTCAGGCGGCGCCGTTTTGACTGGATACAGGCATGACATTCTGGGACATGGTAACCAAGATTACGTGGGCGATCCTGATCGGGCTGCTGATCGTGGTGGGGATCAGCATGTTCATTCCCAGGATCCGGGAATATCATGAATATCAGCGCACGGCCGCACGACTCGCCGAGGAGACGCGCCATGAGGAGGAAATGATCAAGCATTTGAAGATGCAGCAGGAGCGTTTTCAGACCGATCCCCGCTTTGTGGAGTACATCGCCCACGAGATGGGCATGGCAAAAACAAACGAAACGATTTTCACCTTCATTGACGATCTCCCGCCAGCGGGCTCCGCGCAGTGAAGATTGACGCACATAAGAAATTCGGGAAACGGGAATGCCCGGCGTGCGCGTGCGAGGTTTCCGCCAACAGCAACCGCTGCCCGATCTGCGGATACCCGTTCCCCAACCCCACCCCCGCACGGCGGATGTTCAAGATCATTGCCGCGCTGGTCATGCTCGGACTTTTCCTGCTGCTGATCCTGCGGTAGAGATAATCAGTTTATGCAATCCGGCGGAATTCGCCCGGTCAGGGGGCCGGGCCTGCAACATTTACGGACGAACAGCATTTCTTCTTCGCGGGTTTGCGGCCGGACCAGAGGGCGCAGCCCAGCACAGCAGCCAGCGCAGCCGTTGACACCAGCTTCGTCCAGTACGGCATCATGGCGTGCGCCATGTGGTCCACATGCACATGATCCGGGATGATCACGTTGTCCAGCAGCAGCCCGAAGGCCAGCGCCGAAACGGCGATGGTCGCCAGATAGATCAGAACGGACTTGTTGCCCATCATGCTGCGGATGATGGCAATGGTGGCCGCATTGGTGGCGGGGCCGGTCATCAGGAACACAAACGCGGCACCCGGCGTGATGCCCTTCATCATGAACGCCGCCGCCACGGGCACGGAAGCTGTCGCGCAGACATAGACAGGAATGCCCATCAGCATCATCACCACCATGGACAGGAAGCCGGTGCCCAGATATTCCGCAAAGAAATCCTCGGGGATCAGCGCGGTGATCAGGGCCGCTACCGCGAGGCCGATTACCATATCGCGCGCAATGTGCTTCGGGAGGGTGATAAAGCCGTGGCGAAGCCCGTCCAGAAACCGGTTTCTTTTGTGGTCATGCTTCGCGCAGCAGGGATCTTCGCAGGGCTCAGGCACCTGATCGGGTCCCTTCCCGGATGAAAAATCCACCAGCCATCCGCCCAGGATTCCCGTCAGCAGGGCGGCAATGGGACGCACAATCGCAAACACCATTCCCAGCAGGCTGTAGGTTACAAAAATACTGTCCACCCCGGTCTGCGGTGTGGAAATGAGGAAAGCGGTGGTGGCACCCCTGCTGGCGCCGTGCTTGCGGAGGGAGGCGGAGACGGGGATCACGCTGCAGCTGCACAGCGGAAGCGGCACACCAAAAGCGGAGGCCTTGATCACCGGCCATATGCCGCGGCCGCCCAGATGGCGTTCCACCGTAGAGGCGGAGAGGAACATGGAAAGAATGCCGGCCACAAAGAATCCAAACAGGAGGTATGGGGACATCTGCACGAGCACGTCCCAGAACGAATTCAAGACAGCCCAAATAGTTTCCACTTCACTATCTCCTTCCAGTAAAAATACTGCACCGATGGCTTTAGATCAACTCAGAGCACCTCTTTCAGGGCGGATTCGTAGACCGAACGGTGATTGAAACCGCTGATCTGGCGGAGCTGGCGGCCGTTCTCATAAATGCGGACATCGGGAATGCCCACTATCCCGGCAGCCTGCGCTTCGGCTGCATGTTTGTCCACATTCACCCCGACAAAGAGCACGCGGCCGGCATAATCCCCCGCGAGCTTGTCCAGCACCGGCTTGAGGCTCTTGCAGGGTGGACACCAGTCGGCGTAGTAATCAACAAGAACCGCGCGGTTGCTTTGGACAATCCCCGCGATGGTTTCGCCGGGGGCAGGCAGATAAATGTTTTGCGGGGTGCGGGTGCCGATTTCATGCCATGCAATAAAGCCCGCAATCACGGCTCCGATAAAGGCGCCGTTCGCAGGTGCCAGATGCAGTTTTCTCATCTTCAGGCACGCAATGAACCCAATCAAAGCCCCAAAGGCCGCCGCTAAAATCAGAACAAGCATGGATCAGTCCGCTGCGGGAGCGGCCGGCGGAACGAAAACGCGCGCGGCCAGCTCGCGGTCGAGCATGAACAGGCCCTGCTTGGAATCGCCGGAAATCCGGATCTGGTCAAGGATGCCCGTGGCGTTTTCTTCTTCCTCGATCTGCTCGGTGACAAACCACTGCACGAAGATTTCAGAGGCATAATCGCCGTCTTCGCGCGAAAGCTTCATCAGGTTGTTGATGCGGGAGGTGACATATTTCTCATGCTCCAGAGTCAGTTCAAAAAGCTCCTTCATGGAGGTTCCCTTTAATTCAGGCTTGTCCACCGCTTCCATGACCGGCAGCGCGCCCTGGCTGCAGAGATATTTGAAGAATTTGTCGGCATGAGTCATTTCTTCCAGAACCTGGACATGGAACCAGTTGGCGCAGCCCTTATAACCCTGGGTTTCCGCCTGGGCGGACATGGCATAATACAAGTAGGCCGAATAGATTTCCTTGTTGATCTGCTCGTTGATGGCTTTCGCCAGTTTCTTCGATATCATCTGATCTGCTCCTTATTTAAGATGAAGCGGGGGCCGTCATCGGCCCCCGCGTTCAATTGCTTGATTATGGTTCAGGACTTCCAGAGGCCGTGCACGTTGCAATACTCGCGTGCCGATACATTCTTAGCGCTGATGCCGTCAAAAACGGCAACAGGCTGGTCGCCCGGCTTCAGGAATTTCCGTCCCACTTTGTCATCAAACTGAATTTCGATCCATTCAATATAGTGTTCCGGGAGCATGGGATGAAGCGTGCTTCCCACGGTGACCTTGTAGCCCGAGGCGGTTTTCTCGATCAAGGGAACATGCTTCTCCTTGGTCTTGTCCGCCGTCTGTTCCACCATGAGCTTCATGGGTTCGCCGCAGCAAACCAGTTCCCCGTCGCCGGCATGCAGGACACTGACAATATTACTGCAGGCCGCACATTTATAGATTTCCAGTCGCTTTGTCATTGTTCGCTCCTTGTTGTTACCAGTTTTCCGCCAACAGTTCGAAATGGGCCTGGGGATGGGCGCAGGCCGCGCAGATATCCGGGGCTTCTTTTCCGGTATGAATATATCCGCAGTTCATGCAGCGCCAGACAACCGGTTTGTCTTTCTTGAAAACCGTCTGGGCGTCCACGTTGGCCTTGAGCCCGAGAAAGCGCTTCTCGTGCTGCTTCTCGGCGACGGCAATGGCTTCAAACACCTTCGCAATTTCGGGGAAACCCTCTTTGCGGGCGGTGTCGGCGTACGAGGGATACATCTCGGTCCACTCGTAGTGCTCGCCGGCTGCGCCGTGCTCAAGGTTCTCGGAGGTCGAGGCGATTGTTCCGGCCGGGAAGGACGCGGTGATCTCCACCTCGCCGCCCTTGAGAAACTTGTAAAGACGCTTTGCGTGCTCGCTTTCCTGATCAGCCGTCTCCTCGAAAACCTCGGAGATCTGGCGGAATCCTTCTTTCTTTGCCTTGCCTGCATAAAAGGTATAACGGTTCCTTGCCTGCGATTCACCTGCGAATGCGGTCAGCAGATTTTTCTCCGTCTGGCTTCCTTTCAGCTCCATTTTTCTCTCCTATGACAGTTTCTGTCCAAGCTGTTTTTCGTATTTTCTGAAATCCGCTGCGGACCCGGCCATTTGGATACCGACGAGTACGCCATCCTTCACCAGAAGGCCGCGGAAAATTTCAACACTGTGCTCCAATATTACCGTATGAATCCCATTTGCGCAAGCTGGACCGATTGAATTTACGGCGAAGCCCGCGTGAGAGTAGAATATGGGCGAATCTGAAGGCTGGTGAGCTGACAGGGCCGTTCCCTGCGCCGCCGAAAGCGCGTTGACTGCGGCCACCTTGCCCTGCAGCACGGCCTCCAGCGCGCAAAAGATATCTACATGGTCCCATTCAGCAATATCTCCGCAGGCAAAGACCGAAGGTGCGGATGCCTGCATCTTCATATCCACCCGTATCCCCTTCCCGCAAACGAGCCCCGAGGATTTCGGAAGCGTCACATCGCGGCGCGCGCCCACCGCCAGCACCACCGCGTCCGCTGTCATCACGTCGCCGGACTCCATTATGAGTTGGAAATCCCCGGCATTCTGCCTGGCAATGGACGACACCGTGGTCCCCAGAAGGATTTTAACGCCCATCGACCGGAGTAAATTCTCGACGACTTCAGACGCATCCGTGCACAAGTTGGACAGCATCAAATGCTCCAGGCGCTCCACCAGCACCACGTCCAGACCGGCAAGTGCTCCGCGATGCGCCACTTCCACCCCCAGAATTCCGCCCCCGATCACCACCAACTTCCTGCCGGGAGCCAGCGTCCCGCGGATGTCTTCGGCATGCTCTATGTGCCATAGCGGATGAATATGTTTCCGCGCGGAATGCGCGAACGGCGGTATGGCTGGACCGGATCCGATGGAAAATATAATAGCATCATACGACTCTGTTCCCCGTCCGGATGTCAGGGTTCGCGCAGCTGAATCACAGGCCGTGACCGGAGTGTCCAGCCGCAAATCGATTTTGCGCGACGCATACCACGCCAAGTCATGCATCGTGATGTCCTCCAGCGAGGACTGCGCAAAAGCGTACCCGACCAGCTTGGGGCGGTAATACGGCAAGACCTTTTCCGCCGAATACAAATGGACTTCCGCTCCATGCGCGGCGGCCGTTTCGGCCGCCTTCACGCCCGCATGGCCCGCGCCAATGATTCCCAGCTTCACGAAACCGCCGCCTTTCGGACCGCGGGAATTGCGCGCGGGCTGCAGCTCACGGATTTTATGCCGCATTCCATCAGTTTCCTGACCATCACCGGATCACTCGCCAGTTCGCCGCATACGGACAGCGACCGCCGGTGTTTTTCGGCGGCCGCTGCGATTCCGCGCAGCACCTGCCAGAACACCGGATGGTCAGAGGTGTATTCGTCAGTCACCAGCTCATTGCCGCGGTCCACCGCAAAAAGATATTGAGTAAGATCATTCGTGCCGATACTGGCAAATTGAGCCTCGGCCAGAATGGCATCCGCCTGAAGGGCGGCCGACGGGACTTCAAACATCACCCCGAATTCAATGCTGCCGGTTTTAATGTCCTCCACCATTTCTTTGAACATGTCGCGCAAGCGCCGGAATTGCGCAACATCAACGATCATGGGGAACATCACACGAACAGGGCCCTTCAGCGATGCGCGTGCAATAGCACGCGCCTGATCACGAAACAGGTTCGGATGGCGGATCAGCAAACGGCTGCCGCGCAGGCCCAATGCGGGGTTTTCCTCCTTCGGAATCCTCATTGCAGGCAACGGCTTGTCGCCTCCGGCATCGAGCATCCGGAATGTGGTCACACGGCCTTCCATGGCCTCGACCACAGGCGCATAACGCGTATACTGCGCTTCTTCGGACAGCAATTCGCCTGCGGATATGAATTCGAATTCCGTCCGGTAAAGTCCAATGCCCTCTGCCTTCATTTCGCGGGCTTCGGACACTTCCCGGCCCAGTGTGATGTTGGCCATCACCTGAAGTTGCGGGACGGTGTCAACGGCTCCGTCACGGCGCGCCCTTCCCGCCTCGCAAGAGCAGGCGGCAATTGTTCTTTCATCCGGAGAAATGATCACTTCACCGGTGTCTCCATTCACAATCAGCTCTGTGCCGCAAGCAACGGTGCTGTGAATGTTCTTGATGCCGCTGACCGCGGGAATGCCCAGCGCGCGCGCAAGGATCGCAGCATGCGAGTTGACACCGCCATGTTCGGTGACAAATGCCAGAACCTCCCCGGTGTTCAAACTGACGGTAAGGCTGGGCGTCAGCTCTTCGGCAATGACAATGCGGTTTTTGCCCCGGCGGCAGCGGCCGGCGCAACTGAACCCCGGTGCGGTATTGGACAGGTTGTCCAGCAGGCGGCGGCGAATCTCACCGATGTCAGATGCCCGCTCGCGAATGTACTCGTTGTCGAGAGCGCCCAGTTTCGTCTCATAGGCATCGAGCACCGTATGAATCGCGTTTTCAGCGTTGCGCAGGGCGGAACGGATGTGTTCGCGCAGCTGCTTAAGGATCATTGGATCCTCGACAATCATTTTCTGCGCAACAAAAATGCCGGCCTCGGCCTGGCCCATCCGGTTTTCCACATGCGCGCGGATATTTTCAAGCTGCTGGGCTGTGGCTTCCACGGCATCTTCCATCCGCTTGACTTCATCGTTGAGCTGTGCGGGTTCAATGGCGTAGTCGGGAACCTCCTGATGACGGTGATCATCAAAAAGGCAAACGCGGCCAAGGGCCACTCCTTTGCTCAGAGTAAGGCCTTGAACGCGTTTTTCTGCTGTCTTGTTTCCAGTGGCCAAAACGGCCTCATCTATGCGACAGGCTCAAAGTCGCTTTTGGGAACACCGCATTCAGGACAAACCCAGCTGTCGGGAATGTCGGCAAAAGCGGTTCCGGGAGCAATCCCGTTGTCCGGATCCCCGACGGCGGGGTCATAAACGTATCCGCAGACGGTGCAAACATATTTCTGCATGTTGTTCACTCCTGTTTGATCTGTTTACAGATTTCCAATGCCTGATCTGCAAGCATACTACCGGCTTCCCGGCAAAGCGCAAGATCATCTGCCCGCGGCACATATTGGACCTGGATGGGTTCGCGGAGAATCCGGACTTTCATATCCTCAAGATATTCATTCACCTCCTGTGCCCCGCCCTTCGCCCAGCCATACGATCCGAATGCGAATCCCGCCTTGCCGGCGGGCTTCAAGCCCTTGAGATACGTCAGCACGGCTGCCGCCTGCGGCATCAGCGTTCCGTTCAGCGTCGGCGACCCGAAAGCAAATGTCGCCGCGTCCAGCATCTCCGTGGCCAGTGTGGTGGTGTTGCTTGCCCGGATGTAGAACAGCCTGGCGTCAACTCCGGGCTTTGCGGCGCCTTCCAGG
>ENA-UPTA01005357-UPTA01005357.1-activated-sludge-metagenome-genome-assembly--contig:-NODE-5357-length-11769-cov-5.123869_pt1 | contig 11769 bp, 13 predicted proteins | sample MGYA00238184_ERZ773361 | MGnify/ENA primary metagenome ERZ773361 (study PRJEB29100, sample SAMN05720205) | activated sludge metagenome | isolation source: anaerobic digester from wastewater...
GCAACAAGGCCATCGTCGGCGCCAACGCATTCGCGCACGAGTCGGGCATCCACCAGGACGGCATCCTGAAGGAGCGCACAACCTATGAAATCATGCGGCCGCAGGACGTCGGAATTTCCGGCACCGACCTGGTGCTGGGCAAACATTCCGGACGGCACGCGTTCCGCGACCACATGGACAAAATGGGGTTCAAGCTGGGCGCCGAAGAACTGGAAAAAGCGTACAACGCATTTATCCGCCTGGCCGACAAAAAGAAAACCGTCTACGACGACGATTTGGTTGCCATCGTGCAGGACGAACTGTCGGAAATTCCGCAGTACTACACGCTGGAATATCTGCACGTTGCGTCCGGAACCGACACGGTTCCGACCGCCACCGTCCGCCTGAAGAAGGAGGGCGAGATCATCCAGGATGCCGCCTGCGGCGACGGGCCGGTGGATGCGGCCCTGAAAACCATTGACCGCATCGCGGACATCAGGGGCCATTTGTTGGACTACACCCTGCAGGCCGTGACGCGCGGCAAAGACGCTGTCGGAGAGGTCAGCATGCGGGTTGATTTCGGCAACCGCATCGTCAACGGCAAGGCTTCCAGCACGGACATCGTGGAAGCCAGCGCCAAGGCCTATCTGAACTGCGTGAACAGCTGCATCGTGCAGGACAACACTGCGAAAAAGGGTTCTGCCGGGAAAAAACCGGCACGGAAAAAGAAATAAATGAAGATCAGCGGAAAGACAAAGCCCTACGCAGTGCTGGGGCATCCCATCGGGCACACGCTCTCGCCTGTGATGCACATGGCGGCGTATGAAGCACTGGGCATGGACGCGGTCTATCTTGCGCTGGACGTGGCTCCGGACAAACTGATGCAGGTGCTTCCCGCCATGAAGGCCATGGGCTTCGGCGGGGCGAACCTGACTGTTCCGCTCAAGGAGATCGCCTTCCGCGGGCTGGAACACCTGGATGAATCCGCAAAACAGGCGGGTGCCGTGAACACCGTCTCCTTCAGGGATGAAGCCATCGTTGGATATAACACTGACGGCGACGGCCTCCTGCGGGCATTGCGGGAGGCGTTCGGAACCGGCGCGGGCGGGCTGTCGGTTTTTGTTCTCGGCACCGGCGGAGCTGGGCGCGCCGCCGCCCTGAGCTGCGCACGGGACGGGGCAAAAGCCGTCACGCTGTTCGACCTTGACCGCGTGCGCTCAGAGCGGGTGGCCGGCGAAATCCGGACAGCGGCGAAGGGGATTACCGTTTCCGTCCTCAATGAAGCGCCGGAAGCCGGGGCGCGGGCCGCCGATTTGATAATCCAGGCAACACCCGTCGGGATGAAGCCGGGAGAAGCCGCCCCGCTGAAACCGGATGCGTTCCGCAAAGGCCAGTTTGTTTACGACCTGATCTATATGTATCCCGAAACGCTCCTGCTGATGGCCGCACGCAAGGCCGGGGCAAAAACGGCCAATGGACTCGGGATGCTCCTTCATCAGGGCGCGGCCGCGTTCGAAATCTGGACCGGCGTTAAGCCGCCGGTCAAAGTCATGCGCAAGGCGCTGGAAAATGAGGTTTATCATGCTTAGTCCGGAATTGCTCGCGGCGGTCCGGGAAACGCCGGCCGCCATGAATTTCATCGCCGTTTTTGTGGTTTTTTTCGGCGCATGCGTCGGGAGCTACCTCAATGTCTGCATCTACCGCATCCCGCGCGAAGAATCCACCATCAAACCCCGTTCGCACTGCCCGCACTGCGGAAAACTGATTGCATGGTACGACAACATCCCGCTTCTGAGCTGGATGGCCCTGCGCGCCAAATGCCGCAACTGCAAAGGAAAAATTTCCTCCCGCTATATCCTTGTTGAAGCGCTGGTCGCCGTTCTCTTTTTTCTGGTCTGGATGCAATACGGGCTGAGCCCGAAAACCCCGGTGTACTGGCTCATGATGGGCGGCCTGGTGCTCGGCACGTTTGTGGATTTTGAGCACATGATCATCCCCGACCGCGTTTCTCTCGGCGGACTCGCCGCGGGCCTGATCCTGAGCCCGCTGATTCCGTCTCTTCATGGGAAATCATTCTGGCTCGACGCACTGATTTCCTCCTCCATCGGCGCCGCGCTGGGCGGAGGACTGCTTTACGGCGTTGGCGTGCTGGGCAAAATGGCCTTCAAGAAAGACGCCATGGGCCTTGGCGACGTGAAGTTGCTGGCCGGCCTCGGCGCATTCCTCGGCTGGCGGGCGGTGCTTTTCATTATCATGATTTCTTCTTTCATCGGGGCATTTGTCGGCATGGGCTTCATCATCGCGAAAAAACATGAATGGCAGAGCCGCATTCCCTATGGACCCTATATTGCCCTGGCCGCCATGATCTGGATTCTCTGGGGGCCGCAGGTTTGGAGCTGGTACATCACGCTGCTCTCCGGCGGAGCCGCGATGCCATGACCAGGACCAATGTCATGCTGGTCGGCTTCATGGGCACCGGCAAAACAACCGTCGGGAAAATGGTCGCCGAGCGCCTGCACAAAACCTTCGTGGATATGGACCACCTGATCGAGGATCGCGAGGGAAAGAAGATTTCCGACATCTTCGCGCAGGAAGGCGAAGCGCATTTCCGCGCGCTGGAACGCGCGCTGATCCAGGAGCTGGCCGGGCAGGAAAATCTGGTTGTGGCCGCCGGCGGCGGCATCGTGCTCAACCCGCTCAACATCGAGGACTTCGCAAAAACGGGCATCGTCATCTGCCTCAAAGCCAGTCATGAAACCATCCTGCGGCGCGTCCTGAAATCTTCGCACCGGCCGCTGCTGGAAGAAGGCGACAAGCGCCAGAAGATCGTCAACCTGATGAATGCGCGCCAGCCGCTGTACGACGCCATTCCCCTCAGCGTGAACACCGCCTGCCTTTCCGCGCGCGAAGTTGCCGATGATGTATGCCGAATGGTTGAACACGAAAACTCCGCGAACTGAAAAAGTTCCAATTAAAATCAGTTTGTGATTTCTGTGCCGTTTGCGCCCATTTTTAACGATTTTTGGCCATTTTTTCGCATTTTTTCGCATTTTTAAGCGTTTTTGGCCGTTTTTTGACGTTTTTTGGCACTTTTCAGCATTTTTTGGCCGTTTTTTAATGTTTTTTGCATCCATCTCACTCCCCGCGCGGACCGAACATCCCTGCCGGAAAATGCATGTTTCGCGGTTCCATGCCTGGTCCGGCCTTCCGTCCCGGCGCGTTAAGCCGCCGGAGGCGCGGCGGGCATACTCCGCAAAAAAGAGGGTGTTTGAAATTGACAACTTCACCGCAATTGATAAGCATCCATCTTGAAAAAAGGATGTTTTTATGAAGAAAATGCTTTTTAGCCTTGTTCTGGGTCTGGGTCTGGTTTTATTGAGCGGATGCGAAGTCGGAGGGGACGACGAAGACCGGGATCTTGAATTCGTCAACGCCTCTCATCAAACCGTCGAAGTGATTCCCTTCACCCGGGAATGGACCGGTTTTGTTCTGGCGCCCGGCGAAAAGAAGGTGATCAAAGACGTGACCACGCTTGACTTCAGGGTCAGGCCCGATGCAACGGTGCAGGAAAGCGCGGCCTCAACGGACAGAAAAGTAATTTTTGTCGATGAACTGAAAGCTGAAGGCGCATAAGGACATCAGGTTTTCCCCTGCCGGATTTGTTTCCAGCACGTTCCGGTCTTGCCTTTTGGTTTTGTCTGCGCCATAAACACCGGACTTTTTTACAGATACAGGAGTTTTTCAATGAGCGCGGAAGAAAACAAAGAAAATCTTGAAATTCAGAAGACGGACGCCACCGAAGCGCCGCAGGGTGATGAACTTCAAGAAGTGATGACCCTTGTGCGCGAATACGCCGCGCCGGTGGCTGTCGGACTCGGCATTGTGCTGGCCGTTTTCCTCGGGTTCACGGCGTGGCGCAGCTACAAAACAGGGCTTGAGAGAACCGCCTCCGCCAGCCTGATGACCGCGCGCTCCGCGCAGGATCTTGAAAACATCGTCTCGCAGTATCCCGGAACCCCGTCCGCGCCCACAGCCCTTCTCACGCTGGCCGCCGAATATCTGCACAGCGGACAGTATCTCAACGCGCAAAACGCCTATAGCCGTTTCGAAATGCAGTTCCCCGAACACCCGATGCGGCCCGCGGCCAGGATCGGCGCGGCCTACTGCATCGAAGGCGAAGGGCGTTATGCCGATGCCGATGCGGCTTTCAAGGATTTCGTTTCCTCCCATCCGGATCACTATCTGACGCCGGTTGCCATCCTCGGCCAGGCCCGCTGCCAGGAGCAATTGAACAATGCGGAGGGGGCGCGCAAAATCTATGATGATTTCATCGCCGCCAATCCCGAAAGCCCCTGGCTTCCGCAGGCCAAAACCGCCCTGCTCTATCTCGAAAAGAACATGCGCCTCGCGCAGAAAAAATAGTCCGTGCGCATTTCCGGCTTCAGGACGATTTGCATCTTTCTTTTTGGAAGTTTCCTTTTTTCAATCCCCGCGCAGGGCTTTGAACCGGAAGCCGGACTGCTTCTGCGCCTTTACAGCTCTGATTCATCCGCAGGGTCGGAGCGCGAACTTCCCCGCGGCAATGCCGCGGGAAAAGACGATCTTGAGGGGGCCGGCCGCTTAACGCTCGGCGTTCAGGCCGAGCCGCTGGATCAGGTTGTTCTGAAACTGTCCCTCCTCTCAGCCGCGCGCTGGGGTTCGGATGACGAAGCCATTTTTGAAGCCGGTGAATCTTTTCTGAAACTGGAAAACATCGCCATGCTTCCGCTCTCTGTTTCAGTGGGCCGCCAAACCATCTCATGGGGACGCGGCCTGCTCTTCAGCAGCGAGAACGGGGATCATCTTTTCGATATGGTCTCGGCAAGCTGGGACACGCTGCCTCACCGGTTCGATGTTTTCTATGCAGACCCCGCCCTTTCGGTTTTCGATTCGCCCGTGAACCATCTCTGGCTGGCCCGTTGGTTCTATCAGGCCGAAGGCCGCAGCTCCGCGGAAATATTCGGAGGGGCCCTGAGCCTTGAAAACGACGGGAAGGCGGCGATCGCCGGCCTGCGCGGCATCTATGCGCCCGGCCCCAAATGGGAAACGCGGGCCGAACTCGCAGGGGAAGCTGGAGAGAGAAATCCGGAAACCGATTTGTCCGCGCTCATCGCCGACCTTGGCATCGCCCGGCATTTTTCAAAAGGCAGAATCCAGGCATCGTGGACATGGGCATCGGGCAGCGACGATGAAGAAAACTCATTCATTCCCCTCTTCAACGGTGAACACTGGGGCCGGCTTTATGACCCCCCGCTGAGCAACATCCACATTTTCACAGCCTCTGCCGTGCGCGAAATCACGGATACGCTGGAACTCTGCAGTGAATATTTCAGCTACTGGAAGGCCTCAGACGGCGGCATGCTCGGAAGCGAAATTGATCTTGTGGCGTCCTGCGAACTGTCCGAAGCGCTTTCGCTGGAACTCAGCGGATGCCTGTTCTTCACGGAAGAGGCCCTGCGCCCGCTGGATGACAACACGCAGTCCGAAATCCGGCTGCAAATGTCTTTCGCGTTCTAATGATTCCAATGAAAAAGTTTTTCATCCCCATTGTTCTGATTCTGGCGGCATTCTGTCTGCTATGCATGGATGCGCAGGCTTTGCCCTCGCGCAGGAAACTGCCCAAAGTCCTCATCATTGGTGATTCCATTTCCATGGGATACACCCCTTATGTGAGGAAGAACTTAAAGGGGCTGGCCGTTGTAAGACATCATCGCGGCAACGCGGGCCCGACCATTCGAGGGCTTGAAGATGTCGAAAAATGGCTGGGCAGCACAAAATGGGCTGTCATCCATTTTAACTGGGGGCTGTGGGACATGTATGGATGGAAATATGAGGAGCAGGACCGGAATCCAACGGTGTATGAAGACAACCTGAACAGGCTTGCCGCGCGCCTGAAAAGCACCGGCGCTCAGCTGATCTGGGCCACAACAACTCCCGCCTGCCCGGATCCAGAGGAGGATTCCGGCCTGATCATTCATCCGGAAACGGAGAGCGAATACCTGAAAGCGGCTTTACGGGTCATGAAGAAACACAACATCCAGATTAATGACCTTCATTCCCTCATGGCGCCGGTGCGCGCGCAATATGCGCGCGGAAACGATGACGTCCATTACACGGAAGATGGCTACAGGATAATGGCAAATCAGACGACCGACCTTATCAAAGCGGCACTGATCGGCATGCAAGAGCGCAAACCGGCCGGCCCATAACGGCTAATCGTCTTCGCGGTCTTCCGCGGTTTCACGCAGCAGCAGGGCGCGGGCGCTCACATAGGGGCCGGGGAACATTTCCAGAAGCATGGGCGTCTGCTCGTCCTGGTCGAAGGTTTCGCAAAGCGAGTCGTAGGCCTCGCGGCTGTAATGCAGAATACTCTCCAGTTTCCGGCTGGCCACATCCTGAACCACAAAGCAGAACTGCTCCGGAGTGGAGTCCTGCGCATTGAACAGCACGGCCTTCGTTTCCGGATTCAGCTTTTCCGTGTTTTTTGTGTAAATGATATATTTGATGTATTCAATCAGCCGCGGATCCAGCGAAGCCTCCAGCAGAAAAACCCGCTCGATCAGTTCCGCCCATGAAAAAACCAGATGCACGTCAGGAACATCCAGCCCGTCGGGCATCACCGCATTCATCTCGCCCAGAAACTCCCGGAAATGACGCTCGCCCTTTTCATAATCGGCGCCGCCCAGCGGGAGATAATAGATCATCGCGGCGTGCGCGGGGTCGTGATACAGCAGCGGCTTGTCCACCCGGAAACTGAAACCGCATTCGCCGCAGGTCACCAGGTTGATTTGGTTCTGCAGCAGGCTTTCCTTGAGCTGGGGCTCGGCGCCCACATTCACCGATTCGAACAGCTCGGTTTCCTGCTGTGCGCGGCACTTCGGGCAGGTGATCGTGTAATTCTTCTTCTGCGACATGGCGGGCGGGGTTCAGGGCTGTTCGCGGTCTTCAACTTCGTGCTGCAGATAGTTCACCAGCAGCTCGGCCTCGCGGGCATCGGCATCGCGCATGGCATGCAGGATGTCGCGCACCGTGATCAACCCCTCGATCTTGCCTTTGTGGATGACGGGCAGATGCCGGATTCTTTTCTTGATCATGATATCCATGGCTTCCTGGATACCCTCCTCGGGATCCACGGTCAGCAGATTGCGGGTCATGATGTCGCCGACGGTGACCTTGTCAAAGTCAGCCTTGGCATTAACCTGGCGCAGGATGTCGCGCTCGCTGATGATGCCAAGCAGGTTGTCATCGTCGTCGCTCACAAGCAGGGCGCCGATTTTCATCTCGCAGGCAATGCGAACCATTTCCCGAAGAGTGCAGTCTTCCTTGATCGTGAACAGCTTGCCGCTGCCCTTGCTTTCTATAACCTGGCGTACTTTCAGATTTTCCATCGCGACAGTCTCCGGACGTTCAAAAACAGGCTGGAATTGAAACATTTTTGGGCGCGGACAGTCAATTTCTTTCGACCGGAGGCGGCCCGCATGGTATGGAAAACAGGCAGAAAATGAATACTTCGGATTTCGACTACAATCTGCCGCCGGAACTGATTGCGCAGGAGCCGCCCGCGTCCCGCGAGGACGCGCGGATGCTCGTGGTTCACCGCGACACCCTTTCCCGGGAACACCGGCGCGTAACCGACCTGCCGGAATACCTGCGCGCGGGAGATCTGCTGGTTTTGAACGACACGCGGGTGATCCCCGCGCGCATTTTCGGAAAAAAAGAATCCGGCGGCCGGGTTGAGTTTCTGCTTCTGGAGGAAACCGCGGAAAACGTCTGGGATGTGCTGATGCGCTGCTCGCGCCGCCCGAAGCCGGGCGCGCGCGTTGTGCTGGAATCGGGCCGCGCCTCAGCCGAAATCCTTGAAGAAGGCGAAATGGGCCGCGCAAAAATCCGGATTCACTGCGACGGACCGTTCCTGAAAATTCTTGAAGAGGACGGCCATGTGCCGCTCCCGCCCTACATCACGCGCCCGGATTCCCCCGCAAAGGACCGGAACCGCTACCAGACTGTCTATGCGCGCAATCCCGGCGCCGTGGCCGCGCCCACGGCCGGACTGCATTTCACGGAGCCGCTGTTCCAGGCATTGGAAGAAAAGGGCGTTGGCCGTGTCCACCTCACGCTTCACGTGGGAATCGGGACTTTCCGCCCCGTGGCCAGCGACCGGGTGGAAGACCACGTGATGGACGAGGAGCGCTACGAGATTTCACCCGCGGCGGCGGAAAAAATCAACGCCGCGCGCAGGAACGGGGGGCGGATTGTCGCGGTGGGCAGCACCTCTGTGCGCAGGCTGGAGCACTGCGCCGACGCCGACGGAGCCGTCCGGCCCGGAAGCGGACGATCGGGGCTTTTCATTTATCCGCCGTACAAATTCAAAACCGTGGACGCCATGCTCACGAACTTCCACCTGCCGCGCTCCACGCTGCTGATGATGGTATGCGCGCTGGCGGGGCGGGATTTCATGATGCAGGTGTATGAAGAAGCGGTTAAAGAACGTTATCGCTTTTTCAGCTACGGCGACTGCATGCTGATTTTATGAGGATGAAATGAGGAATCTTTTCATAATGTGGAAATATCCCCGGATGGCCGCGTGGTTCATCATCGGGACATTCACCCTTCTGCTCGCGCGGCTCCCGTTTTTCGCCGCGCCCATGATCCCCAACTACATCGAATTCAATCCCGGCATTGCGCTGGTTCCGCTCATGGGCGTCTTCTGGGGGCCCGCGGCCTTTTGGAGCGCGCTGCTGGCCACCCTGCTCGGCGACTGGATCACGGGCCTCTGGAGCAGCCTGTCTGTCTTGAAGGCCCTGGGCATTGCATCCATGGCCTTCACCGCGCAGTACCTGTGGGACACCGGCGCGCCCAACGCCTACGCGGGCCGGAAACACACGCGCTCGTGGTCCAGCACGTTCCACTATCTGCACGCCGCCTCGGCCGGATGCTTCGTCGCGGCCGCGTGGACCGGCCTTGGGGCGGACATGGCCCGGCTGTATCCGTTCCCCTACATATCGGCGCTGATCCTTGCGCACCACCTGATCTTTGTGAACCTTCTGGGAATCGCATTCTACAGGTTCTCCGTCCGCGAGGTAATCCCCGACTGGGGCAACTGGCGCAGCGCGATGGAAAACGAATATCCGATTCCCGTCCCGGCGCACTTCGCGTCGGTCTCGGTCTGGGTGACGGGCACAGGCGCCTGCGTCGCGGGCTGGCTGATCGGCGCGGTTTTCTACCGGATCACCCCGCTGCGCCCGTATGTGCTCGGCAATTACTGCGGCACCGGCCTGGCCGTTGTCCTGATCATATTCCTCGCCGCCCACAGCTTTCTGCTCCTGCGCGGCCCGCTGAGAAAAATCCCGGCGAAACGCCGTTAAGGTGGAGCGCAAAATGCGGCTCAGCTGGAGGCTTTGCCATGCCATATAAACCTTGTGTCATCCGTGTTTGATATCAGTCTCCAGCGCCCCGCATTTTTTCAGCTTCGCGCTTCCATTTGCCATCCGGCAGCGCTAAAATGCCGCCGTAAGGAGCAGTGTCGCTGACGTATGCGCCACAACCTTTTCAAATCTCTTGGCCGGTTCCGGCGCGGGAACTCACGGGGGCGAAGCCTGTCCTTGATCCAGTGAGCGCCTTCGCGCCTGCATGGCAAAAAATGCATTTTTTCGGCCAAAATATGCGTTTTTTAGCAAATTTAGGCCAAAATTGATGATTTTTGGGCTTTTTTGGGCATTTTTTGAGCTTTTTGTGCCTTTTCGTGGCCAACATTCTGAATCCTGACTTCTAACTTCTGAATTCTTCAAACAATTCACCGCAAAAAATCGCAGAGATCACAAAGATTGCTGCATCATCTTTCTTTGTGTTCCTTGCGGTGAATATTCTGAATTCTGACCCCTGAACCCTGACACCTGTCGTCTGACTTCTCTTCTTCATCCGTGAAATCCGTGCCATCCGTGGTTAAATCTTGCATCTTCTCCGCGCCCCTGCGTCTCTGCGCGAAAATTCCGTATTCTGAATTCTGACCCCTGAACCCTGACCCCTGACTCCTGACTTCTGACTCCTGACTTCTGTCTTTCAAATCCCATCCAGCGGACTCTCAACAGCCCTCACATCCTTCTGCATCACATGCGTGTAAATCTCGGTAGTCTCCACGCTCGAATGGCCCATCAGCTCCTGGACAACCCGGATGTTCACCCCGTTCTCCAGCAGATGCGTGGCGTAGCTGTGCCGCAGCGTATGGCATCCCACCCGGCGATGGATTTCCGCCCGCGCCGCCGCCAGCTTCACCGCCTTCTGCAAACCGGACTCCAGCACATGATGCCGCATGGTCTTGCCGCTGCGCGGATCAACCGACCGCTCCTTCGAGGGGAAAAAATACTGCCAGCCCGCATCCGTCTCGGCCTTCGGAAATTTCCGCGCCAGTGCCTCAGGGATATAAACCTGCCCAAAGCCCTCCGCGACATCCTTCTTGTGCAGGTCCAGCACGCGGGCATGATGAACCTTCAGCGCCGCCTCGATCTTCTTCGGAATCATCACCACCCGGTCCTTGCCGCCTTTCGCCCCGCGGATGAACAGCTGATGCCGCCCGAAATCCACATCCTGAACCCGCAGCCGGATGCACTCCATCAGCCGGAGTCCGCAGCCGTAAAGAAGCTGGGCCATCAGCAAATGCGTTCCGTCCATCTGCCCCAGCATCTTCTTCACCTCCTCCTGCGTCAGCACCGTCGGCGGCCGGCGATGCCGTCCCGACCGCTTCATCGCGCTCACATCGCCCAGCGGAATATCCAGCACATCCCGGTAGAGGAACACAATCGCGTTAAGCGCCTGCCGCTGCGTCGAGGCGGCAACCTGACCCTCCGTCGCCAGGGCGCTCAAAAACTTTTCGACCTGATCCGCCCCCAGATCCTTGGGATGGGTCTTGCCCCCGAAAAACGTCAGAAAGCGCAAAATCCATGCGCAGTAGGTTTGTTCCGTCCGGATGGCGTAATGATGATACCGCAGCACCTGACGAACCTGGTCCATCAGTTTTGACTTCGGATTTGGCTTGAACTTGCGTACTTCTTCCATATGCTTCTCCTTAAAAGGAACAGCGGGTCAGCCAAAAGGGGTCGCCCCGCAGAACCCGGAAATTAATAAGTGGAATAAAAATGGTCATATTTTCCATCTTTTGTGCCTTAATATAGCAATAAGTGGAAAATAGTCCATTCCATAACCGCAATATGTGGAATCTTTCCACTTATTGCAATGTTCGGTGATAACCATAAAAGAAGATAAATGATCAGATATGTGGCAACCATCGCGGGGATCATCGTCCTGGGCATTGCGGCGATCTTTGCCCGTCTCTTGTGGTTCCGAATTCTGCTCTGGATTCTTGCAGTGCCATTCTTCCTGCTCGGACTTTTGGCCATCGTGCAAGGAGGCATTGCTGATGCGATGTCTCCCCAACAAATGCTCAAATGGTGTGCACTGATGTTCTGGCCCATGATCGGATGCATAGCGGGACTGGTTTTGAATGTTGTCCGCAGGAAGCACAGACAAGACGAATAATGAATAACACACCGAACCACGGGCTGGAGTCTACCGGTGCCCCGCCTGCGGCGGGAACACCGGAGACTCACCCCTAACGTTGGGCATGAATTAAATGAAATATCTGCGATTAACAATGTGTTTGTTGCTGGTGATGATGGCTGGTTGCATAACGCAGAAATATTCTTCGCATAATGCCAACAAAGATTATGCCGTTCATGCTGTATTTCTTGAGATCCC
>ENA-UPTA01005359-UPTA01005359.1-activated-sludge-metagenome-genome-assembly--contig:-NODE-5359-length-11766-cov-9.159850_pt1 | contig 11766 bp, 17 predicted proteins | sample MGYA00238184_ERZ773361 | MGnify/ENA primary metagenome ERZ773361 (study PRJEB29100, sample SAMN05720205) | activated sludge metagenome | isolation source: anaerobic digester from wastewater...
AACTCGCGACATCTTGCTTGGAAGGCAAGTGCTCTACCAACTGAGCTACACCCGCACTGCGGCTTACCTAAAACCCACAAAACATTGACCCACACCATCAGGCTCATACAGTTGCCAAGTAACGCTTATCTTTTCATTGTGGTGGAGAGGGCTGGATTCGAACCAGCGTACTCAGAGAGAACGGATTTACAGTCCGTCGCCTTTAACCACTCGGCCACCTCTCCTAACCGAACCCGCGATTATGCGTATTTTTGAATCTACTGTCAATTAATTAGCATCAAATTGTCAAAACTAGCACAATAAATTAGCTTGTATCGAAAGTTGACGCTACTTAAATGAAGAATATGGTGCCGGGTATCGGAATCGAACTGATGACCTTCGCATTACAAGTGCGCTGCTCTACCAACTGAGCTAACCCGGCTTTAGAACGTTAAAAACGTGAGGCGTGACTATATCACTTTTTCCGTAAATTTATAAATAGATTTTTTAAAAATATCTATTTTACTATTGTTAAAGTTGGCTTCTTTTTGTTGTCTTGCGACACCACTTTATCCACTTCATCCGACTTAGTCTGAATTTCGAGCTCCGCTTCACCCACATCAAAAAACATACCTTGCCCATTTTCTCTAGCGAAGATCCCCTTAACTGCCGAAACTGGCACGTAGAGATTCTGAGAAACACCACCAAATCGTGCAGAAAAAACGATTGCATCGTTATCCATATGCAAATCTTTCGTGGCAGTGTAACTTAAATTCAATACTATCTCGCCATTCTTAACATAAGCCATCGGCACCCGGGTCTGGCCACTTACTGCCACCAACATATGGGGGGTCAAACCATTATCCACACACCATTCGTGAATAGCCCGCAGCAAATATGGTTTAGTCGGTATGAGTTTATCCATGCCCTTACAGCTTACTTGCGCATAGCTTTTTCAGACGGGGTCATTGCATCGGCATATAACGGGCGAGAAAATAGACGTTCCGCATATTTCAAAAGAGGAGCCGCTTGATTCGGCAACTCAATCCCATAATGCCCCAAGCGCCAAAGCAATGGAGTAATTGCCACATCAAGCATGGAATACTCGTCTCCCATTAGATATTTTTGTTTACCAAAAATTGGCACCAACATACTTAGGTTATCAGCAATCACCTTCCTAGCTTTGTCAGCTTTTTGCTCATCACCACTTTCAATATCTTTTATGTGACTGAACAAATCTCTTTCAAATCCAAACAGGTACAAACGCGCACGGGCACGCATCACCGGATCAGCCGGCATCAGTTGTGGATGGGGGAATCTTTCATCAATATACTCATTGATGATATTGGCCTCACTCAGCACCAAATCACGCTCGACCAATACTGGTACTGCGTTGTAGGGATTCAAAACAGCCAAATCTTCAGGCTTGTTTGCGAGGTCTACATCTATCACCTCAAAATCCATGCCTTTCTCGTATAAAACGATTCTGCAACGGTGGCTATACGGGTCAACTGTTCCCGAATAAAGTTTCATCATTTCCTAATCTCCTCAAGTGATCACCATATGGGGATCACTTGATATCTTTCCAATATTCGTTTTTAAGTTTTTTAGCAAACACAAACAGCACCCCCAAAAACAACAGTACCAGAATACCGGTATGCTTGCGGTTCTGCTGCTTAGGCTCGGCCATGTAAGCCATGTAATTAGTCAAATCCCCAACAAAAGCGTCGTACTCTTGCAGATTCATCCTCCCAGCCTTCACCAACTCCAGCTGATGAGTCTCATGATTCAGTTCTTGCACACCCTGCAATTCATACAGCACATGCGGCATAGCCACTTTATCGAAAACTGTGTTATTCCAGCCTGAAGGACGTGTATCATCTCTATAAAAACCCCGCAGATAGGCATAAACCCAATCCGCACCACGCGCACGGACTTCTACAGACAAATCTGGCGGTGCAGCGCCGAACCATTTCTTGCCATCCTTTTGGCTCATCCCGACTTGCATGGTTTCGCCTACCTTTTCACCAGCAAAAACCAAGTTGTCTTTGATTTGCTTTTCCGTCAAGCCTATATCTTGCAGACGGTTATAGCGCATGTAATTTGCGCTATGGCAACTGAGGCAATAGTTCACGAATATCTTAGCTCCGCGTTGTAAAGACTCATGGTTACTCATATCGATTGGTGCAGATACATCAATTTTTGCCTCATTTGCAAAAATTGTCGCTGGCAACAGTGCAAGCACTATCAAAAGTTTCTTCATGTTTTTCATCTTAGTTAGTCACCCTTTCTGGCACAGGCCTGGTTTTATCTTTTGCCGTGTACCAGGGCATCAGGATGAAGAATGCAAAATAAATAACCGTACAGATACGCGCAACCACGGTAGCACGGTCAGCCCCACCCATCCATGAGCCAAACTGCCCCCAAACATTAGATGGCACCGTACCTAGATAACCTAATACTACAAAACTCACAACGAATGCTGCCAGCCATTTTTTATACAAACTGCCGCGATAGCGTATTGATGCCACTGGACTTTTATCAAGCCAAGGCAAGAAAGCAAACGCCACCACTGACAAGCCCATCATGGCCACACCAGGAAATTGCGAGTTAAAGATTGGCGGCACCGCCCGTAAAATAGAATAGAAAGGGGTAAAATACCAAACTGGAGCGATATGAGCAGGGGTCACCAACGGATCTGCCGGCACAAAGTTATTAGCCTCCAAGAAATACCCTCCCATATCCGGAGCAAAGAATATGATTGCGGCAAACACAATAAAGAACGCTACAACGCCGACAATGTCCTTTACCGTGTAATAGGGATGAAATGGAATCCCATCCAAGGGTATACCGGTTTCAGGGTCCTTGTTTTTCTTAATTTCCACACCATCAGGATTATTACTTCCTACTTCATGCAAAGCCACCAAATGAACTAGCACCAAGCCAGCCAGAACAAAAGGCAATGCAATCACATGAAAAGCAAAGAAGCGATTCAAGGTGGCGTCAGAAATCAGATAGTCGCCACGCAACCACTCAGCAAAGTCCGGCCCAATAAAAGGGATAGCGCTAAACAGATTCACAATCACTTGCGCACCCCAATAAGACATTTGGCCCCATGGAAGCAAATAACCAAAGAAAGCCTCTCCCATCAAACATAAGAAGATAGCCACGCCAAACAACCAAATCAACTCCCGAGGATTACGGTAAGAACCATAGATCAATCCGCGAAACATATGTAGATACACCACGACGAAGAACATCGAAGCTCCGGTGGAGTGCATATAACGGATATAGTTACCACCCCAAACATCACGCATGATATATTCAACCGAGGCAAACGCCTCTGCTGCACTTGGCTTGTAGTGCATCGTTAAAAAAATACCGGTCAATATCTGCATCACCAATACCAGCAAAGCAAGCGACCCGAAGTAATACCAAAAATTAAAATTTTTCGGCGCGTAATATTCCGTGAGGTGATTCTTAATCGAGCTGGTCAGTGGAAAGCGTGCATCAATCCAGCCCATCAAACCCTTGGTTTCACTCATTTGTTTTTCTGCCATGATTAAGCCTCCGCCTTGTCAACGCCAATCAGAATGGTGTTATCAGTCAAGTATTGATGCGGCGGCACCACGAGATTGGTCGGCGCCGGAGAGCCTTTGAACACGCGCCCTGCCAAGTCAAACTTGGACCCATGGCAAGGACAGAAGAAACCACCCTTCCATGCCTCACCCATATCACCACCCTTTTGCAACTTAGATGTTGGCGAACAACCCAAATGGGTACAGATTCCGACAACCACCGAGATATTCGGCTTGATACCACGGCTAGCATTTTTACAATATGCCGGCTGCTGAGAACTCACATCGCTTTCAGGATCAGACAACTCCCCATTCAATTTAGCCAACTCTGCAGTTTGTTCATCCGTCCGATGAATCACCCAGACAGGTTTGCCGCGCCATTCCACTGTAGTAAACGTACCTGGCTCCAGCTTGCTGATATCCACCTCCACGGGGGCGCCTGCGGCCTTCGCACGCTCACTTGGAGCCATACTACCCACCAAAGGCGGCACCATGATACCCAGCGCGCCCGCCGCACCGACACATGCCGTAGCGATGGTAATGAATTTACGCTTCTCGACGTCAACCGTACTAGTGTCGAAAGAAAGCGTAGATGTTGCTGGCGCAGGTTTGGAAATTTCCGAATCGGCTTTATTGGCCGCCGCACGCGGCTTGCGTGGTTTTTTGTCATTAGGCTTGTCTGACATAGCTTCCTCTAAAACTGCCCTTTTGAGGCAAAATTTATGATGGTATTAAAGTGTTGGATTATACAGCAACAGATACTTAAAAAACAAATTTATTATAATAAGCAATTGATTTATATCGACTAAATAGGATTGTCAATATCTATAAACGTATGTCGCAACCCCAAGCTGCCTGCTAAATACTCACCCAATGCCCGAATCCCATAGCGTTCAGTAGCGTGATGTCCAGCAGCTATGTATGCAGTACCCGACTCACGCGCCAAATGAACGGTTTGTTCTGATATCTCCCCACTGATAAATACATCGATATTGTGCTCGATTGCCTGCTCTATATATTGCTGCGCCGCCCCCGTGCACCAAGCAATCGATCGTGCAATCTTGCCCATATCACCAATCGTTTGTGGCTTACGCCCAAGCACTTCGGAAACTCCATCAGATATAACCTGCAGACTTGTTGCTTTCTCTAACGTGCAAAAAGGCAGCATACCTTTATCATCCAGATAACCTGTTATTGGCAACCCAAGTAATTTACCCAACATGACATTATTGCCTAGCTCCGGGTGTGCATCCAATGGCAGATGATAAGCAAACAAATTGATGTCATGCTGCAATAAGAACTTGATTCTACGTTGCTTCAGACCAATGATTTGCTGACGCTCCCCTCTCCAGAAATAGCCATGATGCACCAAGACAGCATCTGCACCCAACTGATTTGCTGCTTCCAATAATGCCATACTGGCTGTCACGCCTGTCACAATATGCTTGATCTCTTTTCGACCCTCAACCTGCAGACCATTCGGACAATAGTCACTAAATTTTTCCGGCTGAAGAACTTGCGTTAAATATTGATTAAGTTCCGCTAATTCCATGGGTTTTCACCTATACTATTTCCTACATTCAATTTTTGATAAATCTTGAAATAACGCAATGCGAAAAATCTGGCTTATTTTTGCACAATCTGTCACAGCCTGCTTAGGTCTTTTGTTTGTACTTCGACTGTTTTATCCACAATTTCTCGAGGCCACGCAAACACCGATCGTCATCAAGCAGGCAACGCCAGAAGTAGCATCTGTAGCATCAGCGCCCAAGAGCGGCTTCAGCAACGCTGTCAAAAAAGCCATGCCTGCTGTAGTCAACATATTCACATCGACCAAACCCACATCAAACAATCGTCAGCCGTACATGGATGATCCGGTTTATCGGCATTTTTTTGGAGACCCTCAGGAAAATCTCGATGAAGAGCCCGAAAACAGTCTCGGTAGCGGCGTAATTGTAAGCGAACAAGGACTAATCTTGACCAACAACCACGTGGTTGCTACCGCCGATCAGATCGAAGTTGCGCTGGGTGACGGCCGCAAGCTTGTTGCTACTGTGGTTGGTACAGATCCGGAAACTGATTTGGCAGTACTACGCATCGATGCAGACAAACTTCCTTCGATTACATTTGCCGCGAATGACAAGCTGGCCGTCGGTGATGTAGTGCTCGCAATTGGAAATCCTTTTGGCGTAGGCCAAACTGTAACGCAAGGAATTGTCAGCGCCTTGGGTCGTAGTCATCTAGGCATAAATACATACGAGAACTTCATACAGACGGATGCCAGTATCAATCCAGGCAACTCTGGGGGTGCATTGATAGACTCCGATGGCAACCTAGTAGGTATCAATAGCGCCATTTATTCACGCAGCGGTGGTAGCATGGGGATTGGCTTTGCCATCCCAGCCAGCTTGGCCAAACAAGTCATGGAGCAGATAGTCGTCAACGGCAGTGTAGTTCGTGGCTGGGTAGGAATCGAAGCGCAAGATGTCACCGATGAACTGGCAGAGTCTTTCAAATTGAAGGAATCTCAAGGCGCCCTCATCGCAGGCGTATTGCGCGATAGCCCTGCTGACAGAGCCGGCTTGAAAGCAGGAGACATTTTGACTCAAATTGGTGGAAAACCTGTCGCAGACGCCGAAAACATGTTAAACCTGATTGCTGCCTTAAAACCCAATGAAAAGGTGACGCTCAGTATCGTGCGCGATGGTATCAATAAAAATATCGATGTGATTATCGGCAGACGCCCAAAACCGATGACAGTGGAAAGATAGCTACCGAGATTAGCTATCCATATGGATTTTGCGTGGCTTTTTTTCCACGAAGCCGGCAACCGCAACGCCCGCCTCATACAACAACCAAAGCGGTATCGCCAGCATGAATTGTGAAATAATGTCTGGCGGCGTAAAAATGGCCCCAAGTACAAAAGCCCCCACAATCACGTAACTGCGCGCCTCCCTAAGCTGCGCAATGCTTAACCAGCCAAAACGGACAGTCAGGATGACCGCGATCGGCACCTGAAACGCCAAACCGAACGCCATAAATAGTGTGATGACAAAATCCAGATACTCCGCAATGTCCGTCATCACAGCTACGCCTTGGGGTGCGCTATTCACGATGAAACCAAAGACAACCGGGAACACCGCGAAATAAGCGAACGACATGCCGGTCAGAAACAATAAGCAAGCAGCGATAATGACTGGCAGCATCAGTTTCTTCTCATGCGCGTACAAACCCGGCGCGACAAACGCCCATATCTGATACAGAGTGAACGGCAGCGACAGCACGAAAGCCACCAGCATCGTCACCTTCATCGGCACAAAAAAAGGCGTCGTCACTGCTGTCGCAATCATTTGTCCTCCTGCAGGTAATTTAGTCAGCATGGGCGCCGCCAAAAGTGCATAAACCTTATTCGCAAACGGAAAAAGGGCGATGAATACCACCACGAAACCCAGCACTATCTTAAGTAGCCGATTCCTAAGCTCAATCAGGTGTGAGATGAACGATTCGGTGGGGGTCATGGGATTGACTTTTTACTTCTGCTTCTTGGTCTGGCAGTAGGCTTGATAGATTTTTTCTTAGTGGCATCTGAGTCAGGCGCTTTAGACTTTACCACTTTGGATTTTGCAGCCTTTGATTCTGATGGCCCAGAAGGCGCATGGATACTGGCTTCCAGGGCATCTATTTCATGCTCGACAGCCCGTGTGATGCCTTGTGTGCTCTGGTGTATCTCTTGTTGAAGCTGCTGTAATTCGGCAAACCGTGCTTCGCGATTCACCTCCTCTTTCACTTGCACCATATAACGCTGCAAACGGCCAATAATCGCCCCTGCAGTGCGCGCCACCTTGGGCAACTTTTCCGGACCCACCACTAGCAACGCTACTACTGCGATGACCAGCAGCTCTGAAAATGAAACGTCAAACAACTTTTGCGTTATTGTTTGGTTTTATCGGTCACTTCGCCTTCAACCACATTGCCATCTTCGTCTTTCATGGCTTTCTTGAACTCCTTGACACCCTTACCTACATCGCCAAACATTTTAGGTAGATTTTTAGTGCCGAAAACAAGTACGACAATCAACAACACAATCAACCAATGCCACCATGCTCCAATACCCATGCTCAAACTCCTTTATCGATACGGCTTCTAGGGATTGCCGATAACGTGTATATGAATATGAAAAACTTCCTGCCCACCTTCCCGGCCAGTGTTTATCAACGTTTTGAATCCAGCAAGACCTTGCTCAGCTGCCAATTTAGGCGCCAATAACAGCGCCTTTCCCAACAGGTCCTGATGCGTCGCATCACAATCTTTCAGCGATTCGACATGTAATTTTGGAACAATCAAAAAGTGTACTTTGGCTGCAGGCTTGATGTCATGAAACGCGATGAACTCATCATCCTCGTAGATTTTCTTGCATGGGATCGCGCCACTTAAGATTTTGCAAAAGATACAATCCGCATTCATGTTCTGCCCAACTTTCTTTTCAGCTTAAAAAATTCTCAATTTTTTGGTCGAGAATTCTTTTCTACAATCCCGGAAATGCCTTCACGACGCGCCAATTCATCAAGGATATCTTGGGGCTTCAAGCCAGCTTGAGCAAGCATCACTATTGTATGGAACCACAAGTCTGCAGTCTCATAAATAATCTCCTCTTTTTTCCCGCCTTTAGCTGCCAATATTGTCTCGGTAGCCTCTTCACCAACTTTTTTCAGGATGCTGTCCATCCCTTTTGAGTATAGTTTCGCCACATATGAAGAACTGGGATCTGCGGATTTACGCTGCTCCAGCACTTCTGCTAATTTATCTAGAATGTCGCTCATGGGCTGTTTAATTCAAGCAATAGGTTTATAAATGTCTTCTGGATTCTTGATGATTGGCTCCACCGTTTCCCATTTGCCATCATCCAACAACTTGAAAAAACAGCTTTCTCGCCCCGTATGGCAAGCAATCCCACCGATTTGCTCCACGCTCAGCAACAGCACATCTTCATCACAGTCCAGACGTATCTCGTGTACCTTTTGCGTATGACCGGATTCCTCGCCTTTACGCCATAGTTTGTTGCGGCTGCGCGACCAATATACAGCCTGCATGGTTTCTGCTGTCAGTTGCAGCGCCTCACGATTCATCCAAGCAAACATCAACACTTTGCCAGTCTTATGGTCCTGGGCAATCACCGGCAACAAGCCGTTCGCATCCCAATGAACTTCCTCTAGCCAACTCATAATCTGACTTCTATGCCTTGCTGCCGCATATACTCTTTTGCTTGCTGAACCGTATACTCGCCATAGTGGAAAATACTGGCTGCCAGCACAGCATCCGCGCCGCCCAGCTTGATACCATCCACGAGATGCTGCAAGTTACCCACGCCGCCGCTGGCAATCAAAGGTACGTCGACGGCATCGCTAATCGCTTTATTCAGCTCGTTGTTAAAACCAATCTTGGTACCATCCCTATCCATACTGGTCACCAACAATTCCCCAGCGCCAAGCTCGACCATTTTTTCCGCCCACTTCACAGCATCCAGGCCAGTTGGATTGCGCCCGCCATGGGTAAATACTTCCCATTCGAATGGCTGATTATCCACCTTTTTAGCATCAATGGCGACTACAATGCATTGTGAGCCAAACCTGGCCGTAGCATCAGCCACTACCTGCGGATTCAGCACGGCTGTGGTGTTGATGCTAACCTTGTCCGCACCTGCATTCAGCAAGCGCCGGACGTCTTCCACTTGACGGACTCCACCGCCCACCGTGAGCGGAATAAACACTTGGCTAGCGACATCTTCAATGATGTGCAATATCAAATCACGGTTATCCGAACTGGCAGTAATATCCAAAAAACAAAGTTCATCGGCGCCTTGCTCGTTATAGCGCTGGGCAATCTCCACTGGGTCGCCTGCATCACGCAACTCTAGAAAATTAACACCCTTAACGACTCGGCCAGCAGTAACGTCAAGACAAGGAATAATACGCTTGGCTAGCATTGCGTTAAGCGCCGCTCAACTCATCGGCCAATTTCTGTGCGGCTGCAAAATCCAGCGTGCCTTCGTATATTGCACGTCCCGTAATCGCCCCCATCACCCCTTCTGACTCGACCGCACATAACTTGCGCACATCATCTAGGTTAGTAATACCTCCAGAGGCGATTACAGGTATTGTCAACGCTTGTGCCAAAGCGACAGTAGCCTCAATGTTAACTCCTGACAGCATTCCATCACGTCCAATATCAGTGTAAACGACGCTTTCGACGCCGTAATCCTGAAATTTCTTCGCCAAATCTATCACATCATGTCCCGTCAGCTTGGACCACCCATCTACCGCAACCTTGCCATCCTTGGCGTCCAGGCCCACCATAATTTGCCCTGGGAACGCATAACAGGCCTCATGCAGGAAACCGGGGTTCTTAACTGCAGCAGTCCCAATAATGACATAGCTTATACCATCATCCAGATAACGCTCTATGGTATCTAGGTCACGAATACCACCACCCAACTGGATTGGAATGTCGCCGCCAACCGCTGCCACGATAGATTTGATAGCGCCTTCGTTAACTGGTTTTCCAGCAAAAGCCCCATTCAAATCCACCAGATGCAGACGCTTTCCGCCTTGGTCGACCCAATGCCGCGCCATTGCTGCCGGGTCTTCAGAGAACACCGTAGACTCTTCCATTAAACCTTGTTTAAGACGCACACAGTGCCCGTCTTTTAAATCAATTGCTGGAATAATTAACATATTGCTTTTATTCAATTAAATCAAAAACATTCAACTTAGAATTATGGTTTCCAGTGTACAAAATTGCGCAGGAGTTGCAAACCTGCCGATGCACTTTTCTCTGGGTGGAACTGTACAGCAAACAGATTATCCATACCAATCGCACCTGTAAAGCGGTCTGGATACTCGCTGTAGCCTGTTGTTAGCGTTTCATCCGCAGGCACCACATAATAGCTGTGTACATAGTAAAAACGTTCGCCACTCTGGATATCTGCCCATAAAGGATGGGGTCTTGTTTGATGTACATGATTCCAGCCCATGTGTGGAATCTTCAATTTTTCACCCTGCTTACCTACATGCTGGGTAAATCTTTTTACTTGTCCTGGGACCAAGCCCAGGCCAGTCGCGTTGCCTTCTTCAGAGTGCTCAAACAGCATTTGCAAACCAATACATATTCCTAAGAATGGTTTGTTTTGAGTTGCTTCGGAAACCGCTTCACGTAAACCGCGCGCATCCAATTCACGGATACAATCCGGCATGGCTCCTTGGCCTGGAAACACCACACGTCCAGCGCTGTGAATGATTTCTGCATCGCTAGTCACCACCACGTTCAGCTCTGGCGCAACGTGCTCCAACGCCTTGGAAACCGAACGCAAATTCCCCATGCCATAATCAACAACGGCAATATCAACAGTTTTCATACGAGAAGCTTTATAGACTACCCTTAGTTGATGGGGTCATCCCTTGCATGCGTGCATCAAAAGTCACTGCCATGCGCAAGGCGCGACCAAACGCCTTAAATATTGTTTCGGCCTGATGGTGCGAATTATGACCTTTCAGATTATCGATATGCAAAGTGATATTCGCATGGTTTACAAAACCCTGAAAGAACTCGTGCACCAAATCCACTTCAAACTCACCGATTGAGGCCCGAGTAAACTCACAATTGAAATCCAACCCTGGACGACCTGAACAATCCAACACCACGCGACTTAGCGCCTCATCCAAAGGCACATAAGCATGCCCGTAACGGTTAATACCTTTTTTGTCACCCAAAGCCTTGCTGAAAGCCTGACCCAAAGTGATGCCAATATCCTCCACGGTATGATGGGCATCTATGTGCAGATCGCCCTTAGCCTGCACGGAAATATCCATCATTCCATGACGCGCGACTTGATCAAGCATGTGATCTAGAAAGCCCAAGCCTGTCTCAAACTGAGACTTTCCGTTGCCATCTAAATTGATGTTCACTACGATTTGGGTTTCGAGCGTATTACGCGTAACTTCTGCTTGGCGCATGATGCTATCTGATGTCATTCATGTATAAGAAGCTGAATTTTAACTCAATCTGCAATTGGCGCGTAAAAAACAAACAAAAAAGCCGACCTTATGGGTCGGCTTTCAGTCTTCAACATGCCTAAAAGCTATTATTTAGCTTCAGCAGGTGCAGCTTCAGCAGGTGCAGCTTCAGCAGGTGCAGCTTCAGCAGGTGCAGCTTC
>ENA-UPTA01005362-UPTA01005362.1-activated-sludge-metagenome-genome-assembly--contig:-NODE-5362-length-11765-cov-27.529974_pt1 | contig 11765 bp, 10 predicted proteins | sample MGYA00238184_ERZ773361 | MGnify/ENA primary metagenome ERZ773361 (study PRJEB29100, sample SAMN05720205) | activated sludge metagenome | isolation source: anaerobic digester from wastewater...
GATAAACGGTTGTTTATGCTCGATAAGGCCGCCGCCAAAGGCGGTTTAGTTCAACTACTTTATATCTACCACAAAACCATACAAATTCACCAATATTTTGATGAATATGCATGATAAATACCATTCACACTATGAAATCAAAATTAGTATAATGTTTTAAATAATTTAAAAATGAGAAGAATTTATTTTCATTAACCTCAGATTGCTCAATAGGAACGTAGTGAACTATTGCGCTCCATATACGAAATCTCATGACCATTGGGTTAATCCAGGCTGATATAAGCGCGCACTCCGCTTCATCCCGGCCGGCCATGGCTTTTTGTGAAGTCGGGGAGTAGCTTCTATATCCGCGCTAAGGGTTTATCTCTTTTTCTTAAAAAAAACTTCCATCATCCGGGCCGCTTCTTCTTTCATCAGGCCGGCCTGTGTTTTTGTCTTCGGATGCAAAATGACGGCATTCAACATCGTATATCCCCGCTTGGGATCACCGGCCGCATATACCATCCTGCTTATCTGCGACCAGAACAAGGCCCCGGCGCACATCACACAAGGCTCCACGGTAACGTAAAGAGTGCAATCGGTCAGGTACTTGCTCCCCAGAAAATTGGCGGCGGCGGTGATGGCCTGCATCTCGGCATGCGCCGTAACATCATTCAGCCTTTCTGTGAGGTTGTGGGCACGGGCTATAACCCTGTTGTTGCACACGATTACAGCACCCACGGGCACCTCGTCGGCATCAAAAGCCTTTTGTGCCTCTTTTAAGGCCTCCTTCATAAAGGTCTCGTCAGAATAAAACAGCGGTTCCATAAAATTGTTATCCACAAAAATAATCAATTCCCCTGCAAAAGGATACGCTAAATATGATTAATTTCGCTCTCAAAATTTTTACCATGTTACGAACTCATACCTGCGGCGAATTACGACTCGGCGCAATCAATACCCAAGTTACCCTTTGCGGCTGGGTGCAACGGTCCAGAGACCTGGGCGGCCTCACCTTTATCGACCTGCGCGACCGCTATGGCTTAACACAGCTTGTATTTAATATGGACGTAAACGCCCCCCTGTGCCAACAGGCCCGTCAGTTGGGACGCGAGTTTGTGATTTCCGTGAGCGGCACAGTGGCCGAACGCAGCAACAAAAATCCCAAAATGGATACCGGTGATATCGAGATTATTGTCGATACCCTCACGGTGATGAACACTTCAAAGCTTCCGCCTTTCACCATCGAAGACAATACCGACGGCGGCGACGAACTTCGCATGAAATACCGCTACCTCGACCTGCGTCGTGCCGTGAACAAAAACAACCTGATGCTGCGCCACAAGATGGGTGTGGAGAGCCGTATCTACCTCAACGCGCAAAATTTCTTTGAAATAGAAACACCCTACCTGATAAAATCCACCCCCGAAGGCGCCCGCGATTTTGTGGTGCCCTCGCGCATGAACCAGGGCGAGTTTTACGCCTTGCCGCAATCGCCGCAAACGTTTAAACAGCTGCTGATGGTGGCTGGGTATGACCGCTATTTCCAGATTGTACGGTGTTTTCGCGACGAAGACCTGCGGGCCGACCGTCAACCCGAGTTTACCCAGATCGATTGCGAGATGTCATTTATCACCCGCGACGATATCATAAACACCTTTGAAGGCCTCGTGAAGCATCTGTTCAAAACGGTGAAAGGCATCGACATACATGATTTTCCCGTTATGTCTTATGATGATGCCATGACATATTATGGCTCCGACAAGCCGGATATCCGCTTTGGGATGAAATTTGTGAACCTTAATGCCGTGGCCAAAGGAAAAGGTTTTAAGGTGTTTGACGATGCTGAACTTGTTGTAGGTATCTGTGTTCCCGGATGCAGCAATTATTCGCGTAAGCAACTCGACGAGCTGACTGATTTTGTGAAAAAACCTCAGGTGGGTGCCGGAGGCCTGGTATATGTAAAGTGGAACACCGACCAGACTTTTACCTCGTCGGTTGGCAAATTCTATACTGACGAGGACCTGAAACAATGGGCCGCGGTTTTTGGCGCCCAGCCCGGCGACCTGATGCTGGTACTTTCCGGAAAAGAAGAAAAAACCCTCAAGGCGCTCTGCGAACTTCGTCTCGAGATGGGCAACAGGCTGGGATTGCGTAAGCCCGATGATTTCAAGCCCCTGTGGGTGGTGGATTTTCCTCTGCTCGAATGGGACGAGGAAACACAGCGGTTTTATGCCAAACACCATCCCTTCACCTCGCCCAAGCCCGAAGATATTTCCCTGCTCGACACCAACCCCGGACAGGTAAAAGCCAATGCTTACGATTTGGTTATCAACGGGGTGGAGATAGGCGGAGGGTCTATCAGAATACACAACAAAGATTTGCAGAAAAAGATGTTTCAGGTGTTGGGATTTACCGACGATGACGCACAGAAACAGTTTGGTTTTCTGATGAATGCCTTTGAATATGGCGCACCTCCTCATGGCGGTATTGCCTTTGGCTTCGACCGTATATGCGCCGTGTTTGGCGGCTCCGATTCGATACGCGATTTTATTGCATTCCCGAAGAATAACTCCGGACGGGATGTGATGATCGACTCTCCGGCAACAATTTCCAACGAACAGCTAAAAGAATTGAACATCCGCTTGGGATAGTAGCATAGTTCACTTCGTTCGGTGGATGATGCCCTCGAAGCCATCATTTCCATGGCTGAGGTGATACATTAAGCATGTCGAAATGTCCTCATACGGTGGCTGAGGTTCTCGAAGCCACCGAGGCAAAAAAAACACCTTAGTTTGCGCTAAGGTGTTTTTAATCTTTTTCGAGTTTATTTTCAGTTGTTTCCTCTTACTTTTTCTTCGATAGTCTTGTCGATAAGGATACGGCCGCAATATTCGCACACGATGATTTTCTTGTGCATCTTAATATCGAGCTGACGCTGGGGCGGGATTTTGTTGAAGCAACCACCGCAGGCATCGCGTTCCACCACAACGACGGCCAGGCCGTTGCGTGCATTTTTCTTGATACGCTGATAGGCTGTCAACAAACGTTCTTCGATATTTTGTTGATTTTCCAGATGTTTTTCCATCAGTTTCTTTTCTTCTTTTTCTGTTTCGGAAACGATGTCCTCAAGTTCCAGTTTCTTTTGTTTCAGGTCGTCTTTGCGTTCTTTCAGTACCTGCTTGGTTTCTTCAATCACCCTGTTTTTCAGTTCCAGTGAATAAGAGGTTTCTTTGGTTTTCTTTTCACAAAGCTGGATTTCCAGGGTCTGAAATTCTATTTCTTTGGTTAGGGCATCGTATTCACGGTTGTTTCTGACGTTCATCTGCTGCGTTTCATATTTTTTTATTTGTGCCTGATGTTCTTTGGCCGCAGCTTTTATTTCTTTTATTTCGGTTTCTAATTCTTTTATTTCAACCTCAAAATTTTCGAGACGTGTTTCCAAACCGGCTATCTCATCTTCCAGATCCTGCACTTCCAGTGGCAATTCGCCGCGGATAATTCGTATTTTGTTGATTTCGGTATCTACTATCTGAAGGTTGAACAACGAAACCAGTTTCCTTTCGATGGAAAGATCGGTTTTATCATCTGCTCCTGGAAATACCGGTGGGGCTAGCGTTTCTACGGATGGTTTAGCCTGAGGTTCAGCTACTTTAGCCGTGGGTTTTTCCGTCTTGCTTTTCTTTGCCGGTTCGGCTTGTTTGGGTGCCTTGGCTGCAACGGGTTTTTCTGCCGTATTCTTTGGCAAAGCTTTAGTGTCGGCCTTTTTCACCGGTTCTGGCTTTGGGGTCGCCTGTTTTTTCTCTTTTGCGGCGGCTGTTGTATTTACCGTTTCTTTTTTCACGGCAGCGTTGCTGGTTTCTTTTTTCGATTTTGCCTGAACAGCAGTACCTTTTGTAGTTGACTTTGCCATAAACTATTAATTTATAAGTAATTTACCGGGTTCGTATTATTATCTGAAAATGAAAATGCAAAAGTAGGAAATTTTTTTGTTATGATTGAGGCAATTAGTTCGGTAGAAAAAATTTCCGACTCATAATGCCCCACATCGGCCAGTATTATTTTCTCGTTGAAAAACTCGTGGTACTTAATATCTGCAGTAATCAGGATATCGGCCTTGTCCTTTATGGCTGTCCTTACCAGGAAACTGCCGGATCCGCCGCAGAGTGCTACTTTACGAATGGTGTTGCGCGAGGTTTGGTTATGCCGGATGCATGGGGTTTTGAAAATGTTTTTCAACATAGCCATAAATTCGGCAACCTCAGTGTCTTTTGACAAGGTCCCGATGGCGCCCGATCCGGCCCTGGGATATTCATTGTCGAGGGGATAGATATCATAAGCCACTTCTTCGTAAGGGTGTGATTGAAGCATGGCCTGGATAACCTGGTGGCGGAGGTGGTTGGGGAATACGGTTTCGATGCGGATTTCGGGTTCAAAGTGCAGTTGGAATGGCTCGCCCACAAAAGGCCGGGCATTTTCTTCGGCCTTGAAACTACCGGCCCCGTTGGTGTTAAAGCTGCAGGCGCTGTAGTTGCCAATATGGCCGGCGCCGGCTGAAAAAAGTGCATTTCTTACGTTTTCGGCATGGTCAACCGGGCAAAAAACCACTAATTTTTTCAGAAGGTTTTTCGTGGGTTCCAGAATTTTCACATCCTGCAACCCTATTTTTTCGGCGATGAACATATTAAGGCCGGAATAATTGTTGTCAAGGCAGGTATGGGAACAATAAATGCAGATATTATGTTTTAGCGCCTGTTCAATTATCCTTTCGCTGGCAGTAGCGCCGGTAATTTTTTTTATTCCCTGAAAAATCAGCGGATGGTGCGAGATAATCAGGTTGCAATTTTTTACAATGGCCTCGGCAATGGTTTTTTCGGTGATGTCGAGGGTGATGAGTGCGCTGGTAAGTTCCTGCAGGGTATCGCCTAACTGCAGACCGCAATTATCGTATGATTCCTGTAAATCAAGCGGGATAATCTGTTCAAAATAGTCAACGACCTCAAAAATCTTCATCCGTACCTTATTATTCTACTGTTACTGATTTGGCCAGGTTGCGGGGCTGATCCACGTTGCAGCCGCGCATCACGGCAATATGATACGACAACAGTTGCAGAGGCACTGTGGCAAGCAAAGGCGTGAATATCTCATCGCATTCGGGCACCTCTATGGTATAATCGGCAATTTTTTTCACCTCCACATCTCCTTCAGAGACAATGGCAATGATTTTCCCTTTGCGTGCTTTTACCTCTTCAATATTGGAAACCACCTTGTCGTACACATGTTGCTTGGTGGCAATCACCACCACCGGCATTTCTTCGTCGATGAGGGCAATGGGGCCGTGTTTCATTTCAGCGGCGGGATAGCCTTCGGCGTGTATGTAAGAAATCTCTTTAAGCTTTAAGGCGCCTTCCAGGGCTACCGGGAAACTGTATCCCCTGCCGAGGTACAGAAAATTACGGACATCCTTAAATATTTTTGAAATCTCTATGATTTGCTCGTTTACCTTGAGTGTTTGTTCTATTTTGTCGGGTATCAGTTCGAGTTCGCCGATGAGCTGATGAAACCGCGATTTGGAAATGCTGCCTTTTCGGTCGGCTATCATCAGTGCCATCAGGGTCAGGATGGTTACCTGTGCCGTGAAGGCTTTGGTGGAGGCAACGCCTATTTCGGGGCCGGCGTGGGTGTATGAGCCGGCGTGTGTCATGCGGGTGATGGTCGATCCCACCACATTGCAGATGCCGATGATAGTGGCATTCCGTGCTTTTGCCAGTTCGATGGCGGCAGCGGTGTCGGCGGTTTCGCCCGATTGTGAAATGGCTATAACCACGTCGTTTTCATAAATTACCGGGTTGCGGTAACGAAATTCGGAGGCATATTCCACTTCTACCGGTATGCGGGCAATATCTTCAAACAGGTATTCGCCCACCAGGCCGGCATGCCACGAGGTGCCGCAGGCAACAATAATAATCCGGTTGGCCTTGGTCATTTTTTCTATATAGTCCAGGATGCCGCCCAGCGAAACCCTTCCGTCCTGGGCATTGAGCCGGCCACGCATACAATCTCTTACCGAACGGGGCTGCTCATAAATCTCCTTCAGCATAAAATGGTCGAAACCGCCTTTTTCAATGGCGCTCAGGTTAAGCTCGAGCTTTTGTATGTAAGGCGTCTTGTCGATATTCTTGATGGTGGTTATTTTCAGGTCTTCGTTGCGGCGGATGATGGCAATTTCTTCATCATTTAGATACACGACATTTTTGGTGTATTCGATGATGGGCGTGGCATCGGAGGCCACAAAAGTTTCTTTTTTGCCGATGCCGATGACCAGAGGGCTCCCCTTTTTTGCGGCAATGAGCATATCGGGATGTTCCTTTGAAATAATAACAATGGCATAAGCCCCGATTACCTGATTCAAGGCAAGTTGTACGGCTTTTACCAGGTCCACTTTCTCGTTTTTTCTGATTTCATCAATGAGGTGAATCAGCACTTCGGTATCGGTATTACTGTGAAAAATGTATCCCCGGCTGATAAGTTCTTCGCGCAGGGCGGCATAGTTTTCAATGATTCCGTTGTGAATCAGCGCCAGGTCGTTGGCATTGGAGGCATGCGGGTGAGCGTTGGCGTCGTTGGGTTCGCCGTGTGTGGCCCACCGTGTATGGGCAATGCCAATGGTGCCTTTCAGGTTAACGTTTTCGATGATTTTTTCAAGGTCGCTGACTTTGCCTTTGCTTTTAAACAGCTTCATTTCTTTATCCAAAATGGCTATTCCGGCACTGTCGTAGCCCCTGTATTCCAGACGGTGCAACCCTTTTATCAATATCGGGTATGCTTGTTTAGGGCCAATATAGGCAACTATTCCACACATGGGTTATTCAATTTTTGTGTAAATGATTTCCAGGCGCAGGTTATCCTGCGACCTTTTGTTTCCGCGTATCACGGCTCGGTTTGATTTTACGGCGCTACCCGAAACCACCAGATTTAGTCCCTTGTCGGCAAAATATCCTCTCAGCAGGGCGTCTTGTATGTGCTGACCGATATTAAAGCGGTATTCTTTTGTGGTAGACGAATAGGAGCCGCCATAATAGGCATCGCCGTATGCATAATCAGTCAGAAAACTCATGGTGCCGTCGGTGTTGGTTTTCGACAAAATGAGTTTTTCGGGAGGTGCAAAGTCACCTGTGGCCGCCTCATCCAGTTTTACCACCAGCTCGGCTTTTAAAATGGAAATCCTGCCGTTGAGCGTATCGTTCAAAAGCTTTTTCAGGCCAAGGATACCTGGAAATTTTAATTTTATTTTGGTGCCGGCCATGGACTGTATATACAGCAGACTGTCGCCCAGCGTGGTGTCGCCGGCTAATTGTTGTTTCAGCAAGGGGTCGGCGGAGGTAAAATTCTTGTGGTCGAAACTGTTGAACCGGGCGCAATAGCTGTCAACAACAAAGTTGTAGATCGCCGTGTCGGCATCGTTGTGGTAATAGAGAGACAGTTTGGTGATGGATGACAGAAAGTTAAGGTATAAAATACAGCCGCCAGAAGACATTTGGTTGGTGGAGATGTACAGTCCTTTGAAAAACCTCAGAAAGCTAGGGTTGTCTGCCAGGTTGGAGGATCCGGAGGCATCGATGAATTTTTGTCCGAGGGATTTATTCAGCTTTACACGCAGATGCGGAGGATATTTGGTGCTGCCCACCTGCACGCTGTCTTTAAAGTTTGGTTTAAAACTGACATTGGCCAGATTATTCTTATACACGCCCATTACATCGTTAGAATAATAGTTGTCGGAATAATACAGGGCGTCGGCGAGTTCATATACTTTTAAGGTCAGGGTAGAAGCCGTGTCGCCGTAAAATCCCTGATAAGCCATCGACAGCACAATGGAGTCACATACCGGGTTGTTGCCGAAATTCACGGCCGTGGTGGTAAGCACAAACTGCGAATAGGTGCCGGCATTGGTAGTGCCGAAAACAGGATCGGTATAACTGCCCACCAGGTTATAGGTTACCTCATCGGTTCGGAAAGAGTCTTCTTTTACGGTATAGGCAATCAACGGGATGGTGTCTGTGAAAAGAGCTCCCATGATGTCTTCGGTGGGCTGGATGTTTAAACCTAATTCTTCATTCTTGTTGCAGGCCGAAAGCAACACAAGCGATAAAAACAGAAATAAGGCTGGACGGGTTTTAATTCGGAGGTTTTTCAAATACGTAGGATTTAATTATTTTACAGCATCTTCGTTAATCAGTTCATCAACCAATTCGTCGTAAAACAAGCTGTAAGCGTTGATGTATTTGTCTTTTGGCTGAAAAGGCAACATGGGCTTATTGGATTTTTTTGCATAAGCCAGCACTTCGTTGTTTATTTTTTCGGAACCCTGAATGATGGCATCGCTGAAGTCAATCATACCCTTCATCATCCCCAGATAGTCCAGGCTTTTATATTGTTTGATGTCTTTGTCGGATACTCCGTCGTGCTTGAGCTTTTTAACGGATTCTTTGGTGAAATTGCTTTTGAAGTCATCATCATAAAGCGAACAGACGATTTTAGTATCGGAGAACAAGGGATTATTTTTAAAAGCCGTTTTGATAAAGAAAGGCACCAAACTCGAAAACCAGCCGTGGACATGGATGAGGTCGGGTGACCAGCCAAGTTTTTTTACTGTTTCGATTACTCCGCGGGCATAAAAAATTGCCCGTTCGTCGTTGTCGGAAAAGAATAGGCCGCTTTTATCGGCAAAGGTCGCCTTGCGCTGAAAATAATCTTCGTTATCAATAAAATAAACCTGCAGCCGGGCTGATTGTATGGAGGCTACTTTTATAATTAGCGGGTGGTCGGTATCATCAATTATAAGGTTCATTCCTGAAAGCCGGATAACTTCATGCAGTTGATTACGCCTTTCGTTGATACAACCAAAACGAGGCATAAATGTCCTGATTTCTCTTCCTTTTTCCTGTATCCCTTGTGGGAGCTCCCGGCAAATCTGGCCCATGTGACTATCGTTCAGGTAGGGAACAATTTCCTGGGCAACAAACAATACCTTATATTTTGCCATAATTAATATTTTAACTTTATTCAGTTTGCAAAGGTACGAAAAATTTACTAATTTATTATTCAAAAACAAGCCTTTTAGTTTTTTTCAAATATTCTTTTTTGATAAAACTATCAGTAATTGAGGGTATTTTGCTATATAAATGCCGCGTAATACCTTTTCGATATAATTCGCCTGCCGTGAAGCGATTGACGGGTGTTTGTAAATGTCGTAAAGCGGCACGTTTTTTGAAAATCGGCACGGAAATTAAACACTGCCTGAAAAGGAATAAGTATATTTGCCAAATTTTTTTCATGAGAGTTTTTTCGTACATAACCGACCTTAAAGATTTTCTGCAATCGCAAAAGCAGGCGCAGCGAACTATTGGCTTTGTCCCTACCATGGGCGCCCTGCATGCCGGACACCTTTCGCTGATTGAGAAGGCAAAAAGTGAAAACGATATTTGTGTATGCAGCATTTTTGTCAACCCCATACAGTTCAACAATCCTGAAGATTTAAAAAAGTATCCTGTCCAGACGGACAAGGATATGGGCATGCTCAGGGAACAAGGCTGTGATGTGGTGTTTTGCCCCGACAACAAGGAGATGTACCCTGATGCTGTGAAAGAAAAATACGATTTCGGTCCGCTCGAAAGAGTAATGGAAGGGGCTTTCCGCCCGGGACATTTCAATGGTGTGGCCGTTGTTGTCAAACGATTGTTCGATATTGTAACACCCGATAAGGCATATTTTGGCGAAAAAGATTTCCAGCAGTTACAAATCATCAGGTCGTTGGTGAAACAGGAAAAACTGCCGGTCACCATTGTCCCCTGCCCGATAGTGCGCGATACGGACGGGCTGGCGCTGAGCTCACGAAATGCCTTGTTGCCGCCCGAACATCGCCGCATAGCCCCGCAGATAGCCGCGTTGCTGCGCGAATGTGCGCTGTTGGCCGGCGAATTAAGCATTGAAGGGCTCAAGGCTTATGCCCGGCAAAAAATTGCAGCTACCCCCGAATTTGTCCTCGACTATTTTGAAATTGCCGCCGAAGAAACTCTGCAGCCTATAGAAACATGGGTTGATGCGAAAAAAATCAGGGCCTTTATTGCCGTTTATCTCGGAAAAGTTCGTTTAATCGACAATATCGAAATTAATTTGTAACTTTGTAGCGCAATGTTTATCGAAGTATTAAAATCAAAAATTCACCGGGTACAGGTAACCCATTCAGAGTTGAACTACATTGGCAGCATCACCATTGATGAAAACCTGATGGAGGCTGCCAATATCATCGAAAACGAACGGGTGTATATTTTTGACATCAACAATGGCGAACGTTTTGATACTTATGTGATCAAAGGCAAACGAGGCAGCGGAACCATAGGCATCAACGGCGCCGCAGCCCGCAAAGTCATGGTTGGCGACCTTATCATTATTGTTTCTTATGCCAGCATGGACAGCGAAGAAGCCAAAACCTTTTCGCCCGTTATAATTTTTCCCGATTCAGCCACCAATCAACTGAAGTAATTATTTTGAAAAAGAAAATTTTTTCCGTCCTGAAAATATTGCTGTTTTTTGGCATCGGCATATTTTTTATCTGGCTGTCGGTCATCAAATTAGGCCCCGAAGACAAAAAACAAATCTTTAAATCTTTTTCCGAAGCCAATTACTGGTGGCTGGTGTTGTGTTTTGTGCTGGGATTGATCAGCCATGTGTTGCGAACCCTGCGTTGGGAAATGCTCATCGATACCGTTGGGTACAAACCATCGTTTAAAAATACTTTTTTAAGTCTGATGATAGGATATTTTGCCAACCTTGCCATTCCCCGCCTGGGCGAGATAACACGGTGCACGATGCTGGCAAAATATGAAAAAGTGCCTTTCCAGAAATCCTTTGGCACCGTTATCGCCGAAAGAGGCCTGGATGTGGTAACTTTTGTGGTGCTGTTTTTTATTAACCTGCTGATACAGTATAAGGCAATAGCCGGCTTTGTGTATGATAAGATCTATTTTCCACTGTCCGAAAAGTTTCAGTTTATAGGTAAAGGATATTTTCTTTACAGCGCGGTAGCCTTACTGGTGGTGTTTGTGCTGGGCATCATTATTTTCAACTCAAGGTTAATGAAAATTAAGTTGTACAAAAAAATTGTGAATGTGATCAAGGGTTTCTGGGATGGCCTCAAATCGCTGGCCCTGGTAAAAAAACCTTTTACATTCATTTTATATACCCTGCTGATTTGGGTGGCTTATTTCACTATGACTTATGTGTGTTTCTTCAGCCTGGCCTCAACCAGCCAAACGCCCATTGGCGCGGTAGCCTCGGTTTTTGTTATGGGCACCATAGCGGTGATGGTTTCACCCGGAGGCATTGGAGCCTATCCGGCTTTTATCGAAGCCACGCTGACCTTGTACGGCGTGCCCGTGTTTACTTCGCCCAATCCGGTGGGATTATCGCTGGGTTGGTTGATTTGGGGCGCACAGACCTTTATCATCATTTTAGCAGGTGTCGTTTCACTTATATTGATGCCGGTTTTAAATAATAAGAATGACAACCCTGGAAAAAATTAAACAAAAGATTTTTTTTTCTGCCGCAGCGTTCGAAAAACAGTTGGAATTTTACCGGTTTAAAAAACTTAAAACGGTTTTTACCAATGGCTGTTTTGATATCGTGCACCTCGGACATATTGACTACCTGTCGAAAGCTGCCGATCTCGGCGATATCCTGATTGTCGGGCTGAACAGCGACATGTCCGTGAAAAAAATAAAAGGCCC
>ENA-UPTA01005364-UPTA01005364.1-activated-sludge-metagenome-genome-assembly--contig:-NODE-5364-length-11762-cov-10.749979_pt1 | contig 11762 bp, 9 predicted proteins | sample MGYA00238184_ERZ773361 | MGnify/ENA primary metagenome ERZ773361 (study PRJEB29100, sample SAMN05720205) | activated sludge metagenome | isolation source: anaerobic digester from wastewater...
TGCTGTTGCTGAGCCGGAACTAAATTCTCTTTTTATTCTATCAACATCATTTTGGTATGGACAACTTTCAGAACCTGCGCCATTTATGTAAAAGTCAGTTGCATCAAAACAGATAAATAATTCATCACTGCTTTCATTATCCTCTTCAGAAAGATTGTCCGTGTTTGTTTTTTCTGATGAATTACAGGAAAGAAGAAAAAGTATGAAAATCAGAATCGCAACCTTCATAAAACCCCAAAAATTCAAATAATTAACGGGTTAGATTATATCAAATTCCAAAATTAATCAAGTGACGATATAAATAATTTGACGAAAATAATTCAATCCACTATATTTGACGGTGTTTAGTGTTAATTAGAGGAAAAGATGAAAAAATCAGATATTATTTCAAAAGATCATGACAGTTACAGGAATCTGCTTAACGAACTGAAAAGCATTCTCAACAAAGGTCTGGCAAGAGCTTATAAAGCTGTTGACAACATTAAGGTTCAGACATACTGGCAGATCGGCGAAAGAATTGTGAGAGAGGAAATTGAGAATAAGGAAAGAGCTGATTACGGACAGTTGCTTGTCAAAAATCTGAGTATGGATACGAACATAGGGGAAAGCTTACTCTATGAAATAATTAGGTTTTATAAAGCTTACCCGATTTTCCACACAGTGTGTGGAGAATTGAGTTGGAGTCATTATGGACATTTGATCAAAATCGAAAATCCCGAAAAAAGAAATTTCTATCAGCAGAAAGCCGTTGATTTTTCATGGAGCGTTCGGGAGCTTAAGGATAAAATAAACAGTCAGCTTTATGAAAATTCAGCACGGGAAGAGATTGGAGTGTCTCAAACAAGGAAACTTGATGCAAGAGATGTTGGACAGATGAATAAATATGTCAGTTATTTTAGAATTAATCGCCAGTATGAGCATGAAAAAGAGACCATTGGACTTATTATCTGCTCAGAAGCCGGAATTGAAGAAGCCCAATATGCTCTTGGCGTACTTGAGGAAAAAATATTTATCGCTACATATCAACCGAAACTTCCGACGATGGAACAGTTGAAAAAAGCCGTGAAAAGAGCGACGGAATAAAAGCTATTCCTCAAACGGGCACATAACGGTTTCCTATCATTAACATACCGCATCACAAACCGATATCTCTTGACACTAATTTTTCTCTGTGTATATAGAGGCGGCGTTCACTCGTTATTTTCAGATCGATGGAGAAAGTCATGTTTTTTTCAGGAAAAGAGCGGTTCTTCACTGACCGTCTTTATTCTGCAAGATGGTTCAGGTCGTATTTTCTAATTGTTCTAGGTTCGGCAATAATGTCGGCAGGTTATTCGTTTTTTGCCGATCCGCACAAGATCGTTCCGGGTGGTGTTTACGGCACTGCGATAGTGATCCACCATACTTTCGGGCTCCCGACAGGTACGGTCGGATTGATATTTAACATTCCTCTTTTCATTGCAGGAATATACATTCTCGGCCCGAGATTCGGTGTAAAAACTTTTGTCGGAACGATACTTACATCTGTTTTTATTGATGTTTTCAATTCGCTCAACTGGGGAACGCCGGTCGAAGACAAAATGCTCGCAAGCATTGTTGCAGGAGTCATGATCGGAACGGGACTTGCATTGATATTCAAGTCAAAGGCGACAACGGGCGGAAGCGACATAATCGCCCAGATAACCAATAAATACACCAAAATGCCTGTGGGTCAGCTTCTTATAATCATTGATTCCCTTGTCGTTTCAGTGGGTGTCATCGCTTTTAAAGATGTCTCGCTTGCTCTCTATGCTCTGATCACAATTTATATCACAGGCAAAGTTCTTGACGGAGTTCTCCTTGGAAGCAACAACCGGAAAGCTGTTTTCGTAATCACTGATAAACATGAAGAAGTGCGCGAGTTCATTCTCAAAAAACTTAACCGCGGAGGCACTTACTTCTATGGTCAGGGAATGTATGAAAAATCTGAGAAAAAGATAGTTTTCACTGCTTTAAGCCGTCGCGAACTTGCCGCTCTGCAGGATTTTGTCAAAGATGTTGACAGCGAAGCGTTCATTTCTGTTTTTGATACAAATCAGATATACGGTCACGGATTCATCCCGATAGAGGAAAGCTGATCACTTTTTCTTGAAACTTATAGTTATTTCAAGACCTTCAAGTGCTTTCTGAAGGATTTCCGACTTGTCAACCCTGTTAAATTCCCTCTGTATCTCTTTTGAAATTATCGAAGCGATCTCTTTTTTCAGTTTGTCTCCCTGTCCGGAAACCTGATGAACTATTTCTATTGCAAGCTGTTTTGTGAACTTGAGATCGATATGATCTTTCAGAACATCAATTATCTCGTTTGAAAACGGAACCTTATCAAGAAAACGGTCAACTATCTTTCCAGCCATATGTCACATTCTCCATAATGAACGGGCAGAGCTTTTCTATCCTCTGTCCTGTAAAACGGTCCTTTTCCACTTCAAGAACTGTCTGAAGTTCTCTCTTTTCATTTTCGAAATGTTCAGAATTTTCAATTATTTCAAGTGTGGGAAAAATCACAAAAAGCCTTTTTACTGCTTCCTTGTGAGGTATCGTAAGATTTTTTGAACTGTGAGAACCTTTTTCCCAGAAAACAATGTCAAGATCAATGTTACGCGGACCTTTTTCAATTGTCTTGACCCTTCCCATTTCGTTTTCAACCTCTTTCAGTTTTTTAAGAAGATCTTCCGGAGAGAATTCCGTCTCGGCAATCACTGAAACATTCATGAAATCGGCCTGTGATAGATAGTCAACGGGAGAAGAGCAGTAGACGCTTGAGCATTCATCGACGAAGATAGATCTCTCTTCAAGCATCATCACCGCCTGTTTAAGATTTTTCATCCCGCAACCGATATTTGAACCGATCGAGAGCAGATATTTCATCTTCAAATAAATCTCCTTTCAAATTCGAGAAGGTCCTCCGTCCGGCACGCAAAACATGCCCTGAACCACCCTTCACCGCTTGCTCCCAGTATTGAACCGGGTGTCACAACCGAGCCGTATTTTTCAACAAGCAGAGTACTGTATTCAAGGGACGTCATTGAACCGGGGACTTTCGCCCACACATAAAATGTACTCTCTGAATTAAAAATTTCAAGACCTTTTTTTGCAAATATTGATTTTAACAACATTCTGTTTTTTTTGTAGAAATCCCTCATTGTCAAAAGATATTCATCTCCGTTTTCCATCACTGCCGCACCTGCCGCCTGGACCGGCTGGAAAGGTGATGACCCGCGGATAGACTTGATCTTGACTAGAGAAGAGATCATCTCTCCATTTCCGCAGGCGAACCCTATCCGGAAACCTGTCATGCTGAAAGTCTTTGAAAGTGAATGAAACTCTATCACCCTTTCTTTCGCCCCTTCAAATTCCAGCAGAGAAACATTCCTTCTGTTTTCATAGACCTCTGAATAAGCCATGTCTGAAAGTATCGCCCAGTCATATTTGTGTGCCTGCTCAAGAAGCTCTTTTGCAAACGCATCTGTCATTACCGCAGATGTCGGATTGTTCGGATAATTGATATAAATGAACTTTGCTTTCTGCTTAATGTTTTCAGGTATTTCACAAAAATCTATCATGAATCCGTTCTGATGTCTAAGCGGCACAAAATGGACACCGCCTCCTGCTGACAAAGTTCCCGATTCAAGTGCGGGATATGAAGGATCTGGAATTATTGCAATGTCGCCCGGATCAATGAAAGCGGAAGGCATTCTGAAAAGGGCTTCTTTTGTCCCTATTACCGCAGTTATTTCTTTTTCAGGATCAAGTTTCACGCCGTGTTTTCTTTCCATCCAGCTTGATGCGGCCTCCCTGAAAAAAGGATACCCGTTATAGAAGTTGTAATGATGATTTGCAGGGTCGGCAACAGCTTTTTTTACTGCTTCGATCGCAATTTCAGGTGCCGGAAGAGTTGTGTCCCCCATGCCCAGATCAATGACTTTCACCCCTTTTTTTATAAGTCCGTTTTTAAGATCTGTAACTTTTTTAAAAGGATATGTCCCTGCTTTTGTTATGCTTTCCGAAAATCTGACCACTTTATTCTCCGATAAAAAGATTATCTATCAGACGGGTTGTTCCGATATACGCCGCTACAAAAACCCTTGAATCCTTTCCAAGAAACCGGGTTTTTGAAAGGTCGCTGCTGTTTCTTATTTCAAAGTAGTCTATCTTTATCCCAGCCACGAGTGATTCAAGTCGTTTTTTTGCTTCTTCTTCAGCAAATTCAACAGGTATGGCAAGACGGTCAAACCTTGCCGATTCAGCTTTCTGGCTTAATGATTCGAGAACTTTAAAAATATTGGAGGCCAACACTCTTTCCTTTTCACTGAGATAACGATTCCTTGAACTTTTTGCAAGTCCGTCAGATTCTCTTACTGTTGCAACTCCCTTTATTTCAACAGGAAAATGGAGGTCTGACACCATTTTTCTTATTACTGCAAGCTGCTGAAAATCCTTTTCACCGAAAAAAGAGATGTCTGGCTGAACGATATTAAAAAGAATGGACACAACCTGAACAACTCCGTCAAAATGTCCCGGCCTGCTTTTTCCGCAAAGAACAGATGTCATCTCTCCGCCTGCTTTCAAAGTTATGAGAGGAGCCGACTCACCATATATCGTGTTCACTTCCGGAACAAAGACCGCATCAGCTCCTGAGATCTCACATTTTTTAAGATCTTCATCAAGGGTTCTTGGATATTTTTTGAAATCTTCGTTCGGACCGAACTGTGTCGGATTTACAAAAATGCTCACCACAGTTCTTTCACATTCTGAAGCACTTCTTTTTATGAGTTCGCAGTGCCCTTCATGGAGAGCACCCATTGTCGGAACAAAACCGAGACCCCCTGCAGAATCTTTTCTAAACGACCTCATTTCATCAACGGTTTTAAGAACTTTCATCTGTTTCTCCGGTTTTAATTTCATCTTCTGTCAACAAATTTTGTTTTTTTCCTCTTTGAAACTGATGACTGAATAAGGTCAATATTCGCATTTGAATCAAGCACAACTTTAGGTGTCACTTTCAGATTTCCCTTGAGCTTTGCCATGATATCCTTTGTTCTGTCAGAAATTCCCGGCTTAAGCGAACATCTCACTTCAAGATGGTCTGAAAGGGTTGTGTCGCTTGTAGCAATAAGAACAAAATTATCAACATAATCGATCTCTTCCATGACATTTATTATCATCTGAGGATAAACCGAAGTTCCTTTTATCTTGAGCTTCTGCTTCTTCCTTCCCGTAACAGGTCCAAGTCGTTTTGACTTAAGTCCGCAGCCGCAAAGTCCGTCGTCCACAATAAAAGAGATGTCCCCTGTTTTAAATCTGATAAGAGGCATCCCTTCGACATTGAAAGTTGTTGCAACGACCTCTCCTTCAACCCCGTCAGGAACAGGGTTTCCTTCATCATCAACTATTTCTGCGTGTATCAGCTCGGGATGAATGTGTCCCCCCTTTGAAAGACGGCATTCACAAAATGAGATGGCGAGTTCAGTTATTCCGTAAGTTGAAAATATTCCGGCCTTGTATTTCTGATTCAGCCGTTTTCCTATCGCGTTGAGCGACATGTCTTTTTCTTTCACCGGTTCGCCTATGCAGATAATTTTTTTTACTGTTTTAAAAACCGATTCATTCCCTTCTTCCGCGGCAATGTCAAAAACCTTGTCAAGATAGGTGGGAACACCGATGATCGCTGTGGGAGAAGTCACTTCCGCCATTTTTATAAGAAGTTCGGGTGATCTCGGTCCGACCCTCACACTTGCCGCACCGATCGAATTAAGCCCGATATAATATGCAAGTCCTGCAATGAAACACTTGTCGATCGTGACACTTATGAGAACTTTGTCGTTTTCGTCAAGTCCGGCGTTGTGAAAGGCGAGATGCTCGTTAAAAGCAAGCCGCTCAAGATCTTTTTTTGTGTATTTAAGCATCAGCGGTCTGCCGGTTGAACCACTCGTTGTTGCGATCTCGACGATCTCTTTATCGGCAACACACTGAAAATCTTCAGAAAACTCGGCAATATCATCTTTTGTTGTAAAAGGGAGTTTTGATATGTCATCTATCCCTTTTATTTTTGAAAGATCTACATTTCTGAAATGTCTCTGGTAGAACTTTGAGCGTTTCATACAGTAATCAAGTGTTTTGAGAAAATTTGCATCAGCGATCTTTTTTACCATTTTTCTCCCTCACATATTCAGTCCGTCCTTTGAAAAACGGATGTCATCCTTTTTAAATGTCCCGTCATCTCTGGACTTTTTAACTCTTTGAAATTCTTCACTTTTCATAAATTCATCTGCCGGTATTGTCAATTCTTCATCTGATATCTCAACATCATTACGAAGTTTGGAAAATTCATTGAAAACCTTTTCCAGTTCATAAGCCCTGAACTCGCCGAACTGCCATGGAGAAGTGGAAATGAACATTATTTTTTTCGTGTTATTGAAAACAACCGAATGGTGGGCGACATACTGGTTTATTGCAGTTTCACTTCCCGGCTCAACTTGTTTGTCGCCATAACCTTTTGTATCTCTTAATATTTTTACTGTTTTCTCAATATTAAGCGGTTTTTCTTTTTCAATAAGTTCATATACCCGCTCAAGCCGTTTCTGAGAGTTTCTCAAACTTTCGGGGTTTCTGTGTTTTTCACTCCCTTTGAGTTTTCCGGTAAAATGATTTGTCACTGCCGACTCATCACTTTCCGGATAAAAAAGCTCCGTTTTTTCAGGGGTTTTTTCAATTAATGCCGATCTGTTGTCAATTGCGGAACTGACAAAAAATATCTGACTTACAAATATTTCTCTTGATCTTGCAATTTCATATGCTTTTTCAATTGTGTCGGCATATTGGAGCATTTCTCTTGCGACCAGAGCGACGGGAGTGGCAGTTTTTGAAGGCACTTCACTTTCCGCGGCATTCAGTGTAATGCTCAAACCGCTTGAATTCATTCCCGAAACCACACCTATCATCCCTCCCCATGTTATCATTGCAAAAGGGATCCCTTTTCGGGGTTTGATGAATGAAATAAGTTTATCTTTAGCAAATCTGTCGCCTATGAAAAAATCAAAATTCCTTCCTGTGATCAGATCTCCGTCAACACTTTTTTCCCCTTTGACCGAAAAAGCGGTACACCCTACAAGATTAAGGTTTGTCATCATATGCCCGATGTCATGAGCGGCATGATAATTAAGCACCCTGAAATAAGGATTGCCGAGTCCTGCAAAATCGTCTTCCATTACTGATGAAATTCCGAAAATTTCTGACAGATACTCTTCTGATATTTCTTTCTGCATTGATTTGTTGAAAAGATAGATGAACTTTTTCATCATAAATCTCGAGTACTTGCCCGGCACAAACCTGTTAAGCATATCAACAAATATCTCTTCCTGTCTGACAATAAGTTCTTTTGTCAGAACCCCTTCATATCTCCCTATTTCAATTGGACTTCCTTCAACATAAAGTTCATACAGCCCGCTTTGAGAATGTCTGAACCGGTTGTTTTTAATTCCGCTCAAAGATCCATCAATTTTTTCAGCAACCGCAACCGGGATTATCTGATCTTTTATTTCTACCGGAATTTCAGCCGAGGTCAGCAATAAAAGAAAAGCAACAAAGATAATCGGAGAAAAAAGCAGTGAAAATATGACAAGTCTTTTTATTTTCTTAGTTTTTTCAAACTTCATTTCTTATTTTTTCCAGAAGATACTCAAATCCGAGAATTGATCCGCAGGTTAAAACCGCTCCGATCGTAACTCCGAGAATTCCGTGAAGAATTATGTTCTGACCGCTTAAGTAGAGGTTTTTCACCCTCGTTTTGGGCGAAATGAAAGATTTGTGCGGCTCATTGCAGTCCCTTAAAACTCCGTAAAGAGCTCCGTTCCTTGCCCCGACATAATCCCTGAAAGTGAGCGGCGTGGATGAATATACTTTTTCAATGTGTGATCTGAATCCGGGAAATTTCTTTGAGATCTGATTCATCAGAATCTCGGCTCTAACTTGCTTGAACTCCTCGTAATCACTGCCTCTTTTCAGATATTTCGAGTCTTTCCATTTTGCAACTTCGTTTATATCCATATATGAAAGGGCTATTGCGGAATCGGCATATTTTTCACTTTTTGAAATAGCCGGAGTAATGAACATATATGATTTTTTCCAGTCAGAAGTCCAAGCACTTTCTTCAGAGTAGCAGTAATAATTTGAATTTCTGTATTCAAAACTGTTCTCTTTCAAAGTGATGTAGAGCCCGAAAACCCCCACTGTATCATTTATCGAGTATATTTTCTCCCTGTATGACGGATTGATCGAATCCCCTTCAAGCATGTCAAGCATGTCGGCAGGATGCATAGTTGAAATAAAATTGGATGCATATATCCTTTCACCGTTTTGCGTTTCAATATATTTCAGCTCTTTTTTTTCAGCAGCGAGTTTCACAACTTTTGAATTTGTCTTTATTTCCACACCGTTCTTTTTTATGTTCTCTATCAGGGCATCAGCTATCTGAGAGCCGCCGTCAACCATTCTCCATGAACTTTTTATGAAATTGTCGTTTATCAAAGCGTGAACATGGATGGGTGTTTTTTCCGCCACTCCGGCATAAAGGGGGTTGTTCCCTGCAAGAACATTCTGAAGGAGAGGATCTGAAGTAAAACTTTCGATAACTTCCTTAGCATTTTTCTGGAAAAAGAATTCTTCAGGGATTTCAGCGGCTTTAGTTGAAAGATTATAAAGAGGAAAAGCCGAGACCATGTTTTTTGTGAATTCAATGTATTTTTTTATCCCTTCCCTTTCTTTTGGAAAATGGAAACTCAGCTGTTCAACAAAATTATCATAACCCATTGCAAGGGGATACTCTTTTCCGTTGCCGTTGAAACAGATCCTGTCAAAAGCATTCCCGTCAAGTTTCCTTATTTTAAGGTCATCCATTATCTTTAGGTATTTAAAGTAGTTATAAAGATTTTGTCCTTTTTCAAGGCCCCCGATGTAATGGACGCCGGTATCAAATATCCTTCCATCCCTTTTAAATGTCTGCAGTGATCCGCCGGGTTTGAAGTGCTGTTCGACGACACACACCTTTTTTCCTTCCTTTGAAAGGATGTAGGCACAGATCAGCCCCCCCAGCCCTGAACCTATTATAGCAAAATCATACATCAGCAACTCCTTGTTTTTTAAGGAGATATACCACATTGGATGTTTTCTTCTGGTGCTTTACGACTTCAAATGAAAGCCCTGCTGAAACCGCCGCTTTTTCTATTACGGACCTTGAAACGAAATTGAGTCCTGTGTCCGCCTGATTGAATTTAAGCCCTGTGGAAAATTTTTCTGTCACAACTGTGTTTCCATGTTTCCCGGACATTCCGCTATCCGCATCCCTTATTATTATAATCCCGTTTTCATTAAGCTTTCCGGAACATTTCTCAATCAGGGCGGATTGTTCTTCAACCGGAAGATAATGAAGCACATCATTCATTATGAACACATCGGCTTTTTCAAATGCGATTTTTGTAACATCATCACAGATAAAAGTTGTCCTTTCGCTGCATGAATAACAGTTTTTTGCTAAATTTATTTTCGTTTCATCATAATCTACCGCTTTCACAGATCTTTCCTTTGAAGTGAGCGTAAGCATGAATGTAAGCATTCCCATTCCGCAGCCGATGTCATAAATTTCGGCTTTCCGCGGAATAATGTCGTTAAAAAATCTGTAATTATCTTCAAGCATTATCTTTATTCTCGCATACCATTCGATGTCAGGACCCTTGTAAATATAGTTTTTCATCAGCCGGTCACGATAGAAATTGACTGTTCCGAGTTTTTCATAAACCGACTCATATTCCCTTTTGAACATTGCTGAAATGTTCCTGCATTTTTCCTGATAAGTTTCACCATATTCAGTTGAATCAGCAGGGATCCTTTTTAAAATGTTATAGGAAAGGGTGCTCCCGCGCACTGAGAATTCCCCTTTTTTAATGCTGTGCCCCGCCCCGTGAATGACAATTGGAACTATGTCAAGTTTGAGCTGATCTGCAAGGAAAAACGCACCCTTGTGAAATCTTTGAAGATTTATGCCGTCCCCTCTTGTCCCTTCCGGGAATACTACGACCGAATATCCGGCATCAATACATTTCTGCAGTTTGGGGGCCATTTTCTCAAACCCTTCGGTCGTCGTGAAAAAGTCGGCGAACTGCACAAGTTTCCCGAATACCGGGTTGCTTGAAACCCATTTCTTTGTAACCATTACTATCTTGACCTGCAACGAAAGCATCATCAGTATATCAAGAAAAGATGAATGATATGAGATAATTACAGCCGGTTTCTTAAAATCTTCGTTATGGGGATTGTTCTTTCTCAGCCGTACCTGCGGAGCTGAAAGGATGACCAGCCGGGCAAGAGACTTTATCATCAAATGGTAAAGATATTTCCTGATGTTGCGACCGCTTTTAAAAGGCCATGTCGTAAATATCGCAAAACCGAGCGAAGAAAGGATCAAGCTGAAAATGACATAGTTTGCATATGCAAGAAAAGTGTATGTGAAAACAATGAAAGTGTGCGGCGGAGCTTTCTTTTTCTTCTGTCTGATCATCAGCCAGTCAAAAAGGAACGGGGCGACCACAAAGGAATTTATCAGCGTCGAGATCATCCCTGTCACCGCTATCAGCGCTATTGATCTCAATGCGGGGTGTACCGCTCCGAACAGCGCTCCTACTCCGGCAACGGTGGTAAGACATGAGATAAGTATCGAACTTTTATAGGATATCATCGTTTCTTTTGATCCGTGGGCATATTCCTGCATCTTTGCTCTCATGATGAAAGCGACATAATCAATGCCGAGCCCGAATATGAATGTGACGATGATTATATTGACAATGTTGAACTTTATTCCGAAAATGTTCATTACTCCCAGAGTCCATATCCACGAAAATGTTACAGGAATCATCGATAAAAGGGCAAGTTCAATCCGGCCCGAAAGTATAAAAAGGATAAGAAAAACCACAAGTATTGAATAAGTAAGCAGTTTTTCAAAGTCCATTTTCAGGTATTTAACAAATCTGTGCATTATTTCAGCCCTGTCAAAAAGGAACATGTCGCTGCTTCCTGAAACATATTCTGATATTTCAGAACTGTCGGGACCGGAAAGTTTAAGGAGTGCGGCGGTCATGTATCCGTTTTTGCTTTCAGCTATCCATTCATCAAAAAGTGAAGGGGCAAATTTTGTAAGTTCGACCGGCTCCACCGGCTTGAAAACGGTATTTGTCAGTTCAAAGAACGGCAAAAAGGTTTCTTCCTTAAATCCTAACTTCAATCCTTCCGTGATGAGGGATTTTTTCAGTTTCTCTTTTCTTTCAGGTGTAAAGAAACTGTTCCATTTCTCAATTTTTTCAAGCTGTTCTCTTTTTGAAAGAACCAGTTTTGAAATATCTGTGACCGATTCCGCGAGCCCTTTTTCCAAAAGACCTGATATCAGTTTTTCGCTTTTTCCCCTTTTTTCAAGAACCTCATCAAAAGTTTTTCCTGAAAAAACAAGATATACCGATTTTTGATTTATGGAACTTATTCTGTCTATGTTTTTCATTGCTTCAAGAGTTTCGGGTTTCATGTAGTTTATGTTGTTGAGATCATCTTCAAAAGCGGTGTTTTTTGAAAAGAAATAAAAAACGGCACCGGCTATGAAAACAACGATCACCAGAAATTTCCTTTTTTCAAATTCAAATGCCGATATCCTTGAAATTATTGAATTTTCTTTTTCAAAATCG
>ENA-UPTA01005367-UPTA01005367.1-activated-sludge-metagenome-genome-assembly--contig:-NODE-5367-length-11757-cov-5.791147_pt1 | contig 11757 bp, 9 predicted proteins | sample MGYA00238184_ERZ773361 | MGnify/ENA primary metagenome ERZ773361 (study PRJEB29100, sample SAMN05720205) | activated sludge metagenome | isolation source: anaerobic digester from wastewater...
CGCGCGCCATATCCCGCCCTCCGCACACCATGATCCTGGCGCCCTGGCTGATGGACGTGAGCTGGACGCAGGCGCTGTACAAGGCGCTGGTCATGCTGGTGATCGCCTGTCCCTGCGCCCTCGTGCTCGCCACCCCGGTCACCGTGGTCAGCGGTCTGGCCGCGGCCGCGCGGCGCGGCATCCTGATCAAAGGCGGCGTTTACCTCGAAGGCGCGTGCAAGCTCAAGGCCGTCGCGCTCGACAAGACCGGCACCATCACGCAGGGCAAACCCAGACTGGTCGCGAGCGAGGTGCTGCCATCGCCCATCCCCGAGACCCGGGTGCTGCGCTGGGCTGGCGACCTGGCGGGGCACTCCGATCACCCGGTGTCCCGGGCGATTGCCCGGGAACTCGATCAGGGCAATGGCCAACTGGAGGGATTTACCGCCTTGCCAGGCCGCGGCAGTCAGGCTCGCATCGAGGGTCAGACGCTGATCCTGGGCAACCATCGGCTGATTGAAGATAGGGGACTGTGCAGCCCTGAGATTGAGGCGCGGCTGGCCGTGCACGAAGCGCTGGGGCGCACGGTCACGATGCTGGCGACCGACACGCAGGTGCTGGCCATCTTCGCCGTGGCCGACACCATCAAGGAGAGTTCACGCCAGGCACTGGCGGAGTTGCACGCCCTCGGGGTGGTCTCCGTCATGCTGACCGGCGACAACACCGCCACCGCGCAAACCATTGCCCGCCAGGCAGGCATCGACGATGCTCGCGGCAACCTGCTGCCTGAAGACAAGCTGTCGGCCATCGAAGACCTGCAAAAGCGCTACGGCAGCACCGCGATGACCGGAGACGGCATCAACGATGCGCCCGCTCTGGCACGCGCCGATATCGGGATCGCCATGGGCGCGGCGGGCACCGACACCGCCATGGAAGCGGCCGACGTGGTCATCATGAACGATGATTTGCGGCGCATTCCCGAGGTCATCCGGCTGTCGCGCAGAACGCGCGCCGTGCTGTGGCAGAACATCGTGCTGGCCCTGGGGATCAAGGCCGTCTTCCTGGTTCTGGCGGTGTCGGGCAGCGCCACGATGTGGATGGCGGTGTTTGCCGACATGGGCGCGAGCTTGCTGGTCGTGTTCAACGGCTTGCGCCTGCTGCGTACGAGCGGGATAGAGCGCGCGCGATGAAATCCGCAACGGCTGAAGTCTCGTTCCCTTGCCGGGCTGAGCAAGGGCGCGCACGGCCCTGTTTGAGAGCATTGGCGCCCTTTATGACTGAGGTACCCGTGAAATGACGTATCCATTCAATTCCCGAACCCGCTTCACAATCTGGGGCCTGTGGATACTGGCGTTGATCATGGCAGACCAGGTGGTCAAGGCCGCAGTTGAAGCGGCCATGCCTTTGGGCGCGTCCATCGCCATCACTGCAGGTTTCAATTGGGTGCACGCGACCAACCCTGGTGCGGCGTTTTCATTCCTGGCGGACGCTGGTGGATGGCAGCGCATCTTTTTTACAGGTGCGGGCCTGACGGTCAGCGCGATGCTGGTCGGATGGCTATGGCGAGGTGTCTCAAGCCGCGTCGAGACGGCTGCCTGCATCCTGATCACAGGTGGGGGCATGGGCAATGTGATTGATCGCATGCGCATCGGCGCAGTGGTCGACTATCTCGATTTCTATTGGAGAAATTGGCATTGGCCGGCGTTCAACCTGGCCGACATGGCTATCGTTCTCGGTGCCATGCTGTACATCTGGGCTTCTTTCAAGGTGAAAACCTTGGTCAACGTCCAACGGTAAGGGGCTGGTCATCCCACTTGCCACTTCCCAGTCCTACGCCACCACTGAACTGTCACTATAATCCGCGCCCATGCGTCGCTGGCTCGTCATCCTCATGTTGCTGGTCCTGCCCGTTCAATTCACATGGGCGGCAGCTGCGCCGTTTTGCGCGCATGAAGCAGCAGGCTCTGCCAGCAAGCATCCGGGGCACCATCAGCACGTTCATCAAGGCGGCAGCGATGCCTCGATTGCTGGCGATGATGGCGCTGGCAATGGTGCCAACCACACCGACTGCGCGAGCTGCCATGCCGGAGCAGCGACAACGTTGCCGCTGCTCGCTGCCGAGCTGGCCATTGCGCCGCGCGAGGTGTTGCGCGAGCAACCCCCGTCACGCTACCGATCGCATACTCCTTCCGGGCCGGAGCGCCCGGACATCGTCTAACTCACCCCTGCCGTGCGCTTCGGCGGCGAGGTTGAGTTGCGTGCGCTGCCCGGCTGACGCCGCTCCCCTTTGCCTGCCGAATCGCTTTGTTGTTGTGAGACAAGAAGGATGATTCGATGCGTTTCCCTCTCGTGGCGCTGGCCCTCGTGCTGGCCGCCATTTCAAACACTGCGGGCGCCCAGCCCGCAGCCCTCCCCCCCCAGCCGCGCTGACCCTGGACGAGGCGATGCGCCTGGCCGAGGCCGCGCACCCGTCCGTGCTGGCTCGCCAGGCGCAGCTGTCCGCTGCCGAAGGCACGCGCCGCGAAGCCGCCGCGTGGCTGTTCAACAACCCCGAGCTCGGTACCGAGGGCATACGCCGGCGCGCCAATGCGACCGGCAGCTCGTGGAACGAGTGGAGTGTCGGCATTGCCCAGCCCTTCGAAACCGGTGGGCAGCAGGCGAAACGCCGCGAAGCCGCCGCGGCAAGTCTTGACGCCCTGCGCGCGGAGATCGACGATACCCGCCGTCAGGCCCGTGTCGAAGCGGCGACGCGTTTCCTCGCCGTGCTGTCGGCGCAGCAGCGCGTGCAGCTGGAACAGCGCTCGGTGGACCTGTTCGAGCGCAGCGCACAGGCGGTGGCCAAGCGCCGCGCGGCCGGCGAGGACACGCGGCTCGACGCCAACGTGGCGCTGGTCGAGGCCGAACGGGCGCGCAACGCGCTGGCGCTGGCTGGTGAGCGTCTTATCGATGCGCGCAGTGAACTCGGTACCGCGGTTCGCCTGCCACCCTCCGCTTTGCCCGAGGTCACTGGCGAACTCAGCTCGACCATCGCCCCGTTGCCGTACCGGCTGGAGCAATTGCTCGCGTCGGCTCAGAACCTGCCCAGGCAGCGCGCCCTCGCGGCGCGTGAAGACGCCGCTCGCGCCCGGCTCGGCGTCGAGCGCGGCAGCCGCAACCCCAATGTTACGGTGGGCGTGCACGTCGGCCGCGAAGGCCCTGGCAACGACAGCGAGCGCCTGGCGATCGTGTCGTTGTCGCTGCCGCTGCCACTGTTCAAGAACAACGACGCCGCCATCGGCCAGGCGATGACCGACATGACGCAGGCCGAGGTCGAACGCGCCACCGCGCTGCGCGACACCGAGGTGCGCGTGCGTCAGCTCTGGAGCCGGCTGGCCAGCCAGCGCGAACGCGTCCAGCGCCTGCTGCGCGTGCTGGTGCCGGCGTCCGCCGACAACCAGCAGCTGTCCGCCAAGTCGCGCGAGGCCGGACAGATCGGCCTGCTCGACCAGTTGATCGTCAACCGTCAGGCGATCGACGCCGAACGCGACCTGATCGAGCTGCTGGCCGAGATGCACACCACCCGAATCGAACTCGAATACGCGGCCGGCTGGCCACAACAAGGAAGCTCACGATGAACACCCTGAAGATACTCAAGGACGGCCGCCTGCGGGCGGGCCTGTCGGCTGCCGCCCTGCTGCTGGCATTCGCGCTGGCCGGCTGCGGCAAGAGCGGCACGAAGGACGAACATGCCGGCGAAGGCGACAAGCAGGCCGAACATGCCGGCGAGAAAAAAGAAGGCCACAGCGAGGCCGAATCCGAGCTGACGCTCACCACCGAAGAGGCCGCACGCGCCGGCATTAAGGTGGAAGAGGTCAAGCCCCAGGCGCTGGGCGAGACGCTCACCGTCACCGCCACCATCCGCCCCGACGCTGATCGGTTGGCCCGTGTGGCCGCACGCATCGAAGGCCGCATCACCGCAGTGCCGGCAAAGCTGGGCGACAAGGTGCGGGCCGGCCAGACGCTGGCCACGCTGGACAGCGTGGCCGTTGGCGAAGCGCACGCCGCCTGGATTCAAGCCCAGGCCGAACTGGGCATCGCCGAAGCCGACTTCAAGCGCGCTGAATCGCTGAATGCCGAAGAGATTATCCCGCGCAAGGACTACCTGCGCGCCAAGGCCGACCGCGACAAAGCGGCAGCAGCCCAGCGCGCTGCGGCCGGCCGGCTGCGCCTGCTTGGCGGGTCGCCCAGCGCCAACGGCGACGCGGTCTCGGCCTTCGCCGTCGCCGCGCCCTTTGCCGGCACGGTGATCGAGAAAAAGGCCACGCTGGGCGAACTGGCCAGCCCGAGCGAACCGCTGTTCAGCGTCGCCGACCTGAGCCGGGTGTGGATCCAGGCCGACCTGCCGGAAAGCGCACTGGCCAAGGTGCGCGTCGGTGCCAACGCGAAAGTGACCGTGCCGGCGTATCCGAACGAGGTCTTCAGCGGCCGTGTCGGCTTCGTCGGCGCCTCGCTCGACAAGGACACGCGCACCGCTGCGGCACGCATCGAAGTGGCCAATGCCGATGGCCGGCTGAAACCCGAGATGTTTGCCACCGCCAGCATCGAAGTGGTCGGCGACAAGCGCGACGCCATCTCGGTGCCGGACGCGGCCATCGTGCTGCTGGAAGGCAAGGCGACAGTCTTCGTCTACGCGCAAGGCGCTTACGAAGCGCGCGAGGTCGAGCCCGGCGAACGCGTTGGCGGGCGCACGGTGCTGAAGTCGGGGCTGACTGCTGGCGACCAGGTCGTCACCTCGGGCGCCTACGCCCTCAAGGCACGCAAGCTGAAGTCCCAGCTCGGCCACGGGCATTGAGAAGGAAAACTGACCATGCTCAATGCAATCGTCGATGCCAGCCTGCGCTACAAGGTGCTGGTGCTGGTGGCCTTCGCCGTGCTTGTCGGCCTGGGTGTCATGGCCTACCGGCAGGTGCCGGTGGATGCCTTCCCCGATGTCACGCCGACCCAGGTGAACATCTATACCGAATCGCCCGGCGTTGCCGCCGAGGACATCGAGCGGCTGCTCACCGTGCCCATCGAAGCCGCGATGGCCGGCCTGGCCGACGTGCAAGTTGTGCGCTCGGTGTCGCTGTTCGGCCTGTCCTACGTGGCGGTGTACTTCAAGGACAACGTCGACATCTACTTCGCGCGCCGGCTGGTGGGCGAGAAGCTGCAGGAGGTCAAGGGCCGGCTGCCAGAAGGCTATGGCGAACCGGAGCTCGGCCCCAACAGCTCGGGTCTGGGCCAGGTGTTCTGGTACACGATCGAGGACGCCGACAAGAAGCTGAGCGCGATGGACCTGCGCACGCTGCAGGACTGGACCGTGCGGTTGATCCTGCGCACCGCGCCGGGGGTCGATGACGTCACCACCTGGGGCGGGCATGAGAAGCAATACCAGGTGCAGATCGACCCGCGCAAGCTGGTCAAGTACGGTGTGTCGTTCAAAGAGGTGATGGAGCGCCTGGCAGCCAACAACAAGCAGGTCGGCGGCCAGTACCTGAATGTCGGCGTCGAGCAGTACCTGGTGCGCGGCCTGGGGCTGGTGAGCAGCGCCGCCGACATCGGCTCCATCGTCGTCGCGGAGCGCAACGGCGCGCCGATCTACGTGCGCGACGTGGCCGAAGTCAAGGAAGCCCCCGCAGTGCGCTTCGGTGCGGTCACGCGGAACGGCGAAGAGGTGGTGCTCGGAATCGCGCTGTCGCGCATCAACGAGAACGCAGCCACCGTCGTCAAGGCGGTCAAGGATAAGCTCGCCATCGCGCAGGCCGCCCTGCCCAAAGGCGTGGAACTGAAGGCGGTGTACGACCGCACCGAGATTGTCGATAAGGCACTGAAAACCTCTACCAACGCGCTGATCGAAGGCTCGATCCTGGTTGCGGTGATCCTGTTCCTGTTTCTCGGCGAGTTTCGCTCGGCCATCGTGGTGATCGTGACGCTGCCGCTGGCAATGTTGTTCGCCTTCATCATGATGCAGCGCTTCGGAATGTCGGCCAACCTGATGTCGCTGGCAGGCCTCGCCATTGGCATCGGCATGATGGTCGACGGCGCGGTCGTGATGGTGGAGAACGCCTTCCGGCTGCTGTCGCATGCACGCGAATCGGGCCGACCGATCAACCGCACGCACGTGGTGCTGGAAGCGGCGCGCGAAGTGGCCAACCCGATTGCTTTCGCCATCATGATCATCATCGTGGTGTTCTTGCCGCTGTTCTCGCTGACGGGGCTGGAAGGCAAGCTGTTCAAGCCGATGGCGCTGACCATCACCTTTGCGATGGCGGGCTCTCTGCTGCTGTCGCTGACGCTGGTGCCTGTGCTGGCAGCGCTGATCCTCAAGCCCAAGGAAGAGAAAGACACCTGGCTGGTCCGCTGGGCGAAGAAGGCCTACCTGCCGCTGCTCGACTGGGCGCTCGATCGCAAGAAGGTCGTCGTCGGCGGCGCGGTGGCGCTGCTGCTGGGATCGCTTGCGCTCTTCCCCTTTCTGGGCAAGGAGTTCATGCCCACACTGCAGGAAGACGCGATCATGTTCCGCGTCGTCGGCATCCCGTCCACCTCGCTCGACGAGTCGATCCGCGTGGCCAACGTGATGGACGCCAGCCTGCGCAAGAAGTATCCGCAGGTGAGGTCGGTGCTGGCCACCATTGGCCGCGCCGAGAAGGGCGAGACGGCCGACGTAAACTACATGGAGGTGCTGCTGGACATGAAGCCGCGGGACGAGTGGCCGACGCAGCAGACCTATGGCGCGCTCGGCCGCGAGATGCAGGAGTTCCTGGAAGGCGAGGTGCAGACCGCCGTGTTCGGTGCGACGCAGCCGATCCAGATGCGCGTGGAAGAGCTGATCTCCGGCGTGCGCGCGACGCTGGCACTGAAGATCTACGGCGAGGACCTGGACAAGCTGGAGGAGCTGTCGGCGAAACTGAAGACTGTGGTGGGCGGCGTGCCGGGCGTGGCCGACCTGTCGGCCGAGGCCAACAAGGGCAAGCCGCAGATGATCATCAAGGTCGACCGCCAGGCCGCGGCGCGCTATGGGCTGAACGCCGACGACATCCTGGCCGTGGTGCAGGCGGGCATCGGCGGCGAGGCGGTGTCCACGCTGATCGACGGCACGCGGCGCTTCGACATCGCGGTGCGGCTGCCCGAGGCGTTCCGGTCCAGTCCGTCGGCGATCGCGGAGATCCCGATCCGAACCGCCGAAGGTGCCATCGTGCCCTTCTCCAGCGTGGCGAAGATCGAGCTCGCCGAGGGCTACACCTTCGTGCGGCGCGAGGCCCTGCAGCGTTACGCGGTGCTGCAGATGGACGTGAAGGGCCGCGACGTCGACAGCTTTGTCAAGGACGCCAACGTGGCCATCGCCGCCAAAGTGACGCTGCCGACCGGCTACTGGGTCGAATGGGGCGGTGCCTTCGAGAACCAGCAGCGCGCGATGGAGCGGCTGGGCTTGATCGTGCCGCTGACCATCGGGTTGATCTTCATCCTGCTGTACACCGCGTTCAACTCGGTGCGCCACGCCACGCTGATCATCGCCAACGTGCCCTTCGCGATCATCGGCGGCATCGTCGGGCTGTTCATTACCGGGCAGTACCTGTCGGTGCCTTCGGCCATTGGCTTCATCGCCGTGTTCGGGGTGGCGATGTTGAACGGCATCGTGCTGGTGAGCTTCCTCAACGACCAGCGCAAGCACGGCTTGTCGATCCGCGACGCGGTGCGCCAGGGTGCCGCGCTGCGGCTGCGACCGGTGCTGATGACAGCCTCGGTGGCGATTCTTGGCCTGGTGCCGATGCTGATCTCGACCGGTGTCGGCGCCGAGACGCAACGACCGCTGGCCACGGTGGTGATCGGCGGGCTGATCACCTCGACCCTGCTGACCTTGCTGCTGCTGCCGCTGATCTACGAATGGTCGGAAACCCGGGCCGAGGCGAAGCAGCGCGCCCGCGATGCCGCGGCCGACGCCGAGCAGGCCGAACCTGCGCCCCTTCCACCACAACCGACCCCGGAGACACCATGAAAGAGATCAAGGCCTACGTGCACCGCAGCCGCATTGCCGACGTGATTGCCGCGCTGAAGGAGTCGCCCGCCTGGGGCGGCGAACGAGGTGGCCGGCGCCACAACCTGGCGATCTACATCGTCAAGGGCTCGCTGCTGCCGCTGGACAGCAACGAGCAGCATTACTCGATGGACCTCGGCGACGAGGTCGTCAACGAATACAAGCTGGAGCTGCTCTGCGAGGACAACGAAGTCGAGCCCCTGAAGGCCGCGCTGGTGGCAGCCGCGCGTACCGGCCAGGCCGTCGCCGGCTGGATCACGGTCATCGACGTGATCAGCGCGACGCCCATCCATTGACATGCCGATTCATTCACAACCCACCCTGAAAGGAAGAACCATGAAGAAGACTCTCTTTGCTCCGCTCCTGATCGCAACCGCGCTCGCCCTGCCCGCATTCGCCGCGGAGGACCACGCGCCCAAGCACGGCGGCGTCGTCGTCGAGACCAAGGCCGGCGATCTGGAACTGGTCGCCAAGCCCGAGCTGATCGTTATCCACGTCAGCGACCACGGCAAGCCGATGAAGCTGGCCAGTGCCAGCGGCAAGGTGACTGTGTTCAATGGCAACGACAAGTCCGAGGCGCCGCTCGCGCTGGTCGGTGACAAGCTGGAGGCCAAGGGCAGCTTCAAGCTCGGTGCCGGCACCAAGGTACTGGCTGACCTGGCAGTGAACGGCAAGCCGGCAGTCGCCGCGCGATTCACGCTGAAGTAGTGGGAAGACAGGGCGGCCTGACGGTCGCACCTTGCCGAAATGAAGGAACTGCTGATGAGGTTTTGCCTGAACGCGACTGCGCTTCTTGCCTTGGTGCTGCTTTCCGGGTGCGCGAATGTAATCTACGAAGGACGTCTGTCCTGGAAAGAAGGATGGCGCGAAGGATGGGTCGCCGACGTTGGCAAGGGGCCGTTCATTGCTGAAAAGCTTGCTGAAGATTGCAGACTTGTACCGTTGATGCGGTCACAGGGTGTCCAATACGTGACGATTCGGTACTGGCGGAGTGGCCGCACGACCTTGCGTACCGTCCCGACTCCGGCTGACTCGGTTTGGAAAGTGAAGGACCTGGTTTACCTGAACCCGAAAGACTGCAGTGCTCCCGTGGAGCGAAGAGCAGGTTGATTTTTGGGGTTATGTAGTCGTGGGTGAACCGATATCGGAGCGACTTTATCGGCCCTGTTCGCCGACAAACGCGATCCATCAACCCGTCCGGCAGCAAAAAAGTAAGAGCACGTTTATGACATCCACCACATCGGTCCAGGACAAATCCTGGCTTTGGATATTTCTGGCCTGGCTGGTCGCCTTGGCCGCCACGCTGGGCGCCCTTTTCTTGGGCGAGGTCATGGGCGTTCTCCCTTGCGTGCTGTGCTGGTACCAGCGCATCGCCATGTTCCCCATTGTCATCATTTTGGCGGTCGGGCTGATGCCTTTTGACGACCGATGCGTGCGTTACGCGTTGCCGCTCGCCGTTGCCGGCTGGCTGGTTGCGCTGTATCACTGCCTGCTTTACTGGGGCGTGATCCCGAAGGATCTCGTGCCCTGTGGCGAAGGGGCCTCCTGTACCGATGTCAAAGCGGTACTTTTTGGGTTTGTCCCGGTCCCTCTGTTGTCTCTTGCGGCCTTTTCCCTGGTCGTGGTCTTCCTGTCAATCGTCAAAAAAGAATCCAAAAATGAATAAAAAAATGTTGGTGATGTCTGCCGGCCTGCTGGCGCTGGTGGTGTTCGCGCTCGGTGCATTTTTCTATACACAGCAACAAACCCGGCAAGCCGCGCAGTTGGCTCAGGAAAACCGCGCAGCCTTGGTCCGGCCTCATTCTCCTGCCTTTGGCAACCCCGGTGCCAAGGTGACAATCGTCGAATTCATCGACCCCGCCTGTGAGACCTGCAGTGCGTTTTATCCCTTGGTCAAGAGCCTGGTCAGTGGCAGCTTCGGGCAGGTCAATCTGGTGATGCGCTATGCCCCCTTGCACAAAGGGTCGGACGAGGTCGTCAGAATTCTCGAAGCGGCCCGCATGCAGGATTTGTATTGGCCGGTGCTGCAGACCTTGCTCAAGTCACAGGCCGTTTGGGTCATCCATCATGAAGCGAAGCCTGAAATGGTCTGGGGTCTAATCCAGGAAACGGGTCTTGACGTGGCCAAAGCCAGATCCGATATGAATCACCCGCGTGTGGCGGAAATAGTGGCGCAGGACATCGCCGATGGAAAAACATTGAAAGTCACCAAAACCCCGGGATTTTTTGTCAATGGAAAGCCGCTGGTCGACTTCGGCGCGGATCAGCTCAAGGCCCTGGTGGCAAGCGAAGTCCGCAGCGCCTATGGGAAATGAGAAGCCAAAACATAGGACGCTCCGCAGTAAATGGGCATGGTCATCGGTTCGCGCGATGCCGATCGACTCGCCGAGGGATCTTCGCGCATTTCCCGTTCGAGAGTTTCTTTTTGCCGGCTGAAAACTGAGCCTGTGGTGACCGCATTGGAGCCTTTAGCGGCCCAAATTTTGAAACGTCCAGTGACAGAATTTGGACGTCAGGTTGAGTACGATGGGTGATTGCGACTAGCCGCTCCCGCTGCACAAGAGCCGGCTGGGTCAATGATGAAGCATCCGCAACTTGAACGGCCGCTTGACTTTTTTGATTGTCACCACGACCGACCGGTCCGCACTTCTGCGACCGGCAGGAACGGGTCGCTTGAAGCCGATCGATCCGTGCGCGATCAACGGGATTGACAAGGCGCAAAAAGGATTCCGCGCAGCAGGTCTGGCCGGCAGCAAGACGGTCGCACGACAGTCGCCACGTTGGCTAGGTGCAACAATGCCAAATAAGTCCATGGGGCTTCGTGAGCGTGTTGGCTCCCGTCGATGTCAAACATCTATGGTCCGAGTTTATTGGGGGTATTTTTGGGGGTAGTTTTATTTTTATGAAATGGAAAACCTAGTATCCATGAGGGTTACAGACGATGGTATGAAAGACGTCCACGCCAGATCAAAGCCCCACGCAACTATGCGTGGGGCTTTTTCTTTGGGGGCGCTTCAAGGTCTCGGTCAGGGCACCAGCACCGCCGCGCCGTCGATGGTGCCCGCACGCAAGGCCGCCATGGCCTCGTTGGCCTGGTCCAGGGCGAACGGCACCACATGCGTCGTGACCGGATGCCGCTCCATCAGGGCAAAGAAGGCGTCGCCATCCTCGCGTGTCAGGTTGGCCACCGAGCGGACGCTGCGCTCACCCCACAGCAGGGCGTACTCGAAGGACGGGATGTCGCTCATGTGGATGCCCGCGCAGACCACCACGCCGCCCTTGCGCGTGGCGCGCAACGCGGCCGGCACCAAGGGGCCGACAGGGGCAAAGATCAGGGCCGCGTCGAGTTCCTCGGGGGGCATCACATCGGACGGCTCGGCCCAGCAGGCGCCCAGTTGCAGCGCAAAGGCACGGCTCTGTTCATCGCCGGCGCGGACAAACGCGTAGACCTCCTGCCCCAGTGCGACGGCAACTTGGCAGAGGATGTGTGCCGCGGCCCCGAAGCCGTACAAGCCCAGCCGCATGCGCCCCGACACGCCGGAAAGCCGGTAGGCGCGGTACCCGATCAGGCCGGCACACAGCAGCGGTGCGGCATGCACATCGTCGAAAGATGCCGGGAGCGCAAAGCAGAACCGGGCGTCCGCCAGCGTGTACTCGGCGAAGCCGCCCGGACGGTCGTAGCCGGTGAAGACCGGCGTGTCGCAGAGGTTCTCGTGCCCGGCAGT
>ENA-UPTA01005370-UPTA01005370.1-activated-sludge-metagenome-genome-assembly--contig:-NODE-5370-length-11755-cov-12.335299_pt1 | contig 11755 bp, 7 predicted proteins | sample MGYA00238184_ERZ773361 | MGnify/ENA primary metagenome ERZ773361 (study PRJEB29100, sample SAMN05720205) | activated sludge metagenome | isolation source: anaerobic digester from wastewater...
AAGAATATCTGGGATCATTAAATCCGTCAACTAAAGAATATGGAACAGTACCGTAATGCACATTGTCAATTGTTAAATCTTTATAATAAAACTCACTATTAACCTCATGCTGTTTGTGCTGATTAGCAGCCGCGTACATATGGAAATTATATTCCCAATGCGCTTGTGCATTACTAATACCATACCAGTCAATTTCAATTGAAGGAACATCAGGGATCCATTCCGGTAATACGGATTCCTCAGGTTGAGATTTATTTTCAACGGGCATATTGTCCGCAAAATAAGACTCTTGATATGATTGCGCAGCAGAACTGAAAATAACATTATCAAATGTACCGTTACCAGTCAGCTCTTCTTTAAAACCACCTCCGAAGCACTGAGCCATCCAGTAAACTTTCTTGTTCGCTTTTATGCTGTTGAACAAAGTTGCAAAGTCTGTATCTGAGATGCTTGTATCCATCAGATTAAGATTTGACGAACCGCTGCCGTTAGTCGTACCGTGCCCGAATGTCCACACGAAAAGAAAATCATTATCCGTTGACTTTCTTCTTAACTCCAAAGCTACAGTTTCAAGATTACTGCTTGTCGCAGCGTAATCAGTAATTGGGTATCCTACTTCGAAACCGGCATGTGTAGCTGAATAGCGTCCGGGATCGACATACCCATTTGTGCAATCTGTGCCATCAGCATAAAGGACATAGATATTGGCAGGATCGAAGCCTTTCAAATACAGCATTTCCCACATCAGATATGTATCCATCCAGAATGCTGCATACGGATCGTTTTGTGTAGGAGCTTTTGCGCCTGTTACGAGAACCGCATATTTTTCTGCGGACAGTAGGCACATTGAGACTGCGATTAAAATAATCGCAAAGAGTTTCTTTAACATGGTGTTTCTCCTTTTTTATGATGTTTTACATTTGAGAAACCACCTGTACATCCGTATATTACTAAGGGAGGTACAGGCGGTCACCCGTACTTGTGAAGATTTGCAGCCGCAGCTTTTCCGGGCCCACGGCTACTTTCTTGTATAGGGTTAAATCGAATAGTACCTCCTTTTTTTATTTTAAATACAGCATAGATTTTGTTTGGACGATCTTCCCGTTAACGACAAGCTGATAAAAATAAATCCCGGTGTTAAAATTACTGGTGTTAAACTTTACAGTATGGAGACCTTTGTTGATTTTTTTATTGATCAATTCATCGACGAACTCACCTTTTGTATTGTATATGTTCAGTTTAATTTCTGAATTGTCAGGCACAGAGAATGTTATTTCTGTTTCATTGTTAAAAGGATTAGGATAATTCTGATTGAGTGTTGCAGTGGCTGGTAATATCATCTCTTGTTCATTTATCCCTGAATCGATCTGTCTGGATTGAAAGTAAATGTAGTTGTAATTATCCTCCATTCGCGTTTTTCTGTATACTGTATAGAATTTACCTGCAAGATCGAAGGCAACATACGGCGAACTATAATTAAACACAGAATCGGTTTCTATAATTGATTCTCCTGCCCATAAACTATCCTTTGTATATGTGTATAATAAGCATTCATAATGTTTGGTTTCAAAAAGATGCAACCTGTCCCATCGATCCAATATCATCTGTTTATTTACGCTTGTATTACTATTGATATGTCCTTTATTTTGCCAGAGGCTGTCAGTTTGCGATAATTCATATAAATAATTATTATTGTTATAACCTGAATTGTCACCATAAGTAATAACAGCCTTCAAAATCCCGTCACTTGTTAATACGATGGCTGTAGCCTGAGAATATTCATTAATATAATCCATGAGATGCATGGTGCCCCATCTTTCCCTGCTTCTGTCGTATTTCATATAAAAAGGCCGGTATTCGTCCAAAGCATAAATATAATATTCACCAACTGCGTGTATATTTTTATCAGCATCAAATGTAAAATCCTTCATATACATATTTTCATAAGCGCTTATACATGATACCGTCCAGTCAGCCGTATTTGTATCTGAAGCCTCATGATAAGCGTAATATGTCTGGGTGGGACTCCAAAATAAAACATATAATCTGTCGTTTAAATCTATCTTCATGTTTATCAGATTGTTGCAAGTGGACACTTCAACCTGATCACTCCATTCAATTCCGTTGTATTTTTTGTAGTAAATTCTATTACTTTCAGATTCATAAACGATATGTACATTGTTTTGTGAATCGCAAACAGCTTTTGTAAAATATAACTTCTCGGTGTTTTCAGGCGTAATGTTTACTATTTCAGTCCATGTCAATCCGCCGTTTGCTGATTTTCGAAATTCTATATGACCGCGCCAAACAAAAGGGTCTTCAGTTTCGATCCATCTTATCCAGAAGGCATAAATTACTCCGTTGCTGTCGATAGTGATCGCCGGGAATGAGTTTGTTGTCTCTGGATAATTTCCGTCTTCTGAAAGCTGGATCGGTTCGCTCCATTCGTATTGGGAGAAAAGTGAGAATGTGAGTGTAAGGATAAAAAATATGTATTTCATAGAGTGCCTCCTTTTCCTATTTTAAATAAAGCATAGATTTTGTTTGAACGATCTTCCCGTTAACGACAAGCTGATAGAAATAAATCCCGCTGTTCAGAACATTAGCCTGAAAGTTAACTGAATGATTACCTTTGTTCAGTTTCTTATTAAGCAAACTTTCTACTATCTCGCCTTTAATATTGAAAATGTTTAATTGAATATCTGATGGTGACGAAATTGAAAAAGTTATTTCTGTTTCATTGTTAAATGGATTAGGATAATTTTGATAGAGTGTCGCAGCGGTTGGTAAAGTCGACTCAGGATCATCTATTCCTGTTTCTATCTGCCTAGACTGAAAATAAATATAATTATAAAAATTTTCAGTATTTGACTTACCGTAAACTGAATAAATAAAACGATTGTTATATAATTCGACATCGAATGGACCATAGCTATAAATTGCAGTATCCGACTGAACAACTTCCCTTAAAAATGAACCGCTAACGTTTGTCGTATATATAATGTTAGCATTAATGCTGAATTCATTTTCTACAAAATGAAGATGATCGTCTGAGCTGATTAACATTTCTTTCGACCTTGACATATTAGAATTTACATATCCTGCATTTTGCCACAAGGTATCTAACAATGATTTTGTGTAAATAAAATTTTTGTTCGTATAATCATTGGTACCATAGCAGATACTGCTGAATAAATTACCATCATTTGTAAGAACAATTGCTTGTGCGGAGGAAGCTTCTTCAATATAATCCATGAGATGCATGGTGCCCCATCTTTCCCTGCTTCTATCATATTTCATATAAAAAGGCCGGTATTCGTCCAAAGCGTAAATATAATAATCTCCTACAGCGTGAATATTGTTATCAGCATCAAAAGTAAAATCCTTTATGTATAAACACTCATAAGCGCTTATACATTTTACTGTCCAGTTAGCCGTATTTGTATCTGAAGCCTCATGATATCCATAGTATGTCTGGGTAGGACTCCACATTACTGCATATAACCTGTCGTTTGAATCTATTTTTAAATTCAAACCATTATTACAATAATAAACTTCAACCTGATCACTCCATTCAATTCCGTTGTATTTTTTGTAGTAAATTCTGTTACTTTCAGACACATAAACGATATGTATATTATTTTGTGAATCGCATACAGCTTTTGTATCATACAATTTTTCGGTGTTTTCAGGCGTAATGTTTATTGTTTCAGTCCAAGACAATCCGCCGTCTGCTGATTTTCGAAATTCGACATGTCCGCGCCAAACAAAAGGGTCTTCAGTTTCGATCCATCTTATCCAGAAGGCGTATATAACACCGTTGTTATCGACAGTGATCGCCGGGCCTGAATTTGTAGTTGCAGGATAATTTCCGTCTTCTGATAGCTGGATCGGTGTGCTCCAATCGTATTGGGCGAAAAGAGAAAATGTGAGTGTAAGGATAAATAATATGTATTTCATAGAGTACCTCCTATTTTTATTTTAAATAATAACCTGTGCTAACATTCCACTTATATCCCAGCCTGTTTCAAATAATTTTATCTATCTGAGCTATAATATAATAATAACAGATGAAAAAACAAAGAATTATATTTTTCTTTCAATGATTTTCGTTTATTTATCTTCGCTAATATCTCGTAACTGTCAATAGTTCCGTCATATAATTTATCTAACTTAGTTTCTGAAGCAATTAATAGTTCCGCTGTATCTCTGTAATTGTCGTTCTTTTGTTCTTTGAGATAGAATATTGTTCGTTTCAAATTATACTCAGCCATATGCAGCCTGCCTGATGTCTGACAGTTACATGCGTAAAGGTAGCGGCTTTTTCCGGCATGATAATAGTCTTTCAAATCTTCTGCGAGTCTGATCGATCTTCTCAGACAGGCGGACGATCTTTTTCTGTCTCCTCTTCTTAAAAAAATATCCGCAAGCATCATGAGCGCATGAAGTTCATAAAATTTGCTTTTAACTTTCACTGCATCTGAAACAAGTATATTAAGACATTTAACGGCTTTTAATAATTCGCGATTTCTGTACTCTATATGAGCTAAATAAAGATATATCGACATTTCTGTTTCTTTAGTGCTGTACTTGAGTGAAGCGCTCAGGCACCGTGTCAACAGTTGTTCGGCACGTTTAAGATCATTGAGCATAAAGTAATGCACGCCTTTTTTATGATCAAGCCTGAACTTAATGCTTTCATTACCGGTTTTTTCAGAATAATCCTTTAACCGGCGGTAAATATCATCTATTGTTCTGCTGTCGTAATATTTGTAATAAACATAAACATTAAAAAGGTTTTCGAGCGAATTATAGTATTCTCTGACATTACTGTTCGTATTATTATATTCTGCTGCTTCGGTCATTTTTTTAATATAGCTGTCATAATCACCACGAAGGTAATTGTGGACCTGCATAATATTCATGCAGTATCCTATTACATTTCTGTCGTGAGTTTCATTAGCAGATTTCATACAGCTGCAGGAATACTCTTCAGCCTTTGTGTAATCTTTTTCAATTACTGTTAGGCTGTACATTGCTCTAAAATACATATACTGTAATAAAGGATCATCAGTCTCTTTTACAACAGCCGCAGACATTTCAAGGTACTTCTTCGCTTTTGCAGTATTTAATTGCACTGAGTATATAAGGCTGATATAATAATTGATCTCTGATGCGGTGTTCTTTTCGTAATCTCTTTTACAGAATGCCAGAGCAGTTTTAAAATACTGTAACGCTGCCAGATAATCAGCCGCATAATAACAACTCAATCCTTTTGATAACAGCTTTTCTGGATCTTTGATTTCTGTTTCAAGTTGTTCCTTTGATATTTCATTGCTTTTAATCTGACCACTTGCAGTTTTCAGCCTTACAGATAATAATGATATGCTGCACTTAAGCTTGAACTTCTCACGGAGCCGTGTTAAAGTTATTTCAGGATGCGAATCTTTGAATTCTTTTAATTTTGCTAGCAGACCGGAACTGATCTTTTGTTCCTCAGTACCGTAGCTCTTTCTGTTTAGACCTGCTTCTCCGTGCTTTCTATATTGTTCAAGCCAGCGGCCTATAGAATTCCGCGGGACATTATATACTGCCGAAGCTTTTTTTATATTCGTCTGCAGCGCGTAATCGCAGATTTCGGTTTTTAATTCTGCAGGGTATTTATAATTCTTTTTAACCATACTACAATATGGAATATAAAAAATAAAATATGTATTTGAAATAAACTAAAATATATTTTAATCGATTTTATGAAGTTCTGAAATAATACTTCATATATCCATAATAACTATTTCATCAGAACGAACTTTTTCGTAACCGAAATACCATCTGTTTCGAGCGTATAATAATACACTCCCGAATTCAACCTGCTTCCGTCGAATTCGACAGAATGTATTCCCGCAACCATTGTACCTTTGGTAAGCTCGGATACAAGCTGTCCGCTTACGTTGTAAACGCGCAGGTTTACATCTCCGGCTTCCTGTATTGCGAACCTGATCTGGGTAACAGGATTGAACGGGTTCGGATAGTTCTGGTAAAGTACCGCCGTTTCTGGAATCAGATCATCATTGCTGTTAATTCCTGTTGTAGATATTCCGGTAGCAAGGACATTGTCGATCCATACACAGTTGCTTCCGAATCCCATGCTTGCGTCTCTTGAAAAGATCCATTTGAACTCATGCGCTCCTTCAACAACCCCGTATTCAACCTTCGTCCAGTCTGAATTCCCGCTCCATGATTTTATCAGGCTGCCGTCGATATAGAATGAAAGTTTATCGTAGCCGGTTTCTGATGAAATTTTTCTATAGAAAGCCAGATTTCCGTCTACAATAAAAGTAAGCGTTAGTGATAGCTCGGAGCTCTGCCCGTCCCCGACCGGCCCTGAACACGCACTATAGCTTCCTTCATAGACTACAGTACTGTCGGCTATCCAGTTCACATCGCCGGACAGCGCCCATCCGTTCTTTGTAAAATCCCCGCTTTCGAATCCGTCCGTGAGACCGACAACAACATCATAATCGTATTCAAGTTTTTGTCCCGAACCGGATACGGCCGTCATTTTATATCTGATAAAAGATGAATTCGGGATATTATCGCTGTAATAACACTCGAGCTGCACATCCGAGAATGACCCTGCCTCAATGCTGTCTATTTTCACCGGATCTGTTATTGTAACATCGAATCCGGTCAGCTGATCAATTGAAACGTTCAGATCGTAAACAGGCGCGTGTCCTTTATTCTCTATCCTGAAGATCACCGGCTGAGTCTGCCCCTGAAGAGCTGACTGCTGATTAAAGGAGTGGGATGAAGATAGAACAGGCGAACAGGCTCTCAGATAAATATCCGAACCGTAAGATCTTTTCGAATAAGTATCGGTCATCTCTATATGCAACTTTATGTTTTCCTGATCCGGCACAAGAGGGTCAATGCTGAATGATATTTCATTGTTTAACCATGAACCGTCTGATAGAATCGTCAAATCCGAATACGAGCAGCTGTCATTTATAAAAGAAATGTATGGGCTTTCGCAAATTGCTTTTAATGTAATTCCCGAACTGCTTTCAAGACCTATGTTCTTTATATTCAGGTTCATTACCGATTCGGTTCCGTAATAAGCCGAGCTGAACGAATAGCTGTTCACTTTCAGGTAAGGTCCTTCCGGCGGATGCACATTAACAGCTGTCTGTTTCGTCTCAAGATTGAATCCTGTTACGGTGATTATCACTTCTCCGTCCGGGATCGAATGATAAATAGTCGCATCACCGTTCGCGTCTGTAACTGCAGAAAAATTCACTCCGTTCTGTGAAAGCGTAACCCTAGCGCCGGCAACAGGCGAACCTCCCGATAATATTCTTGTAGAATAAGCTTCCGGAAATACTGCGTTATTCGTATTTTCTATTAGCTCCGGAGTATCTGTTCTGACTTGAAGCGACGCATCTCCGAATACCGTCCATGTTTGAATAGTTTCCTGCGCATCTTTGTCGCTGTAGCCTTCAGCCAACATAAGAACGCATCCGTTGAGAGCTACGGAACCGAACGTTGTCCTCTGATCTGATTTAGTAGTATTAGTTCCGTTTCCGGGATTTGCTGAATAATCATATCCGCCTGTCAGAATATCGTTCATATAGTCCTGACCTTTCATCGGCGGAACCCATGCCTGATTGATAGTCGACATAAGAGTAGCTGCCGCTCCTCCGCCGGATTTTCTGAGCCATGCCTCTGCAAAACAGGTTCCAGAATGGAATGCGCCGTTCACGCAGGCGACTGAGAAAATGACCGGAAGTTTTAATCCGTTTGTCGAGTTGTTAACATTTGTCGAACTGTAGGAACTTGTTACCCAGAATGTTTCGGCACCGTGACCGCAGTAATTGATTATTCCGAGCCCCGAGTTGACGAAATTCGCCACCTGCGAAGCGGAAGCTGAAGTTCCGTACTGTTCATTCACAGTCGAATATGTAGTCGGAAGAAGTTTATTTTCCTTTATTATATCGATATGATCATAATCTATCTCTCCATCGTCTCCGATCCCGCTTCCTTCGTTCGATCCTATTCCCAAACCGTACTTATACCAAGTTGCGGTCAGATCAGGATCTCTTTCGTAGGCTATAGTTTTATTAACCATTGTAGTTACGTCGGAATTCGAACCGGCGGAAAATCTTCCGATAATGATCTCGGGATATATATCGGTCCCGGCAACGCATCCCAGCATCGGATCCATAGGCGCGTTCTGCTCGGTTCCGAGATCGCTCTTTATATCCGACCAGTCTCCGACAAGCTGTACATAAAGTATTTCCGGATTCGAGACGTAAGCACCGGCTATTAAAGACTTTACATTCGTAAGAGCTGCGACGACAGACTTCGTCACTTTGAAACCACGCTGTCTTTTCCAGTCTATGTAAGGCTGGATCACGGAACTGTCTCTCGGGGTGCAGATAACTAGAATATCGCCCTCTTCCCCGATCTGATGAGCAAATTTCGGTTCTTTATAATTAATGAATAGAGATCTGTATATGCCCGACATCGTACGGGTTAAGTTTTGCGGTTTAATTGTAAGAGGATTTGATGATGCCCCTTTATTTTCTGAATAATTAATTTTTATGCTTTTATATACTCTGAGAATTCTCTTTTCTGAATTATATGCGAAAGGGTATGCAGAAACATTAACGCCCCTTATATCTCTGAATATATAAGGATCGGAATGATCGTAAATGTATGAAGGATACATTTCATCTTTTACTGATGCCGGGTCGGTTTCGTAAGGTATTCTGTCCGGATCCTGATCTCTGTATATTACGCCTCTGGAAGGCAGGAGCGGATGATCAAGCTTTAATTCTGTATAATCCCCGTATTCCGCAGATAAAACCGCGTCATTCTTATCTCCGATTTGAACAGCCGCGCTTATCCTGGGGATCTCCGCGAAACCTTTTTTATTTAATACTGAGCTGCCGTCAAAAACGATCCTTGAAAAATACTGCCCGTTTTTAAAAACTGTTTCCGTTTTGAAATCATTTACGATAAATAATATTTCGCCGGCATTTATAGAATTCTGTTTGTGCGACACTGAAAAATCTGCCGATAACAGAAACTCTGCAGAACCGGACATCAGTATCGTGGCCATTATGATCGTTCTTGTTAAAATATTCATCTTTGACTCCGAAAATTTGGCATAAAAGTAATTCATAAGCATTTAAAAATCAATGCTGAATATCATCTTTGCTATATACTTTTAACCGGTAGAATATAAAGGATAAATTTCTTGACTTCAAAAAACTCAAAGTTTATATTTCCGGTCTACTGATAATTAACAAAAACCAAAGGAGATAGAAATGTCAGTTGAACAGAAAGTCAAAGAAATCATAATGGACGAACTCGGTGTAGATGAAGCTGCGGTAGTTCCTGAAGCATCTTTTATAAATGATCTCGGCGCAGATTCGCTCGCTACTGTTGAACTCGTTATGAAATTCGAAGACGAATTTGACATAAAGATCGAAGAAGAAGAAGCAGAAAAGATCACTACTGTTGGTTCAGCGATCGATTTCATAAAAAAACAGCTCGGTGAGTAAATCACGTCTGATTGAATAAATATAAGGAATAAGGGAAAGTATTTTCCCTTATTTTTTATAGAATAATACTGGCGAATTAAAAAATACAAAAAAAAGTTGGATTATTATGAAAAGAAGGGTTGTAGTTACCGGAATGGGTGTCTTCACGGCACTCGGAACAGAAGTTGAAGAATTTTATAATAATCTCCTCAACGGAGTATCGGGGATCAGTACGATCGAACGGTTCGACACTTCAGAACTGACAGTGAAGATCGCGGGCGAGATAAAAAATTACGATCCGGAAAAATATTTCGAGAGGAACGAGGCTAAAAGACTGGACAGGTTCACCCAGTACGCCCTTATTGCTGCAGAGAGCGCGATGAAAGATTCCGGACTTGACCTGAACACAGTGGACAGGGACAAATTCGCTGTGATTACTGCTTCAGGTATAGGCGGAATGGAGACATGGCAGGCGAACTACAAGATCATGATGGAAAAAGGAACACGCAGGGTAAGCCCCCTTTTTATTCCGATGATGATCTCCGATATCGCTGCCGGGAGAATTTCAATTAAATGGGATCTTAAAGGCCCGAACTATTCTCTTACTTCAGCCTGCGCATCATCCGGCCACGCGATAGGAACTGCTTACAGAACTATTCAGTACGGAGATGCTGATTTCGCGATATGCGGCGGGGCCGAAGCTGTTATTACCGACCTTGCGATAGCGGGTTTCGCGAACATGAAAGCGCTTTCAACAAGAAATGACGATCCCAAAACCGCCAGCAGACCTTTCGACAGGGACAGGGACGGTTTTGTTATGGGCGAAGGCTCCGGGATGCTGATCCTTGAAGAATATGAGCACGCGGTAAAAAGAGGAGCAAGAATTTACGGAGAGATCGCCGGTATAGGTTTCTCGGGCGACGCGAAAGACATCGTAGCTCCCGATCCTGAAGGCAACGGCGCAAAAAGAGCTATGCTTTCTGCGATAAGCGACGCGGGAATAAAGCCGGAAGATATAGATCATATAAATACCCACGGCACCGCCACTCCTCCGGGAGATCTTGCAGAAACCATGGGTATTAAAGCGGCTTTCGGAGCTCACGCTTATAATATAGCGGTAAATTCCACTAAGTCGATGACGGGACATCTTCTTGGAGCTGCCGGAGCGATAGAACTCATAGGCACGATCAAAGCCGTTCAGACGGATACTGTGCATCCTACGATTAACCAGTTCAACCCCGATCCCGCATGCGATCTGAATTACACTCCGAATAAATCTATAACTAGAAAAGTCAGATATGCTATAAGCAATACTTTCGGATTCGGCGGGCATAACGCTTCGATACTTGTGAAAAAATTCGAAGGCTAATTTTGTTCGGAAAACTTCTTTCATTTTTAAATTTTTCAAAGAAAAATAATACTCTTGAGCTCCCCGTAAATATCGGGGAGCTTGAATTTATACTCGGTCATAAATTCAAGAACAAAGAACTTCTTATCCGCGCTCTGACCCACAGATCATATTCTGCCCAGGATAACGGGAACGGAGAATCGAACGAAAGGCTCGAATTCCTCGGCGACTCTGTGTTAAGTTTTATCGTAGCTGAATATTTATTCATTAATTATAAAGATAAACCCGAGGGCGATTTAAGCAAGATGCGATCTATTCTCGTATCGGGTGAAAATCTCTGCCGGGTAGCGAGAGATATCAGCCTAGGTAAATTCATTCTTGTGAGTGAATTCGAGGAAAGATCCGGCGGAAGAGATAAGGATTCTCTGCTTGAAGACTGCATGGAATCAGTGATCGGCGCGGTTTATTCCGACAGCGGAATAGAAAAAGCCCGCGAATTGATAAACAGGATAATTCTGGATAACTGCGGATCGGTGATCGCCGAAAAAAAGAATACAAATTATAAATCAGAGCTTCTGGAGCTTGTTCAGTCGTTCGGAATAGACCCGCCGAGATACGAGATAATCAGAGAGGAAGGACCTGAGCACGATAAAACTTTTACCGTAAGCGTGATCGTGAAGGGAGAAACATTAGCCGAAGGGAAAGCGAATTCGAAAAAGAAAGCGGAACAGATCGCCAGCTCGAATGCGCTTGACAGGATCAACGGCAATCCTGACATACTGAAATAAAAAAAGGCGGTTTTAAACCGCCTCAGACTGTCGAAAAAGTTCTTGAGAAATCAGGGACTTTTTTTTTACATTTGAAT
>ENA-UPTA01005376-UPTA01005376.1-activated-sludge-metagenome-genome-assembly--contig:-NODE-5376-length-11740-cov-5.099615_pt1 | contig 11740 bp, 5 predicted proteins | sample MGYA00238184_ERZ773361 | MGnify/ENA primary metagenome ERZ773361 (study PRJEB29100, sample SAMN05720205) | activated sludge metagenome | isolation source: anaerobic digester from wastewater...
TACCGAGGCATTCGGTGCGGCTGGTAGTAGTCGGCCGCGGCGGCGAACGTTGCGTACGGCGGCATGGCGGCCAGCGCGACGTGGTGCGCCAGCCACTCACGTCCGACATCCAAGAAGATGTTGTGGTCTTCTCGAACAGTCACGAGCTTGCCGCGCTCGCGCGCCTCGATGCGGAGGTTCGACTTCACCTCGATGCGATCGAGGAAGCTGGTGCGCTTCCTTCCAAACAGCCACTTGAAGAGACTCCGCATGCTTCCTCGATTCTACACGAACTTCTTCGACACGTACCCCGTGTAGGGCGCCGGGGGAGGGTCGAGCAGTTGCCCGAAGCTCCACCCTGGGTCTCCTGAGCCCGGGGCAACGCTGTGCGAAGGGCTGTTCCAGTCGACGACGAAAGTAGGATCCGGCCCGCTCGTGTCGATGTAGGCCGGGTAGACGGGCTCGCCATGGATGAAGATGGTGTTGTACTGGACGACTTGTTGCGCTGGCCAGGCCATGTAGGTCGTGACTTCCAAAGAAGCCTCCGGGCACAGCATGTCGGCGCCCTGATAGGGCGGCGCCGGCGGCGGGGCGGGCCACGGGTGCTGTTGGTTGCTGCCCTGCCAGTAGCCCCACATGCTGGGCGCGACGTACCAGTAGGTGACGTACCAGGTGAAGCGGCAGCTCGCCCAATCGGGCGTGCCGCTGCCGCCAGGTCCGACCGTCAGCACGGCCGTCAACGGCTTGTCGCCCGACACCGGCACGGCCGCAGGGAACTGGACGGTCGTCTGGAACGTCGTCTCCCCTGGGGCGAGCGTGACGGTGAAGTCGGCCTTGACGGGGGGCATGAACGACACGCCGTCGTACAGCAACTCGATCGTGTAGACGGGCGCTGGCTCGGCCGTGTTGGGCGTCACTTCGATGTGCAGCGCCTTGGGGGTGAAGCCGTACGGCTGGGCCTGGACGAACATGGCCACGCCGCCCAGCGGATCGGGCATGGTCTGCAGCTGATAGGGGAACGCGATACCCGAGACGCCTTCTTCGTAGAAGTCGGCGTACCCGACGTCCGGGTAGTCCTTCTGCCCGTACTGGCTCTTCCAGCTCGAGAACCAGCCGGTGTAGTTCTCGTGCCGGTGCAGGACGGTCGTGGTGGTGTCGTCCTCTTCCGGGTGCGGGAAGAAGGTGGCAGGACCCGTGTCGCCGGCGTTCCACATCTTAGGGTGCTGCTGGGCGAAGTGGGTGCACGGCCCCTCGTGGATGGTCAACGTGACCAGCATCGAGAGGCTCTCCTCGACGTCGATGTCGACGCGATCTGGGTCGAAGCGGACGACGACGATCGGGTAGGTGTAGCTCGGCCGCACGTTGAGCATCAGCTTGCGCACCAGCAGCGCGCCGGCGAGCGTGAACGCCTCGTTCTCAATGACGACCGGGAAGTAGAAGTACTTGTGGATCTCGTAGAGCGTACCCTGGTCGATGTAGGGCGAGATCCAGTTGGGGTCCTTGATCCAATCGAGCACCTGCACGCCAGTCGAGATGGGCTGGAACTGCTTGAGCTGGTCGCCCTCCTGGTACTGCTCGCCCGTCTCCGGGTTGGTCTCGAGCTCGAGACCATCCGGGTAGTCGTAGGCCCGCACGATGCCGTTCTCGTTGTTGTCGGTGACGAGCAGTCGGGTGGCCGACACGTTGAGGTTCGGGATGATCTGGGTGATCTCCCCGTCCTCTTCGGCGAACGGCAGCCCGAGCAGGATCTGTGCACCGATCCGCATGTTCCACGGACTGGGGGTCGACAGATAGACGTACCAGAGCCCCTGCACGGCCGACAGGTAGTCGATGTCGCCCGGCATGGTGGCGTCCACCTCTTCCAGCTCCTGCACGGTCAGGCCCGCCAGGATGCCGAAGTTCGATTCGACGACCGACAGGTTCTCGATGTGCGTGAACTCGGCCCACAGCCGGGCTGGCGGTGTCGGGTCGGTCGCCCAGACGAGGGTGTTGTTCTGGTCGAGCTCCTGGTGAACCCACACGTTCTCGAAGCGGATGCACGCGCGCCCGCGGAACTGCTCGAGGAAGAAGTCGACGTTGCGGTGCAGCACCTCGTCCTCGGGCGGATCCTTGATCTTCACCTGCAGGTACGGCACGTCCCGGATGCGGTCGTTGATCGGCACGTAGTGGCGGCGGAAGACGGCGACGAAGTAGAGCTCGTAGCGCTTGGTCGTGTCCTGAGCGTACTGAGCCCACTCGGTCGGGTCGACGGCCACGGCGTGCGGCAGCTGCTCGCAGACGCCCAGCACCTGGCACTTGAAGAACTGGTAGCTGCCCGTCTGCTTGTCCAGCACCTCGACGATCGCGTCGTCGCCAGGCGAGTCCAGGCCCTCGGCCCCACACACCAGCCCGCCCCAGAAGTCGATCTGGCTGCTCGTCACCGGCCGAACGATCGACCAGTCGGGAAGGTTGGGCAGCGGACCGGCTGGCGGCACGTCGTAGATGGGGTCGATCAGCACGAGCTCGCCGCGGTACTGACCGCCCGAGCCGGGCTCGTCCGATTGTGGCGGGGTCAACTTGTCGATCCGGTAGGCCTTGCCGTAGAGCACCAGCAGATCGCCGCGCTTGATGCCCTTGTCGTCCAGCCTGACGTTCGTCCTGTAGCCGTATGGGTTGAGCTGCAGGGGCGGCGGCATGGAAGGCCACGGTGCGGGCGGCTGGGCCGGCATGACCTGGCCGGCGTCACCGGACAGGAAGCCGTCCGGCACGTCGAGGCACGGGCACCTGGTGAGGTCGAAGAACGGCTCTTGTACCAGCAGGTCGTAGTAGAGCCACTTGCGTACCATCGTCCGCTGGATGTCGCGCAGGCTCTTGTTGTAGTCGATCTGCCAGAGCGTCATCAGCTGCGAGGCGACGATCTGCGCGACCGCTCCCCACACGGTCGTGATCATCTCCTTGCCGTCCACCAGCTGCCAGAAGTCGCTCAGGTAGTCCCAGATGAACCCGACGTCTGGCGTGCAGCCGCGCGGCACCGGGCTCTCCCGCACCGACACGACCACCACGGCCGGCTCGCTGTACAGGTGCCCGTCCGACACGACGAGGTCGAACTTCCAGAAGCCGGCCGCGTCTGGGTAGAAGGTGGGGTTGACCGTCTCGTGGTTGCGCAGCGGGAACTGCCGGACGATCTTGAAGTAGTGGGGGAACTGCTCGCCAGCCGGCAGGTTGTAGCCGTCGATCTGGATCACCTGGTCGAGCGGATTGGTCGTGTCGACCAGCTGGATCGCGTACGCCACACCGCCCACGACCACCACGTCGCCCGGCTGCACGTTCCACCCACCGGCCAGCGGATCGAGGCTGTTGCGCGTGTGCAGCTCGTTGGTGAACCCACTCGGGTCCGGGTCGGTCCATGCGTCGTACCCCTCGTAGACGTACGCGCTCGTCACCGGCGCGTCGGTCAGCCGCCAGTGGTACGTGATGGGCGAGCCCTCGGGGTCGAACGACGCGCTGCCGTCCAGCTGGCCGATCGTGCAGAGCTTGACTTCCTGCTCGTTGCCGGCGTCCGCCACGGGGGGCATGTTGGGGATGACCGGCCCCTGTGCGAGGCAGACGCCCTGCAGCTCCAGCTCGTTGTGGATCTGCTGCGTACCCAGCACGCTGACGTACGTGCGGTCGTAGTGGCTGCCGGTCTGGGCCGGCAGCGGGAGCACGAAGCGCAACGCGTGGCCCGACCCGCTGTTGAGGTCCAGGCTCTTCGTGATGTAGACGAAGAGCGCGCCCGTCGTGTTGTTCGCCACCAGGCGGACCGTCCAGTAGTCGAGCTCGTTGATGATCCCCTTGCTGTCCGGAATGGGGATGATGGGGTCGTCAGGATGCGCCGCGTAGCCGATCGACTCTGCTGAAAAGAACAGACCCGCCGAACCGCCCTGCTCGCTCCAGCAGCCGACGAACACGCGACCCATTGCCATCTGGATGGAAGTGAGCTGCGGCGGGAGGTGGTGGAACTTGCACGTGAACTCGAGCGTCCAGACCGACGGCACCCCCTTGGTGATCTCCAGCCACTCCTCGGGCGGGTTGACGCCCTGGCCGCCGCTGTCGAGCATCAGGTTGCCGGTCAGCGGGTCGTGCAACGCACCGGCCGACAGATCGACCAAAAAGAACTGCGAGATGTTGGCGATCTCGTCGCACGGGCCGACGCAGTAGACGTCGAACGGCGGGTGGACGGGCAGGTTCTGCTTGAGAGGACCGCCGCCGCCCCACGGGTCCCACCCCCAACCAGAGTTGCCCCATCCAGGCGGAATGCAGTTCGGCATGCTCTTCTGTCCTCACCGTTGAACGGCGAAGACAGCGTACATCATGACTCGAGCTTGGAGAAGGCCATCCTGCCCGCGTCGAAGTTCCACTTCGACTTCTCGAGGTCGAGCCCGTACTCTCCTGCCGTCTTCTTCACGCGCTCGAACATGCCCTTGTCGAGGTCGATCACGCGCTGTACCAGCTGCTGCTTCTGCCCCGTCAGAACCTCGATCTGCACCGTCAGGTTGGCCAGCTCCATCTTGGCTCGCAGCAGCTCCTGGTCGATCTCACGGATGATCTTCTGGTCTTCTTCCCTGATGTGCACCACACCAGCGACAGGCCCAGCGGCGGGCGGTGCCTGGACGAGCGACTGCGGGTCGATGGCAGGCTGCGGGGCGACGAGGGCGGGCTGCTTGCTTCCGTTACCGGACTTCTTCATGTGGCATCTCCTTATGCTTCTGTTGGCAAAGGCCAGAAGAAGCTGCCACAACGGCAGCGGCTTTGCAATCGTCAGACGTCTTCTGAGCCGGAGAAGAACGGGTTGGCCTTCAAGGCAGCGTACAGGGCCGGGCGCGGGTCCCCGGTCTGAAGGGCCGTGATGGCATCGGCCCCCGTCAGCGTCACGCTGTTGGGGGCGTCGCCCACCTCGAGCTCGCTCGGGGGGATCGGCCTCTTGCTCGCCTGCCGGGCTGATGCGTTCACGTACAGCATGACGGGCGCGATGATCTGCTGGGCGACGACGTCGATCGACATGCCGGGCATGACCCGCCAGTACTCGGCCGCGCCGCCATTGGGTGTGTTCTTCGAGAGCTTGAGTGCCATGTCTTCATCCTTTCAGTGCGGCCACTTCGGCCTGCAGCGTTTCTACCATACCGGCCAACTGCTGAACCGCCTTCACCAGCGGCCCCACCACGTGGTCGTAGTTCAACGACCAGCCGTGCTCATCGTCATCGACATACAGATCGTTGGGAGAGTGCCCCAGCTCTTCCATCGTCTTCTTCACTTCTTGCGCGATCATGCCGAAGTTCCTGCGCCGGCTGCTGCGGAACTCCTCTTCGTTCGACGTGCCGGCCGGCGGCTTCCACAAGAACGAAACCGGCCGTAGCGCCCGCACGAGCTCGAGCCCCTCGGCACCCGTCAGATCCTGGACGTCTTCCTTCAACCGCGCGTCGGATGTCGAGGTCCAAGCGACGGCGTAGCATCTGTAGTTGGCATTCCCCATCTGGAGCGTGGGCCATCCCTCATTCCTGCTGTTGGTGCCGGTGCCAAGTTGGATGTTGCCGCTGTACGTATTGGCTACAGCCCTATGACCAATCGCGATGCAGTCGTTGGTGGTACCACCGCAGTCGGCATCGTTGCCAATCGCAATCTGGCTCGCACCATTGGCGAAAGCCGAGTATCCGATGGCGATGTTGTAGCTCGACGCTGCTGCCGTGTCGGAGTTCACGCCAACGCAGACGTTGCCGACGCCGGTCGCTGTCGTCCGCGCCGCGCTGTACCCGATGAAGACGTTGTCGGTTCCAGACGACAGCGCCCAACCCGTTTGGTATCCGATACCGATGTTGCGGCTACCTGACGTGGAAGAGCCGTAGAGCGCTCGGGTGCCGATGCCGATGTTGTCGGTGGTGGCGGCATTCGCCCGCCCGGCGCTTATGCCGATGAAGACGTTGTACGTGCCGGTCGTGATGCTGAGCCCAGCCTGGTGCCCCAAGCACGTGTTGTACGTGCCGGAGTTCAGCGCGACTCCCGACTGGTACCCGACGCACGTGTTGTACCCGCCCGACGTGGCGGCGTAGAGCGCCCGGTACCCGACACCCGTATTCTGCACGCCCGTCAGATCGACCCCGCTGCTGCCGTACCCGCAATCGTTGCCAACGAACGTGTTGTACGTGTCGGTCGTGACCGCCTGGTTCATCCGCCAGCCCGCGTTCATGCCAAGCAGGCAGTTGTTCCTCGCGTACGTGTTGGTGTAGCCGGCGGCCGACCCGAACGCCACGTTGAGCCCCGACACGGTGGAGATTAGGGCGTTGACGCCTACCGCCGTGATGAAGCTGGCGCTGACGGCAGAGTTTGCCGCCATGTAACCAACCGCGCAGTTCGCCAAGCCACTCTGGTTGCTGCTGAGCGCACCTGCACCGAATGCGTCCACCGGCACAAGAGAGGAGCCACCGGCGGCCGTACCGACACACGTCGCGTAGCTGGCGTTCACCGCAATGCCAATGGCGGTTGCAAACGCCATGTATCCTATGGCCGTTACGCCGATGGGCGGTTGAGCTACCAGCGTACCGTTGGCCAGTTGCCCCCCCGCCTGGTATCCAACCAACGTGTGGTTGTACGCTCCGTTGTCAATACTATACGCGTGCAGGTATCGACCGGCCTGGTAGCCAATGACCGTGTTGTTGTTCTTGTTCTTCCAGGCGGAGCTAGAACTCAGCGCCTGGTAGCCGATGGCGATCTCTGTCTCGTCGGCTGCCTTGGCTCCGTACCCGATCACCACAGATCCAGCACCAGTGCCGGTGCTGCCAGCTGCGGAACTGCTGCGCCCGATCGCAACGGCATTGACGGCAGCAGTCGCTGACAATCCGACAGCAACCGCACTGTCGCCGGTGGCCGAGGCGCCAGGACCGACTGCAGTCGCGTTGATAGTAGCAGCAGCCGTATCGGAGTTCTGGCCGATGCACACGTTGCTGGAACCGGTTGTGATCGTATCGCCAGCCGCATCCCCGATGCAGACGTTCGACCCGCCGGTGCTGACGTTCGTACCCGCCTGGTAGCCGATGTACACACCGTTGGTTGCGGTCGTGAGTCTCCTGGCCGCCTGGTACCCTAGCGCCACGTTGTACGATGCCGACGACAGGGTCGCCCCACCGAGCGACATGATGTCGTAGCCTACAGCGACGTTGTAGGAGAACGATGCTGGGTTCACCGCCGTAGCGAATATGGTGCTGCCGACCGCCACGTTGCCGCCACCGCTGATCGTATTGACGTCGCTGAAGCAGCCATGCCCAAGTCCGGTGTTGCTGCCGCCGGTGATGGCCCCGCTGCTGCCGCAGTTGAGGAATGTGTTGTTTCCTGCCGTGGTGTACCGACCGGCACCGTAGCCGACAAACACGCATCCAGATGCAGTTGACGCTTGCTCTCCGGCGTAAGGACCAACCGCAACAATTCCAGTTCCGAAGTTAGGTGCCCAGAGTCTGGCAGCGTAGTACCCAATGGCTACGGCGTTGGTCGTATTCCCAGTCACGGTAGATAGCGCGCTGGTGCCGATTGCGACGTTGTTGCTGGTGGTGCTGATCCCGAGACCAGCATTGTCCCCGAGGAAGACGTTGTCGGTGCCGGTCGTGATGGCGCCACCTGCATTCGTGCCGATGCCAATGTTGCGGGCGCCGGTGGTCAACGCATCCAAAGCTGCAGCACCCACCGCCACATTGTCGACCGATGCCGCTGTGGTGGACACGGAACCCCGCATGGCTCGGTGGCCGACCGCCACGTTGTTGGTGCCTTGCACGTACAGACCGGCACTGGCGCCGACCGCCACCGAGCTGTGGGCGTCGGTGGAATAGCGCATGGCCTGGCTGCCTACCGCAACAGCGGTGGACGTGGGGGTCGAGGGGTCGAACGCGTTCAAGGCGTAGTAGCCGACCGCCACGGCGGCCGTGAAGTTGTTGGAGGCCGCGCTCAACGAGAGCACACCAACTGCCACGTTCTGCTGGCCGTCAGTTGTGCCAACCCCGGCGCTGCGGCCGAGGAACACGTTGTCGGCACCAGTGGTGAGGGCACCGCCAGAATCCGTACCAAGGGCGATGTTGTTGCTTCCCGACGAGATCGCATCGAGGGCGTTGTACCCAATCGCCACGTTCCTGTGGGCAGTCGTGGTGGCGGCATCGCCCAGCATCGCGTTGTACCCAATGGCTACGTTGTAATCGCCATCCGGGTTGTAGCCGGCGTTTGGACCAAGCAGGACCGCGCGGCTGGACGACGAGTTGGCACCGGCGTAGTAGCCGACCATCACGTTCCAGCTGGTGGTTGAAACGGTCTCGCCAGCGTGGGAGCCGAGCAGGGTGTTATGTTGCCCGCTGCTCACACCGCCGCCCGCGTTGTAACCGGCCGCGATGTTGTAGCTGCCGGACGTGACGTTCTTGAGCGGCATGGACCCGAGCGCAACGTTGTTCGACCCGGTGGCGGCTACCCCGGAGTTCCACATCGCGTACCAGCCGACCGCGACGTTGTAGCTGGCAGTCGTGTAGTTACGCCCCGAGTTGGTGCCGATCGCGACGTTGTCCATCGCGTTCGTCGCGTTGTACATGGAGAGCACGCCGAGCGCGACGTTGTTGCCGCCAGTGCCCGTGTTGAACGAGTAGAGCGTCTGGTAGCCGATCGCTACGTTCCGGTTCCCGGTGCCGATCGCGTACCCGGCCTGGTAGCCGATCGCAACGTTCTCGCCGGCAGCAGAAGCCGTGCCCCGCATGGCGTCCTGTCCGAGCGCGACGTTGTTGCTGCCGGTGGAAACGGTGTGGAGCGCGTTCGCCCCCAGCACGACGTTGCCGCTGCCGCTCGCCAGTGCCGTGCCTGCGTACGCACCAACGAGGGTGTTGGCTGCGCCAGCCGCCAGCACCAGGCCGGCGCGACGACCGACCGCCACGTTGTTGTCGCCGTTGAACAGCACGCCTTGGGCAGCCATGTGCCCAACAGCCGTGTTGCCGGCACCAGATCCGGTCACCAGCGTCCTGTGGCCGACGCCCGTGTTCTCGTCACCCGTCACTCCGTTCCCGGAGTAGTACCCGAAGAACGTGCCGTACGCCGCACCGGTCAGAGAGCTGCCAGATGAGTACCCGACAGCAGTCAACGTAGTCGTGCTGGTGGCTGCACCGCCTGCGGACTGCCCGATTCCGATCGAGCCGTCGCCAGGGTTGCCGGCGCCCAGCGACGACGTGCCGACCGCCACGCAGCTGTTGGACCCGGACGACACACCAGTGCTGCCGAGCGCTCCGTTGCCGACTGCGACGTTGTACCAACCGGTGACGATCGCCGCGCCGCCGTACTCGCCGATCAGCACGTTGTCGGTTGCGTTGGTCGCTCGATACCCGGAGTACGCCCCCAGAAACGTGTTTCGCACGCCGCCATTCAACGCCGCTCCCGACGAGTAGCCGACGACGGTCCTTTCTGTTCCGCTCGCCGAGTAGCCGGCCGTCGCTTCCCCAAGGGCCGTGTTGTACGAGGTCGCAGCGTTGCCGGTCCACGCGGTCGTGTAGCCGGTCAAGCCGTACGGGTTGGCGATGATCTTGCTGCGAAGGGAGCCGACCGTGATCCACCAGAACGAGCCGTCGTACTCGAGCGCCCCGTCTTCCGCCGAGCCCAGAAGGGTGCCGGAGGTGAGCTTGATCGGCGCGCTGCCGACCGCCGCAGCGCCGGCTGCCACATGGATGCGGGCCGTGGGGGGCGTGGTGCTGTTGCCCACGTACAGGCGACCGTTGCTCGTGTCGACCGCCGCCACGCCCGTTCCGGTCGCGTTGGCGAAGATGATCCCGTTGGTCGCGTTGGCCGCCGGCCTGATCGAGATGCCGTTGGTGTTCGACTGGATGCCGGTGCCGACCATCAGGACGTCGCCGTCGTTGACCTGGCTGACCAGTTTGGTCGTCGCGTCGATCGTCAGTGCCTTCTCAGCCATCGCGAATCTCCAACTTCACACGGTGCTGCCGGGCGGCTCACCACCGCCCGGCCTTCATGTCACCAACTACAGAGCGAGCGGGCGCTCGCAGCGCACGTACATCGTGCAGGTGGCGGGACCGGTCGCATCGGTCTTGGCCGTGCCGACGTAGGTCACGAACTGCCCGGACGTGCTGGGCGCCACGTTCGTCACGTCGCCCGCGCCGGTGGCCGACAAGAACAGGTCATCCCCCGCCGCCACCGTGATGCCGTTCTCCACCACGACGGTCGCGACGCCTGCCGTGCGAACGCTGTTGGCCGCCACCTTGACGCCGATCGCCTTGGCGGACGCGGCCGCGTTGGCCTGCGCGATCGTGATGGTGTCGGACGCGCCGATGTAGACGACGTCGTTGACCGCCGCGCCGTCGGTCGTGACCGGCACGTCGACAGTCGACGCCGACAGACCGACGTGCGTGTGCAGCGCGTCGGCGTTGCTGCCCGAGCCGGCCGTCAGGGTACCGAGATTGGCAGCCGTGACTTTGTCCGAAACGGGAGACCCCTCGATCTGGAACCTGGCGTTCGCGTTGTTCGGCAGGTTGATGTTGGCCGTTCCGGCAGGAGCCAGCATGCCGGTCGAGGTCGTGAACGTCCAGGTGTTGGTGACGCCAAGAACGACGGTGGATGTTGCGCTGTCTCCGATGAGGACACGACCGTCAGTGGACAACGTACCGACACCGCCGCGCAGAGACAAATCGCCACCGGGCTGTGTGTTTCCCTCTCCCGCCGAAATGACAAGTTTCTGGCCGCTCCCTGCGTTATTCGCAGCGGGCTTGATTGACAGACCGGGCACGTCGTTTGGCAGCGTGAGGCTGTCGACCCACACCATCGCCGTTTTGTCGGCGTTCATCTCGAGGTGCTGGTAGGCCATGCCAAGAGACGACGGGGCGTAGCCGGTAGCGATGGGGAGCCATCCGCCCGCCTCGTTGTTCAGCTCCCACCTGTCGGCGCTGCCGGCGTAGCGAAGACCGGCCGTGTCGACCGACGCGGTCGCGTTGGTCAGCAGCATGTAGGCCCGGTCGGAATCGACGTTGCCCGTCGGGCCGAAGTAGACCTTGCCGTACTCGGTCCCGGCACCGTTGGGCGCGCTGGGCACCAGGTTGATGCTCGACCCCGCGCCGTTGATCGTGCTGTTGGCGCCCGCCAGAATGCTGACGCCAGTCCCGCCTGCTGCCGAGTCGGCAACGTAGAGCTGACGCACGCCGCCTGCATTGGCAGCGAACTTGATGTCGTTGAAGCGTCCGACATCGCAAGTGAACGTGCCCTTCAGCGTGATGGCGTCGCCCACCGCATCGCCGAGCGTGATGTCATCGTCGAACGTGGTGTCGCCGATGACGTGCTGGGTACCGTCGACCTGCAGGTCGCCCTTGATGGTGACGAGCTCACCGACCGTGCCGATGTTGATGGCGGCCCCAGCTCCGATGGCCGTGCCGATGTTGATGACGCCGGCAGCCGGGATGTTGGTGCCGATGCTGAGAGCCGCGACCGCCGAGCCCGTACCGAGGTCGACGTTCGTGCACGCTGCGTTCGTACCGAGTCCGATCGTGGTGGCTGACCCGCCACCGATCGTCAGGTTCGATTGCCCCGCGTAGGTGTCGATGTTGACGACTTCGAGCTCGTTGGTCCCAATCTGAGATACGAGCCCGCCGCTGATGATATGAAGTGCCTGTCCCATTACCTGTCTCCTTCAACTGCCCGTACACGCGGGCTCTACGAAAGCTTCTCGTACCTGGTGTCGGCCGTCAGCATCTTGATGGCCGACTCGTCCGTGATGTCGTGGCCGATGTCC
>ENA-UPTA01005377-UPTA01005377.1-activated-sludge-metagenome-genome-assembly--contig:-NODE-5377-length-11739-cov-8.325488_pt1 | contig 11739 bp, 11 predicted proteins | sample MGYA00238184_ERZ773361 | MGnify/ENA primary metagenome ERZ773361 (study PRJEB29100, sample SAMN05720205) | activated sludge metagenome | isolation source: anaerobic digester from wastewater...
GACGTCAACCTTCCGAGGTCGTTCCTACGGAACTCTTTCTTGTGTTATGGGCTTTCAAAGGCATAAAATTCTCGACTGCTATTTTTGGTTACGAAATAAGTTTGAGAAAAATCCTCTTTTTCACTAAATTACATAATAAATACCTTGGATATTTACACAACCTATTTATATATATAACAGTGCGTTATAACTTTTCCACAGTGCTTTTTTATGGGAATGCCTTAAATGACTTTCCCCAATTTTTGTCTGCATTTCAATATCGCCCTTATTGTATTTAGGGTCAAACTATTTAGGAAACCACAATTCCCAAGCTCAACAAAAAAACGGCAAAGATGCTGTATTAACGCCAATTATATGTTGGCATAGTATAAGTTAGAGAATTTTTAGGCATAAACCAAACAATGGATACAAAAGAAAACCGGAAGGCAAAATTATTGCTTTATACCTGGGTTTATAGAATTCTAAATAAGAATCTTATAGTTTACAGCAAAGCGGAATTCAGCAGCCAATATGCTATAGGGCATTGTTTTAGTGAACACTTTCTTCTGCAGAATTTGGACTTGACAGAATAAGCAAATAAAAATAAATGCAAATCAGGAGAATATTTATGATTGAAGTATTATTGGAAAAATGCGTTGGTTGCGGTGCCTGTTTAAGTGCCTGTGCTTATAATGCCATAAAAATTGAAGAGAAGTTTGCTGTAATTGACCCGGATAAGTGCATTTTATGTGGTGCCTGTGTTTCTGCCTGTCCTTTTGAGGCAATTTTACTCCGTAAGGCAAAAACGGAAGCAATTGATAAAAGCGAATACAATGGAATTTGGGTTTTTGCCGAACAGAGAGCAGGAGTTATTGCCCCCGTCGTTTTTGAGCTTTTAGGAAAAGGTCGTGAACTTGCCGAGGAATTGGGAACTGAACTTTCCGCCGTGCTTTTAGGTAATCAGATTGAAGGGCTCTCATCTGAGCTTATTGCTTTTGGTGCCGACCAGGTGATTGAAGTTGATGACCCCGTGCTGAAGCATTTTCAGGATGAATATTATGCCAAAGCTCTTTCCGAACTTGCTCTTAAATATAAACCTTCGGTAATTATTGCGGGAGCCACTGTTTTAGGAAGAAGCTTTATACCCCGAGTGGCAATTCGTTTGCATACTGGCTTAACTGCCGATTGCACAGGTCTTTCCATTGATCCTGAAACAGGCGATTTACTGCAAACTCGTCCTGCTTTCGGGGGAAATATTATGGCTACTATTAAAACGACTAATCACCGTCCGCAAATGGCTACGGTTCGGCATAAGGTGATGAATCCCATTGCGCGCGATGATGCTCGCGATGGAATTGTAATTCAGGAACAGGTCAATTTTGATTTGGAAGAAGAAAAAACACTTTGGCTTGGTTTTGAAAAAGAAAAATCCAATCTGATAAATATCACCGAAGCCAATATCATCGTTTCCGGAGGAAGGGGCTTGAAAGAGGCAAAGAATTTTGCTTTAATTGAAGAACTGGCAGAATCTTTAGGAGGAGCTGTCGGAGCTTCCAGAGCAGCTGTAGATGCTGAATGGATACCCTATTCCCATCAAGTAGGGCAAACAGGCAAAACCGTTAAACCCTTAATATATATTGCAGTTGGAATTAGCGGCGCAATTCAGCACTTGGCAGGAATGTCCAGTTCCGATTATATCATTGCTATCAATAAAGATCCTGATGCCCCTATCTTGAAAGTTGCCGATTTGGGTATCGTAGGTGACCTTTTTGAAATTGTTCCCAAACTAACTAAAAGGATTAAAGAACAACGAGTATGATTATTAAACCCGCAATTAGCGTTATCAGTCCTGATAGAATTGAGCAGGATATTGGCTTACAGCTTTGGGGAACACTTTTTGAGGAATTACACCTGCACAAAGATTGCCACAATGCTATTGCCTACACTCCCTTAATTAATTCCCATGACCATTTAATCAGTAATTGGGTTCCCCGCGCCGGAGATAAGCGTCCATACATAAATTCTCATATTTGGGTTGAAGATATGAAAGAATCCTTTGCCTTCCAGGAAAGGGATATCTTTTGGCATAATAACGGTAGTTTTCGTTTAGAAGAACCCAATTCTTTAATTCTCGCCAAGCTTGGTGCCTATAAAAGTTTGTTTTGCGGTTGCAGTGTAGTGCAAGATCATGCGTCCAATCAGGTAGATGCCTACTATGATGCAATGCCGATTATTGTGCCCAAAAACTTTCGTCAGTGCCATTCTTTAACCTTAGGCAACTGGTGGGGAGGTGAAACTCCGCAAAAAGAAATGGAACTTACTAGGGGAAAAATGCCTTTCATAGTGCATTTGGGAGAAGGAACAGATGATGTTACGAAAGGGGAATTTGCCCGGCTGAAAAATATGGACTTGTTGAAAGAAAACACTTTGATTATCCATGGCATTGCCTTAAGCGCCGAGGATATGAATGAAGTGGCAAAAGCAAAAGCTTCCCTGTGCTGGTGCCCCTCCTCCAATTTCTTTCTTATAGGGCAAACAATTAAGATTGAGGCAGCTCTGAAAAGCAAGGTTAATGTCTGCATAGGAACCGATTCTACTATGTCCGGAGGTGTTAATCTAATTGCCGAATTCCTGAAAATCAGAGAGTTTTTTCCCCAAATTCCAGCCAAGGAAATTTACCGGATGGCTACCGTGAATGCTGTAACTGCTCTTTATCTGCCTCAATACTTCGCTTTTATTAACCCCGATAAATGCCGTAATTTATTGCTGGTGGATAAGACGGAACACAATCCTTACGAAAATCTTTATACTTTAGAAGCGGCTACTATTCAGCTTTTAATTGTGGATGGAATACCCCGGTTCGGTGATAGCGAATGGCTGGAACTGTTTAATTTGAATGAGGAACTATATAGCACTTTTCGCACAGGTAATAAAGAGAAATTCGTGATTGGCGACCCCATGGATTTGAATGAGCAGATTGATGAGGTCTTAGGGTATCATAAGGACTTTCCGTATTTACCGTTTTAGAGCAGAGAAAACGAAAATGTAAAATTTAGATTGAATGGGGAGTATGGCAAACTTCTTAAGTTCTTGAAATCTGTGAAATCAGTGTAATCTGTGCGAAAATATTATGGGGATATAAGATGGAAAAACACTTGAATGTAACTGAAATTTACTATTCTTTACAGGGCGAATCTAATTATAGTGGCTATCCCTGTATTTTTATCCGTCTCTCTGAATGCAATTTGCGTTGTTTTTACTGCGATACCCAATATGCCTTCGGTAAAGGAAAATCTATGGCTATCAGCTCCATAATGGAAGAAGTTAAAAAATACCCTTGTTCCCTTATTGAAATTACCGGAGGCGAACCTCTGCTGCAGGAAGATGTGGATGCCCTGTTTGACACCCTGCATAATTTATCCTACCAAATTTTGCTGGAAACCAATGGAGCTCTGTCCTTGGCAAATGTTCCGAATTATGTGATAAAAATTGTGGATGTTAAAACTCCAGGCAGCGGAATGCAAAACAGTTTTCTTCCCGAAAACCTGCAGTATCTGGACCTTCAAGATGAACTTAAGTTTGTTTTGATGGATAAAATGGACTATAAATTTGCCCTTAACTTCTTGCAAGAAAACAAACCGAATATTTCCACAGTTCATTTTTCTCCTGTAACGGATGTTTTAAACCCAAAAGAATTGGCTGGTTGGCTACTTGAAGATGGAATAAAAGCAAAATTGACATTACAGCTGCATAAAATAATCGGGCTGGAATAAAAGTCTCTTGCTTACTGACCAAAAAGACATAGTTTTTTATATATAAATAAAGATTAAAAGAGGAGTTTGATTATTTTGTCCCGAAAAGATGAAAAAATATTGTAGCTTGTTTTTTCAGGAAAAATGGAGGATACTTTTCCTCCGCAAGCAATATGTAGCCGGAGGACGCTGTTCCTCCACAAGAAAAAAACAGAGCTTCAGCAAGCTTTGGCTACACAAAATGCGGAGCTTATATAAGCTCCGGCAAAAAAATGGAGGTTCAAATTATGAAACGCATTTATGGCTTACTTTTAATTGGCGTTCTTCTGATTTTGCTTAGTCCGAATTTACTATCTGATACTATCAAATTAACTAACGGAAGTGTAATTTATGGACACATTAGCAGAGAAGACATAGACAAAGTTATTATAGTTGATCAAAATGGAATTGAAAACAGCATTCCCCGAGATCTTATCCTTTCTATAGACAAAGGATTGGAAGCCAAAAAAGAGGTTCAGAAAGTAATTATAACCCTAAAAAGCGGAATTGAAGTAAAAGGTTCTTTAATTTTGGATGATGCCAATAGCGTAACAATTAAAGACGAAACAGGTATTGAGAAAAAAATAGCTAAAAGCAATATTCTGGATATCGTTATTGATTTGGATAATCCAAATGAGAAACCAATAACAATTCAAAGCTATGAAGAACCGGAAACGGATATTGAAACGGAAATTGTTGCCAGCCCTGCAGGAAAAACCAATAAATTTAATCTCGGACTAAAAATTGGTTATCAGCAACTCAATTGTGATATTCTTTCGGATAGATATGGTAAGGGATTGGTTTTTGGCGGAGAAGTGATTTTATGGTTGCATAATAAATACGGAATCGGATTTAATATGGAAAGATATAGTAACAAATCGGAATATGATTATGATGATATTGTGCGTAAATATGAGATATACATTACCCCCGTTACTCTTACTGCCTACTATAAAAAGCAAAGCTTCAATTATAAAATTATACCCTACTTTGGCTTGGGTATCGGGCAATATTTTCTGAACGAAGAAATGACAGATACTTATTGGGATTACTATGAACAATGGTATGAAGCATCTGATAGTGAGACCGGTTTTCATTGTTTATGCGGTTTACAATATAAGATTTTATTCGTTGAGATAAAATACTCCACGATGTTTAAAAGTAGCTGGGGAGTTGAAGAAGAATATGATGATATTGGGGGCTTGAGTATTGCTGGTGGGCTCAGGTTTTAATTAACAATGTTCCGAAAAATTACTTTTTACTCTGGAAGAACGAGATTCCCGTCGTTAATTTCTACTCAACCTCAAGGAAAGGTAGATGTTGAGTAGTATACAGGATACAAGCAAGAATGTTCTGGGCAAGGTGCTGATGAGCTAAAATACAAGTAGTTGCTTATGATTTTCAACCACCACTAATCAGATGGATAACTTTTATATCGGCATTTTCAGGAATGGGAGTGGTTTGCCAGTTTTCTCTTTTAACAAGTTCCCCGTTCATTTTAATAACCAGCATTTTGAAAGTGTAATTCATCATTTTCAAAGCATCTGCCACAACGAGTCCTTCTTTCCAGGATAATTTATTTCCGTTTACTAAGAAAACAGATTCTTCTGCCATAATTTTAAATCCCTTTTGCTTTCGCAATCAATTCCAAAGCCAAATTTGCCTGCATATTGGCTACAACGGCAACCCGGGTTGCTATGGGGCTTATTTCCGGCTTCAATTCACTTTTCATATCGCCAACAATATGCAAGAAACCATAGCGCTCGCCATAAATGTTTTCATTTTTACCAAAACCCGCTATTCCGGAAGCGGCAATTATGTGCTTCTTTGGGTAATTAGATAGCCAACAGGAGATTAACATCTCTTTTTGGTCTGCCTCATCCAACGCTTCTATAAGCAGGTCTGCCTCTTTAAAAATAGCGTTTAAATTGGCTGGAGTAATTTTAACCGGATGTAAAACAAGATTAATGAAAGGATTAAAAGAGCGAATATTTTCTGCTAATGCTTCCACTTTTAATTTACCAATTTGGGCTAAAGTATATTGCTGGCGATTAAGATTTTCCAGGGTTACAAGGTCGTAATCGGCAATAATTAAAGTTCCGATTCCAGCGCGGGCTAAAGAAATTGCGCTATTGGAACCTAAACCTCCCGCTCCGGCAATGCCCACAGTTGCTTTTTGCCAAAGAGGAAAGGCAAAGGGATCACGCTTGGAAAAATATTCTGCCCGGGAAATCAAAGTTTAATCTCCAGTTTAATCTTACCATCAGGATCAACATCCTTAAGGTTATTCACAAAGGAACAAACAATATCCCGTAATAATTTTTGGACAAAAGGCACAATCACAATTTCCCTCTCCCCTACCCAAAGTTTGAGTTCCGCGTTGTTATCTAAAACGCAATCACTCCTTTTAGCTCTACCCTGAACAATATCCCCTGCCATTGTATAACAATCCTTACCGCATTCAGAACAGCATTCAGGTTCTGCAAGAGGTAAAAGATCAAAGCATTTCTCTTGAACGGTGCTTACTAAAACAGCCAAATCTTCCGGTAAGGAAAAAACGGGCAAACCCTGAAAACTATCTATTTGCGAAGCGATAACTCCGGAAATTCCAATACAGGTATCATCTACCAGTTCCTCCAGCTGAGCCGTATTTTCCGCACAGATAATTTTAGGAACAGGGGCATTTTGCAGCCCCTCAATAATAAGATAATCAGCGTTTAGAAATTGAACCATCTCAGCCAAATTTAAGGATTTCGGAAAAAGCAATGCACTGTCATATAATCCCTTAGCAAAAACAGCTTTACTTCCTGCCTGAGTGTGTAGATAAGTATTCTTGCCCTTTGTATCGGAACGATATGTTTCGCTATGTATATCTTTTATGGAACAGACATTATAGCCCTGTTGGGTCAGTTCTCTGATGATAGCAGTAGCCACGGTTGTTTTACCGGTGCGATGATAACCAATAACTCCTAATGCCTTCATATTTTATCCGTTACAAGCAGTAACTGGCAAAATGCACTAATCCCTTCTCCTTTTCCACTGACGCCAAGACCTTCTTCAGTAGTGGCTTTAATAGAGATTTGCCCAATAGCGCAATTCAAATCTTCTGCCAGGTTGACTCGCATTTCTTGAATATAGGGTTGAAGTTTTGGTTGCTGACAACAGATAACGGCATCCAGATTATTTAGCAGCCAACCATTGTCCGTTATTAAAGTATAAGTTCTTCGTAAGAGAATGCGGGAATCTATATCCTTGTAAGCCAAATCGTTATCGGGATATAATGTGCCAATATCACCCATTGCTAAAGCTCCCAAAAGAGCATCAATTATAGCGTGAATTAAAACATCGGCATCCGAATAACCAGCCAGCCCTTTATGATAAGCTATTTTCACCCCTCCCAATATAAGATCCCTGCCAGCAACAAGACAGTGAACATCGTAGCCAAAACCACAACGCAACATAAACTCAATCCACAGTTATGCTTTTAGAAACATTTTTAGGGACATCGGGATGGACACCATGGTCGTGCACTCCCAATTTATCCAGCTTTTTCATTTTCCTAACGCTCATTTTCAGGGCTAACAGCTGGAGAACAATAGTGGCAGAAAAACAGGTCATAAGACAGGAACCTGTCTTAGGTAACATAATATATGACCAGGCATAATAACTGTTTTCATTGGGCTTGGTTGAAGCGTTTTTCAACAGCTGTTCATTCTCTTCAGCAATAACGAAGGTATTGGCACCGCGTATTTTATGGGTATTTATCTGAGAAATAGTAAGGTTTACATCGCGTTCATCGGGACCTGTAACATAGACTAATGGATAATTGCGATAGAGATGCTCAAAGAAATCCTTATCCTGAACAAACTTATTGAAGGTTTTAGTTCCCTGCAAGGAAAGATTAAAGGGCTGATTGTGAGTGAAAATATAATCCGCTAACGCTTTATAGATTTCCTTCGTTTCGCTATAGGGAATACCTTCTTGCTTACAAAGCGCTTCCAATTCATCTATAATTTCACTGAAATAACGCAGAAGGGAACGGAGATGTTTAACCCCGAAAACTGTATTCTTCCCTAAAATAGTATTAGGACCGTGTTTAAATTCGGATGCTTCTCTGCCTTCTGCATGCGTTAAAACCGTCTCTCTTATTTTTAAGGCACCTTCCATAGCCACTCCGCTTATTTTCGTAGCTAAAATATGGATGGAGGGTTCCATATACATTTTACCTGCCATAATATCTATTTCTCCACTTACATTATCCAGGGTTTCTTTCAACAGCGAAGGAATCTTAAAAAGAGAAGAATAGTATTCGTCAATTTCGCGTTGACGGCTATTGCGTTGTTCTGCAGTTAAATTAATATCCATTTCGTTCAGCTGCATCTGTGCCGTTTTAATTGCCAGATAGTAAAAAAGCGTAATCTGATTCATAAAACTCTTGGTGGCAGGAACCGCTATTTCCGGTCCACATAAAATAGGAATTGCCACATCGCTTTTTTCCTGACCTAAAGTAGAATTCATATTATTCACTAAAACTACTTTACGGACATTCAGTTCTTTGGCATCTATATCGTTAAATATATCTATCAGGTCTTTCGTTTCACCAGATTGAGAAACACCTATAATAAGGTCATTATCCTTAATGCAATTGGAATATTCCCCTCTGAAATCACCAGGTAAAATTGGAATTATCTCCATTCCGGCAATGGAATTGAAAAAGAGAGCTGCTATCTTCGTAGCATGAAAACTGGTGCCACAAGCTATGGAATAGGCATTCCGATTATTACTGATCGTATTTTTTATCAGCTGTAAGAAGTTGTCCACACTCTCATTAAATTCCTGCACATTCATCTCTTCTGCCAAGGCATCCATCGTTTTAGCCAACGAGATTTTCTTCAAATCATATTCGCCGTTCACCATTTCCAAAAAGATATTCTTGTCGTTGGAAAAAAAGTATTTCTTTTCAAAATCTTCTTTCACCGCAACATCAAAGAATTCATTGTAAGTGTTTCTAACATTGTTAAAGAATTCAGTAAACAAATCGGAATTGAGAAGTTCGTTAAATATCTGCTTGCGCTCCGCCAGAGTATTAATAGCTAAAAAGCTTTGGGTCTTTGCTAAAATTGTATCCCGAATACCTGCTTTTTCCATTAGGGATAGCATTCTTTTGCCGGTATTGGAACCGCCCTGAAAAAGCTTTATCAGCTTACCTGTGGATTCGCTTTGAGCATATATTTCCTGCTCCATAAAATATTCATATTCGGGTAAAAGTTCAACATCCTCAGCTCGCAATTTGGAGTATACAGGTTTGGCAGGAATTTTATCACCGGTTTGCCAAATTTCATTAGGTTGATTTAACCGCTTGAATTTTAAGTTCTTCTGTGCATAAACTTGATAATGTTCGGCATCATATTCAATAAATTCTCCCTCTCGCAAATTGACCAACTGCTTAGTAAAACGCAAAACAGCTGTTAAATCGGAAGAGGCAAGGGCAAAAGGCATATCTTCCAAAGTTCCGATGCCAAAATATAAACTGCTCCCGGCTTTAATTGCCCAACTGGTTTGAGTATCGGGATCAACAATTACGGCTGCATAGCTTCCCACAAGTTTACTCGCAGTTTGAATTATTGCCTGACGCATACAGTTTTTCCGTAATTCAGGTTCAGAGGGGTTATCTGCTTTATCCATTTCAATATCAAAATAGTGTTCCACAGTGTGCACTAACATTTCTCCGTCGTTATCACTCTGCACGAAGTGACCCTCGTTCCCTAAAAAGGACTTTAATTCTCCAGTATTAGTGATGTTGCCATTATGAGCACCATAGATATGACGCTTGCATTTTACCTCGTGGGGCTGGGCATTTTTCTTATCTACAAAGCCAAAAGTAGCCCAACGCACCTGTCCACAGAAGATTTTACCGCTCTGTTTTTCTATCCCTAAGGTCTTTACTAAAGTGCTGGGAGCACCAACATCTTTTAATAAAGTAATTTCGGTAGTATCTCCTTGAAAAGCAGCTCCCGTGCTGTCATAACCTCTATATTCCAATGCCTTAAGTAGCTTGGAGGCATATTCACCCATTTTCAAAGAGACCTTGGGTAAAGCTAATCCCAAAACTCCACAACCCAAACCGAAAACGGGAATAGGAATATATATATTGCGGTTACAACACTTGGCTAACAAGCGTTTAAGCCCTAAAGACAAAAAATGTAACATCATTTGGTCCTCTATAATTTCTTTTTTTCTATTAACTGTCTGGCAAAAAACAGGTCTGTCTCATCGGTAATTTTCAAGTTAAAATCATTATCCCAAATGTAGCGTATGGGCATACCCAAATGCTGCACTAACGAAGCATCATCCGTAGCATAAAAACTTTCGCTAATTGCCAGCTGATATGCTTCCACAATTAAAGTATAAGCAAAAACCTGAGGAGTAAAGACATTGATCAATTGCTGCCGGGGAAGAGGGTTAACTGCATAATCCCCTTCAATTTGCATCACCGTATGTTTAATCTTCCCTGCCGGAATAACTGCCTTATCAATTATTACTGCAGCAAAAAGCAGTTCCAGCAATTCCGGCGAAACAAACGGTCGCACTCCATCATGAATTGCTACATATTCAGTTCCTTCAGGACATGCCTGTAAAGCAGCAAAAACAGAATCCTGGCGTTCCAAGCCCCCTGCAATTACAAGATAGGGTTTGCTGATGCTTTCAAACCATTGTTGGATGATGGCTTCCGTTTTGGCAATATCCTCTTCGGGCACAGTAATTATTAAATTATCTATCAGCTCTGAAGCCATAAAGGGCTCCATACTTCTAATTATAATTGGAATTCCAGCTAAGTCCCGAAATTGTTTTTTGCTGTTTCCCGGAAGGCGTGTTCCCCTTCCGGCAGCAGTGATTATCGCTGTTGTATTATTTAAGAAGTCCATTTATAAAATACTCCCCGACTTTCTCTGATGGCGGAAATTTTCTTTTCCAGATGCAATTGCCTCAGAACTTTGCTAATTTCATTGATATGAATATCCAGCATTGCAGAAAGGTCTTCGGCAGTAGAAGGACGCCTTTTCAGCGTATTATGTAAAAGCTCTATCAATTCGGAATCAAGCTGACTTTCAGCAGGTTTATATTTTACTTTGGCAATAATTTCCACTGGAACGCAGACCTGTTCTTTCAGCTGCGTTTTAATTTGTTTCAGGATATTTAGGGGTAAGGGTTTAACCCAATCTTCCGCACCGGGACGGTCTAAGCAATTGAGTTGCACCAAATCCGGATTTATTCTATTGATTGCCTTTGCCAGAGCTGAAATCTCTTCTTCACCAGTATTAATTCCTAAAACCAGAAACACTTCCAGCCAAATGATACCTTTATATTCGTGCCGGAATTGGATCAAACCCTCAATGAGGTCTTCCACTTTTAATTCTGGACAGGGACGGTTGATTTTTTCAAATCCCTCTTGCGTAGCAGAATCAAGAGAGGGTAAAACAATATCGCAGGACAGAACTTCATTGCGAACTTCCTTCTGGGAAAATAGAATGCCATTTGTAAGCAGGGCAAGTTTATAGCTTGGGTATTTGGATTTAATATAGCTAACTATTTCTCCTAAGGAACTATTTAAGGTCGGTTCTCCGGCTCCAGAAAAAGTGATATAATCCAAGTGAGGGTTGGTAGCCAAAAAACTATCCAGCTCAGCTAAAATTTCCCTTATATTATAGAATGCCTCTCTCTTGGTTACTTGATGAGTAGTTCTTTGCACTTCACAATAAACGCAATTTAAAGGACAATACTTATAGGGAACAAGGTCTATACCTAACGATATACCTAAGCGACGGGACATCACAGGTCCAAAAAGGTGTTTATACTTAATCATCTTAAAATGTGATTCCAAACTGTAAATGCGGTTCCCAACCGCCATCATTAATGTTATAGGCATAATCAAAACCGATTAAACCAAAAGGACTGCGAATTCTGATTC
>ENA-UPTA01005383-UPTA01005383.1-activated-sludge-metagenome-genome-assembly--contig:-NODE-5383-length-11723-cov-8.248543_pt1 | contig 11723 bp, 11 predicted proteins | sample MGYA00238184_ERZ773361 | MGnify/ENA primary metagenome ERZ773361 (study PRJEB29100, sample SAMN05720205) | activated sludge metagenome | isolation source: anaerobic digester from wastewater...
GCGGGCGGGCCGTGCCGCACGTGTTCGCGCCGCGCCGCCCCGGCGACATCGCCCGGTGCTACGCCGACCCGTCGCACGCCGAGCAGCTGCTCGGCTGGCGTGCGCAGCTCGGGGTCGATGCGATGTGCGCGGACGCCTGGCGCTGGCAGAGCCGCAACCCGGACGGGTACCGCGGCGCCGAGGAGGTTGGGCCGGTCTGACCGGACGGTGCGGGCCGCGGCTCAGGCGCTTTCCCGGATCACCAGCTCGAAGCCGACGTCGAGTGCGGGCCGCGCGATCCGGTCGCCCTGCATCAGCGCCAGCAGCATGGTCGCCGACTGCCGCCCGATCTCCGCGCGCGGGGTGCGCACCGTGGTCAGGCGCGGGACCACGTGCTCGGAGCCCTCGAGATCGTTGAATCCGACGATCGCCACCTGGTCGGGCACCCGGATGCGCAGACGCAGCGCCTCCAGGAGCGCGCCCTGTGCCAGATCGTCGTTGTTGAAGAAGATGGCATCGACGTCCGGCCGGCGGCTGACCAGACGGCGCATCAGCTGCGCCCCCAGGCCGATCGACGAACGCTCGGGCGTCAGCACCGAGAGGTCGGCGTCGTACAGCCCTGCGGCGGCCAGCGCGTCCCGGTAGCCGGCCTCGCGCTGCTGGGTGCGCGTGTCGAGCTGGGCCGCGACGAACGCGATCCGTCGCCGGCCGCCGGCCATCAGGTGTTCGGCCACGCAGCGCCCGGCCGCCTGTTGCGACAGGCCGACGTAATGGGCGCCGTCGTGTCCGAGGTCCATCAGGTACACGTACGGCACACCGCTGCGGTCGGTGAGCGCACGGGCGCCGTCGGTCTGGTCGCTGCGCGTCAGCAGCAGCCCGCTCGGGCGGTGCGACAGATACTGGTGCAGCAGGCGTTCCTGAACGTCCGGATCGTACCGGGTGTTGCCGATCAGCACCTGATACCCTGCGGGCTCGAGCACGTCGTGCACCGCCTCGATCAGTTCCATGAAGACCTGGTTCGACAGCGAGGGCACCAGCAGGACCACCACCCGGCTGCGGGCCGAAGCGAGCGCCCGCGCCGCGGGGTCGGGCACGTAGTTCAGCGCGCGGGCCGCCTCGCGCACGCGCTGCGCCAGTTGCGGATCGACCCGACCGACGCCCCGCAGTGCCCGCGAGGCGGTGATCGGGCTGACGCCCGCGCGCTCGGCGACGTCGCGCAGCGTGAGCCGCCCCGTGGAACGGCTCGCGCGGCGACGGACGCCGGATGTTTCTGGCATTTTGGTTGATTCGGGCTTAAGATAGCGCTATCTTAAGCGGTGGAATCCACGGAAAGCAAAGGCTGTCGTCACGTTGGCGTGACGTTGTGCCGGTTCGTACGGACGTGGAGCCGCCGATCCCGGGCCCGCCCGGGCACACGAGCGCTGGATCCGCATGACGACAGCACGCAATGAAGGAGCCTCCGGCGTCGACGGCGGCGAGGAGGGCAGTCCAGGCACGACGGCGTCGGCGGTCGGCGACGCCGACGATCGAACGTCGGCACCGCATCCCGTCGATCCGATCGGCGTGCTGATCGTCGATCTGCCCGATGCCGGGTCCGTCCTGCCCGCCGGGCCGGCGCCCGGGTCGAGGCTTCGCCTCGGACTGATCGACGCCGCCCGGCCGATCGCCGGCTGCGTCGTCTCCCATCCCCTGGAGCCGATCCCGGCGGATGCCGTCCGGGCGCTGGCACTGACCCGCGACGGGCGCACCGCATTCGTCGCGGCGACGCGGTCGTCCGTCAGCGATGCACGCGCCCGGCCCGATCCCTGCCTGTCGATGTTCGACACCCGCAGCGGGCGCTTGCGCGCCTCGGCCGAACTGCCTTATGCGCCCAACGACGTCGCCGTCACGGCCGACGGGCAGCAGGTGGTCTGCGCCACCGAACGTGCGGTCGTGCTGCTGCGGGTCGGTGCCGACCGGCTGCGCACCGAGCAGACCCTCTCGATCGGATCGTCCGGAGGGTCGGCGCTGGCGATCCTTCCCGGCGGGCACGTGCTGCTGGCGCTGTCCGACATGGGGTGCATCGCGGTGCTGGCGCTCGGCGCGGCCGGCCTGAGCGACACCGGCGAACGGATCGTGACCGGCAGCGCGCCGACCGCGATCGACCTGTGTGAGCCTGGCGCGTGGGCGGCCGTGGCCTGTGCGGCCAACACCTCCGACGCCGACGACCGGCACGCCGTGTCCCTGCTGGACCTGTCGATTCCGCCGTTCCGCGCCGTGCAGCACCTCGGGTTGCCCGCCGCGCCGACCGCGGTTGCGCTGTCGCCCGACGGTCGCTGGCTGGCCGTCGGCATCAGCGTCGACGCCCCGGCGCGCGCGCCGGGTGCCGCACCCGCGCCGGCCGGCGGCGTCCGTCTCTACTCGATCCTGCCGGGGCGCGCCGTTCCCGTCGGCGAAGCGCTGCTGGACACGCCGGTGTCGTCGCTCGCCTTTGGGGCCGACGAGCGGGGGCTGCTGCTGGTCGCCGTTCCCCTGGCCGCGGCACTGTGCGTGTTCTCGGCAAGCCACGACGGGCTGCATCCGATCGCCCCGCCGGTGGCGCTCGGGGGGGCACCGCTGGCCTTGTGCGCGGCACGCGGCGGCGGCGCGCGCTTCAATCCGCCCGATTGAAGAACACCCGGCGACCGCGCATCTCGCCGAGCTGCCGCATCAGCAGCAGGAAATCCTCGTCGCGGTCGATCGGGTTCAGATGCTCGGTGTTGACGATCATCAGCGGCGACGCTTCGTAGTTGTAGAAGTAGCGGCTGTACGCATCGGCCAGCGCGCGCAGATAGCTCTCCGAGATGTCGGCCTCCATCGCCACGCCGCGCTTGCGCACCCGCTCGACCAGCGTGTCGGGCTGTGCCTGCAGGTAGATCACCAGGTCCGGCACGGGCGCCTGCGGCCGCATGCTGTCGAAGATCTGCTGGTACAGCCCGAGCTCGTCGTCGTCGAGCGTGAGCCGCGCGAACAGCGGATCCTTGTCGAGCAGGAAATCGCCGGTGACGGTCTGGGTGAACAGGTCGCGCTGCCCGAGATCGCGCAGCTGATTGACACGCTGGAACAGGAAGAAGAGCTGCGTGGGCAGCGCATACCGCCGGCCATCCCGGTAGAAGCGCTCGAGGAAGGGGTTGCTGCCGGCCTCCTCGAGCACCAGCTGCGTGCCGAAGCGCTCGGCGAGCTTGCGCGCCAGCGAGGTCTTGCCGACACCGATCGGCCCCTCGACGACGATGTGGCGATAGCGTTCGAACGGCGAGGGGATCGGGTTCATGAGCGGAAGATGAAGTAGACCGCGCCCAGCAGGCAGAGCGCCGCCCACAGGTAGTCGAGCTTGAGCGGCTGCTGCATGTAGAGGACGGCGAAGGGCACGAACACGGCGAGCGTCACGACCTCCTGCACGATCTTGAGCTGCGCCAGCGTGAAGTGCCCGTAGCCGATGCGGTTGGCCGGCACCTGCAGCAGGTACTCGAACAGCGCGATCGCCCAGCTCACCAGCGCGGCCACGTACCACGGCCGGCTGGCCATGTCCTTCAGGTGGCCGTACCAGGCGAAGGTCATGAAGACGTTCGAGGCGATCAGCAGCCCGACGGTCTGCAGCGGAATCGGCAGCGTCCACGTCATGGCGTGCGCCCATGCCGTGTCGAGGCACCGATGCGCCGCGCGCCCGCGACGCGCGTGCCGTCGAGACGGGTGACCGGCTGGTCCGCGCAGGCCGCGAGCAGCACGTCGACCGTGCCGTGTCCCGGCACGTGGCAATCCGGCGCGATCTCGCTCAGCGGCGCGAGGACGAACGCGCGCGCATGCATGCGCGGATGCGGCAGACACAGGCCGGGCGCGTCGATGACGCGGTCGTCGTACAGCAGCAGGTCGAGATCCAGGAGGCGCGGCGCATTGCGGTACGAGCGCTGCCGCCCGAACGCGTGCTCGATCTCGTGCAGGACCTGCAGCAGCGCGTCGGGGGGCAGCGTGGTGTCGACCCGTGCCACGGCATTGATGAAGTCCGGCCCGTCGGCATCGACGGGCGCCGAGCGGTACAGCGAAGACACGTCGGTCAGGCGCACGTCCGGGCGCGCCGCGAGCGCGTCGAGCGCGTCGTCGATCGCCTGGCGCGGGTCGCCGAGATTGGCGCCCAGGCCGATGAACACGCGGTCGCTCACCCGCCGTCGTCCGGCGCGGGCGAGTCGGCCCCGCGCGACGGGCGCCGCCGGCGGCGCTTGCGCGGGCCCGCGCTGCCCGCGGGCGTGCGTTCGAGCAGCGCCTTGCGCGCATCGGCGTCGCCGTCGATGAAGCTGGTCCACCATGCGCCGAGCTCGGCGGAAGCCTCGCCCGCGTCGACCCGCAGGATCATGAAGTCGTAGGCGGCGCGGAAGCGCAGGTGCTCGATCAGACGGAACGGCGCGCCGCCCGTGCGCCGCTCGAAACGCGGCTGCAGCGCCCAGATCTCGCGCATGTCGGCGATGATGCGCTTCTGGATCGCGAGCTTGCTGCCCTGTTCGTCGAGCACGGAGTCGATGGCGTCGTGCAGCGCGGGGATCGGCGACTCGCCGGCCGCGCAGCGCTGCTCCCAGCGCACGCGCACCTGCTGCCACAGCAGCGTGGCGAACAGGAAGCCCGGCGAGATCGACTTGCCTTCGAGCACGCGCTCGTCGGTGCGGGTGAGGGCGACCTTCACGAAGCGCTCGCCGTCGGGCTGCTCGAGGATCACGTCGAGCAGCGGCAGCAGGCCGTGGTGCAGACCCTCGCGGCGCAGCTGCTCCAGGCTCTCGAGCGAGTGCCCGGACTGCAGCAGCTTGAGCATCTCGTCGAACAGCCGGGCACCGGGCACGTTGTGGATCAGCGGCGCCAGTTCGCGGATCGGCGCGCGCGTGGCCTCTTCGATCGCGAAGCCGGTCTTGGCGGCGAAGCGGGCGGTGCGCAGCATGCGCACCGGGTCTTCGCGGTAGCGCGACGCGGGGTCGCCGATCATCCGCAGCACCCGCCGGTGCAGGTCCTTGACCCCGTCGTGGTAGTCGAGGATCAGGTCGGCGATCGGGTCGTAGTACAGCGCGTTGATGGTGAAGTCGCGACGCGCCGCATCCTCCGCCTGGTCGCCCCACACGTTGTCGCGCAGCACCCGGCCGTGCGCGTCGGTCTCGGCATCGGTCTGCAGCGCGCGGAACGTCGACACCTCGATCATGTCGCGCCCGAACATCACGTGCACGATCTGGAATCGACGGCCGATCAGGCGCGACCGCCGGAAGAGCTTGGTGACCTGGTCGGGCGTGGCGTCGGTGGCGACGTCGAAGTCCTTGGGGCGCAGACCGAGCAGCAGGTCGCGGACGCCGCCGCCCACCACGAACGCCTTGAAGCCGTTCTTCTGCAGGGTTTCGCAGGTCCGCATCGCCGAGGACGGCACGTCCTCGACGCGGATGCCCTGCTCGGAGGCCTTGTAGCGGGTCGGTTCGCGGCGGTCCGCCGCCTGGGCGGGGGCAGCGCCGCGCGGTGCGGCGCTGCGCGGCGCAGCGGCGGCGCCTTCGCTCGGTGTACGTCGGCGGAACAGCCGGTCGATGAGCTTCTTGATCATGTGAACAGGTGCAGCACGGACCAGCCGTGCGCTTGGGCGTGGGCCGACAGCCGGGCATCGGGGTTGGTGGCGACCGGATCGGAGACGCGCGACAGCAGCGGGATGTCGTTGGCCGAATCGCTGTAGAACCAGGTGCGCTCGAAGCTGCCCCAGTCGTGGCCGAGCGCGGCCAGCCACGCGTCGGTGCGCACGACCTTGCCTTCCCGGTAGGTGGGCGTGCCGCGCGGGCGGCCGGTGTACCGGCCGTCGCGCTCCTCGACCTGCGTGGCGATCAGGTGCTCGACGCCGAACCGCCGGGCGATGGGCGCGGTGACGAACTCGTTGGTGGCCGTGACGATCGCGCACAGGGCGCCTTCGTTGCGGTGCCGGGCGACCAGCTCGAGCGCGGCCGGCCGGATCGCGGGGAGGATCACCTCGTCCATGAACTGCGCATGCCAGCGGTCGAGAAGATCGCGGGGGTTGGCCGCCAGCGGCGCGAGCTGGAACGCCAGGAACTCCTGGATGTCCATCGTGCCGGCGACGTACTGCTGGTAGAAGCGGTCGTTCTCGCTCTGCTGGTGGTCGGGATCGACGGCGCCGATGCGGGCGAGGAAGCGCCCCCATTCGTAGTCGCTGTCGAGCGGCAGCAGGGTGTTGTCGAGGTCGAAGAGCGCGAGCTGCATCGTGCTCAACGCCCGCCGCCGGACGGAGGGGTGCGAAGTGTGGTGTGTAAGCGCATGATTTTCAAAGAATTTTATCAGTCGTCTGCGGCACGCCCAAATCCGCCCCCGCAGTGCACCTCGCCGCGCTCGCGCAGGAGCGCGCGCAGCAGGGGCAGGGTGATCGGCCGGCGCGTGCGGTAGGCGTGCCGGTCGAGCGCATCGAACAGCGCCTGCAGCGCGCGCATGTCGCGCGACTGATGGGCGAGCATCCAGGGGATCACGTCGGCGGCCACGTTCACGCCGCGTCGGGCCGCCTCCAGGCGCAGCGCCTGCGCCTTGTCCTCGTCGGACAGCGGATGCACCTCGAACACCAGCGCCAGGCCCAGGCGGGTGCGCAGGTCCTCGCGCAGCGGCAGTCCGCGCGGCGGCGCGTCGGCGGCAACCACCAGTGCGGCGTGCGGCGCGGCCTGCAGCCGGTTGAACAGATGGAACAGCGCTTCCTGCTGCGCCGGACCGAGCGCCTGCGCGTCGTCGACCGCGTAAACCGGCACGTCGGGCTCGAAGGCGAACGCCGCGACCGGGTCGTCCGCGGCGATCGCCCGTGCACCGGGCGCCTCGGCGCACACGCCGCGCAGCAGGTGGGAGCAGCCGCTGCCGCGTGCGCCCCACAGGTGCACGAAGCGCCGTGCACGGTCGCCGTCGGCGATGCGATGCATCAGGGCGAGGCAGTCGGCGTTGCGCCCGGCCACGAAGTTCGCCAGCGACGGCGCGGCCGGAATGTGCAGGTCGAGCGTGAGCTGGGTCATCGACGGTCAGCCGCGCAGGTAGAACTCGCTGGCCAGGTAGGCCGCGCGCAGCCGCCGCAGGCCGACGGCGAGCACCGCCGACAGGGGAAGCGCGAGCAGCACGCCCACGAAGCCGAACAGCGTGCCGAAGGCGAGCAGCGCGAGGATCACGGCCAGCGGATGCAGGCCGATGCGCTCGCCGACCAGACGCGGCGTCAGCACCAGGCTCTCGAGCAGCTGCCCGGCGCCGTAGATCACCGCAACGCTCACCAGCCCCGCCACCGGCCCGAGCTGCAGCATGCCCGTCACCAGCGCGAAGATCAGGCCCAGTGCGAACCCGAGGTACGGCACCGCGACCAGCAGCCCGGTCAGCACGCCGATCGGCAGCCACAGGTCGAAGCCCGCCACCAGCAGCGCAAGCGCGTAGAACACCGCGAGCGCAAGCATCACCAGCACCTGTCCGCGCAGATACTGGCCCAGCAGCGCGTCGATCTCGCGCAGCGGCGCGAGGGCGGCCGAGCGCCAGCGCGGCGGCGTCAGCTCGCCGAGGCGGGTGCCGAGCTGCGGCCAGTCGAGCAGCAGGTAGAACATCACGACCGGCACCAGGAACACCATGCCCAGCACCTGCAGCGCCGCCGCCCAGCCCGAACGCGCATAGCCGAACAGCAGGGCCGCGACGTCGTCGCCGCTGCTGGCGAGCTGCCGGGTGAGCCACGCGCGCAGCGCGGCCGGATCGAGGTGCAGGTCGATGCCGAAGCGCTGCTTCAGCCACGGCAGGATCTGCTCGGTGATCAGCGCGACCAGGGCGGGAAAGCGCTCGCGGATCTGCGCCGCCTCGACCTGGATGATGGGCACCAGGACGAGCACGATGGCCAGGATGCCGAGCAGCGCCAGCAGCATCACCGCGCACACGGCGAGCGCCCGCGGCACACGCCGCGCCACCAGCCACTCGACCCCCGGCTCGAGCACGTACGAGAGCATCGCCGCCGCGACGAACGGGGTGAGCACCGGGCCGAGCGCGATCAGCGCCCAGACCAGGAGCGCGGCGACCGCTGCCCACGTGAGGGTCTGGCGTTGACGGGCGGACAGCGGCATCGGCGGGCGGGGCTCGGACTACAATTCGGGATTGCATTGTATCGGCCCGCATCGGCGGCCCGGTGCCGTTGTCCCGTGGGGGCCGGCCCCGGGCGCACCGGCCCCGGGCCGGCGGTCGCCCCTGGACGGGGCTCGAGCCCCGCCGCGGGCGCAGCGAGTATCCGATGACATCTCCTCTTTCGTACAAGCAGGCCGGCGTCGACATCGACGCGGGCGACGCCCTGGTCGAACGCATCAAGCCGCTGGCGCGTCGCACGATGCGCGACGGCGTGCTGGCCGGCATCGGCGGCTTCGGCGCCCTCTTCGAAGTGCCCAGGCGCTATCGCGAGCCCGTGCTGGTGTCCGGCACTGACGGCGTCGGCACCAAGCTGCGCCTGGCCTTCGCACTGAACCGCCACGACACCGTCGGCGTCGACCTGGTCGCCATGAGCGTCAACGACATCCTCGTGCAGGGGGCCGAGCCGCTGTTCTTCCTCGACTACTTCGCCTGCGGCAAGCTGCACGTCGACACCGCCGCCGCCGTGGTGGGCGGCATCGCCCGCGGCTGCGAGCAGTCGGGGTGCGCACTGATCGGCGGCGAGACCGCCGAGATGCCGGACATGTACCCGGAGGGCGAATACGACCTGGCCGGCTTCGCGGTCGGTGTCGTCGAGAAGTCGAAGATCATCGACGGCAGCACGATCGTGCCGGGCGACGTCGTGCTGGGCCTGGCGTCCAGCGGCGCGCACAGCAACGGCTACTCGCTGGTGCGGCGCATCCTCGAGCGTGCGCACGGCGGCATCGACGCCGCGAAGCTGCAGCACGATTTCCACGGCCGCCCGTTCGCCGACGTGATCCTCGAGCCCACGCGCATCTACGTGAAACCGGTGCTCGCGCTGATGGCCGCCCTTCCGGTCAAGGGACTGGCGCACATCACCGGCGGCGGCCTCGTCGACAACGTGCCGCGCATCCTCGGCGACCGTCTGCAGGCGCGCCTGCAGCGCGATGCCTGGCCGATGCCGCCGCTGTTCTCGTGGCTGCAGCAGCAGGGTGGCGTGGAGGATGCCGAGATGCACCGCGTGTTCAACTGCGGCATCGGCATGGCGCTGGTGGTGTCGCCGGGCGACGCGTCGGCCGCCATGGCCCAGCTGGCCGCGGCGGGCGAGCGCGTCTGGCGCATCGGCGAGATCGTCGAACGCCCCGCCGGTGCACCGGCCACCGTGGTCGTCTGAGTCGCCGGGGGCCCGCACCACGCGGGCCGTGGGCCGCATCGTGCGTGCGCACCGTGGCGTGGGGCTGCGTCTGGCGCGGGCGCTGTCGGTGGCCGTGCCGGCGCTGCTGGCCGGCGTACCCCCCCCGGCCTGTGCGCAGACGCCGAACTATCGGCTGCGCATCGTCGCCCCCGACGAGCTGACCGACGCGCTGCGCACGCAGACCCTCGTCGGCCGGTGGCAGAACGACCCGCTGTTCGAACCCGACCAGCTCGCACTCTTCATCGCCCGCGCCCGCGAGGAGGCCGAGGCGATCGCCCACGCCGCGGGGTTCTTCTCGGCGCGGGTGACGGTCGAGGAGACGCTCGGTGACGACCGGACGCGTGGGGTGGCGATCGAGGTCGACGCCGGCGCCCGCACCACCGTCAGCCGCCTGAGTCTGCGCGTCGACGGCCCCGCCGCCGGAACGCCCCTGGAGCGCGCGCTGGGTGAAGGCTGGCCGCTGCCCGAAGGCACGTTCTTCCGCGCCGGCGAATGGGAGCTCGGCAAGCGCCAGCTGCTCGAGATGCTGGGGCAGCACGGTTACGTGCGCGCACGCATCGCGTCGAGCCGTGCCGACGTCGACCCGCAGACGACCGCCGCCGCGCTGACGGTCGTGGTCGACAGCGGACCGCGCCTGAGCTTCGGCGCGCTGAACGTGCGCGGCCTGCAGCGCTACCCGCGCAGCGTCGTCGAGGCGCTGCGGCCCTTCGACGCCGGCGACCCCTACACGTTCGACGGGCTGCTGGCGTTCCAGCAGCGGCTGCGCGCATCCGGGTACTTCCTGGGGGTCAACGTCGTGCCCGACCTGACGGCCGTCGAGACGGACCCGCAGCGCACCGACGTGCCGATCAACGTCGACCTGACCGAGCGGCGCACGCAGCGCGTGAACTTCGGCATCGGCTACAGCACCGACCAGGGGCCGCGTGCGCTGGTCGGCTACGAGCACCGGAACCTGTTCGGCCGGGGCTGGCAGCTCGACGCCGGGCTGCTCGAGGAGTCGGTGCGCCGCCGGGCGTTCGCGACCATGCGCACGCCCTACGACACCGACGGCCATCAGTGGCAGGCCGGAGCCCGCCTCGAGCACCTCCAGGTCACCGGCGAGATCACCGACAAGACCACCGTCTTCGCCGGCCGCGGCAAGCGCACCGACGAGATCGAGTCGTTCGTGTCGCTGCAGTACCAGACCGAGCGCCGCCGCGTCGACGTCGGCAGCGACTATGCCGAGGATCAGCGTGCCGCGCTCAGCCTGGGCTATTCCTGGAATCTGCGCAGGCTCGACTCGCGCATCGACCCGCGGCGGGGCTACACGATCAGCACGCAGGTGTCCGCCGCGGTCAAGGGGCTCGGGTCGGACCGCTCGTTCACGCGGCTGTACGGACGCGCGATGCGGTTCTGGCCGATGCCGCAGGACTCGCGCCTGGCGGGGGGCGTGCTGATCGGCCTCGTCGAGGCCGGCATGGTGCTGTCGGGATCGCGCGATGACATCCCCAGCGAGAACCTGTTCCGCGCCGGCGGCGCGCAGTCGATCCGCGGCTACCGGTTCCTCGGCCTCGGGGTGCGGGAAGGTGATGCGATCGTCGGTGGCCGCGTGATGGCGCTGGGCAGCCTCGAGTACCAGCATCGCATCACCGGTCCCTGGTACGGCGCGGTGTTCTACGACCGCGGCAACGCCGCCGATCGCTGGGCCGACTTCCGCTCGGTGTCGGGGTACGGTGCGGGCGTGCGCTGGCGCTCGCCCATCGGGCCCGTGAACCTGGATCTCGCCTGGGGGGACGCCGAGCGGCGCATGCGGGTGCACTTCTCCGTGGGGTACAGCTTCTGATGCGCCGCGCCGCCGTCGTGAGCATCGCGGCCGGCGCCCTCGTGGCGTGTCTCTCGGTCGCGCTCGCGTGGTGGGTGGGACAGGCCGCCTTCCTGCGCTGGGCGCTCGACCGCGCGGTCATCGCCAGCGACGGCCGCCTGCAGGCCGAGGGCGTCGGCGGCACCCTGTTCGACGGGCTCGCGATCCGCCGCCTGCGCTGGACCGAGCCGCGCGCGCCGGGGGCCCGCACGGCGCTGTCGGTCACGCTGCACGAGCTGCGCGTCGACGCCAGCCTCTGGCGGCTGCTGCGCCGCGAACTCGCGATCACGCGGGCCTCGGTAACCCGCGTCGACGTGGACCTGCCGGCGTCCGACGCGCCGCCGACCCTGCCCGCCGATCTCGTGCTGCCGCTGTCGGTGACGGTGGAGGCGCTGCGGATCGGCGTGCTGGCGGTGGCGTCCGAAGGCGCGGCCACGGTTGCGCTCGACACGCTGTCGCTGCGCGGACGGTACCGACCGGCAGATGCCGCCGACACCGCCGATGCCGCCGACCCAACGGGCACAGCGGGCTCAGGGGGCAGATACACGATCGAACAGATCGGAAGAGCAC
>ENA-UPTA01005384-UPTA01005384.1-activated-sludge-metagenome-genome-assembly--contig:-NODE-5384-length-11720-cov-6.026918_pt1 | contig 11720 bp, 8 predicted proteins | sample MGYA00238184_ERZ773361 | MGnify/ENA primary metagenome ERZ773361 (study PRJEB29100, sample SAMN05720205) | activated sludge metagenome | isolation source: anaerobic digester from wastewater...
CGGGCACGATCCTTCAATCGCCGGAGGGTCTGGTCGTTGAGGTCACGTATCAGTATCTGGGCCATGATGAGTTCTCCAATCAGATGCTATCATAACGATAGCATAGAATCACGCCGTTGTCAAGTCGTTGAACTGTGCCGGGGGGGGGCATATCGTCCGATGCACGGGAGGCAACGCCTTACGGCGCCACTGCGAACTACCACATCGCGCTGTCTTCATCCGGCAGTGGTCACGCGTCCTTCGTTGTGCCGAACTGTCTTGCGAGGGCGGCGTTTTCGGTGACCTGATCGCGGTGACGGGGGTACATGCCGACGATCACACCGTCGATGGGTTTGAGGTGCTCGAAGGCGTATTGGAACGCCGACTGCACCGCCTGGGGCGTATCGCACTTGCGGCCGGCCGCGAGGATCTTGAAGCCTAAGCACGGCTGCTTGACCTGCCGGGCCACCTCGGTCATCGCCGCAGGATCCGAGGCGAAGAATCCGTGGTCCTTCGGCAGCGCGTCGGCGGGCGACATCCTGGCCTGCTCCTCCTGCGACCTCGTGAGGTTGTGGAAGCAGGTCATGAAGAACTCAAGCTGCCAGTCTTCGTCGGCGATCCGCTTGACGCAGTCGGGATTGTGGGCGGAGACCCCGGCCAGAACGCCCGCGTCGCGGACGCGCTTGACGAAATCGTGGACCTGGACGCTGTTGCCCTGGCGAAACAGCGAGTCCGTGACGCCGCCGTGATGGACGATCGCGATGGGTCTTGTGTCGCGGATCACCTGCTCGATCCCGCCGCCGGAATGCAGGCAGATGAACTTCATCTTCGATCCCCGTTCCCGCAGGGTTCGAATGATACCGGCCATCGACGCCGTGTCGTGGAACTGGTGCGTATCGATCCCGGCATGTTCGCAGCGGGTCAGAAACTCGACGACCCGCTCGCGCGTGAAGTACTCGCGCATCTCCTGATCCATCGCGGAGCCCAGATAGGAGTATCCGCTGAGGGGATTGGCGCCCACGATTAGCCGGCTTACCTCATGATCGCCCAATCGAATCGTCGGAAGCGGTCCGGCCGATTCGGGCGTTGCCGGCGAGGCCTCACCAGCCTGAGACGTCATGGAGCCGGCCAGGGCCGATCCGGCAATGCCCAGTGAAAGCTGTCGGAGAAACTCCCTTCGTGAAGTACTGTCCGCGTCGCATCGATCCGGGTGCATACCGGCCTCCTGAGAGTTGTTGAAGCTGTTCGGTGCATTCCTACGAGCCATCTCTCGGTCTCCATAGTGGTCGCGTCCGACTTCCGGCATTATACGCGAGAGAAGACACCTGCGCAAATGCGAATCCAGCCACCCGCGGACTGAACCGTCGGGAATGAGGGAATTGTGGTTATGCGTGAGGAGGGCATGGGTGCGGAAATCGTGGCCGGTGGCCGGATTTGACTTGACTCTGAGGCGGGGACTACGTACGATAGCTATAGAACATACAGAGAGTCGTAGATAGTAAACCCGGAGGGTCGGCCATGGCCTTTGATGCGGAATGCTCACCACGGAGGCGCGGAGTTCCCAGAGATGAGGTTGGTCTTGTTCTGGGGTTCTTTCTCTGTGGCCTCTGGGGCTCTGTGGTGCGATCCTGCCTCGGTCCGGGGGGCCTGTTGTGCAAAACGAAGCCAATTTGCCCGAGGCTGGATTGGCTGCAAATGCCTGCAAGGAAAGGGATTACGGCGAATTCCGCTCAAATCGGCTTCGGCAAAACGAAGCCAATTCCAAGCGATTGGGCCGGGCGTGCATGGAGCGGCATGGACGGACACGGACTGAATGAACAGGCACGGACGGGAAGGCAGCCACGGGGATCTGGCCCATCCGACCGATGCCAACGCCGGGCCGTGGGGGCCAATCATCCATCACCCATCAACAATCATCAATCCCCCTCATTCCCACTCGATGGTGGCGGGGGGCTTGCTGGAGATGTCGTAGACGACCCGATTGACGCCTCGGACCTCGTTGATGATCCGGCTGGAGATCGTGCCCAGGACCTCGTGCGGGATTCGGGAGAAATCGGCGGTCATGAAGTCGGTCGTCTCGACCGCCCGGATTGCGACCACGTTCTCGTAGCTCCGCTCGTCGCCCATGACGCCGACCGTCGAGACCGGGACCAGGACAGCGAGGGACTGGGAGATCTGGCGATAGAGACCCGCCACTCGGATCTCGTCGATCAGGATTTCATCCGCCGCCCGGAGGACTTCCAGTCGCTGCGGCGTGACTTCGCCGATGATGCGGACGGCCAGGCCGGGGCCGGGGAAGGGGTGCCGCCAGACGATGTCCTCGGGCAGGCCGAGATACTCGCCCACCTGGCGGACCTCGTCCTTGAAGAGGTCCCGCAAGGGCTCGACCAGCTCGAAGCCCAGCTCGGCGGGCAGGCCGCCGACGTTGTGGTGCAGCTTGATGTTGGCGGCGGGGTTGCCGTCCTTGGAACCGGATTCGATTACGTCGGGATAGAGCGTGCCCTGAGCGAGGAACCGGGCGTTCTCGATCCGCTCGGCCTCGGACTTGAAGGCATTGATGAACTCGGCGCCGATGATCCTCCGTTTCTTCTGCGGGTCGGTGACGCCGGCGAGGCCCGCGAGGAACTGGCGGGACCAGTCGACGACGCGGAGGTCCATGTGGAAGTGGTCGCGGAAGGTCGAGACGATGCCTTCCCGCTCGTTGCGACGCAGCAGGCCGTTGTCCACGAGGATGCAGACGAGTTGATCGCCGATGGCTCGGTGAACGAGCGAGGCGACGACGGAGGAGTCCACGCCGCCACTGAGGCCGCAGATGACCTTGGCATTGCCCACCTGTTTGCGGATGGTCTGCACCGTCTCGGCGACGAAGTCGCTCATCTTCCAGTCGCCTGCGCAGCCGCAGATGTCGTAGAGGAAGTTCTTCAGAACGATCCCGCCCTTGGGCGTATGGCTGACTTCCGGGTGGAACTGGACGCCGAAGAACTTCTTTTTCAGATGGCGCACCGCGGCGTGCGGGCAGGTCTTCGTCGAGGCCAGTGTGACGAACCCACTGCCCAGGTTGCCGACCTGATCGCCGTGACTGGCCCAGATCGGGGTTTCATCGGGCAATGCGGCCAACAGATCGGTCTTGTCGTGGACGGCCAGCGTGGCCCGGCCGTACTCGCGGCTCTTGGCCGGAATGACCTCGGCGCCGAGGGCCTGACATGCGAGCTGCATCCCGTAGCAGATCCCGAGGATCGGGACGCCGAGATCGAGAATCCGCTCGTCGCATCGCGGGGCGTTGGGCTGGTAGACGCTCGCGGGCCCGCCGGAGAGGATGATGCCCTTGAGTGGCATCTCGGCCAGCTCTTCGGCGCCGATGCCGGCCCGGCAGATGCGGGAATAGACGTTCAGCTCTCGGACTCGGCGTGCGATCAGTTGGACGTACTGACTGCCGAAATCCAGGATGGCGATCACTTCGCGAATCATAAGACCTCTTCAAACGCCAAGAGCACAGGACCTGTGGGATGGATAGCACTGATAGGACCTATGCCGCTTCGCGGATCAATCCTCGAATGGGAGGCTGGCCGAGTAATTCGGGGCCTCCTTGGTAATCTGTATGTCGTGCGGATGCGACTCGCTCATCGAGGCGCTGCTGACTCGGACGAAGCGACCCTTGCTCATCAGTTCGGGGATGTTCCGCGCGCCGCAGTAGCCCATGCCGGCGCGGAGGCCACCGACGAGCTGATAGACAAAGTCGCTGAGCGTGCCACGGTAAGGGACCCGGCCCTCGACGCCTTCAGGGACGAGCTTGCCGACCTCGGTCTTGCTGCTCTGGCCGTACCGTTCGGCGGAGCCCTTGACCATGGCGCCGAGCGAGCCCATGCCGCGATATTCCTTGAACTGTCGGCCCTTGTAGATGACCAGTTGGCCGGGGCTCTCTTTCAGGCCGGCGAACAGCGAGCCGATCATGACGCTGGACGCCCCGGCGGCGATGGCTTTGCTGATGTCGCCGGATTGGCGGATGCCGCCGTCGGCGATCACGGGGATACTCTGCTTCGCCGCCACCTCGGCACAGTCCATGATGGCGGAGACCTGGGGCACGCCCACACCGGAGATGATACGGGTCGTGCAGATGGCCCCCGGCCCGATGCCGACCTTGACCGCATCGGCGCCGGCGTCGATCAGCTCCTTCGCCGCATCGGCGGTCGCGATGTTGCCTGCAATTACGTCGATCTTGAGGTTCTTCTTCACTTGGCGGACCGTGTCGATGACGTTCTGCGTGTGGCCGTGTGCCGTATCGACGCAGATGAGGTCCACGTCGGCGGCGATCAGGGCCTCGATTCGCTCGTACTCGTGAACGCTGACGGCGGCCCCGACTCGCAGCCGACCCCGGTTATCCCTGGCGGCTCGCGGGTACTGTTGCACCCGGTCAATGTCCCGCATCGTAATCAGCCCGGCCAACTCCCCCTTGGCGTTGACCAACAGCAGCTTCTCGACCTTGCGGTATCGCAGGATCTCCTTGGCTTGTTCGAGACTCGTGCCGGCCGGGCCGGTCACGAGATTGGTCTTGGTCATGACGGTGCTGATCTCGACGTCGTAATCCTTGAGGAACTTGAGGTCCCGGCGGGTCAGGATGCCGACGAGCTTCTTGCCCTCGACGATCGGGATACCGGAGACATTCTGCTCGCTCATCAGCTCCTGGGCACGCCGAACGGGCTCTCTGGGCGAGAGGGTGACCGGGTCGAGGATGACGCCGTGCTCGGACCGTTTGACCTTCGAGACCTCGCGCCTCTGGGCCTCGATGGACAGGTTCTTATGGATGATCCCGATCCCGCCTTCCTGCGCGAGTGCGATGGCCAGGGCGGCCTCGGTGACCGTATCCATGGCGGCCGAGACGATGGGGATGTTGATGGCGACGTTCTTCGTGAGTTTCGTGCTGGTGTCGGCCTGACTGGGCACGAAGTCGCTCTTGCCCGGGATCAGGAGGACATCATCGAATGTGATACCTTCGGCGACGATCTTGCTGCTATTCATCTGCGGCTCCAACTGCGCTTCGGCTCCGTACCATTCTTAAACCCAGCACTATACGTACAGCCGCTACGAGCGTCAAACGATTTCAAAAAGGCGCCGGCCCGGCCGGAAAAGGGCAATCTGTCGCCCGCGATCATCCGAACCTGAAACGGGATCCGTCAGTATTTAGTCGAAAGCCTTGAGGTGTCTCAAGGCTCGTTGGAACCGAACAGCATAGGTCGATATGATCTTGGGAGGATACATATGAGAGCGACGCTGATGAAGAGCCCCCTTTTCGCGACGGTTGTGATCGCAGGTCTGGCTGCCGGAACGGTGCTACTGGCCGGGTACGTGGACAAGCCGAGCCAGGGCACGGCGGTAACGGCCGATAGCAGGTGCAACGATTGTCCCAAAGCCGGTAAAGAGGCCGGCTGCCAGGTCGGCGGGGCCTGCGAGATAGACGGTGCGTGTGCAAATCCTTGTGATCAAGGCACTTGTGCTTCTCAGTGCACTGTCTCCTGTTGCGAGAACAAGGCCGAGTGCGCCTCCTGCTGTGGCACGGATTGTGCCGGCCGGATGCAAAGTTCGTGTGGTGCAGGGGGGTGTGCCCATACGCAGTGATGAAACAGAGGGTATGACCCTAACCCAGTACATAGCCGGTCATCTGCTTCGAATGGACTCGTAATCCACGGGCAACCGTGGACAGATATGCTGGCCTGCCAGCCATTCCAAGCTCGCTCAGCGGCTGGGCTTGGAGGCTGGCTTTTTTTCTGCGCATCCGGGGACAAGCGCCTGTCGCCAAAGCACTTCCGGCGGCCACATCGGCCGCAGCGTGGTAAAATGCTTACCTGTCGCGCCCATTTTCATCGCGCGGACGCGTCTTGGTAACGAAGACCGTCCTTTTCAGGGCGTGCTTTGGTTCGATGAACAGACCGCGTGGAAAACAGGCCCGATAACATCCTGGTCGAACAAGCTGCCCGAGGCGACGGTGAGAGCTTCACGGAGCTGTGCCGTCGCTACTACGGCCCGGTGGTGGCGATCTGCCACGCGATTCTCGGCGACCGGCACCTGGCGGAGGATGCTGCCCAAGAGGCCTTCGCCAAGGCGGCCGTGCACCTGCCGGAACTCCGCAGAGCGGATCAGTTCGGCTGCTGGGTGGCTGCGATTTGCCGCAACGAGGCGAAGAGCCTCGCCCGGACTCGTCGACGGCCTCGGAGCGAGAATGACGCCTCGCCGACGGAGACTTCGCTGAACGGCGATGAGACGAGAGAGGCGGTCCGCATGGCGCTGAGCAGCCTGTCGCCGGACGCCCGAGAGGTGGCGTACCTGCGGTTCTACGACGGTCTGTCCTACGATCGAATATCAGCCGTCCTGGGGATCTCCGAGCAGGCGATCAACGGCCGGCTGCGGCGCGCCAAAAGGAAACTCGCAGAACACCTGCGGCGTCAGGGGTTCGATGAGGTGCAGCTATGAGCGAACGCAAAGACGAAAGGTGGCTGGACGAGCAGCTTCGCAGGGCGATCGATGTGGGCCGGCCCGAATTCGATGCAGAGGCGTGGAAGCGCGAGCATCGCGAGGCGTACCAGGCGGTGCTGTCGCGACGCGATGGGGACGGCAGGGGCGATACGAGACCGCACCCTTTCAGGCTCTTCGCAAATCCGCTGTTCAGGTCTGCCGTCGCAGCGACGATTGTTGTCGCGGCGGGTCTGGTTCTCTGGACGACCCGTCCGAATACACCGGAACAGGTGGAGCGTCCATCGGTCTCACGGGCGCTGGTGTCGTCGCCCACCGATATCGTGACGTTCATGTCCTTGACAATGGCCTACCGACAGGGCGGGGAAGAGGCCTTGAATCGCCAGCTCGATGCGGCATTGGAGACGTTGGGACCGCGGCCCGACGTTTCCTTGCTGAACGATGTACTCAACGATCTTGAAGGTTGAATCACCGAAAGGAAGAACAACCATGCGAAATGACGTGAAGTCGAAGATATGGACGATTGTCTGCCTGGCATGCATAGCCCTGCCGTCAGTCTCGATGGCAGGAGCGATTCCGCCCGACCCATCCAACGCGGCGCTGTTGTATTATCAGGCGCTGTTGATGATGCCGGACCCCGAGGGACAGATGCCGGTCGATCTCGCTGCTGTCGCCAAGGGCGAAGTCCCGCCCGACCAGGCGCGTGCATTCCTTGAGAAGTGTCGCAGTACCATCGATTTCGTCGAAGCAGCGGCCACCCTGCCCCAGTGCGACTGGGGGTATCGGTTCTCACTGGGGTTCGATGTTCAGTTGCCCCAGTTGTCGCAACTCAGGCGGCTGGCCTTCGTTCTGGTTTCCGACGCACGCCTGCGAGCGTCCGACGGTACTTGCCGCGGGGCCCTGGAGCGGTGTCTGCTTGTGGACTCCGTCTCACGGCATGTCGGCGATGACACGATCATTTCATATCTGGTCTCCATTGCGATCCGAAACATCGGGCGAGAGTGCATGCAGGAGGTCATCGGTCAAGCAGCGGCTGATGCCGAGCTGTTGCGATGGTTGAAGGGCGAGCTTGCCAGGGCCGAGCCCTGGGGGATTTCTCCCGTGCACCCACTGAAGATCGAGGTGGAGGTCATGACGGACCTGATGCGGATGAACAAGCGCGACAAGCTGATAGAGGCCATGACCAACCCGGAGGACCCCGATGCGAAGAAGGTTTCCGATTTTGTCGCGACGCTTGACGCCGGCACCCTGGAACGCGCTCGGTCTGTCTACAGGAAGCGTATGGCCTCCATACTGGCAACGATGGCCACGCCCTTGCCGTATGCAGAGTGCTACTCGCGTACACAGAAACTGTCGAACGATTTCGATCCGAACGATCCGGCGTTGCGGGTGGCAGGGGCCTTCATGCCGGCGATGGCCAAGATCTACACTCTGAAGGTGCGATGCGATGCACGCACCGATGCCATCGCGGCAGGCATCGAAATCTGCTTGCATCGCGCCGAATCCGGGAAGCTGCCTGCCGCGCTGCCGGTGGGGCTGCCAAAGGACCCGTACAGCGGCGAAGACTTTGAGTACGAGCGGACGGACGGCGGATTCGTGCTTCGCTGCCGGGGCAAGGACCTGGACAAAGACATGGTGTATGAGTTCAAGTTCCCCGTGAAATAGGCAGGCGGACGGTTTGAGTGAAAGAAAGCCGGGTGTCATGGCCCGGCTTTTCTTGTATCGACAGAAGAATCGGGCCGCTGTGCCTGCGAGAGCACTGCGGCCCGAGGGGATCGTACTTCGTTGTCACGCTCGATGCTGCAGGTCCGTCGGAGCGACGTATTCGCCCTTGGCGGCCTTGAGGGCTTCGAGGCGCTTCCGCTGTGCGGCCATTTCTCGCTTCATCGCGGCCGGTGTGTCCGGGACCGTGGCGTAGATCTTCTCCATGCGGTCCAGCTTGGCCAGCAGCTCGGGGATTCGGACCTTGAACTGCTCGGCGTAGTCCTGCTCGGTGTAGTCTTTGTTCCGCACCTGCTTGAAGAGCCTCTTGAGGTCATCGTACTTGGGGATCAGACCGTAGCCGGCGTCGAGGGCCTCGGCCTCGCCGTGGATGCGCAAGTCCATCCACTTGACCCAGACGGCCTTGTCCAGCATGCCGTTGAGGTACTTGCCGTCCTTCTTCAGGAAATAGTTGGTCCCGAAGACCTTGGGCCGTTTGATCTGCTTGGCGAATTCCAGGTTATTGCGGATGTACTTGCCCACGGACATGGACAAAAAGTCCATGTTGCTCATCACGTTCCACTTGCGGACGCCCTGGGCGCCGGTGGTGGCAGCGGTGGTTTCGGATTCGAGCATGGCGCCCATCGTGCAGATGCCGTGTTCCCAGCTATACGCTTCTCGCACGGGGACGTTCGTGTCACTGTCGCGACCGCCGTAGATGATACCGCCGACAGGCAAACCCGCCGGGGTGTCCCAGTGTGGGTCCTGGTTCTTCAGGTCGCTCATGCGGACCGTGTATCGCGCATTCCTGTGGCTGGAGGTGGTGGCCTCGCCGTCGGGGCCCTTCATCCCTTCTTTCCACTCCGTGCTGACGTAGTTCATGCCGTCGTCGGGGATCTTCTCGCCCATCCCGAGCCAGTAGGGCTTGCCGTCCTTGACCAGCACGTTGCCGAAGATGACCTCGCCCGGACTGTGCAGCAGCTCCCAGATCACCGGATCACCCTCGGCGTTGACATCCTGGATGATGCCGAAGATGCCGGCTTCCACGTTGGCTGCCCGGAACTCGCCGTCGACGACGCGGAAGTAGGCCAGATCGTCGCCGACGATGTTCTCGCCGGGGATCATGGCGGTGGAGGTCTTACCGCAGGCGGAAGGGTACGCGCCGCACAGGCAGGTCTTGCGACCTCGCGGGCCGTTGACCCGCATGATGAACATGTGTTCGGCCAGCCAGCCTTCGCGGTCGGCCTTGCGAATGGCCAGACGCAGCGACAGCTTCTTGAGACCCACGGTGTTGCCGGCGTACTGCGTGTTCACGGAGTAGACTGTGTTGTGGGTGTAGTCGATGGAGACGCGACTGTGGTCCCGGTCCGTGCAGGTCATCCGTTCCGAGACCGGGCCGGTGCAGTGGCGGAACCTGAAGAACTCGAGGTTCTTGGATGCGCTCTGCCGCTTGAATTCCTCGTAGCCCTTGCGGTACAGCATGTCCTCGCTGTGGACGACGTAGGCGGAATCCGTGATCTGCAGGCACGGGATCGCGAAGACCGAATTCGCGGAGCCGAGGCAGAAGAACCGCACGAGCATGGTTCGACCTCTGTACGCGCCGCGCTGAAACTCCTCGATCTCAGCCATGCCGGTGTCGCGATCGATCTGCTTGAGCTTGGAGTCCAGCGTCTGGTCCTTGGGGACGAGGTACTTGGTGACCTCGGGATTGCGTCCCTGGTCCCAGTAGGCGTCAAAGTGGGTCGTGTGGCCCTTGATTGCAAGGGGTAATTTCTCTTTGTCGTCGATGGCCAGTTGCCGGCACCACGCGGCGTCGGCCTGAGAATCGTCGCCGACCCAGACCTTGTCCGGCTCGCACAGCTTGATGGCCTCAGCCACGAACGCGTTGACATCACTATTGTTAAGGGCGGTGAGTTTCTTGAAGCTCGCCTCGTCCATCTTGCTCTTCAGCAGTGCCGGTATATCCATTGATTCTCCTTTCCTATATCGAAGAAAAGCCGTAGCTTGCGGTACATCGCCAGCCACGGCCTTCATGTCCTGTGTGCCTGCACACGACGTACGGGCTCGTACAGACCTGTCCCCCCGAGGTCCGCCGGGGCGCCGGCGCTCAGGCCTCGCTGCGTGCCCATGCCGAAAGCGCCGCCAGATAATCAACCCCGCCATACTACGGACGAACGGTCCCATGTCAACGTCTTTTTTTATCACATTTTTCCGGGTTTCCGGGCTCCAGCCACCCGGCCTCCGACCTGTCGCTTGATTGACGCTGGAGGGCCGAATCCGTTACAATCATGGTATGAGACGGTTCTGCTGATCGTGGCGTGCCGTTCCGTCTCCAGAAACACCGCGCAAGTTGACAAGGAATACCCAGGGCGGACTCTGTTTTCTTACGCCGCGTCTCGTTGAGGAACTACAAGAGCATTGCGAATTGCTCGGTGCAACTCGGTCCGTTGAATCTCCTCGTGGGACCCAATGGGGCGGGAAAGAGCAATTTCCTCGATGCATTGCGGTTTGTGGCGGAATCGCTCAACACCTCTCTCGACCACGCTCTGCGAGAGCGCGGAGGGATTGCCGAAGTCCGTCGCCGGTCCTCCGGACACCCGACCCACTTCGGAGTGCGCCTGGAGTTCTCGCTTCCCGCGGGAGGTTCCTGGTGTTCAAGATGTTTCTGTGAAGCACGTCCAGAAGAAGGAGACACTGGAGTTCAAGCAGAGGATGGGCAGGAACGAGTCTCCTTGGAGTCTCTTCGCGGAGAACATGTCCGATGGGACTCTGCGGGCTCTGGGTGTGTTGACGGCCTTGTTTCAGTCAGTCAATGGCGGAGCCAAGCATGTTCCCCTGGTGGGGATTGAAGAGCCGGAAGTGGCGGTGCATCCTGGCGCCGCTGGCGTGTTGAGGGATGCTCTTCGCACGGCTGCTGAGGCTACGCAGGTCATTGTGACCAGCCACAGTCCCGATCTCCTTGAGGACAAAGATGTCGGCGATGAATCCATCCTGGGGGTAGCCAACGTCACTGGTGAGACGAAGATAGGTTCCCTGAATGAAGCCGGACGCAGTGCCATACGAGATCGCCTGTATACGGCTGGTGAGTTGTTGAGACTCAACCAGTTGACTCCCGATATCACGAAGATTGATGCCACGCCTTCCAGTCAGTTGGAGCTCTTCGGAGAACGTGTGTCGTGAGCGAGATTCGCATCGCCGCCATTGTGGGGGGCCACGGGGAAGTGGAGTCGGTCCCGATTCTGTTTCGTCGTATCGCGGGCGTTGTAGACCCCCGCATGATTGTGCGCGTGGAACGACCTTTGCGCGTCCCAGAGAACCGCCTGGCGAAGGAAGGTGAACTGGAAAGACATGTTGAATTCTCTGCCCGGCGCGTGGGCAGGTACGGAGGGATCTTCATTCTGATGGACCGTGATTGGCCGGGCGGGTGTCCCAAGAACGATGCACCGGTGTGGCTTCAGCGTGCCCGCGAGGCTCGTCGGGACATGGAGATACCGCTGGTACTGGCCAACAAGGAATATGAAGCTTGGTTTTTTGCCGCCGCCGAATCCTTGCGTGATACTGTGGTCTTCCATCCG
>ENA-UPTA01005389-UPTA01005389.1-activated-sludge-metagenome-genome-assembly--contig:-NODE-5389-length-11717-cov-3.951209_pt1 | contig 11717 bp, 11 predicted proteins | sample MGYA00238184_ERZ773361 | MGnify/ENA primary metagenome ERZ773361 (study PRJEB29100, sample SAMN05720205) | activated sludge metagenome | isolation source: anaerobic digester from wastewater...
GGTGTACTGAGTCTCGCCCACCTGCCCAAGGACGGCGCTGAGGTTGAAGCCCAGTTGCTTGATGACGTTGCGCTGCATCTCGACGATGCGCACCTTCAGCATCACCTGGTCCTTGCCGGCGATGCTCAGCATGTTGAGCACCTGGCTGTCGGGCTTCTCGACGCTGGCCTTGGCGATCTGCACCGCCTTGTCGGCGTCGGCCAGGCTGGCCACCTGGCCCGAGAGGATCAGGCTGGAATTGATCGCGTCCACCCGCACCGAGGACCCCGGCAGGATGCGGTTGATGGTCTGGGCCACCGCGCTGGGGTCCTGGTCCACACGGATGGCCAGGGACAGGAGCCGGCGCCCTGACATGTCGAAAAACACCGCGTCCGTGGTCCCGGCCTTGGCGCCCAGCACGAAGATCCGGCGCGGCGACCGCAGAAGGGCGTCCGCCACGGTGGGGTTGGTGACCAGGATGTCGCGCACATCGACCGGCAGTTCGACAATCGCCGACTTGCCGACCGGCAGGGTCAGGGTCTGGGACGCCCCGCCCTGGGCCGAGAGATCGACACGCACGGTCGATGCGTCCTGGGCCCTGGCCAGGCCGGGGGCGAGGACGGCGCCGAGCATCGCGGCGAGAAGGGCTAACCTGCGCAGGTTCATGGGGTCACGACCTCCGAGGTCTGGCCGGCCCGGATGACGCGCAGGCCCACCTGGGCGCGCTGGGCCGCCACCCCGCGGCTCGCCGCGCCGCCGAGGTCGGCGTAGGAGCGCAGGGACAGGATCATCTCGCCCTGGGCCTTGCCCTTGGCCAGGATCTCAGCGTCGGCCGCGGGAACCTCGAGCACCGCCACGGCGCCGACGATGGACTGGGCGTCCTTGTCGGGCTGGGTCTTCTGGTCGATGGCCAGGACCCGCAGATTGCGCATCAGGGTCTGGGTGGTGAAGGTCTTGCTGTCCATCATCGGGCGCGATTGCAGGACGTCGACCCGGTCCCCCGGCAGGATGAAGCCGCCGGCCGCCGTCTCGGCGCTGATCGGCACGGACATGGCCCGCATGCCGGGCAGCAGCACCACGGCCATGTAGCCGCTCTGGCCGCCGCGGACGACCTTGCGCGCGACGATGGGCTCGCCCTGCAGGAAGGCCTCCTTGACGATGGCGCCGTCGAAGGCGGCCATCGGGCCAGAGGCCATCACCGCGTCCTTGGCGGCGCGGGCGGTGTCCTGGGCGACCTGCTTGGCGCCCGGATCCACCGGCGCGGCGGCGGCGCCGTCGGTGATGAAATTCGGATTGAGCGCATCCACCGGCCAGGCCTGCCAGGTCATGTCCAAGGCGGCCAGGCGGGCGCCGACCGGCAGGTCGCGCTTGGCGACAAGGACCTGGGCCATGGGGCGGGGCGGCGGAGCGGCGGCTGCGGCGGGCGCCGGAGACTCTGGGCGCTTGGGCGCGACCATGCCACGGACCACGAACGCCAGCACGATGGCGGCGAGCGCGGCGGTGGCGATGATGGCGATACGGACGGCGCCCATGAACCAAGACTCAAAGATGCCCGCGACGGAAGCGGACGGCTTCGACGCTCCCGCAACTCCGCAGGCGCGCGCGATTCGGTGATCCGGCCTTTTGCCGGTTGTCAGCCTTTTGCGGCCCGCATGGTTAACGCGGGCTAAAGGAATGGATCAGCCGAGCCCGGCCCCGATCATCAGCGCCGATTGCGGAAACGCCGCCAGGGCGCCGGCCGCGATGGCGAAGCCATAGGGCACGTTCTCGCCGGGGGTGGCCAGGCGGCCGAACCAGGCCGGGCCGTTCTGGACATAGGGCCGCAGCCACAGCGACCGCAGGCCGAGCAGGCCGACGGCCAGGGCGCCGCCGGTCACCGCCGTGACCATCAGGAAGGTGACCACCGCCGGGAAACCGAGCCACAGGCCCGCGGCGGCGAACAGCTTGGCGTCGCCGCCGCCGATCCAGCCCAGGGCGAACATGACCATGCCGGCCACCAGGGCCGCGAGGCCGATTCCCAGTTGCAGGCCGATCGCCGACGGGGCGAGGCCGCAGGCCAGGGCCGCGGGCCCAAAGGCCGCGATCAGGACCAGCGAGATCCAGTTGGGGATGGTGTAGCTGGTCACGTCGCGCAGGGCGGCGACGATCACCAGGGCGGGAAAGATGAGCAGCAGGGCGGCCTGGAGAAACTGCGTCATGTGCGGACCCGTGAAGTAGCGTCGGGCGGACCATGCCCCGTCTAGGTGAACGGAGCGTTGAGGCGCGCCGCGCGTCGCGCCTTTGGAAGGGTCCAGACAGCGAAAGGGCCGCAGCGTTTCCGCTGCGGCCCCTGCGATCGGCTGGAACGGTCGCCGCTTATTGCGGCATCGCGTTCCCGATCTTGGTGAAGGTGCCGCTGATCTTGGTCGACAGCGTGCTCATGGCGGTGATCAGCACCACCGCGATCAGGGCGGCGATCAGGCCATACTCGATGGCCGTGGCGCCGGATTCGTCCTTCAGGAAGCGGGCGGCAAACTTGGTCATAACTCGATCTCCTTGGGTTTGAGGGTTCGAGCAGTCCGCTCGCCCCGAATTCGCAGCGTCACAATGCCGCGCACCTGCCTAATGCCAAGTAAACAGCAAATCTAAATCTGCATTTTCTTATGGTTTACTCGAATTAATCTCGAGTTACTGCTGTATTAAGCACGCAAGTCGTTGGAAAACGGGACATTTCAGACAGCGAAAGGGCCGCGGTGCTTTCGCACCGCGGCCCCCGCGAGAGGTTCGGGTTTTCGCGCCGCTTATTGCGGCATCGCGTTACCGATCTTCGTGAAGGTGCCGCTGATCTTGGTCGACAGCGTCTGCATGGCGGTGATCAGCACCACCGCGATCAGGGCGGCGATCAGGCCATACTCGATGGCCGTGGCGCCGGATTCGTCCTTCAGGAAGCGGGTGACAAACTTCGACATGACTTGGTCTCCTTGGTTGGTGAGCAAACGTTTGAGGCAATCAGCCAGTGGCTTGCTCACCCCGAATTCGCAGGGTGACTTTCGCCGACCGCGCTTAATCGCGAGTAAACTGAGAAGTATTCGATTCGATTTTTCTATGGTTTACTTTGGTTTACTATTATCTTTGATTAACCATGGAGCCTGATCAGGCCCAAAAACGCCCCTTTCACATAATGATTCTCGCGCGCGCGTGAGTCGCGGAAAGTTCAGCCTTTGTTGACCATTCGGACCGAGCCTCCGGGTCCAACCTGTCCCCTCCGGATGCCCGCCATGCGCCGTCGCCTGCCGCTCCTCGCCGCCGCCACCCTGGTCGCCATGGGTCTCGCCGCCGCGGCCCAGGCCGCGTCCCTGACCGTGCCGATCGACCAGAGCCTGCGGATTGTCCTGCCGCCGGGCGCCCAGAACGTGGTCATCGGCAACCCGGCCGTCGCCGACGTCACCGTGCTGGACTCGCGCACCGCCCTGCTGCTGGGCCGGGCCTATGGCGCCACGAACCTGCTGGTCACCGACGCCCGCGGCCGAGTGCTGATGGACCGCCAGGTCGCGGTCGCCGGTGTGGAATCGGATCGGGTGGCCATCTATCGCGGCCCCGCCGGCCAGGGTGTCTCGCGGGTCGAGAACTACGCCTGCGCCACCCGCTGCGAGCGCACCCCGATGCCGGGCGAGACCGACCTGGACTTCAACCGCTACCAGGCGGGCTACAGCGGCTATGCGGCGCGCGCCAAGGAAGCCGCTGGCGCCACGTCCTCCGCGGGCGGCGGCGGCGGCGGCGGCGGCGACCGTCCGCAGTAGACTTAAACTTCCGATTAGCCAGACAGGCCTATGCTCCGACGATCCGAAGGAGCCATGGGCCAAATGCGCCGCCGACTGATTGACCACCTCAGGAAATTCGCTCGCGCCACCCGCGGCGCGACCGCCCTTGAGTTTGCGATCATCGGGACCCCCTTCCTGGTCCTGTTCTTCGGGATCATCGAGCTGGGCCTGGTGTTCATGGTCTCGATCACCCTGCAGAACGCCACTGACGCCGCGGCCCGCAAGATCCGCACCGGCCAGTTCCAGACCGGCGGGGCGGTGACCAAGAACGACTTCAAGACCCAGGTCTGCAACTACATGACCTGGCTGCAGAGCAGCTGCTCGGCCAACCTGACGGTGGACGTCCAGACCTTCACCAACTTCACGAACCAGTCGAACACCGGCGCGCGGGACGCGTCGACCTTCAACCCCGCCAACACCTGCTTCGCCACGGGCGTCGCCGGCGACATCGTGCTGGTGCGCACCTACTACCAATGGACCATCTTCACCCCGCTGCTGAACGCGGCCCTGGTGAACATGGGATCGGGCAGCGGCAAGCGGCTGATCAACGCCGCGGCCAGCTTCCGCAACGAGCCCTACTCCACCGCCAACGCCACGGGAGCCGCATGCTGACGCCGCTTCGCCGCTGGGCGCGGGACCGCCGCGGGTCCGCCGCCGTCGAGTTCGCCTTCGTCGCGCCGCTGATGATCGCGCTCTATTACGGGCTGTCCGAGACTACGATCGGCATGATGTGCGACCGGCGGGCCAGCCACGTCGCCTTCACGATCGGCGACCTTGTGGCCCAGGACACCCAGATCTCCGCCACCGAGATGACCGACGTCTTCAATGTCGGCAAAACCATCATGACCCCCTTCGCCACCACGACGCTCGGCATGCGGGTCACCAGCGTGAAGGCCGGCGCCTCCAGCACCACCGTGGTCTGGAGCAAGACCTCGGGCTCCATGTCGGCCCTGTCCGGGACGGTGACGGTGCCGACCGGCCTGTTGTCGACGGGCGACACCCTGATCATCGCCGAGAGCACCTACGTCTACACCTCGCCGGTGCAGAAGATGCTGCCGACGCCGATCACCTTTAATCAGAAGTTCTACCTGCGGCCTCGCAAGACCACCGAGATCAGCTTCACCAGCTAGATCAGGTCGGCGAGACATTCGGCTAGGGCGTGGGGCGCAAGCGTCCGCTCCCCGAAGCTGGACACCTGGCGGACGCCGATCAGGCTGTTGCTGATCAGGATCGCCTCAGCGCGGGCCAGGGCCTCGGGGCCGGTGCGCGCCACCGCCACCTCGATCCCGGCGGCCTGCGCCCCGGCCATCAGCTCGCCCCGCACGATCCCGGCCAGCACCCCGCAGTCCAGGGCCGGCGTCCAGAGCCGACCCTCGGAGATCCAGTACAGGTTGGCGACCCCGCAGCAGGCGAGTTCGCCGCGGGTGTTCAACATCACCGCCTCGTCGGCGCCGGCGGCCAGCGCCTCGCGCCGCGCCAGCACATTGTCGAGATAGGCCAGGCTCTTCAGCCGCGAAGCCGGGGACCCGTCATTGCGGCGCACCTGGGACAGGGCCAGCCGGGCCGGGGCGGTCGGCTTGGGCGACGCCGCCGCGGTGGCGAACAGGCGCAGCGCGGGCGCCGGGGGCCGGTCCAGGCCCCGCCCACCGGATCCCGCCGTCAGGGTGAGCCGCACGGCGGCCCGCGCCCCACCCAGAGGCGCCGCGGCCCGGCGCATCAGCGCCTCGGCCTCCACCGGGTCCGGGGCCGGCAGGCCCAGCACCGCGCAGCCGGCGGCCATGCGGTCGAGGTGCGCCTCCAGGCGGATCAGGCCGCCATCCTGGGCCAGCACTGTCTCGAACAGCCCATCGCCCAGCAGCAGGCCGCGGTCATCCAGGGGCACGGTCACGCGACATCTCCCGTCAGCGCCGCGACCAGGGCGGCGATCTTGGCCTCGGTCTCGGCCAGTTCGGCGGCGGGGTCGCTGTCGGCCACGACGCCGGCTCCGGCCCGCGCCTCGACCGCCCAGCCGGCATCGTCCCGCCGACAGGCCAGGGTGCGGATGAGCACGCTGGAATCCAGCGCCCCATCGGCGCCGACCCAGAACAGCGAGCCGCAATAGGGGCCGCGCGGCGGCTCCAACCCGGCGATGATCTTCATGGCCTGGACCTTGGGCGCGCCGGTGATCGAGCCCGGCGGAAAGGCGGCCCGCAGCAGGTCCAGGGCCGAGCGCCCGTCGGCCAGCCGGCTGCGCACCGTCGAGACCAGGTGATGCACATTGGCGAAGCTCTCGGTCTCCCAGAGCTCCGGGACCACCACGCTGCCCGGCCGGCTGACCCGGGCCAGGTCGTTGCGCATCAGGTCGACGATCATCAGGTTCTCAGCCCGGTCCTTGGCGCTGGCGGCCAGCTCCTGGGCCAGGGCGGCGTCGGCCTCCGGGGTGCCGCCGCGCGGCCGGGTGCCCTTGATCGGCCGGGTCTCAGCCTGGCCGTCCGCATCGAGCTTGAGGAACCGCTCCGGCGAGTTGGACACCACCGCCGCCCGTTCCAGGCGCAGATAGGCGGCGAAGGGCGCCGCGCTCGACCGCGCCAGGCGGGCCAGGACGTCGAAGGGCCGCACCCCCTCGGCCAGCCGCCCGCGCCACTGGCGGGCGATATTGGCCTGGAAGATCTCTCCCGCCCCGATGCGCGCCACCACCTCAGCCACCGCGGCCTGGTAGGCGGCCCCGTCCGAGCCGGTCAGTCCCTCGGCCAGCCGCCCGCGCCGCTGCGGCCGGGGCAGGGTCTGCAGCCAGGTCATGGCCTCGAAGGCGGCGTCCTCAGCCTCGACCTCGTCAAACCCGCGCCCGAAGGCGGTGACCTGGCGAAGCTGATGGTCGAAGGCCAGGACCGAGCGATAGCGGGCCGCGGCCAGGTCCGGCCAGCCGGGGCTGCGAGCCAGGCCCAGGGCCTCCACCCGGTCGCCCAGCTCGTAGGCGGCGAGCCCGGCCACCCCGCCCTGGAACGGCGGGCCGTTGGGCAGGTGTTCGCCGGTCGGCCCGAGCAACTCGGCCAGGGCCTCGAAGGGGTCGCGCGGATCCTCCGCGCCCAGGGTCAGGGTCGCCTCAGGGCGCCGCGCCAGATAGGACCAGCGCCCCCGCGGCCCGCCGCCGCCGGAGACCAGGGCAAGCGTCCACGGCTCATCCGCATAGGCCGAGATCACCCCCAAGGGGTCCCGCCACGCCGTCCGGAGCTGCGCCGCCACCTGCATAGGCTGGCCTTAGCGGTCCCCCCGGCGCGAGGGAAGGGCTCAGGCCGCCGTCGTGCGCCCGCCGCCCTTCACGAACATCAGCCCGACGAAGCCGATGGCCAAGAGGATGGTGATGGTCGCGAACCCACCCTGCTGGGTGTGGGTCAGCTTGGTGCCCAGATTGACCATCATCGGTCCCAGCCAGCCGGTGGCGACGCCGGACAGGGCGTAGACCCCGAAGAAGGCCCCGGTCTGTTCCGGCGGGGTCAGGCGCGTCAGCAGGGTTCGGCTGGAGGCGTACTGGGCGGTGATGAAGATGGCGTTGGAGAAGCCGATCAGGATGAAGATCCATTCCGGCAGGGTGGTGAAGAACGGCCCGTCCCACAGCGGCGCGTGGCTCGCGACGTCATAGGGCCAGAAGTAGAGGATCTTGTCCGGCGCCATGCCTAGGAAGGCGATGATGCCCAGGAGCGACATGCCGATGGAGATGCGCACGGAATTCTTCGGGCCGAGGTGGGCGTCCATCCAGTGGCCGACAAAGCCGCCCAGCACCGCCAGGACCGACAACAGGATGCCGAAGAACAGCATCTCCAGCGGCCCCCATTTCATCACCCCGGTGGCGTAGATGCCGGCATAGATCAGCACCGCGTTCATGCCGTCGACATAGAACATCCGGCTGCCCAGATAGACGGCGGCGTCCTTGTACTGGCCCACCGTCATCACCATGCGCACCAGGCTCCTGGCGCCATCGGCGAAGGCCTTGGCCACCGGCACGCCGGAGGGGGGCGCGTCGGGGGTGAACAGGAACAGCGGGATGGCCCCCAGGCCGAAGACGCCCGCGGCCAGCAGGGCCACCACCCGCTGCGGCTCCGCCGCCGCCGGGTCCAGGCCGAACAGCGGCGCATGCGGCACCCAGGCCCAATCCACCTTGCCCGGCAGGGCGAAGGCCCAGGCGGTGAAGGCGAGCGCGGTGACGGCGAAGGCGTTGCCGAGCGCCAGGGCCAGGCCCGAGGCCTTGTGCGCCGCGCCCAGGCCCGCGGCCCGGATCAGCAGCGAATTGTGCAGCACCTCCGAGAAGGCGAACAGCACCCCGATCAGGGTGATCAGGATCATGGTCGTGGTCACCGACAGGCCGGAGCCGTCCGGCTTGGCGAACCACAGGGCCGCGATCATCGGGACCATCAGGGCCACGATCAGGCCCAGCCAGGTCTTGCGCCGGCCCAGCTGGTCGATGGACGAGCCCAGCAGCGGCGCGGTGGCCATGACGATCCAGCCGCCATACTGGCTCCAGCGCGAGATCACCTCCTGGCCGCGCACCGGATCGCCCACCATCACCGCCGCCACATAGGGCGCGAAGATGTAGATGGTGATCAGGATCACATAGGGGTTGCGAGCGCCCTCGAACAGCGACCAGGCCACCCCGCCTCGTCCCAGCCTGCCGTCACCTCCGACCTCTGACGCAATCGGCGGATCGGCGATGGCCGACGGGCCGTGGGTTTCCACGGCGGGCTCTAGTCCTGACACTGGCGGCTCCCTGCGGGCCGCTCTTCAGCGACGGCCTCGTCCGGCCAAGTTAGCCCCAACCATGTCGAAGTAGAGTCCAAATCGAACATCGGGTCTGGAAACTTGCGCCGCTCCCGCAAGGGAAGGATGATCCCCCCATTCAACTCATAAATTTTCAGGGAGAAGCGTCATGGGCCTATTGGACGGCAAGGTCGCCATCATCACCGGGGCCGGCGGCGGTCTGGGCGAAGCCTACGCCAAACTGTTCGCCAAGGAAGGCGCCAGCGTCGTGGTCAACGATCTGGGCGGATCCCGCGACGGGTCCGGTTCGGGCACGAGCGCCGCGGCCCAGAAGGTGGTCGACGAGATCATCGCCGCCGGCGGCAAGGCCGTGGCCAATGGCGACGACGTCTCCACCATGGAAGGCGGCGAGAACATCCTGAAGACCGCGCTCGACGCCTTTGGCCAGGTGGACATCCTGGTCTGCAACGCCGGCATCCTGCGCGACAAGACCTTCGCCAACACCACCGAGGCCGACTGGGACCTGGTGGTGAAGGTCCACCTGAAGGGGACCTATTGCTGCACCATGCCGGTCTGGAAGTGGCTGAAGGACAACGGCAAGCCCGGCGTCATCGTCATGACCAGCTCGACCTCGGGCCTCTACGGCAATTTCGGCCAGTCCAACTACGGCGCCGCCAAGGCCGGCATCTACGGCTTCATGCGCGTGCTCTCCATCGAGGGCCGCAAGTACGGCATCCGGGTCATGGGCCTGGCGCCCGGCGCCTTCACCCGCATGACCTCCGACCTGCCTGGCCGCCAGGGTCGTGAGCCCGATCCCATGAGCCTGCCGGAGAACATCGCGCCCGGCGTGCTCTACATGGTCTCCGATCTCGCCGCCGACCACACCGGCAAGGTGCTGGGCGTCTCGTCCCGCGGCGTGCGAGAGATCAAGATGATGCAGACCGACGGCTTCACGCCCGGCCGGCCCTACACCGCCCAGGACGTCGCCGAACACGCCGCCGACGTGTTCTTCCCCGAAGCCCCGCAGAAGACCGCCGCCAGCGCATGACCCTGACCCAGCTGCCCGCCCAGGCCCCGGACGTTTCGTGGCCCACCAAGGCCTGGCCTGAGGGCGACCTGCCCAAGGGTCTGGACCGGACCCGATTCGACGCCCTCATGGACAAGGGCTTCGCCGACTTCGGCGAGACCCACGCCGTGGTCGTGGTCCAGGGCGGGCGGCTGATCTTCGAGCGCTACGGTCCCGACCACGGGCCGGACAAGACCTGCCTGTCCTGGTCGAAGGCCAAGAGCATCACCCAGGCCCTGGCCGGCCTGATCGTCGGCGACGGCAAGCTGGACATCTTCGCCCCCGCCGACGTTCCCGAGTGGAAGACGCCGGGCGATCCGCGCGGGGCCATCACCCTGGACCTGTTGCTGCGCATGTCCAGCGGCCTGGAATTCTCCGAGGTCTACCTGCCGGACCAGCCCTCGGACACCATCGCCATGCTCTGGGGCGAGGGGAAGGACGACGCGGCCCACTACGCCGCCGACAAGCCGCTCGCGCACCCGCCGGGCAGCTTCTTCTCCTATTCCAGCGGCACGACCAACATCGTCGCCCGCACCCTGTCCCGCGCCCTGGGCGCCTACGGCCCCGACTTCGAGGCCTATATGCGCACCCGGCTGTTCGAGCCCCTGGGCATGACAAGCCCGATCCCCAAGTTCGACAAGGCCGGGACTTTCCTGGGCTCGTCCTTCTGCTTCACCACCGCCCGTGACTTCGCCCGCTTCGGCCTGCTCTATCTGCGCGACGGGGTCTGGGAGGACCGCCGCCTGCTGCCGCCGGGTTGGGTCGACTACGCGCGAACCCCCACCTTCCAACAGGCCGACTGCACAGATGACGCCTACGGCGCTCACTGGTGGCTGGGCCTCGGCGGGCCGGGCAGTTTCTCGGCCAATGGCCATGAGGGCCAGTACACGGTCTGCGTTCCCGACCTCGACATGGTCTTCGTCCGCCACGGCAAAACCCCCGCCGAGCGCCGCGACGACCTGAAGGCCTGGGTGCGGGAGATCATCGGGCTGTTCCGGGGCTGAGCTTAAAAGGGGTGGGTCTTGAGCCCCGCCCCCAACCCTGCTCCAACTGGCGGCTTCGCAGCCAGGACGCCCGCATGACCGCCGCCGCCAGCCCCCGTGTCGAACTGACCCTTCGGGGCGTGATCCTCGGGATCGCCATCACCGCGGTGTTCACCGCCGCCAATGTCTATCTGGGCCTGAAGGTCGGCCTGACCTTCGCCTCCTCGATCCCCGCGGCGGTGATCTCCATGGCCCTGCTGCGGGCCGTGAAGTCCTCGACCATCTACGAGAACAACATCGTCCAGACGGTGGCTTCGGCCGCCGGGGCCATGGCCTCGGTGATCTTCGTCCTGCCGGGCCTGGTGATGATCGGCTGGTGGACCGGCTTTCCGTTCTGGATCAACTTCGGCATCTGCGCCGCCGGCGGTGTGCTGGGGGTGATGTACACCATCCCCCTGCGCCGGGCCCTCGTCACCCAGTCCGACCTGCCCTACCCCGAAGGCGTCGCCGCCGCCGAGGTGCTGAAGGTCGGCTCCGGCGCCCGCGACGCCGAGGCCGCCGGCGAAGGCAAGGCGGGCCTGGCCGCCATCACCCTGGGCTCGGTCGCCTCGGCCCTGTTCGCGTTGGGAACCGGGCTCAAGGTGTTCGCCGCCGAGGTCACCGCCTTCACCCGCATCGGGACCACCGGCGCAGCCACCGGCATCGGCGCCTCCATGTCGCTCGCCCTGGTCGGCGCCGGCCACCTGATGGGCATTGCGGTCGGGATCGCCATGGCCACGGGCCTCGCCATCGCCTGGGGCGTCGCCGTGCCCGTCCTGACCCACCTCTATCCGGCCGCCGGCGACGCCGCCGAGGTGGCCACCAAGATCTGGTCGACCAAGGTCCGGTTCCTCGGCGCGGGCGCCATCGGCGTCGCCGCCATCTGGACCCTCGGCAAGCTCGCCGCCCCGGTCACCCGGGGCCTGGCCTCGGCCCTGGCCGCCCAGGCCAAGCGCAAGGCCGGGAACGCCGAGGACCTGCCGCTGGTGGAACGCGACATGCCCATCGGCTGGGTGGCCCTGACCTCCCTGGCCTGCCTGGTCCCCATCGCGATCCTGATCGTCAAGTTCGTGGGCGCAGGCCCGCTCGCCCCCCTCGTCGCCCCGCGGAAGGAGGCTC
>ENA-UPTA01005393-UPTA01005393.1-activated-sludge-metagenome-genome-assembly--contig:-NODE-5393-length-11712-cov-4.313631_pt1 | contig 11712 bp, 12 predicted proteins | sample MGYA00238184_ERZ773361 | MGnify/ENA primary metagenome ERZ773361 (study PRJEB29100, sample SAMN05720205) | activated sludge metagenome | isolation source: anaerobic digester from wastewater...
CGATCGTGCACGATCTTGAGGTTGTAGCCCTCGCGCGCATCGGAAATATGCAGGTAGCGCGCCTGCGGCGCGGCGGCGCGCAGCGCGTCGAGGTAATTCTTCTCCGAGCAGTAGGCGTGGCAGATGTCGATGTGCAGCTTGAACTTCGGCGAATCGACCTGCTGCAGCAGCGCCAGCCCTTCCGCCATCGTCTCGATGTACATGCCCGGTTCGGGTTCGATCAGGAGGGTCATGTCCTCGTCGCCGCGGATCTCGCGCAGGCACTCATGGATCGAATCGACCAGAAGCTCGCCCGGATCGACCTGCGGGTTGGCGACGTGGTCGTCGCGAAGGAATCCGCTGCCGAAGGTGACCAGGTTCACGCCGAGCTTGCGCGCGACGTGGATGCCGCGCTTTACCAGATCGATGCGGCGCTTGCGCGCGGCCTTCTCCAGCGCCATCAGGGAAGGCTCGTGCGGGCGGTGCGGGTCGAAGAAGTGCGAGGCCGTGGCCACGCAGGCCGCCTTCACCCGGCGCGCGGCAAGGCGCTGGCGCACCGCCGCCAGATAGTCGTCGTCGATGTTGAACGGATTGAACTGGTCGCGGTGGAACGAGATCTCGATGCCCTCGTAGCCGGCGCGGTCCACCGCGTCGATGGCGTCGAGGAAATCGAGATTGGTCAGTCCGAACGTGCTGTAGCTGAGCCGGATCTTGCCCATGCCTGGCTCCGGGAATGAAAATCGTTGCATTCTACCCCGTCCGTCCGGACAAGGCTGTGCGCCGCCCCGGGAACCCGTCCCGGGGAAGCTGCCGTTCAGATCAGCTTGATCTCGCGCAGGCGCTCTTCCAGATAGCCCTGCGCGGTGATCGGCTCGGGGTAACGGTTGGGATGGTCAGGCGTGACGCAGGAAGGCAGCACGTCGATCAGGAAGTCCGGATTGGGGTGCAGGAAGAAGGGCACCGAGTAGCGCGGCGCGCGCGCCTTCCCGCCCGGCGGATTGACCACGCGGTGGGTGGTGGACGGGTAGACGTGGTTGGTCAGCCGCTGGAGCATGTCGCCGATATTCACCACGATCGTGTCGGCATCGGCGGTGAACGGCACCCAATCTCCCTTGCGCGACAGCACCTGCAGGCCTTCCGCGCTGGCGCCGACCAGAAGGGTGATGAGGTTGATGTCCTCGTGCGCGCCCGAGCGCACGTTGGGAATGTCGTCCACCACGATCGGAGGGTAGTGGATCGGGCGCAGGATCGAGTTGCCGGAATCGGTCTTGTCGGCGAACCAGTCCTGCGCAAGACCGATGTGCAGGGCCAGCGCCGAGAGCACGCGCGAGCCGAGGTCGTCGAGCGCGGTGTAGAGCGCCAGCGCGTGCTCCCGGAATCCGGGCACTTCGGCCGGCCAGAGGTTGTCGGCCATCACCTGCCGGTAGCGGCTGTCGGCCGGCAGCTCGCGCCCGACGTGCCAGAACTCCTTGAGGTCATAGTGCTTGGAGCCTTTCGCGGTTTCCACGCCGAAGGGCGTGTAGCCGCGCGCGCCGCCGCCGCCCGGGACGTGGTAGCGGCGCTTGACTTCCTCCGGCAGGGCGAAGAAGGCGCGGAAGTCGGCGTAGGCGTCGTCGATCAGCGCCTGCGCGATGCCGTGACCGCGGATGCCGGCAAAGCCCCATTCGCGGTAGGCCGCGCCCAGTTCGGCGACGAAAGCGTCGCGTTCGGTGTCGAAGCGGCGGATATCGAGGGTGGGGATTTGCGTGCTCATGCGGCGGACTCGGTCGGGATTTTGCGGAAAGCGGCAAGCATAGACCGTTTCGCCGCGCCGGGTGGCGGCCACCCGTACGCTTCCCGGGACGCGTCAGGGGCGGCCCGCGCTCAGGCCGCGGCAACCGCCGCCGCGAGGGCGTCGAGCACCTCGGCCATCAGCGCGGCCTCCTCGGCCTCCACCGTCACCCGGATCACCGGCTCGGTGCCGGAAGGGCGCAGGAAGGCGCGACCGCGGCCGGCAACGGCGCGCTGCGCGTTCTCCAGCGCGGCGCGCACGCCACCCGATTCCAGGATGCGCCGCGCCTCTCCCGTGAGGCGCACGTTGACGGTGCGCTGCGGGAACGGCAGGTAGCCGGCCAGCGCATCCTCCAGCGACTGCCCGCGCCGCGCCAGCACTTCGAGCACCTGCAGGGCGCTGACGATGGCATCGCCCGTGCCGGCGCGATCCAGGCACAGGATGTGGCCGGAAGCCTCGCCGCCCAGCACGCCGCCCTGTTCCACCAGCGCGCGGTGCACGTGGCGGTCGCCCACGGCGGTCCGCACGAAGCCGATGCCGGATTCGCCCAGGGCGCGCTCCAGCGCGTAGTTGGTCATCAGGGTGCCGGCCACCGGGCCGCGCAGGCGGCCGGTTTCCCGCCAGTCGCGCGCGAGGACGTAGAGCAGCGCGTCGCCGTCCACCGTGTTTCCGGCGCTGTCGCTGAAGATCACCCGGTCGCCGTCGCCGTCGAAGGCGATGCCGAGCGTGGCGCCGGACTCGCGCACCCGCGCCGCGAGCGCCTCCGGATGCGTGGACCCCACGCCGCGGTTGATGTTGAGCCCGTCCGGCGCCGCGCCGATGGCATCCACCCGCGCGCCCAGTTCGGAAAACACGCGCGGGCCGATCTGGTAGTTGGCCCCGTGCGCGCAGTCCAGCGCCAGGTGCCAGCCTTCCAGGGTGAAATCGAAGGGCACGGTGGTCTTGCAGAACTCGGCGTAGCGCGTGGCCGCGTCGGAGATGCGCAGCGCCTTGCCGAGGGTTTCCGAGGGCACGGTGGAGAACGGCGCGTCCAGCTCGGCCTCGATCGCAAGCTCGGTGGCGTCGTCGAGCTTTTCGCCGCGCTCGGAAAAGAACTTGATGCCGTTGTCGTGGTGCGGATTGTGCGAGGCGCTGATGACGATGCCGGCGTCGGCGCGCAGCGAATGGGTCAGGTGCGCGACGCCGGGCGTAGGCATCGGCCCGAGCAGCCGCACGTCGGCACCGGCCGCGACCAGGCCGGCCTGCAGGGCGGACTCGAACATGTAGCCGGAAATGCGCGTGTCCTTGCCGATCACCACCACCGGCCGGCGCCCGTCGCGCGCCAGCGCGCGCCCCGCCGCCCAGCCGAGCTTGAGCACGAAATCGGCCGAAATGACGCCTTCCCCGACGCGGCCGCGGATGCCGTCGGTGCCGAAATGGCGGCGCTCGCCCATGGCCGGCCTCAGGCCGCCGCCGGCGCCGGCGCGTCGGGCGCAGGCATGGGCTGGCGCATCAGGAGCGCCAGCAGCGAGGCCAGCGTGTCGCGCGCCTTTCGCCGATCGACGATGGCGTCGATGGCGCCGTGCTCGAGCAGGAACTCGCTGCGCTGGAAGCCCTGCGGCAGGGTTTCGCGCACGGTCTGCTCGATCACGCGCGGGCCGGCGAAGCCGATCAGCGCCTTGGGTTCGGCCAGGTTGAGGTCGCCCAGCATGCCCAGGCTGGCCGAGACGCCGCCGGTGGTCGGATGGGTCAGAAAGGAAACATAGGGCAGCCCGGCCTCGCGCATCCGCGCCAGCGCGGCGGAGGTCTTGGCCATCTGCATCAGCGAGAACAGGCCTTCCTGCATGCGCGCGCCGCCGGTGGCCGAGAAGCACACGAACGGGGTGCGGTGTTCGAGCGCGTATTCGGCCGCGCGGGTGAACTTTTCGCCCACCACCGAGCCCATCGAACCACCCATGTAGCGGAACTCGAAGGCGCAGGCGGTGAGCGGCCGGCCCTTGAGCTGGCCGTGCATCGACACCAGCGCATCCTTTTCGCCGCACTGCTTCTGCGCCGCGCGGATGCGGTCGGCGTAGCGCTTGGAATCGCGGAACTGCAGCGCATCCACCGGCTCCAGCCCGGCATCGAGCTCGCGCGCGCTGCCGGCGTCGAAGAGCGCATCGAGCCGGTCGCGCGCGGCGATCGCCATGTGGTGGCCGCATTTGGGGCAAACGTAGAGGTTGCGCTCCAGCTCGGGCTTGTAGAGCACGGCGGCGCAGCTGTCACACTTCTCCCACAGGCCTTCCGGCACCGAACCGGTCTTTTTCGTGCCTTCGGTGCGGATGCGCGCGGGCATCAGTTTCTGGAGCCAGCTCATCGCGTGATTTCGTTCCGGACAAAGGCGCTAGTGTAGTGCCAGCGCGCCATCGGGCGCATAGTGCGGCGAAAGTCCGGATGCCCGGAATCGCCGGGGCGCGGCGCATCGGTCCGCATCTCCACCATCGACGGCGGCCTGGCGAATCCTGCGATCCCGCTTCCGACTTCGCGCTGGAAACCCGGCCCAACGGCGGGCGCATCAAATTGGGCGCATGCGGCAACACCGCCGAAGCCAGCCGCAGCGCCGGCAGCGGCCGGCTGTTCGGCGATGGATTCGAGTCGTAGGCAGCGCGGATTTCGACAAGCCCGCAGGGCGGAAACCGCGCTGCGGATTCCGCCATGGTCGCCTTCGCGGCCCGCGGCGGCGGAAACGCCTGCGGCGGTTCCGCCTACCCGAGAATCAGCCTCTCCGACGGGCTTTCAGCAGGCAGCAGCTCCATCGCCATCACGATGGCGTCCTCGCGCCCCTTGCGGGCCGGGTAGTAGCCCGGGCGGCGTCCGATTTCGTTGAAACCGATGGTTTCATACAGGTGCAGGGCCGCCGGGTTGGACGGGCGCACTTCCAGGAAAACGCGCGCGACCCGGTGCCAGCGCGCCGCATCGACCAAGCGAAGGATGAGGTGGCGACCGTGGCCGCGGCCCTGGTGGCGCGGAGCGATGCAGGCGTTGAGGATGTGGGCCTCGCCGGCACCGGTCGACAGCACGCCGTGGCCGATGATCTTGCCGTCGCGCTCCAGCACCCAGCAGCCGTGGCCGGCCAGCAGGCAGTCGCGGAAGTTCCCCTGTGTCCAGGGAAATTCATAGGCCGCCAGCTCGTTCTGCATCACCGTTTCCAGATCGGTGGTGCGCATCGCCCGCAGCGCGGTCTCGCCCGCCGGCATCGCGTTCACGCGCGCGCATCCCGGAGCTGGCGGCGCAGCCGGCGCAGCAGCGTCCAGGCGATGCGCTTTTCCAGCGGATCGCGCAAGCGCGCCAGCGCCGCAAGGACATGCGCGCCGCGCGATGGTGCGCCACCAAAGACCAGCAGCGGCAATTCGCCCGCCGCAGCGGCGGTTTCTTCCCAGCGCACCTGCGCCGGGTCGAGCCCGAGGCTGGCGAGCAGGTCGGCCACCAGCGCCGCATCCCGCCCCTCCGGCGCACGCGCGCCGCAGCCGGCGATGCGCAGCCGGACGATCGCCGCGGCATCGGGCGGGCGCGGTGCCGCAGGCTGCCCTCGCGATGCCACTGCGATCCGTGCATCGCAAGGCCGTGATTCGCCCTTCCGCGCCTCGTCCTCGAGCACGGCGGCACCGCGCCGAACCATGGGCACCAGCCCCAGCGCATCGAGCCGCGCGCGCTGGGCGGCACCGAAGCGGCGGACGGGCGTCATCGCGCGGGTCGGATCGGTCACGTCAGGCTCCGACTCAGCGCATCTGCAGGGCATCGTCGCCGGCCGCCGCGCGGCGCGCGTGCCCGGCAAGGTCGGCGATGAAGTCGGCGTGGATCTGGTCCAGCGCCTGGCCGTAGGCGCGTACCGAATCGGCCACCCGGTCGCCGGGCGCCGGGAGCTGGCGGTGGTATTCGCCGATCACCCAGGGCCGGCCGCCGCTGGAAGGCTCGGCGCGCAGCACCAGGCTGACCGCCACCTCCCAGCCGCGCTCGGTGCGCACCCGGTCCAGCCGCGCGATGCGGCCCTGCACCCGCAGGGTTTCCAGCCGGGTCGGCAGTCGATCGGTCACCACCGGCGACACGCCCGAAGCGCGCAGGGCGGCGATCAGGCGGCGCTGCAGCAGGCGCGCCGGCGGATCGATCCAGAGCTGGTAGTGATAGGTGCGCAGCCGGTCGGCCTCGGCGTCGAGCGTGTAGATCAGCGACTGGTCGGAATACAGCCCGTCGGCGAGAAAGGTTTCCACCACGATCGGCAGTTCGACCGCCGGGGTTTGCATGCGATCTCCTGCGACCGGCTCGGGCAGTCGGAACCAGGTCGTTTCCGGGGCGCTTGGCACGCTGGCGCAGCCGGCCAGCAGCGCGGCCGGCAGAAGCAGGGCCGCAAGTCGTCTGCGGTTCATTTTTCCTCCACCTCGTCGGCCTTGGGGCTGAACAGCAGGCGATTGGGATTGCGGCGGATCTCGCGCGCGAACTCGTCGAAGTTGCGGCTGGAGGAATCCAGGTGATGGGCCACCGTGTCCATGCGCTGCGCCAGGGTGCCCACGACGCGCTCCAGGTCCGTCACCACCTGGCGGATTTCCGGCCGGTTCTCCGCCAGCACCGCGTTGAGCCCGATGACCAGTTCGCGGGTCTGGGCGTGGGTTTCGCGCAGGTCGGCGGCGAGGCTGCGCAGGTCGGCGAGCGTGCCGCCGATGGCCTGCCGGTTGTCCTCGCCGACCAGCGCGTTGACCTGATCGGCGGCCTGGTTCAGGCGCGCCAGCAGGGCGCGGCTTTCCGCCACCAGCGGCGGCAGGCCGGTGTCGATGGACCCGGCGATCGAATCCACGCGGGTGGCGAGGGTTTCCACCAGCGGGCGCACCCGGTCGCGGGTCAGCAGGGTGAGTTCGTCGGCCAGCTCGTTCATGGCGGCGAACACGTCGCCCCCGCCGGCGCTGGCCAGCTCGCCCCCCGCCGCAAGCATCGTGGCGCTTTGCCCGCCGCGGATGGCGATGCGCACGTCGGCCAGCAGTCCGCTGGCCTGGAGCTGGGCCAGGCTGTCGTCGGGAATCGGCCAGTCGCTGCGCAGCGCCAGCTCGACCCGGTAGCGCAGCGCCGCATCGCGCTCGGGCACGATGTCGGCCACCTGCCCGATGCGGTAGCCCTGATAGAGTACCGGCGCGCCCGGGCGCAGGCCGGTCACGTCATCGAAACGGGCAAGGTAGCGCGTGCTGGCACCGCGGCTGCCGGTGATCGCCAGCAGGGTGAAAAACAGCAGACCGAAGGCCACCACCACGGCCAGCCCCACCAGCGTGTAGTTGACGGCATCGCGCCTCATCGAGTCTTCCCGCCCGGCACCGCAAAGCGCGCCATCATGCCTCATCCTCGGTCAGTCGGCGCAGGTAGGCGTCGACGTCCACCTCCACCTCGCGCGGGCGGCGGTTGAGCAGATCCTGGATGCGCTCGTTGTCGCAGGCCCGCACCTGATCCACGGTGCCGGTCATCAGCACCCGTCCCTGGTCGAGCACGGTAATGGTATCGGCAATCTTGAAGGCCGATTCGAGTTCGTGGGTGACCACCACGATGGTCATGCGCATGGCGTCGCGCAGCTGCAGGATGAGTTCGTCCAGCTCGGCCGACACCACCGGATCCAGTCCGGCCGAAGGCTCGTCGAAGAACATCAGGCGCGGGTCCATCACGATGGCGCGCGCCAGCGCCGCACGCTTGACCATGCCGCCGGAAAGCTGGCTGGGCATGAGGTCCTGGAAGCCGCCCAGATTGACCACCTCCAGCTTGAGGCGGCTCATGATGCGGATGGTGTTTTCATCCAGTTCGGTGTGTTCGCGCAGCGGCAGCGCGACGTTCTCGCCCACCGTCATCGAGGTGAACAGCGCCCCGCCCTGGAAACTCACCCCGATCCTGCGCCGCAGCGCCAGAAGTTCGCGCGCGCTGGCGCGGGCCAGATCGGTGCCCAGCAGGTTCACCGTGCCGGCACGCGGTTTCTGCAGGCCGATCAGATGCCGCAGCAGCGTGCTCTTGTCTGAACCCGAGCCACCCATCACCACCCTGATTTCGCCCGGCGCCACGGAAAAATCCACCCCGTGCAGCACCTGCCTGCGCCCGTACCAGGCGTCCAGCCCGCGCACGTCGATGACGTGGTCTGCGGAGGCGGGAATCGGGAACGGGGAATCGGGAATCGTCATGGCGCGCATCCATCGGATCGGATCACGCAAACAGCGGGCACACCCGGCACCCCATGTGCACGAAGAGTCTCGCGAACCTCATCCATTCCCGATTCCCGATTCCCCATTCTCGCCCTCACCGATTCAGGAAAAACGAAAACAGCATGTCCGCCAGCACCAGCGCGCTGATCGAAAGCACCACGGCGCGGGTGGTGGCGCGGCCCACGCCTTCGGCTCCACCATTGACCGAAAACCCAACGCTGGTGCCGATGAGCGCGATCAGGGCGCCGAACACCACGCTCTTGGCCAGCCCTTCCCACAGGTCGCGCGGGGTCATGAGGTCGAGGGTCTGGGCGAGGTAGGCGGACAGACTCAGGTCCAGCGGACCCAGCGAATACAGGCCGGCGCCGAGGATCGCGACAGCGTCGGCAAAGAGGGTCAGCACCGGCAGCATCAGCAGCATGGCGACCAGCGCCGGGGCGACCAGATAGCGCACCGGGTCCACGCCGATCACCGCGAGCGCGTCCACCTCCTGCGACACCACCATCGACCCCAGGCGCGCCGCCAGCGCCGAGCCGCTGCGTCCGGCCACCACGATGCCGGTGATGAGCGCGCCGAACTCGCGCGTGATCGACTTGGTGGAAGCCACCACCACCTGGCTCTGCGCACCGAACTCGGAAAGCGCGGCGATGAACTGGATGCCCAGCATCACGCCCACCGTCATCGCCAGCAGGCAGACGATGGGGATGGCGTCCACGCCGATCTGGCGCATCTGCTCGAACACCATGCGCAGCCGGACCCGCTGCCCGACGCGCCAGCCGAAGGCCAGATACCAGAACGACTCGATCAGCAGGCTGGCGGCGTAGCCCAGCTCGCCCACCGCCGCGACCACCCGCCGCCCGAGGCGCTCGAAGCCGGAAAGGATCGCGTCCACGACTCAGCCGGCCGCATCCGTGCGGATCGCGAACACCCGGTCCAGTCGCGCGAGCCTGAGCACGGCGAGCACCGGCGCACTGGGATTCACCAGCTCGAAGGTCACGCCGCGGCCGCGCGCGGCCTGGAACCCCTCCACCAGCGCCGCGATGCCGGAGGAATCGATGTAGCTGACCGCCCCCAGGTCGACCGCCACGCGCGGTGCGCGATCGAGCGCGCCGAGCACCTCGCGCCGCACCTGCGCCGACCAGGAAAGGTCCACCTCGCCGCCGAGCGCCACCACGGCGCAGTCATCCTCGATCCGCGTATCGCACCGGCTCATCGCGACTCCTCCGCACCCAGCCGTTTGACCATCCGCAGGCGGTTGCCGCAGCGCCCCTCGCGCGGCTCCAGCGACCATTCGTCCATCAGGCTGTCGATGAGGTTCAGCCCCAGCCCGCCCGGCCGGCAATCGGACAGATCGCGCGGCTGCAGGGAACCCGCCTCGACGCAGGGCGCATTGTCGAGCAGTTCGAACACCAGGACATCTCCCTCACGCAGCAGCCGCAGCTGGATCAGCGCGTCGCTGCCTCCACCGTGGCCGTGGCGGATGACGTTGGTGCAGGCCTCGTCCACCGCCAGCACCAGCGCCTGCCGCCGTGCGGCATCGACGCCGGCGCTCGCCAGCGCGGAGGCCAGCGCATGGCGCACCGCGGCCATTTCGCCCGGACGCGCCGGAAAGCTGCGATCCAGCAGCAGCGTATCGGAACGTGGCGTGTCTCCGGAAATCAGCATCAGGGTGATGTCATCGGTCACGCGCAGGTTGCGCAGGCGCCTCGCCAGGGCGCGCAGCCGCGCCTCCGGGGCGCGCGACTCCAGTTCCTGCACGAGCGCGCGGACGCGATCCACGCCGAGCGGTTCGCCGTCGCCTCCTCGCACGTCGGTGACGCCATCCGAATAGAGATACAGACTGGCCTCGTCCAGCCGCGTGCGCTGCTCGGGAAAGGCCATGCGGCGCAGGATGCCCAGCGGCGGCCCTTCGGCATCGAACTGCTCCACGGCGCCATCACGCGCCACCCGCAGCAGCGGCGGAAAGCCGGCGTTGGCCCAGACCACCTCGCGCGTGGCCGGGTCGTAGTGTCCGGCGGCGGCGCAGACGAACATGCCCGGCGCGATGGCTTCGCCCAGCTCGTCGTTGACCCGCGCCAGCCAGTCGGACGGGCGCAGTCCCTCCTTGCCGGCCCAGCGCAGCAGGCTGGCGCAGCGCACCATCAGAAAAGACGCATCCAGCCCCTTGCCCGCCACGTCGCCCACGGTGAAGGCGATGCGCCCGTCCGGCAGATCGAAGAAATCGTAGAAATCGCCGGAAATTTCCTGCGCGGCGAGGTTCAGCGCGCGCAGCGGATAGCTGCCGCGCCGCCGTCGCGGCAGCAGCGATCGCTGCAGCCGCCGCGCCATGCCCAATTCGCGCCGGATGCGCTGCTGCTGCACCAGTTCGGCAGCCATGCGCGCGGTGTTGAGCGCCAGCGCCATCGGCGCGGCCAGCAGCCGCAGGGCGTCCAGATCCGAGGCTTCGAACAGCCCGTCGTCGCGTTTGTTGATGGCCTCGATCGCACCGATCACGCCCTGCGCCGTGACCAGCGGCGCGCACAGCACGCTGCGGGTGCGAAAGCCGGTTTCCGCATCGACCTGGGTGGCGAAATCCGGGTCGCGATAGGCATCGCGCACCATCTGCGGGCGATTCTGCGCCACCGTTCGCCCGACGATGCCCTGCCCGAGCGGGACGCGCAGGCCGAGGATGTCCACCGGCCCCTGGCAGGCGCGGCATTCCAGCGTGAGGCCATCCTCGGAGACCAGGAACACGCTGACCGCCTCGGCATCGAGGTAGCGCGCCACGAAGTCCGCCGAATCGCGCAGGGTGCGCGAAAGGTCCACCGAAACCGCGAGCTGCTGGCTGACCTCGGCCAGAAAGGCCAGCAGCCCCTGCGGCGCAGAGGCGACCGCCGGCGCGCCCGCAGCCAGGATCATCCGGCCGCCGCCGGCGGTCGCCGCTCGCGCCGCAGGCGTCCCCAGACCCAGGCCAGCGGCCCCGACAGCAGGTAGACCGTCGAGGCGACGAAGAGCACGCGCGCGGTATCGATGGCCAGAAGCACGAGCAGCCCCAGCGCCAGCAGCACCGTGACGAACGGCACCCTCCCGCCGAAGGGCAGACTCTTGAAGCTGAAGTAGCGGATCCGGCTCACCATGAGCAGGCCCGTGGTCACGGTGATGCCGAGCGCGATCCAGCGCACCTGGCCGCCGCTCAGGTTCAGGTGGCTGTCCAGCGTCCAGATGAAGGACATCATCACCGCCGCCGCCGCCGGACTGGCCAGGCCGATGAACCAGCGCTTGTCGACCACGCCCACCTGGGTGTTGAAGCGCGCCAGCCGCAGCGCGGCACAGGCGGCGTAGAGGAAGGCCGCCGACCAGCCGATCTTGCCGGCGGTGGTGCCGTCGAAACGCAGTTCGGACAGCGCCCAGTGGTACATCACCAGCGCCGGCGCCATGCCGAAGCTGACCAGGTCCGAAAGCGAATCGTACTGCACGCCGAAGTCGCTCTGGGTGCCGGTGAGCCGCGCGACCCGCCCATCCAGCCCATCGAGCACCGCCGCGATGAAAACCGCGATGCAGGCGTCGGAAAACCGCGCCTGGGACGCGGCGATGATCGCGTAAAAGCCCGCGAACAGGGCGCCGGAAGTGAAAAGATTCGGCAGCAGATAGATGCCGCGCGGGCGCGGCTTGGCGGTGGGGGAAGGATTGTCCATGGAGCTTCCTGCGCTATTCCGGCTCCAGTGTAGCGCGTGCCTCCGACGCCGCGGCCATGCGGCGTTGCACGCGTCTTTGGTGCAAACTGCGCGCAGGGAATCCGCC
>ENA-UPTA01005396-UPTA01005396.1-activated-sludge-metagenome-genome-assembly--contig:-NODE-5396-length-11711-cov-5.806881_pt1 | contig 11711 bp, 8 predicted proteins | sample MGYA00238184_ERZ773361 | MGnify/ENA primary metagenome ERZ773361 (study PRJEB29100, sample SAMN05720205) | activated sludge metagenome | isolation source: anaerobic digester from wastewater...
GTTTAATAGATTATTTATCTGGGGGGGGGAAACAATTATTACAGATTCCAAAAAATTTTAATAAAATTTTTAAAAAAGTGATGTACGCATGGAATCATGAGGGGTTGTTAAAAATTAAAGTTTTATTACAAGAAACTAAAAATCTTTTTATACAAATAATTATTCCATTTACGCAACATTTTATAGGGAATATACTTTTTTTATTTCCAATGATAAAATCTGCCGGGCGAGATTTTATAGGTTTTTTTAAATTTATTGCTGGTAAATCAGAAGTAAAACTTACACCATTACAACACGGATTACAGTTAGTTCAAACATTAAATAAATCTTTAATGACAACAAAAGCTATTGTTAAAGAAGTTTTTAAAATAGGTTCTTACTCTATATTAATGTGGAAGAATCTTTTAAATCCTTTCGTGGGGCAATTTGCTATTATTTTTAATTTATCAAAAATTGTAAGAAACCTTATGACTGAGACTATTTTGTCTTTTAAGGCTAGAGTTGGCAATGTGGGGGCAAAAATTCAAATTGCTATTCTTAGAATTAGAGACGCTTTATATGCTTTGTCGGCAAGAGGCTTTAATGAAACTTCAACAATAGAAAAGATAACAAATGGTTTAATTGTAATTTCTAATATTCTTTCATTGATTGCAAATGTAATTATTCCTAGATTGATAACATATATTAAAACTAATTTTAGTGCTTTATATATTCAATTTAGACAAGTTATTGAGCCATTATTGCCTTTGTCTGAAAAGTTGAAAATGAAATTTAGTGGTTTCCTTAGTTCATTGCCTTTTATTGGTGGGTTCTTTAAGAAAGAAACAAAATCTATTGAACAAATTGTTTTTCTTTTATTAGAAAAGATAAGAATAAAAATTGAACAACTATTAGAAACTGTAATTTTGAAAGTGTATCAAACAGTTTCAAAAGTAAAAGAGGCATCTAGAAATATTCTTCCTACAATGGAGGCGGGAGGAAAACTAAATACGAAAGAAAATGTTGCTTTAAAAGATTTTCAAATTACTATAAAAAATTTGCAGAATGACATTAAGAATTTAGAAAGTCATATTTTAAATTTAGTAAGTCAAAATAATTTTTTATCTCAGTCTTTTACAACTTTACAGACAAGAATTCAAGAGACATATACAACTATTCAAAGTTTCTTTTCTAGTATAGGCAGTGGCGTTTCTGAAACAGCATATGAGCAAAAATTAAAATCTTTAGAAACTGTTACAAATAATTTTACTCTTTCTACTCAAGAAAACTTTACAAAGTTTAATGATGCTTTGAATAATGCTTTTGTAACTTTACAAGAAAACTTTTCTAATATAGAACAACAAGTAAAAGGTTTAATAGAATCAAATTCACAATTAGAAAAAAGTTTTGCAAAAATACAAAAGAGTTTTTTGAAAAAAGAGAAAAAGAAAGAAACGGAAACAGAACCTAAAAGTATCAAGAATGTTGCTTTGGAAAATTTACAAAACTTTATTAAGGTTTTACAGAATGACATTAAGAATTTAGAAAGTCATATTTTAAATTTAGTAAGTCAAAATAATTTTTTATCTCAGTCTTTTAAAGCTTTACAAGAAGAAATTAATGTTACCTCAGGCAGTATGCAAAATTTTTATGCTACAACTGGGACAGATAATGCAATTAGTCAAATTCATAGACCTTTTCAAGTTGTTACTCAAACAGTACATTCAACAATAGATAGTTTTAAAAATGCCTCGGAAGGTTTCCAAAATTTACATGGAACAATTTTAAATTTATCTTCTGAAATGGTTGACAATGGTATAACACCTTTCAAAAATTCAATTCAAGGCATCGGCCCAGCTTTTCAAGAAATACAGGAAAAAGCAACAGAAAATTTTAATGTAATCAAAAATGCAATAAAAACGCTTGGCTTAGATGAGTTATTACAAACATTGCAAGCCTTGGGGGTTGACACTTTTAAAAATGTTAAGACTGAGGCGGGCTTAGGCATTGTTGCTGGCAGAAAAGAAAAAAAGGAAACAAGAAAAAGTTTATTTAATGTCTTTAAAAATATTCAAGCAAGCCCACAGGAGCTTTCTGAGATAAGGGGAAGTATACAACAACTTTTTAACAATGTTTTTAAAACCGACAAGCTTTTTAATGTATCTCTTTTAAAGAAGCAGTTATTTGAAAATTTTGATAAAAGCTTTGTTAATTTAGACAGTTATATAAAAGATTCTATTGCTGGCAAGGTAAAACCACACGTATTTGTTAAGAATCTCTTTAGTCAAGAAGAATTAAAGAAAGAACTTAAAGATTTTTTTAAGAATGTTTTTGCTAATGCTGATTTAAAAGATATAGGTAAAAACTTTAAAGACAGTCCCGATTTTCAACAAATTTTTCTAAAACAATTCAAAGGCAAGGAAAAAGAAACAGGTTTAAGAATAGTCCAGCAATTAATGCAAGGTATAGCATTAGGGGAAAAAGACGTACGCCGTACTATCAATTCACTCACAAATACTATTATGGATTATTTCCCTCGCTCGCCTGCTAAGATTGGACCTTTAAGATTATTATCATATGTAGGTGGCAAAATCCCTATTCAATTGATGGATGGAATGCAACAACAAACTAATAAATTAAGTCAATTTATGGATAAGATGTTGGATTCTTACATTGTAGGACCGATTCGAAAAGCAGCGGATTTAGCTAGGACAGCTTTACGACTTAATGTTGACGTGGAACAACTTTCTGTTTTAGACATAGCACTTGCAAGAACAGGAACTTCTATTCAAGATATTTCTTATAGTATTTCTTCAATGCAAGGAAAAATTAATGGTTTGATTGAACCAGAAGATTTTATCAAGCTAGAAAGATTCGGCATTAATATTCATGCAATTAGAGAAAGTACAAATTCTTTACTTGAACTTTTTCTGGCAATATCAGACGCAATAAAAAAAGTTGGTATGACGCCAGAAATGGAAGAGTTGCTTGCTTCTTTTTCTATATTCAAAACTAGTAATTTTGTAAACTTCTTATCTTTAGGGCGGGCGGAAATTACAAAAATAGTAAAGGAATTGACAAAAAGCAATATTGCTTTAGATGATACTTTTTCTAAAACGTCTGAAAAGTTAGATGGTACAATTTCACAAATAAAAAATATTAGAGATGTATTTTTTCAAAGCATTTATAAGCCAGTTGTACCGATTTGGTTGAAATTTTGTGAGACTGTTAAGCAATATCTATTAGATTATTCTCAAGAAATACAGATCGTTGGGGAGATGGCTGGGGTGATGGTCTCTTTTGCCACTGGCATATTTACAAGCTTTATTAAGGGACTTCTTACAGATACAAAGCAAACTTTGAATGCTATGTTTGAAATGATTAAAACGTTTTTTAAATTTGTCTTTCAAACAGGCGTTTCATTGTTAATTTCTGCGTTTAATACGATTCCTTTTGATGAGCTTTATGACAAAATAACTAATTTTTTTAAGACATTAATTAAAAATAATTTTATTTCAGTTATCGTTGCTATACCATCGTATGTTAGGTTGCTTTCAGGTTTGATTCAATATCATGTTATAAAAATGTGGGCAACATTTTTTAAAACAATAGCTGATTTTATAGATAATTTTTTTACAAAGGCTTTATCTTCTTCTAATGAAATAGGCAATAAAATTGGCAATATTGCAAGTAAAGCAAAAGAAGAATTAACCAAAAATGTTACAGATTTTGCAAATGAATCAAAAGAAAAAGTAACAAGTGTGGTAAAAGATGCGAAAAATGCTACTAATAATTTTGTTAAATATACAAGAGAAAAAGTAGAGGATCAAGGGGCATCTTTACTTAATAAAGTAAGTTCTTTTTTTGAATTATTGTACGATACTGTAACTGGCAAATTGTCTCCTGAAAATATACAGAGAGCTGTTGGCAACATATTTTCCAAGTTAAATCCATTTAGATGGATTGCAAATTTTTTTGGTTTTCTTGAAAATGAATTTGCTATTAATATTTCTACTCTTTATGAATCATTAAATAATACTTTAAATACTCTTTCAAAAGAGAGTAAAGAAGCATTTTCAGATATTTTTAATTTAAATATTGATGAAAAACAGGCAAAGAGTTTGACGGAAAACTTGCAAGAACAATTACAAGTTTTTTTAAAGAACTTAAAAGAAAACACAAAAGGGACAGTTTTTGAAGATAATTTTAATTCTTTTTTAACTAATTTTGAATCTATCAAATCACGCTTTAAAGAATTAAATTATAATAAAATTAATGATAATGTAAAGATACAGATAGAAAAAACAATTGAACAAGTAGAACAAGCAACGGAAAAAATTAAAAAGAATATCGATGGTACTTTATTAGAAATAGAAAAAGTTTCTTTGACAAAGATTAAATCTTTAACAGATTTCTTATTAAAAGGATTCAACGAAAGTACTAAAAGTTTAAGCAACTCTTCTTCCTATGTTTTGTTAAAAATCAAGAATACAATTAGCGCCACAAAATTAGAGATGTACAAAGCTATTGAAGACTTGAAAAAGATGGGTGCATCTGAGCAAGAACTTAACCAGGCAAAAGAAACAAGCAACTTTGTTTTAAGAAATAATATTGTTAATGATTTAAAAGACGCAATAAGTCCGTTTACAGAAGGCGGCGAGAAAAATATATATGCATTATTTGACGTTTCAGGATTAAGACAAAAAACAGATCAAATTATTAATGAATTTAAGGAAATGGGCTCGGCTTTAGGAATGACGGCAGAAGAAATCGCTGTAACAGTTACAGAAATGGAAAAGGAAGTTTCAGATAGTATTGTGAAAATGACTAGGGAGGCTTTTGACGCAACTTCTAACATTCTAAAAGAGGCAACTAGTTCTCTTTCTGGTGCTATGTCTGACATGTACGAAGCTTCCGGGCAGAAAATTAAAGGTTTCTTTTATGCTAATAAATCCATTGCTATTGCCGAATCTATTATTAATACAGCACAGGCGGCTACAAAAGCTCTGGCAACTTATCCTCCTCCACTTAATGCGGCCATGGCGGGCATTGTAATTGCATCGGGCGCAGCACAAACCGCAAAAATTGTAGCAACAACCGTTCAAGGTCCTACACATTATGCTTCTGGCGGGAAAGTTAGAGGGGCGGGCGGAATTGATAATATCCCTGCTATGTTGACGGCGGGAGAGTTTGTACAGCCTGTTTCTGTAGTTGCACAATATGGTGCGGATTTTATGGAAGCATTAAGACAAAGAATAATACCAGTACAACAAATACGAAACATTATGTCAAATATTCACAATGTTAGCAATGCATATACGCCACAAGCACAAAGATATTTTACAGGTGGAATAGCAAGACAAACATCTTCAGAAAATATTCAAAATAGCATCAATATTGTAAATTATCTTGATTATAGAGAAATGAATAGATACTTGTCAAGCTCAGAAGGACAAAAAGCATTTTTGAATATGATGAATTCAAATAGAAATCAAATTAAAAGGATCTTGACATGATTTTTACTTATTTCCATGATTGGAAAAATGAGTATAGCATTAAGATTGATTATGAAACTAATATTTACGAATCAAATCTATTATATGAACAAAGAATACAGAAAAGAGGCAGGGGGAGCCCCCTTGTTTCCTTTTCTGTTACAGCGTGGCTTTTAGAAGTAGAATTACAAAAATTTTTAAAAGTAGATAGACAAACATTATTTGATTTTCCTATTGAGATAGAAAAAATACAAGTACAAAGTATTAATGGAAATAGAATAGTATGTTATGAAAATTTATCTAAGTTCTTTTTTTTAAATTATTTGTCAGATGTTTTATTAATAAATGTTGAAAACAATGAATCTAGTCAAGTTATGGGGGTGTATGAAAACGAAATTGTGTTAGAAACACCTATGACAAAAAGCAATTATGTTTATACTGGTTTCAAAGGATTTATCAAGAATATTTCTTTAAATCATACATTGTATAATTTTGTACAAGCAACTTTTGAAATTAAGAAATTAGCAAGGTAAAAAAATGATTGTTGTTGAAACAGAAGAAAAACAGACAATTACAATACAACATACTAGCATTTATCCGCAGGGCGATGCATTTTGTATTTATTTGAAAACAGGAGAATACTATCTCCGCCGTGCAAAAAATGTTTACAATACCAATGATAATTTCACATATAACATTGAATTATTTGATAATGATATTATACCAGGTTTAAACATAGACAATATTTTTCTTTGTTGCTGGGTTTATTATGCACGTTTTGACAATGACGGTTTAACTATCAAATATAAAACGCCTAAAATATATAATACCGCCGTGAATGTCATAGAAATTTTCGGGATTTACGATACATTTGAAGAGGATAATTTTACCTTTCCAAGCTTTGACTCTACGCCGTTTTTTAATAAAAACTGGGTGGACTGGCAAAACTCCGTTTCTACTGAGTATAACATGGGTGTACAAGAAAATATAGCAGGCGGAGTTCATAATTTACAATTTATACATGCACAAAGGAAGAAATGGAATTTAAATATTATAGAAATCAATTCAATAAGTTTTTTAGAATTTTTCAAAAATGCTATCGGGCGGTTTCACGGCTTTTATTTTCCTAATTTGATTTCTAGTTTTAAAGTTATTAGAGTTGTCAATCCTGTACCAGCATTTATTACAATAAGAATTAGCAATTTACCTTTTCTAACAAATGAATTAATTTTGACAGCGTCAAGAAACACCACATGGAATGGCAATTATTATTGGGAGAGCTATACAGAAGTATATTATAAAGGAGAGGCTTTTTTCATTGGATGCAGTGTTTATGAAAATGAAAATTTAAATTCAACGAATGAACCTTTTATCTTTATCTATGAATTAGATCATTCTGTTTATATGGGTGGTTATTATTGTAATTTATTTATTTATGAACCTCCTAGTGGTGAAATGCCTAATCCTTATTATGGATTTTTTGGAAATGATACTTTACAAGGCGAGTATAATCATCCGCTCGCATGTTTAGCTTCTGAGTATGAAAACGGTGAATTTGTTTCTTATTTTTTAGAGGCGGATAAACGGCTGGCAAAAGCAAAAATAATTGTAGAATAAAAGGAATTAAAAAAAATGTACAACGAAAACGAAATAAATCAAATACATGAACTATATAAAATAGAATATGGATCACAAGCGTGGTATTATACCGCCTCAGATACACCAAAATTTTATGAGAATAAAACCTATAGCCCAGCATTCATAAAAAGAGGCTCTTTGAATAAGACAACAAATTTAGAAAGCATGGATTTAGAAATTACAGTTGCTATTAATGAACCTATTCTTACGTATGTTAATTCTTTACCAATTGGGAAAATGATAGTAACAATTGGGAATTTAAATAATGATAATGCTTATTTAGAGACATACAAAGGCATAGTTACTAATATTACATTGCAAGACTCAAATTTAGCCGTTGTTTTGTTGTCTGATACGATAGAAACAACTACTAAATTGCCGAGATATTCAATTACGCCTGCTTGTAATAACTATTTATTTGATGCAAGATGTGGATTAAATATCAATCAATATAAAAGAACCAGAACTATAAAATCTATAAGCCATGATGGATTGACTTTAACTTTTCAAATTTCTACTGAGGAAAGCTTTAAGGATGGATATTGTCAATATAATAATGAAATTCGATTAATAACAGGTTGTACAAGTACTTCTATTTCCATTAATGAGCCTTTCTTAGACATTCAAAGCGGATCATTGGTTGATTGTATACCAGGATGTAACAAATCATATGAGATGTGCCGTGATAAATATAGAAATACAAATAATTTTTTTGGTTTTCGTTTTGTCCCGAGAAAAAATCCAGTGATGATGGGGTTTGTATAAAATGAAAATAGGAAGTTTTGAAATAGAGTTTGACAAACTTTCAGAGCCAGCAGAAAAGGCTTTACAGTTAAAAAATTATGCATATACAGTTTCAAGAAATGACTGCGTAAATTTTATTTTGCAATGTTTTAATATAAAGCTTGTTAAACGTAAAATATATGAACCGTTCTGGTGGTATTCACATAACTACTTAGAAGAAGATTTAAAAATTTTACAAGATATGAAAATCTTATATAAAGTAGAAACTCCTTTAATGAATGACCTTATTGTATGTAAATTTAAGAAAAAATCTTTTCATCATCATTTAGGAATTGTTTTAAATAGCAATGAATTTATATCTGCGTATGATTCTGGTGTACATATTGATAAGATAGAAAGATTTTGTAATAAAGATGCATATTTTTTAAGAGTAGAAAAGAGAGAGTTATGGCAACTGGACTAATTATAGCTAGTACAATTGCTGCAGCTGGAGCCGCCAGTGCATTTGCTATTATGGCAAATAGAGGCAGTGGAAAACTAAAGAATGAATACAGTGATTTCCGTGTAACGCAGGCAGAAGAGGGACTTATAATCCCGATTGTTTATGGAAATTGCCGTTTAGCTGGTAATATAGTTGAATTTCATGATTTAGGGACTATCAAGGCAAAACATACAAGATATTATAAAGGCAGTGGAGGCGGTGGTAAAGGGAGCGGAGGCGGTGGAAGCGGAGGCAATGGACGCCCCCACGTATTCGCAACTTTGCAAGTCTTATGCGAAGGTCCGGCAACTATTGGGAATCCTTATTTAAAAGAAGACCTCTACTGGCCCTTTCCACAAATAAAAAAGCCGTTTCGATACATAATCAACAATGGTACAACTTCTAATTTTTATTATTGTCGAGGCATGAAACACGTTGCCTCCGTCGAAGTTTATGGATGGATAGGCGATGAAGTCCCCATGATTGAGTGGGATGTTTATAGCAATCCAAATACGCCTTTGCATTCTTCTGTTTCAACTGGTATTAATCCTGCGTGTGTTGCCTATGACTTAATCAAAAGAGCGGGTGGAGTTTGTGACATTAATTCATTTCAAGAATGTGCTAATTATTACAATGCAAAAAATATTGGTATGAATTTTATTGTTAAAGAACAAAAAGAATTGTCTGAGCATCTAGAAGATTTATATGAATGGACAAGAATCAAATTCTACAAGAAAAACAATGTTTATTTTGCTACTGTTATGATTGCACCAAAAAACGACCCTGTTTATATTGATGAAAGAGACATGAAAGAATTTACCTTTTCTCGTGCTTCTTATGCTAAAATTCCCAATGATTTTATAGCTACATTTAATCAAAGGTCAGTACTTAAAGATGGCGTTTATTCTTTCACAAATAGAACTTTAAGAGTCATTAAAGAGGGCTTGAAAAATATTACAGGTGTCTCTATTCAAAAGAATTATGATTGGAGTTGTTATAATAATCCTACAACTATTTCTCGCTTGCTTTCTGAGGTTATAAAGCATGATACTTTTCCTAAGGCAATTATAAAAACAAAATTACCAATTAGATATAAAGATTTAAATGTAGGAGATTTAATTGCTGTCCAATATGAACCTATAAGATTAAATTATACAAATTATATTATTGTATCTATTACAAAAAACTTGCTAGACGGTGAAATAGAATTAGAGGCAATGCAAGATATTACTACTAGCAAACCTAGCATGGATATTCAAGAGGTAAACTCTGAGTATACAGCACCAAATTACATTGTACAAGATCTAACACATGTTACTATTTTTCAAGATGAATGGACAGAGAATAGAGCCAATTTTGAAATGGATTCATTGCATATTTTACCAGGCAAAACAAAGGATAACTCCGCGGTAGTTAGTTATGAAATATGGATTTCAAACAACGGAACAGATTATCGTTTTTTCAATGAGTCAGATTGCTTTTCTTATGTAGGAACTCTAGCGGAGGATTATCCTAGCAACACGAATATAATTGATTTTAATCATGGAATACTAATAAATTTCGATGAATCTAATATAGCTTTAGACAACCTCGCATTGAGTGAATTATTTGTTACAGATAGAGTCATTATTATCAACAATGAAGTTATGCGGTTTCAAACTATAACAGAAGAAGGTAATAATTTAAGATTAAACGGGATTCTGCGTGGTAATCATCCTAAAAATCATAACAAAGACTCAAAAATTTTTATAGCATTCTTAGAGGAGGCTTTAAAAATAAGTCTATATAACAAGATATACTTTAAGTTTTTACCTAAAAACAAACATAACACTCTTGATTTAGGAGACGCAACTCCGCATTTATTTATACCTAATAGGATGCCAGAAGGTATTACCATGATAAAAGCAACCAGAAACAACAATAGCATTAACATTGAGTTTTTTCCTAATACAAACTATTATTCTGGGGCGGGCATAGGAGACCCCGATATTGTTACAGATACAAAACACACTTTTAACTTTCAAGGTCAAATCAATTATACAATCAATGATTCACAACAACAAACAACAACGGAAACAAAGATAACTATACAAAACAATGACGCAGTGAAGCTAGATGCAAGAATTATTATAAACGGTTTTAAAAGTCAAATAAAAACAATCAATATACCAATACAAAACGGAGTTTATTTTTCATAGGAAGATAAAAACAACATGGAATTACCTATTTCAGAAATAATCGTTGCTGATTACGGCACTGCTGGTTGGAATGCAATATATGCAAATGCTTTTCAAATTATAGATGCTCGGCTCGGATATGCAATGCAAGAAGACAGACCCGAGAATGTTGACTTTTTTATTAATACAACAACAAAAGACGGGTCAACATCTATAACAATTAGAAATACAGAAGATATTGACGTTTTCAAAATAAAATCAAATGGAATTTTGACAATCTCAAATTCTTTATACTTGCAAGATTCTATTTATATCAACAATATACAAATAATCTCAGAACAACAAGAAGCAATAGCAAACACAATTATAATCTCAGATATAAACAATATTCCTACAAGCTATACAACTAATACAATTGAAGATCTTATTACGGATATTACAGCTTTACAAACAACTATTAATTCAATTTTAACAGCTATGAGAAATCACGGTTTAATAGCTACAACATAAAGGGAATAAATATGCATTTCATGAATACTTTTGCATTTACAATCAATGACAATGACCAGCACGAGCTGTCGGAGTTTATTCCTGTAAAACTTACTAACCTTATATTAATTTATTCTGATTCAGAATTTTATATATATGGAAATAATGAAAACGCGGCGGGCATTAAAATTGATACAAAGCAATTTACAAGTTCATACTTGCCAGAGGCAATTGACGTTTCAAAATGGAAAATAAAAGGACAAGGAAATTATACAATAGAAATGTATGTGTAAAGGAATATATAACATGCCAAAAATACCACATAATTTAGAAAATCGAGTAAATAATTTAGAAAATCAACTAAATAATTTAGAAAATCGAGTAAGTAATTTAGAACGAATGATAATGACAAACCAAAGCAACCCAAGCAGTGAAGCAATTATTGAAATTATGTCTTTAAAATATCCTTTAAATCCTGGTCTTAATAATTTTTCTATTACTTTATATACTCCCACCATATTAAGAGTAGTTACACCTTGGGGCACTACTACAGGAATCTATCATGGAGTAGGAAATTATCAAACTAAATATATAGATTTCAAGGTTTATGGTGCTGTATTAGTGGTTGGCGATAAGTATGTATATAAAATTATTAATTAGGAGGCATTAATTATGTTGAAAAAAATCAAAGATGAATTTGACAACGCA
>ENA-UPTA01005398-UPTA01005398.1-activated-sludge-metagenome-genome-assembly--contig:-NODE-5398-length-11709-cov-6.867342_pt1 | contig 11709 bp, 11 predicted proteins | sample MGYA00238184_ERZ773361 | MGnify/ENA primary metagenome ERZ773361 (study PRJEB29100, sample SAMN05720205) | activated sludge metagenome | isolation source: anaerobic digester from wastewater...
TACTTTTAAAAATTCATCTCTTACTTCATAAACATTCTTATTTTTATTCAATATTTCAATTACTTCACTGTCTAATTTGTTTTCGCTGTCTGTTTGCGATATAACAATTTTTCTAAGCTCTTCTTCTATAAGCTCCACAACTTCTAATTTTAAATTGTTCTTTCGTCTTTCTTCAAATTTTCCGCTTTCTTTCAGGTATTTTATATGCTCCTTGATTTCATTTACAAGCTCATCAATACCTTCATTATTAGCAGCTACAACCTTTACCACAGGAGGTCTTCTGTCCATATCCATGGTTAAATCAAGCATCATGTTTACTTCAACGGCTGTGCGGTCAGCTCCAAACAAATCACTTTTATTGATTGCAAAAATGTCGCCTATTTCCATTATGCCTGCCTTAATTGATTGTATATCGTCCCCGAGACCGGGAACCATCACCATTACAATTGTATCTGCAATTTTGACTATATCGACTTCCGACTGACCGACGCCCACGGTTTCGATGATAATATAATTGTAGCCGGCTGCATCCAATATCTTCAAGGCATTTTTTGTATACTTTGATAAACCTCCCAAGTAACCTCTAGTTCCCATACTGCGTATGAAAACATCGGGGTTCAGTGCAAGGTCCTGCATACGGATTCTGTCTCCAAGTATGGAGCCTCCTGAATAAGGACTGGTTGGGTCTATTGCAATAACCCCAACCTTGTTTCCTTCACTTACCAATGCTTTAACTATTTTATCCGTAAGCGTGCTTTTCCCTGCACCGGGAGGTCCGGTAATTCCGATTATATGGGCGTTTCCTGTATATTGGTGGATTTCTCTTATAATTTTTTCAGCTTTTTCGGGCTCGTTTTCCACTGCAGTAATAAGCTTGGCACAAGCTCTTTTGTCACCTATAAGCATTTTCTCCACCAACTGCTTATACTCCATTATGCCACCATCCATTCTTATTCGGGGACATTCCTCTTACCTACAAAGACTTGCACTATAGTAGAGGTGTGTCCCCTTACCTTTGTACATTATTTTTTATATATTCAATCATTTTTGAGGTTTCTGTGCCCGGTGTGAATATTTCCTTAATTCCTGCTTCCTTAAGACCTTGAATATCGTCATCGGGGATTACTCCTCCGCCTATTATCAGTACATCATCAACACCTTGTTCCTTTAACAACTCGGCAACTCTCGGAAATAGATGGTTATGTGCTCCCGATAATATACTCATCCCCACAACATCAACATCTTCCTGCACTGCTGTCGCAACTATTTGTTCAGGAGTCTGTCTAAGACCTGTATAAATTACTTCCATACCTGCATCTCTAAGGGCTCTTGCTATAACCTTGGCACCTCTGTCATGGCCGTCAAGACCGGGCTTTGCTATTAAAACTCTTATTGGTCTGTTCATTTTATCCTCCTTAAAGCAATACTGCTTGCTCGTATTCACCAAAAACTTCTCTCATAACGCCGCATATTTCTCCCAATGTAGCATATTCTCTAACTGCATCGAGTATAAAGGGCATTACATTTTCAGTTCCTTCGCAAGCTTTCCTAAGTGACTCAAGTTTTTCATTAACTAAGGCATTGTTTCTTTGTGCTTTTGTATCTTCTATTTTCTTTTTCTGCATTTCTCCCACAACCGGGTCAACTTTTAACAGCCCTTTCGGGGGTTCTTCTTCTACCTGATATTTATTAACTCCTACAACTATTCTGTCGAGAGATTCAATTTCCATCTGATATTTATATGCAGAATCTGAAATTTCCTTTTGAATATAGCCTAAGTCTATGGCTCTTGCTGCTCCGCCCAATTCATCAATCTTAGTTATATATTTCATTGCTTCTTCTTCGATTTCTTTTGTTTTTGCTTCAATATAATAAGAGCCTGCCAACGGGTCTACGGTATTGGTCACTCCCGTTTCGCTTGCAATAATCTGCTGTGTTCTTAGAGCTATTGTAACTGAATCAGTTGTTGGAAGAGCAAGTGCTTCATCTCTTGAATTAGTATGCAAAGACTGGGTTCCACCAAGAACTGCTGCAAGTGCCTGCATTGCAACCCTTATAATATTGTTGTCAGGCTGCTGTGCAGTAAGTGTACAGCCTGCAGTTTGTGTGTGGAATTTAAGCATCATGGATTTTTCGTCCTTAGCTTTGAATCTATCCTTCATGATTTTTGCCCAAAGTCTTCTTGCAGCCCTGAATTTAGCAACTTCTTCAAATAAGTCATTATGTGAATTGAAGAAGAAGGACAGCCTTGGAGCAAATGTGTCAACGTCAAGTCCTGCCTTTATTGCGGCATCAACGTATGCAATTCCGTCTGCCAAAGTAAAACCAACTTCCTGAGCTGCAGTTGAGCCTGCTTCTCTGATATGGTATCCTGAAATACTTATGGTATTCCATTTTGGAACTTCTTTTGAGCAATACTCGAATATATTTGTAATAAGCCTCATAGACGGCTCTGTAGGGAATATGTATGTACCTCTTGCTATGTATTCCTTTAATATATCATTTTGGATTGTTCCTCTTAATTTGTCGGGAGTTACTCCTTGTTTTTCGGCAACTGCAATATACATTGCCAAAAGAACTGCTGCAGGAGCATTTATTGTCATTGAAGTACTTACTTTATCAAGAGGTATTCCGTCAAACAATATTTCCATATCCTTTAATGAGTCAATGGCAACTCCGACTTTTCCTACTTCTCCCTGTGCCAACGGATGGTCAGAGTCATAACCTATTTGCGTTGGAAGGTCAAATGCAACAGATAAACCTGTCGAGCCTTGGCTAACCAGGTATTTGTATCTTTCATTTGATTCTTCTGCAGTTGCAAATCCTGCGTACATACGCATAGTCCATGGTTTTCCTCTATACATGGTAGGTTGATATCCTCTTGTAAAAGGATATTGACCAGGGTATCCTATTTCGTTTTCGTAATCAATATCTGCAATATCTTCAGGTGTATATAATCTGTTAACTGCAGAGCCGGAAACAGTTTTAAACTCTTCCTTGCTTTCAGGCGCCTTTTTTAAGGTTTTCGCCAAAACATTTTCCTCCCATTGTTGTCTTGCTTCTTTTATATGGGAGAGCTTTTCTTTATCGTACATTATTGCCTCCTTTTATCTAAATGCATAATCTCAAGCTATATTTTAATATGAATTCACTTTTTTTGCAACACTTTCGAATAAATGATTTTAATTAAAAATTTCTTGCAAAAATAAGTGAATCGAGGTATTTTACTAATAAAATGGAACGGCAGTATGCCGTTCCTTACTGTATTATTTACAAACCTTGTATTCTTATTCGATTTTTTCTAACTTATGCTTCCGCCGTCAAAAAGTATTTCAAACTCTTTGCCTGTTATTGTTTCCTTTTCAAGAAGAGCCTGAGCAACTCTGTGCAACTTTTCTATATTTTCGCTTAATAGTTTTTCAGTTTTATTATAGGCATTATCTATAATTCTACGCATTTCTCTATCAATTTTTGCCGCAACATCTTCGCTGTAATTTCTTATCTTATTGAAATCTCTTCCCAAGAACACCTCGTCATCGCTGGTTCCATAAGACATAGGTCCTAGCTCATCGCTCATGCCGTATGTTGTAACCATTGCCCTTGCAATTTTAGTTGCTCTTTCTATATCGTTTGAAGCTCCTGTTGATATATCGTCAAGAGCTAATTTTTCTGCAACCCTTCCTCCCAGCAATCTCACTATATACTCTTCCATATCTGATTTCGAGCGGTATGATTTGTCTTCTTCAGGAAGATACATTGTAAATCCGCCTGCTCCGCCTCTCGGAATTATCGTAATCATGTGAACCGGGTCCTTTGATGATGAAAGCTTTGCTACAACTGCATGGCCTGCTTCATGATAAGCAGTGAGCTTCTTTTCGTTATCGCTGATAACTTTGCTTCTTTTTTCGGGTCCTGCAATTACCTTTGTAATTGCTTCTTCGATAATATCCATTGTAATAACCGTCTTGTTTTGTCTTGCAGTCAAAAGTGCAGCCTCATTCATGGCATTTTCCAAGTCTGCAGGTGTGAATCCGGGAGTTCTTTTTGCAACTATTTCTAAATTCACATCATCTCCCAAAGGTTTCTTTCTTACATGGATTTTCAATATTTCTTCCCTTGCTTTTACATCAGGAAGTCCTACGTGGACTTGTCTGTCAAATCTTCCCGGTCTCATCAATGCAGGGTCAAGAATGTCAGGTCTGTTTGTTGCTGCAATGATGATTATTCCTTCATTGCCTGAGAATCCGTCCATTTCAACCAATAGTTGGTTCAATGTCTGCTCTCTCTCATCATTGCCGCCCCCAAGACCTGCTCCTCTTCTTCTTCCGACTGCATCAATTTCATCTATAAATACAATGCATGGAGCATTCTTCTTTGCTTGGTCAAATAAATCCCTTACCCTGGATGCTCCTACTCCTACAAACATTTCAACGAAGTCCGAACCGCTTATGCTGAAAAACGGCACACCTGCTTCACCTGAAACTGATTTTGATAAATATGTTTTTCCTGTTCCGGGAGGTCCGACAAGCAGTACTCCCTTAGGTATACGTGCTCCAAGTTTTACAAATTTAGCCGGATTTTTAAGGAAATCAACTATTTCGCTAAGTTCTTCCTTTTCCTCGTCAAGTCCTGCAACGTCTGCAAATGTAATCTTTTTTTCGTCATCTTTCACCATGCGAGCCCTGCTCTTTCCAAAGCTCATTGCCTTGCCTGTTCCGCCCCCTTGAGATTGTTTCATGAATACATACCACAAAACTCCCAACAATACCAGCATTCCGATTGTAGGCAATGCCTGGAGCCACAATGGAGTAGGAGGTACCGGTTCTCCGATTACCTCAATTTCTCCTGCTTCTATCTTTTCAACCAGATGGTTGTCATAAAATGCTCCTGAAAAATAAAACAATGAAGGTATATAGGAAGTAAACTCCTTACCGTCTTTAAATATTCCTTCTACCTCATTTTCGGTAAAAGTAAGTGTTTTTACGTTGTCATTTTGTATTTCAACTACAAGATCGCTATAACTTATGCTCGTTACCTGTGTCGGGGGTTCAACCATACTTTGAACAAGCATTATGATTACCACAAATATCAGAATGTACATAGCGATGCTTCTAACAAATCCTTTCAATTAAAGCCTCCTCTTAGTCTAGGACTACTATACTATAATATTAACATATAAATTTAATCAATACAATTATTTAATTTAGAATAATTCCTCTTATTCGCTTTCAGCTTGGTTTGTCTTATTGTAAACTTCTTCCTTTAACACGGCAATATATGGAAGATTTCTGTATTTTTCCGCATAATCCAAGCCGTAACCAACAACAAACTCATCGGGAACGACAAATCCGGTATATTTGATGTCCAAATTTGCGGTTCTTCTTTCTTTTTTATCAAGTATTGTACATATCTCAACAGATGCAGGGCGCCTCGACCTTAAATTTTCAGCAAGGTATGCCAATGTGAGCCCCGAATCTATAATATCCTCTACAATCAACACATGTCTGCCTTCAATACCCGTATTTAAATCCTTTAATATTCTAACTACTCCGGACGATTTTGTATTCGAGCCATAGCTTGAAATAGCCATAAAATCTATATCTAAAGGCAATTTTATTTCTCTCATTAAATCACTTGCAAAAACTACCGCACCTTTCAACACACAAACAATCAATAAATCCTTACCCTTGTAATCCTCTGTAATTTTTGCTCCAAGTTCAGCTACCTTTGACTGTAATTCTTTTTCTCCAATCAGAATTTTCTTAATATCATTATTCATTTTGCCTCCCCAGTGAAATATTCAGAATTTTTTTAGTTGCAGCTGATACCTTGTATTTATCATTAATTCTATAGCCCTCAAGCCATATTATATTTTCATCATCTGCAATTATCAGTTTTGTATCTCTTTCTTCTTTCGGAATTTTCAAGTCAATAAAAATATCTTTTATTTTTTTGCTTCCCATCATGCCGCAAGGTATCATCGAATCCCCCGGCCTTCTGTTTCTTGCAACCAAGCTTCCTTTTATTAAATTATAATCAATACTTACTATATCCTTGTCCTTAATATTTACTTCAGACATATCTTCTGTGTCTGAAACCGTTGCAAATAAAGTTTTATTTATTTCCTCAATGTAATTTAACCTGTTCAAAACAATATTATATTCAAAATCCGGTACTTTTTCAACTGTTTTATTGACAATAAAATTATTATAGCTTATTTCAACCGTAAAACCATCGGTTAAATTAATTCTTTTGCCGGTTTTTCCCGAGCTTATTAAATTGATGGCACTGTCAATATGTTTCATCTCAATATTTACGGTATTGCCTTTCAATTCTTCAATTCCGCGCCTTATAATTCTTCCAATCTCTCCAATATCCAGAGCTTTTAGCAAATTTAAATCCAATACAATCCTCATGTCACTTTTTTCTTTAAGCGCCTCTGAGAATTTTGATTCAATATATTTTTCGATAATTTTTTTGTCTCTTTCCATTGCTTCAGACATTCTGTAAAGGGAAGATTGAATGTTTGGATTAAAGTTTTGCTCTAGGTATGGAATTAAATTAAGTCTTATTTTATTTCTTCCGTATATATCCTGAGTATTTGTAATATCAATACAATATTCATAATTATTTTCATGCAGATAATTCATTATTTCATATCTTGAAATATTAAGCATTGGTCTTATTAAATTATCCTTTTGAAATGACATTGCGCTTAACCCGTCAATTCCGGTTCCTCTTATGATTCTCTGCAGTACTGTTTCAGCCTGGTCGTTCAAATTATGAGCAAGTGCTACCTTGCCTTCCCCAATCTCTCTTAAATTTTCCTTGAAAAAATTATATCTTAAAACTCTCCCTGCTTCTTCTTCGGTTACTTTTAGCTCCTTAGCATATTCTGTTGCATTTTTTCTTTTTACAAAAAGTTTGATACCATATTTGTCACAAAGATTCCTGACGAATTCTTCATCATGCATTGCATCTTTGCCTCTGTACATATGGTTGATATGAGAAGCATACAAATTAAAGCTTAAAGTTTCCCTAAGCCTTCTTAAATTGTGAAACAAAAACACCGAATCGGGTCCTCCGGACAAAGCAATCAAAATATTTTCTCCGGGAGATATTAAATTTTTCTCTAGTATATTATTTTTAATCAAACTATGCATATTTTTCCTCAATGCTATATAGCATAAATTATACCACAAATATATGATTTTAAAAATATTTTTTCAAAAAACTTAAAAAAAACGGGAAATTCCCGTTTCCTTCGCTATCGCTTAGAATTTGCGTCCTCGTTTTTGTCATCCTGAGCGTAAGCGAATGATCTCACGTCTTATAAAATGAGATTCTTCGAGCTAAAGCTCTCAGAATGACACGTATTTTATTCATAACAATGTCATAAATGAAATAGTCTATCTATCCGATTTTTGTAACCAGGACTGTCATGTCGTCGATTATTTTATCTTGGCCTCTAAGTGCATAGCTTAATATGGAATTTGCGACAGTTTGGGGATCTTTTCCCGCCAGTAATTCCAAATATTTATCTAATGACTTTTTAGGGTCTAGGCTTATGGAATCAATAATTCCGTCGGTAACCATTACCACCATATCTCCAATATTGATTTCTTTTTTAAAGGAGCAGTATTCAAAATTATCAAGAATTCCCAGGGGCAGACTCTTGCCGCTTATTTTGTCCACATTTTTGCCGCTTATTATATATGAAGGCGCAGCTCCCGCCTTGTACAGCCTTATTTCCTTTGTTCCGTAATCTATTACCGTGAAATCAAATGTCACGTATCTTTCATCACCCAATTTAATCATCAGTACCGAATTCAATGTTCTTAATATTTGTTCTTCCGTGAAATCAGAGTATAAGAACCTTGACATCAAATCAACCGCGCCGTTACTTTCGCAGTATGCTTCTTCACCGGAGCCGATGCCGTCGCAAAGAACAGTATAGTACTTGTCTGCTCTTCCTGCATATGCAAAATTATCTCCCGACACCGTTGAGCCGTCTTTAACAGCTGCTGCACTGTATGTTCTTATTTTTATTTTTTTAATATTTTTAAATTTTAATACATAGTAATTTGGTGATATAACAATCTTTTCGACACATCGTATCTTTGCGCCCGAAATATTTCTTACTATTAAAGCAATTGTACTTTCAGCTTCCTCAGGTGTTTTTTTGGTTTTAACCGTCATACTTACCAATATGGAAGATTTATTAAAAGATATTACTTCAAAAAATTTGACATTAATATTCTGCCATAGAAGATGTTCTTTAATTTTGTTTTTTGCTTCATCAGAAAATATACTCAAATATTTGCTTTTCTTTTTGTTTTTATTCTCGGTTACATATGAAACGGTTGAGGCTGCTTCTCCTTCTGCATTATTATTATTATTAGCTTTAACTTCTTTTTTCTTGTTTTCTCTTTGATTTTTTTCTGATTTTTCTTTTATTATTTTTTTTATGGATTTAAATCCTTCGTTTATTAGAATAATGGCACTGAAAATAAACATTGTTTCAAATACATTAAGCATAAATTCGTTGGTATTGAACCCTTCGGAAACCAAGATAGCTGTTTTTGAAAAAAACAATACTGCAGCTGAATATCCTGATATTAATAATATTGATTTTTTGCCTTCATTACGGAAATTAAAATAATATCCGTATATGGCCGTAAGCATAATGATGTACACAAAATCAAAACGTACCGATAAAATTGCTGCAACGCATACAAACAGTATTGAAAGCCAGGGACCCTTAAGGTGACAGTATGAGCTTAATACAACAATGGCAAAGGGAAATATTTCATTGATTATATTCTGCCTTGAAACAAAAAAACACACCAAAAGCAGCAGCCAATTCTCTTTGATGTGTTTAAGTTCTTTCTTTAATGTGTTAGTGATGATTAAATCATATTTTTCATCCTGTGTTCTTCCAATCATATTTTCACCCCTCGTTTCCGCTATGGTATCAAATATGATTGTAAAATACTGTCAAAATATGCTTAAATCACAAAAATTTATTCATTTATCAAGTCTTTTTGAGAGCCTATCCCTTGAATAAGCTTATTGTCATTTTTGTTTTTATCTATGTATATTGTTTCATTGGGTTTAACCATCTTATATTGGTCCCTTGCTATTTTCTCAATTATTTCCATGAGAGTTTCTTCTTCGTTTAATTTTTCCACGTCGCTTTTAAGCTCCAATGCCTCCTTTTCAGCTTCAGCCTTTATCGCTTCCTTTTCTTTTATCTGGCCGTTCAAATCCAAAAGCATTTCATATTGATTAAAAGCAGTGAATGCAAAATATATAACAAATATTAAAAACAAAAAATTAATAACATTGAATTTTCTCTTTTTCTTTATTGGAGCAGCCAGCTTTTTAATTCTCTTTTGTTCTTTTATTTCTCGTTCTTTTTCACGAAAATCATGATGATTAATCTTTTTCTTCAATTCTATAATTCTTTGGTCTTCGTTCATCTGAGACTACTCCTTTCTTTTGTAGTTTACAGGTTAGGGCAACCTTATCTTAGGCTCCTGGCGACAATCTTCTTTTTTTACGTTTTTTTAATTGCCTCTTCCGTTTTTTCCTATTATATATCATTTTTTTATTTTTGAAAACCTTTTTTAATTTAAATTTCAAGAATTTATATCTTTTTTTGAGTTTTTCTTCGACTTTATTGTATTTTAGCTTTAAAGGATACAAGAAAATCTTTATTTTTCTTATTATAAACTTAATCGGGTCTATTAAAAGATGTATAACCGTTTTTATAACTTTTATAATAGAGTCAATTATAAATATGAAAAGCTTTAAAACATAACTGCTGATTCCATAGAAATACAAGAGAGCACCCGCTACAAATCCCATAAGAATAAAAAATCTAACATTGCCGTAACTGATGTCTAAGATTAACCGGGTGCTTATAGTTATACTGACTATCCAATATAAAATGTCACCTATAACAGTTCCTGTTGTTTTAAACTTGCCATAATGCCTTATAAGCCTGTAAATATCCCATATAAAACCAAGAAACATACCTGCCATTATTGAAACTGCAAGCATGTATTCCTGAGAATAAGGTAAATAGTCCATATTATTTGAACAGTCTCTTTACTAAGCTCACTTTTTCTCTCTGTCCTTCATATTCAGAGAAAACCAGAGAATTTATTATACCTTTTACCATAAGTTTGCCTTCATCAACATTTAGCTTGCTTATGGCTAAATTTTCTCCCTTTATGGTAAGTCTGCCCTTTGTAGTGATAAGCACAACTGTTTCGTCATTGAAGTTATCTACTCCTTCAACACCGGTGACATTTAATATTTCTTTATTTTCAAGTACTAAACTTTGCATAATTTTTTCATCCATGAACATTCCCCCCTCAAATATATTATATGTCCATGGAATTTTATTTATGACAGATGACAAGGGGACGGGGGTACTGTCATCTCGCAGTCTCATTTGTTATGTTTTTCTTTGTATATTTCCTTTGCAATTCTTGCATTAAGAATACTTTTTTTCAAAGATTTAACACTTTGTCTCGTTTTAATCATTTTACCTGACTTCATTTCTATTACCGCCTTACCGTCATCGTCATAAATATTTTCTATAGAATTTACATCAAATAATCCGAAGGCAGCATCATGATTAAACATAGGTTTTCTAACATTGACGTATATATAAATAAGATTTTCATTTACAACCAGTGGCACCTTATTGGTAATTCCCAGCTCTTGTCCGTAATTTATACGATTGTGATACAAGCTTATATTATAATAATCTGCTAATTTCTTTGTGCATGTTTCAATTGTTGCAGTTTTTATATAAGATGCCTCTTTTGTTATGATTTCCGTGCAGTTTCCTTTGTCTTTCACGTAGACTGGCAGCATTGCCTCTATTTCATTGAATTTTATTTCATTTTTCATATATTTTCATTTCCTTCAGAATAAAATTTATTGATATTTTAACATTTCGGGTTTTTCGGAATTTTATCAATTTCAAAGACAGTTTTTGGTCATTACCATTTACATGTAATTTTATTAAACCGGTATAATAAGCCGGGTGATGAAAATGGACTCTGACATTAACTATATTATTCATAAATCTTTAAAAGGGGACAAGATTTATCAGAAAATATTGCTCAAAAAGCTAAATCCGCTCATTTTTAATAATATTTATAAATATTATAAGGCTTCGAATCCCCTTGTCGAAGATTTGCTGCATGAAGGTTATATCATAATTCTGCAATCATTAAAGGATTATGATGCAAAAAGAAATGTTCACTTTCTACAGTATGTTAAAATAAGGCTATTTTATTTTTATAAAAACTATTACAAGAAAAGTATTAAAAACAATACATTAAGCGTTGAATATTTAAATGAAACAGGAAAGGAATTTAAAAGCGATAGTCCGGCTCAAATATCAACAGTAATACTCAAAGAACAGAAAGCTGCACTGTATAAATGCATGAATGAGCTGTCCGAAAAAGAACAAAAAGTTTTAAACTTGTTTTACTTTAAAGGATTTTCAATACAAGAAATTTCTGAAGAATTAAATTTAGAATATCGCTCAGTTATAAACATTAAAAGCAAAGCTGTTAAAAAACTGAGAAGCAAGTGTTACTTGCTAATGGAATAATAATTGAGCGATATTTATGAGATTCTTCACTGTGTTCAGAATGACAACCCTGCATGAGATTCTTCACTGTG
>ENA-UPTA01005401-UPTA01005401.1-activated-sludge-metagenome-genome-assembly--contig:-NODE-5401-length-11703-cov-10.234976_pt1 | contig 11703 bp, 10 predicted proteins | sample MGYA00238184_ERZ773361 | MGnify/ENA primary metagenome ERZ773361 (study PRJEB29100, sample SAMN05720205) | activated sludge metagenome | isolation source: anaerobic digester from wastewater...
TCCATGCCCAGACCGAGCTGTTTTGAAATCGGGGAAATTTACCGGACAGTAGTGATTTCAGGCATTCAATCGGCACTTTCCCAGCGTGGAATGGCCACGAGCAGCTATCAAATCAGGATTGATTCGGGCATTGCCCCACGCCTCTGTTCGCGCCGGACACCCTGCAACCCCGCCAGCGAACCCCTCACTCCTTCGCCACCACCGTGTCGTACAGGCCGTAGTGGCTCAGCCCCTTGTGGCTTTCGATGCCGGTGTAGCGCAGCGATGCGTCTTCGTACCGGCGGAACGCAAACACCGCCTGGTTCATCTGCTCGGTGTTGAACACCTTGAGCCGCACCAGCAGGTGAAAGTCCTTCACCGTCAAACCGGTCACGGTGAGGAACAGGTCCGGCTCCAGCTTGGTGATCACGTCCTGCAGCGTGTTCTCCCGGAAATCGGTCAGGTACATGAACGCGGGGATGCGGGTCGCGAACTTGATCAGCTTCTCCTGCACCAGCTTGCGTTTGGACTTGTATTCCCTTTCCTCGTCTGAAAGCTCTTTCTTCTGCTTGGCCGTCAGCTTGCCATCCTTGGCCTTGTTCTTGAGGTTCTTGATCTTGTCACTCTTGTTGATGATGGTTTCGATGATGTTGTCACCGAGCGAGCGCCAGCCCTCGATGCGCTCCACCGCCGCCATCGCCTCGGGGTTGTCCAGGATGCGGCGCAACGTGCCGTTGTCCACGTTCACCAGCAGTGCGCTTTCCCACTTGCGGGCCAGCAGCGTGGCCGAGGTGCCGGCCATCGCGATGTCCAGGATGCCGCCGGCGTCGATCTGCGTCATGTTGGCGCCGTCGTAGGCCAGTACCGGCAGAAAAGCCACCAGGTCCCGCACCGCGTGCTCGGGGTTGCTCTCGTTGGGCGACAGGCCAATGCCGTATTCCGACAACTGGCGCAGCGCCCGCGTGGGCGCGAAGTCGAACACGAAGCACACCGGCTTGAGGACTTCCTCCTCGTTCGGGTTGTCGCCGTTTGGGTTCTTGATCGACCACGGTGACTGCACCCGAAACGCCGCCTGGAAATAGGTCTCGGGCGACTTCAGGTTGCGCAGCATCAGGATGGACGACCACTGCGGCACCGTCACCCCGGTGGTGAGCTTGCCGCACGACAGGGTGATGGTTTTGGTCTCGAAGCCGCCGCCGATGGCGTGGCGCACCGGCGGCAAAGCGTCCAGCCCGATGCCGGCCGAGGCGCCCGCCGCCACGATCACCGTGTATTCGCGCCAGAAGGTGTTGTGCTTCTCCTGCAGCAGGTTCGCCATCGCGTGGCAAGCGGCCACATTGGGCAGGAACCAGAACGAATGTTGCAGGTACGGCAACAGGCGCACATCCGAATATGGGAAAGGTGGGCGCGAACCCACCTTCAGCAACTCGGCCGATTGGGCCGCGTAGCCGCCGCGAATGATGTCCAGCCATTTCTGCACGTCGCCCTTGTGCTTGAACTGGGCCTTCTTCTCGGGCCCCGACGCCTCGAAAAAGGCGTTGAGGTCGAACTCGTCAAACTCGCCCCCGCTCGCAATGGCCAGCAATTCGTCGGGCATCTGGTAGGTCAGCAGCCGCATTTGCGGCAGCGCCGCGTAGGGGTTGCGCTGCCCGGGGTGCCGAGCGGCAAAGGCTGCCTTGGCGCGCTGCTCGTCGGTGTAGGTCCAGTTGAAAATCTGTTCTTCGATGAACTCCCCGGTGGCCAGCGCCTTGAACGGCGTGCCCGACAGGTACAGATAGGCCCGGGTGGTGATGGGCAGAAAGTCCGATTCGCGCTCCAGCGGCTCTTGCAGGTCGGCGATCCGCTCCTTCTGGCCTTTGGCGTCGGCCGCCCGCGTTTCGGTGCGTTCGATGCGCTCTTCGTCCCCTTCGAACAGCTCCTTGGCGCTCTCGCGCCAGGCGCCGAAGTGGTATTCGTCGAACACCACGAGATCCCATTCCTCTGTGTGTATCCATTCGTTCTTCGGCTTGATATTCCCTGCCGCGTCACGGCCGAGCAGGTCTTGAAAGGAGCCAAAGCAAACTACCGGTTTCTTGCGATCGATCTGCCTCGGATCGCCCCCGGAAGATTTGGACAAATACTGCCAGCCATCGAAGTCCACATGGTTTTGCAGGTCGGTCTGCCACGCGTCTTCCACCGCCGGTTTGAACGTCACCACCAGCACGCGCTTGGCCTTGAGCTTTTTGGCCAGCTGGTAGGCGGTGAAGGTCTTGCCGAAGCGCATCTTGGCGTTCCACAGGAAGCGCGGCGTGGCGTGCATGTCCTCCTGCCAGACCGAGTGAAAGTAGGCATGCGTCTTGTCCACCGCCGCGGCCTGTTCGTCACGCAGGCCGAAGGTTTCGTGGTGCGTGCCGCCAAATCGCTGGCCGCTGCGCAGCTCGGCCAGCACGGTGCGCACGTCCGCCACGGTGCAGCGCACCCACTCCAACGTGGGTTTTTCAAAGCCGCGCTTTACCAGCGCCGCGCGCACCTCGTGGTCGGTGAACACGGTGCCGTCGTCGCACTCCGCCGGCTCGTCGATGTCGATGCGGTAGTTCCGGATGGCGGCGGTCTTGAGCTGCTCGGCCACACGTCGCTTCACATCGCGCGTGGTCTGACCCACCTTGAGCAGGCCCTGGTGCGCGGCGTCGGCAATGGTGTAGGCGTAGATGCGGGGCCTGGCCGTCGGCTTGGGCGCCAGGATGTCTTCGATAGTGGGCTTATTCATCGTCACCGTCGTCGGCCGCGGTCTCGTCAAACAACTCGGCGTCGTGCTCGGCGACCTGGGATTCAATGAATGCGATCTCGTCTTGGGTCAAGCCGTATCGCCTGTAGAGCTTGGTGTCAGTCCATTCTTGGTTGTAGACAATGTCGGGGACAAAGCCATAGACGCCACGAGCGGCGTCCTGGGTTGGTTTCCGAAGCGAAACGAGAAAGCGCACAAAGCGTGTGCGTAAATAGCTTGCAAAGTGCTGCGCCGTTGCTTCCGACTCGAAGAGTCCGGCGACGATATAGCTTTCAGTACATGCGGTGCCAGGTTCCGCCACGATGGGTTTACTCAGGAACTTGGTTTCGACGGCTGCGCTGGTGCCTTGCACCCGAGTCATCAGAACTTTCCATTTGTCAATCCAGGCCGCATTCGTTGGTATATCAGCGCGCTCGATCCATGTGACCTTTTGGGAACCGAATAGCTTTATCGGGTCCTTCAGTTTTTTTGAATTTGGTTTGCCGTGAAAAAAGGTGCGGAGCCCGAAAGGCTTTTGGCTGGATACCTTACTGGCGAGTGTCGGCTCGCCCTTTGAGGCAACTTTGTCCAAAATTGGGACCGCCTCGTTGCGCCGCACAAGAATGTCGTACGCGTCCAAGTGGCGCGCCACCGCTGGCCCTGTGGGCCGCCCATCCCAAATGGTCTGAAAGCTGCAAGGTCCGCTGTGCTGGCGGTCCCAAAGGAAGTACGAAATGCCCCCGCGAATCTTGACCCCCGGGAATCCCTCGTACAGCTTTGGGTAATCGGTGATGCTGCGCATCCGCTTGTCGGCGAGCATTTTTTCCCGATACGCATCGAGCCCTTTGCCACCAGCCATCCAGCGCGACGGGGTCACGAAGACTGCGTAGCGGGGGTCAAGCTCCAGCGCTTTCTCCACGAACAACTGGTAGATTGGCGCGGCGCTGGTGCCGTAGCCGCCGTCGCTTAGCTGGTATGGCGGGTTGCCGATGATGACGTCGAATTGCATGGGGGCTCCAAAAAGCTCGGCGATGCGCGCCTTGATGTCGTCGGTGTGGATGAAGGCGTAGGCATGGGTTTCGAGGCCTTCTCCACGGTCCAGCGCCTCCTGGCTGGCGCCGCAATAGGTGCACTTGCCTTTCGACCAGGTGTGCTCGGTACGTTCAAACCAGATGTGGCCCGCATCACTTTCAAATCCTTTGGCAATCGAGTGCGCGCCGTGGGCGTGTTTGGAGCAGTACACGCTACGCCGCGCCAGCAGGCTGGTGAGCTGCGTGATGCCGATGCCGAACACCTGCCGCGTCAGGATGTGGTTCACGCGGGCCTGCAGGTCGGGAATCTTGCGTGCGAGGCCCTGCGTGAGGCGGCTGGTGATCTCGCGCAGGAACACGCCGGATTTGGTGCAGGGGTCCAGAAACCGGACGTTCTTGTCGGCCCAGAGGTTGGCGCCGTGGTGGTCGGCCGCCCAGGCTTCGGCCACGCGGTCCAGCATGCGGCTGGCCAGCTCGGGCGGCGTGAAGACTTCGTCGTTCGACAGGTTGGCGATGCAGGTCAGCACATCGGGGTTGCGCCCGCGCAGAGTGAAGGCGGCCTGGCCGGTCATGGGGGTGCGGGTCACAAGAAACCGATGGGCCGCTTGGCCTTGCGCGCTTTGTCGGCGCTGATCAATTGTTTGATGGCCTCAAACACCTGGGCAAACTGCTCGTCGTAGCGGGTTTCCAGGGCTTCGATGCGTCGGGCCAGGTCACGGTTGGAATCCATGAGACGGCGCAGCTGCACGAACGTGCGCATGATGGCGATGTTGACCTCGACGGCGCGTTGCGAGCGCAGCACGCTGGAGAGCATGGCCACGCCTTGCTCGGTGAAGGCGTAGGGTGCGGCAGTGAGTTTGCGCCGAGATGCGCTGCCAATTCGTGACTTCATCGGGCTGCTGCCCGCGGATGAGGTCACAGTTTGTGACCTCATGCCGGCCCATTCCTCGGGTGTGAGCTGGAACATGAAATCCGTCGGGAATCGATCCAGGTTGCGTTTGACCGCCTGGTTCAAGACCTTGGTTGCCACACCATAGAGGGCCGCCAGATCGGCATCGAGCAACACCTTTTCGCCCCGGATCAGATAGACGAGTTTGGCCAGGTTTTCTGGCTGGGGAACGATTTGAGTCATGGCCCCTCCCGGTTGTCTTGAAGCTGCGCTGGACGCCGCAAAGCCGCCAGCTCGCGCACCGTCATGGGCGGGTGCGTCTGGACGGGCGCAAAGATCTCGTGCTTGCCCAGATCGGCAAACAGCGACCCTTCGGCGCTGAAGGCGGACGAGCCGGTGAGCACGTCAAAGCGAAAGTCGCGGCGCTGGAACTTTCCCTTGCCCAGGTAGCCCCATTCGGCAAAGGCGATGGGTTGGCCACCTTGGGTGCGCATGGTCAGTGCGTCGCCATGCACGATGTTTTGCGACAGCACATGGGTGGCGGCCTGGTACAGATCGGCTGTTTCGTCGATGTCCAGGTAGTCCGCAAAAATTTCCATCACGTTGGCGTGGCATTCGGCGATGTTGTCGGCCAGCAGTTCGATGCCGTAGATGCACATCAGCGCCAGCAACGCGTAATGCCGGCGCTCGAAGTCGGACCGGCCGTATTTGAGTTCCACCGCCGCGAGCTTGCGCTGCAGGATGCGAACAATGAAGTTTCCGCTGCCGCAGGCGGGTTCCAGAAACCGGGAATCAATGCGCTCGGTCTCGTCCTTCACCAGGTCGAGCATGGCCTCCACCATCCACGCGGGCGTGAACACCTCACCGTGATCGGCGACGCGTTGTTTGGACTTGACAAGGCTCATGGGAGAGGCGGCTGACGCGAAAAGTTGTAAGGGATGTGGGCAAACGGGCACATACGACCGACGGACTTGGCCGGAGCCAGGTCAGCGCGCCATGATAGGTCGCTATGGGCCTGAACGGACATCGCCATGTGATCAATCGTCGACCAGGTGGGCCCCGGCTTCCACCAGCAGATGCCGGAGGATCGAGCGGTGGCAGCGGGCTTCGTTCTCGCAGTAGCAACCGACCGAAAAATTCGCGTTCGCCGACAGGGCTGCCAGCAACGCGATCGTTCGGCCGGGCGCGCCTTCCTTCATCTCGCGACGGTAGGCCTTTTCGAACGCGCTCCACTGGGCCGGCGTTTCGGCGGCCTGCCCCAGCTTCATCGTCTCCACGCTGGGCGCGAGATCCGGGTACCAGACGTCGTACCAGTTGCCCGAGGCAAACTCGCTCTTCGGGACGCCGCGTGGGGGCCGGCGGACCGTACCGATGCGGGTGCCCTCGTCGGGGGCGCGGGCAGAACCGAGGCGGACGATTCGCAAAGGCATGAAGACCTCCTGTTGGATGACGCGGTGCGCGTGGCGGGTTGGAACGATCGCCGGCGTGATTCTGGACCAACCGGCCCCTCAGGTGCTTTCCCGAACCACCACGGTGTACCCCACGTCGATGCAGCGCTCGGCAACGTCCTCCTGGCGCATCAGCTTGAGCAACATGGCCGCGCTCTCTTCGCCGATGCGGGTCAGCGGTGTATGTACCGTGGTCAGCGGCGGCAGCATGAGATCGCTCCCCCGTAGGTCGTTGAACCCGACGACGGCCACACGTTGGGGCACCGCGATGCGCATCCGGTTGGCGGCCAGCAGCGCGCCCTGGGCCAGGTCGTCGTTGCAGAAGAAGATCGCGTCGATGGGCGGCGTCTGGCCCATGATCTGCTCGAACATCAAGCCGCCGAGCGCCATCGATGAAGGCGCGGGGTTTGCCCACTGCAGCGTCGGCTCGAACAGCCCCTGCGACTGCATGACCGCCCGCCAGCCAGCCTGGCGTTGCAACGTGCGGGGATCGAGCTGCGCCGCCGCAAAGGCGATGCGCCGGTGGCCGCGTTCGATCAGGTGGCGGGTCAGGTCACGTGCCGCGTCCTGCTGCGAAAACCCGACGCTGTAAATCCCTTCGTCGGCACTGGTTTCCATCAGGTGCACGCAGGGCACGCCGCTGCGGGCCATGAGTTGGCGCGTTGCTTCGGTGTGGTCGAAGCCGGTGACCAGCAGTCCGGCGGGGCGGTGCAGCAGTTGCTCTCGCAGCAGTTGCTCTTCTTCGCCGGGGTCGTAGTGGGTCACGCCGATCAGCGTCTGAAAGCCCTCGCGACGCAGGCTCGACTGCACGGCTTCGATCAGTCCCACAAAGAGTTCGTTGGTGAGCATCGGAATCAGCACGGCGACATGCGTGCTGCGTTGCGACGCCAGGGCGCGCGCGGCGGGGTCGGGCACGTAGCCGAGTTTGTCGGCGGCGGCGCGCACCCGCTCCACCAGTTCGGGCGCAACGGCGCGGGCACCCCGCAACGCGCGCGATACGGTGATCGGACTGACGTCGGCCGCCCGTGCGACATCGGCCAAGGTGACACGTCCGGTGGCGCGTTGGCGGTTGGACGAGGATGGCATGGGCTAGGGTTTACACCAAGAGCGGGTCGATCAAGTGCCTGTAGGATAGCGCTATCCAAAATTCTTGGCAAGCGTGCCACAAAGCATCAAATTCATGCGTTTTGTTGCGCCAGATCATGAAATGGGCGTCCTCTTTTTTTTATCCTCCTTGGGATAGCGCTGTCCAGAAATGAACTTTTCGATCGTCGTCATGGGTGTGGCCGGTTGCGGCAAATCGACCTTGGCGGCCGCCGTTGCCGAGGCCGAGGGGTTGCCGCTCGTCGAAGGCGATGATTTCCACAGTGCGGCCAATCGGACCAAAATGAGTCAGGGCATTGCCCTGACCGACGCCGACCGCGACGGCTGGCTCGGCGTTCTGGTGCAGCAGATCCAGGCCCGCCCATCGGGCCTGGTGCTGACCTGTTCCGCGCTCAAGCGCAGCTACCGGGAGCGTTTGCGCAGTGCCAGGCCCGGCCTGCTGTTCGTGTTCTTGCAGATCGACCGCGACGAGGCCTTGAAACGTGTGGCGGCGCGGGCGGCGACCCACTTTTATCCGACCAGCCTGGTGGACAGCCAGTTCGCCACGCTCGAGTCGCCGGTTGGCGAGCCGGGCGTGCTGGCGGTCGATGCGCGCGAGCCGGTGCAACGGCTGCAGCCGCAGGTGTCCGCCTGGCTGCACAAGGAGGTTTTTGTATGAAGCAATCCGCTCTGGCGCGCCATTCACAGGCCGCCATCCACGCGCTGATGGCGCTCGCGCTCGGTGTCATGGCGCTGGCGGTGTTCATCAACGTGGTGCTGCGCTACGGCTTTGGCAGCGGCGTGGCCGCCAGCGAAGAACTCTCGCGCCTGCTGTTCGTCTGGATGGTGTTTCTGGGCGCCACGGTGGCCTACCCGGCCGGCGAGCACATGGCCTTCACGAGCCTGGCCGGGTTGTTGAAAAAGTGGCCTCCCGTGTTTTCAACGCTGACGGTGGTGATCCGGCTGCTGGTGATCGCGGCGTGCGCCATGCTGGGCTGGGGTGCGTGGCAACAGGTGCTGGTCGGACTGGACAGCCAGTCGGTCGTGCTCGGTTATCCGACGGCCCTCTTGCCGCTTCCCGCCTTGATCTGCGCCGCGGCCATGGGTGTCATGGCCTTGGTTGAACTGGTACGGCGCTCGCCGCTGGACCTGGGTCACAGCGCTGAAATGGAGTGATCATGAGCGCCGCGCCGGACCGCTCCCAGCAAGCTCGCACCGCAATGCGAAGCATGGAGGTTACCCAGTGAATCCTGAAGGCCAAGCATTCGTTGTTTTTTCGGTGGGCATGCTGGTTCTGATGGGCCTAGGCATGAACATGGGCCTGGCCCTGGTGCTCACCGGCGCCGGCATGGCCTGGGTGCTCAATTTCTGGGACACCCAGCTGCTGGCTCAGAACCTGGTGGCCGGTGTGGACAGCTTCGCGCTGCTGGCAGTGCCGTTTTTCGTGCTGGCGGGCGAGTTGATGAACGCCGGTGGCATCAGCCGGCGCATCATCGACATGGCGCAGGCCTGGGTCGGACACGTGCGTGGCGGCCTGGGCTATGTGGCCATCGGCGCGGCCGTGTTGATGGCCAGCATGAGCGGTTCGGCTCTGGCCGATACCGCAGCCTTGGCCACCATCCTGCTGCCGATGATGCGCCAGCAGGGCTATCCGATGGCCACGTCGGGCGGACTGATCGCCTCGGGCGGCATCATCGCGCCGATCATCCCGCCGTCGATGCCGTTCGTGATCTATGGCGTCACCACCAACACGTCCATTTCGGCGCTGTTCGTCTCGGGCCTGGTACCCGGTCTGCTGATGGGTGCGGGTCTGATCGTCACCTGGCGGTATGTGCTGCGCAAGATCGATTTGCCCCGGGGCCAACCCTTGCCGATGGGCGCGCGCCTGACAGCCAGCCGAAAGGCGTTCTGGGCCCTGCTGATGCCTGTCATCATCATCGGCGGCATGAAGTCCGGGGTGTTCACGCCCACCGAGGCGGCCGTGGTGGCTGCGTTCTACGCCTTGGTCATCGCGTTGTTCGTGCACCGCGAGATGAAGCTGTCCCAGCTCTACGACGTGCTGCTGCGCGCCGCCAAGACCACATCGGTGGTCATGTTTCTGTGCGCGGGCGCCCAGGTGGCCAGCTACATGATCACGCTGGCGGATCTGCCCAGCGTTCTGACGCAGTGGCTGGGCCCGCTGGTCGACAACCCGCGCCTGCTGATGGCCGTGATGATGGTGGCGCTGGTACTGATCGGCACCGCGCTGGACCTCACACCTACGATCCTGATCTTTGCGCCGGTCATGCTGCCGATCGCGGTCAAGGCCGGCATCGACCCGGTCTACTTCGGCCTGATGTTCGTGCTCAATGGTGCGATCGGCCTGATCACGCCGCCAGTCGGCACGGTCCTCAATGTCGTGGCCGGTGTCGGGCACCTGCCCATGCACCATGTGATCAAGGGCGTGAACCCGTTCCTGATGACTTACGTGGCGCTGCTGTCGTTGTTGGTCGTCTTTCCCCAGATCGTGACCCTGCCCGTGCAGTGGATGCGCTGATTTCCCTTTCATCAACCCCTTCAACCGGAGACTCTCATGAAAATGCTTCGTCGCACCGTTCTCACCACTTTGTCCGCTGCCGCACTGGTGGCATCGATGGGGGCTGCGGCCCAGGACATCAAGCCCCGCCTGATCCGCTTCGGCTATGGCCTCAACGAACAAAGCAACCAGGGCCGCGCCGTCAAGGTCTTTGCCGACGAGGTGGAAAAGCTCTCTGGCGGCAAGATGAAACTGCGTGCCGTGGGCGCCGCCGCGCTGGGCCCTGACACCCAGATGCAGCAGGCGCTGATCGGCGGCGCGCAGGAAATGATGGTGGGCTCCACGGCCACGCTGGTCGGCATCACCAAGGAAATGGCCCTGTGGGACACGCCGTTCCTGTTCAACAACGTCAAGGAGGCCGACGCCATCCTCGACGGCCCGATCGGCCAGAAGGTGATGGACAAGCTGCAGGAAAAAGGCCTGGTCGGCCTGGTGTACTGGGAGAACGGCTTCCGCAACCTGACCAACAGCCAGCGCCCGGTTGGCAAGATGGAAGACCTCGGCGGCATCAAGCTGCGCGTCATGCAGAACCCGGTCTACCTCGAGGCGTTCAAGACGCTGGGCGCCAACGCCATTCCGCTGCCGTTCTCCGAGTTGTTCAGCGCGCTGGAAACCAAGACGGTCGATGGCCAGGAGAACCCGTTCAACACCATCCTGTCGAGCAAGTTCTATGAGGTGCAGAAATACCTCAGCGTGACCAACCACGTGTACAGCCCGTGGATCGTGCTGGTCAGCAAGAAATGGTGGGACCAGCTCTCCAAGGCCGAGCAGAAAGTGCTGCTGGATGCCGCCAAGGTCAGCCGCGAGTTCGAGCGCAAGGACACCCGCGCCGAAGCGGGCCGCGCCCTGACCGACCTCAAAGGCAAGGGCATGCAGATCAACGAGCTGTCGCCCGCCGAGTCCGCCCGCATGCGCGACAAGCTGACCAAGGTCAACGCGACCATCGCCGCCAACGTCGGCATGGACCTGTGGAACGAGACCAAGACCGCGCTGGACAAGATGCGCAAGTAAGAAAAGAGCCGCACCGGCGGGCGCTGCGTGACCGGGGTCTCGGTTGCGTCGGCGCCCGCTTTTTTTTGTGCTGGTGGGCTTTGCGCGGCGTCGATCACGGACCGTCCGAACCTCGACAGCGCGACGCCCATCAGCGACACTCCAATTCAACCCGCTGGAGCCTCACATGAACCCCACCCGACAGCTGCGCGACGCCGGCCAGAGCCTGTGGCTCGACAACATCACCCGCGACCTCATCACCACCGGCACGCTCAAGCGCTACATCGACGAACTCGGCATCACCGGGCTCACGTCCAACCCCACCATTTTCGAACAGGCACTGCGCAACAGCAGCGCCTACGATGGTTCCATCCGTGAGCGGTTGCAAGCCGGCCAATCCGGCGAGGATCTGTTTTTCGAGATCGCCCTGCAAGACATCACGGCCGCCGCCGATCTGTTCCGGTCGGTGCACGACCAAACCGACGGCGTTGACGGCTGGGTTTCGCTCGAGGTGTCGCCGCTGCTCGCGCACGACACCCGGACAACGCTGGAGGTGGCGAAGGCCTTGCATGCGCGCGCCGGGCGACCCAACCTGTTCATCAAAATACCGGGCACCCGCGAAGGCCTGCCGGCGATCGAAGAGGCGATCTTCGCCGGGGTGCCCGTCAACGTGACGCTGCTGTTTTCGCCGGAACAGTATGTCGCGGCTGCCACCGCCTGGCTGCGGGGTGTCGAGCGCCGGATCGAAGCCGGCTTGAATCCGTGCGTCGCTTCGGTCGCGTCGATTTTCATCAGCCGGTGGGACGTGGCGGTCGCGGGCAAGGTGCCCGATGCGTTCAACAACACACTGGGGCTCGCGATCGGGCGCAAAGCCTACCGCGATTACAGGGCCATGGTTGCGTCCGCGCGTTGGCAGCGCGCCTTCAATGCCGGGGCACGCCCACAGCGACTGCTGTTCGCCAGCA
>ENA-UPTA01005405-UPTA01005405.1-activated-sludge-metagenome-genome-assembly--contig:-NODE-5405-length-11698-cov-5.035214_pt1 | contig 11698 bp, 8 predicted proteins | sample MGYA00238184_ERZ773361 | MGnify/ENA primary metagenome ERZ773361 (study PRJEB29100, sample SAMN05720205) | activated sludge metagenome | isolation source: anaerobic digester from wastewater...
TTTATAAAACGAGAACGAACTAAATCTCGAGCCTTGTATTTCCTCAAAGGATATTCCATTTTTATCAATTAAAAAGGTTTAATACCAAGACAGTTTCCATAATATTTATGCGAAAAAGATGCAATAATCCAAGACTTTGTTCGTCGATTTGTCATCATTGCCGTATAGTCGTAAAAATTTATTAATGGATATTGGATACTCGTTAAATTTCTGATTGATGATTCATTATGGTAGCAGATAGAAAATTTGAAAATTCAATCAGTGAGTTAAATCTATAATCGATTAACTTAGGGTATTTTCTTGCAAATTCTTCATTTCCAATTAGAACTGTGATCATTTTTAGATTATGACCGAAAACCATATCACTTATCATGTCGCCTACCATAACAGAATGTTTGAAATTCAATTCAGGGAAATCGCGACGGGCGCGTAAAGCCATACCAGGCCGGGGTTTGCGGCAAGTAGAGCCTGAAGATCTAAGATGGGGACAATGATATATGGCATGAATCTCACCTCCAGCTTTGAGAATTTCTTCCTTCATATACGAATGTATTTCGGTTAATTGCTCTTCTGTCATCTTGCCTTTACTTATACCTTGCTGATTTGTTACTATAATGATGGGATAGAATAATTTCGAGAAAATGCTGAATGCTTCTAATACGCCAGGTAAAAATTCGAATTCACTCGGTCTGACGACATAGCCCCCCACTACCCTTCGGTTGATTACACCATCTCTATCGAGGAAAAGGGCAAATCTCTTATTAGAATTCAAAAGCTCTAAACTCTTCCTGCGCTCGCTCATAATCTTCGGGAATTCCAATGTCGATAAAGTATTGGTAACATTTGTTGGCATATATATGATGTTGGAGATATATCTTTTCAAAATAGTCTTTTTCGAGCGAAAATTTTTCGGGTAAAGATTCATTGAGGAAGAAGTCTTTGCGAATGACATAAGTTCCGCCATTTATCCAACCCGGACCTTCCAAACTGCCTTTTTCTCGAAAAGTTGTAATACGGCCAGTTTCGTCAAACTCAACTGCACCATATCTCGAAACATCGTTTATCTGTCGGACCACCATTGTAAGATCCGATTTCTTTATCAGTGTAAAATCATATAACTTGCCCAGATTCACTCTGAACATGGTATCACCATTCATCACTACTACTTGTTTGCCTTCTGCTTTTTCCATTGCTTTCTTTACTGCACCTCCAGTTCCTAAGGGTTCATCTTCTCTGGAATACTCTATATTCATATACTTGTACTTGTTATGAAAATATTCCTCAATTTTTTCATGTAAATAGCCTGTGGCCAAAATAATCTTTTTTACTCCATATATTTCGAGGTAATCCATCACATATTGCAGGAAAGGTTTTCCATTAACAGGGGCCATGCATTTAGGTATATCGGGTAAAGCCGAACGAAGTCGGGTACCTAATCCACCGGATAGAATAATAACTTCTTTAATCATTTACTGAGGGTGAGAAGGCTTGATAAATAGTTCTTTTTCAATTTGTTCGCACAAAATATGCCCGAGCAGTATGTGTGCCTCCTGAATTCGAGGTGTATCATTTGAGGGGACATTAATTAGATAATGAACGAGGTTTTTCAATTTGCCTCCAGTTTCGCCAGTGAAGGCAGCTGTTGTCATTCCTTTTTCGTTTGCTGCTTCTATGGCTCGAAGAATATTTGTTGAATTGCCCGAAGTAGAAAGACCTATCAGCACATCAACTTTATTACCAATGGCATGAACCATTCTGGCAAAGACTTCTTCATAAGCATAGTCATTGGCTACTGCTGTTAAAAATGAGGTATTGACATGAAGGGCTTCTGAGGGCAGGGGAGGGCGGTCGAAATAAAATCTTCCCGATAGCTCGGCGGACAAGTGCTGAGCATCGGCTGCACTTCCACCATTACCGCAAAAAAGTACTTTCCCTCCTTCTTTAAAACAACGAATACAGGCTTCTGTTAATAGAGCAAGATTTTTTAAAAGCTCTTTATTGTCGATGATTTTTTGTTTTAAAACTATCGATTCCTCAATTCTTGAAATGATAAATTTTTCCATAAATCATTATAATTAAAACGACCAGGTAGATAAACCCTGTTGGGTGAACTCGTAATTCACTACAAAACCTCCGAAAGGTCTTAATGCTTCTATTAACTGGTATCTACGATTTTCGGGGCAATAGAAGGTCATGAATCCGCCGCCTCCAGCTCCTGAGATTTTACCTCCAATAGCTCCATTTCGTAAGGCAGTGGTATAAATTCTATCAATTTGTTCATTGGTGATTCCATCGGCTATTAGTTTTTTATGCTCCCAGCCAAAATTCAAGATTTCGCCCAGTTTTCTCAATTCGCCTTTCAATATTGCTTCTTTCATCATAAAAGCCTGTTCCTTTAATTTCATAGTGGCCTCGGTACGAAGTTTATGATGAGTGGCGATAGCTTCTGCCTGATTTTCGATGATATGGTTCGATTCACGACTGGTTTGTGTATAAAATAGCACCAAATCGTGCGAAAGTTCATCTAAATATCTTTGGCGAATACGAAGTGGATTAACTATGACTTTATTATCATTATAAAATTCCATAAAGTTGAAACCACCAAAAGTAGCTGCGTACTGGTCTTGGCGACCACCGCGCATTCCTAAATCCTGTCTTTCGATTTCATATGCTAACTGAGCCATATCATATTCACCTAAAGGTAATGAAAGCATCTCAGTAAAAGCTCCAAGAATGGCTACAACGAGTGCCGATGAAGTTCCTAAACCTGAGCCAGGGGGCACATCAACATAAGTTTCTAATCGTATAGCAATGGGTTGATGTGTAAATTGCTTAACTATACGGTTATAAACTCCTGCATGAAGTTCGAGTCCTTTTTCGGGAGCAATCTCTTCTGATATAGGATATTCTCGGTAAATGCCTCTGTCAATGGCATGTAAGACGATGTGCGAAGAATTATCGCAAACAATGGAAGCTCTTGCATAAAGATTGATAGTAGCATTGAGCACTGCTCCTCCATAAAGATCACAAAATGGGGAGATGTCGGTTCCTCCTCCCGCAAGGCCAATCCGTAATGGAGCTTTACTTCTGTATATCATTTGCTTGGGTTTAGTCAAATATATTGAAAACAGGTATTTCAGTGTGCCTTTTATTCTCTGAAATAAGAATGTAAAATTACGACCTTTTCCGTAATGACGGAATTGACTAACTTTAAGGCGCTTTATTGTTGTGCCTTGAAGATTCCATTTATTGTTTAGGGCTATATTTGTTGAGCAGATGATTGATTTTCTCGAGAATCTCTTCTCTCCTGAAAGGTTTACTGATATAATCATCGCATCCAGCAGCCAAAGCTGCTTCTCTATCGTTGTCGAATGCATAAGCAGTTTGAGCCAAAATAGGAATGTTTGGATAATTCAACCGAATGATACTTGCTACTTCCAACCCATTCATTTCGGGCATGCGTATGTCTAACAATACCAGATCAATACGATTGACCTCCTCCATTATTTTTAAAACATCCTGTCCATTGGTTACTATTGTGAGTTGGGCTTTTGTGGACTGCAGCATAGCTTCAAGGAGGATGCGATTGGTGTAGTCATCTTCAGCAATCAAAATATTTTTCCCTTCAAAATTGTAAGTCATATTTATTTTATTTGTTTTTTCAATTTTTGATTCATGTATCTCGTCGATAGGGATGGTAAACGAGAAAGTGCTTCCCTTTCCAACTTCCGATTGTACCTCAATTTGTCCTCCCATGAGATTCACCAGAGTTTTCACAATTGATAGACCTATTCCTGTTCCACTTCTGCTTTGTCCTTGGGCTTTAGGTATCTGATAGAAACGCTCAAATATTTTGTCGAGTTCAGTGGGAGGTATGCCTGTTCCAGTGTCATGTATAAAAAAACGAATAAATGACTCTTCAAGCATGCATCCTATTCCTATACTTCCTGCATCGGTGTAATTAATAGCATTGGTGATGAGATTATTGAAAACTTGTTTGAGCCGAATAGGATCGGAATTAATCATGGATGGGATATCAGAAGGAAGCGGCATCAATAGCAATTGCAAATTCTTTTGATGAGCTAGCATCTGGAATGAGCCTATAATTTCTTGCAGAAAACTCTCAAGATGAATCTGTTTTTTGTTTATTTTAATTGTTCCAGCTTCGATTTTCGATAGGTCTATAATATCGTTGATTAACTCGAGTAGATGCTCAGCATTGTTAATGATAGTGCGAACAAAGTTTTCTTTTTCTTGGTTTGAATACGAAGGTAGGAGTAGCAAGTCGGAAAAACCCAGTATGGCATTCATGGGTGTTCTAATCTCATGGCTCATGTTTGCGAGGAAGGTAGATTTGAGTCGGTCGCTTTCTTCGGCTTTGGCTTTAGCAACTTCAAGATTTAAATTAAGCTGTTGAATATTTCGAAGTGATGTTGACAAATTTTCATTGAGTTGTTGGAGTTCTTGATTTCTTTGATAAAGCTCATCTTTTGTAGCCTCTAATTCTTCGATAAGGTTGTGCATTTGGGTGATATCCATTGCGGTTCCAATTAAAGCAGGCTTTCCCTGAAAGTCAATCCTGCTGCCGCTACAGGTAACCCATCGAGTTTCTCCAAATTTAGTAAGTACTTTAAAATTATAATTCTTAAATCTTTTCCCTTCAATAGGTGGGTTTTTGAAAATTTCTTTCATTAGTTCTTTATGATCAGGATGAATAATATCTTCGTACTTCATCATGTAAAGTTCTTCAATCGTATAGCCCCAACCTTCAAGAATTCTATTATTTGTATATATAATTTGCTCATTCTGAAGTATAAAAATTCCTGCTTCCGAAGTTTCAGCAAGACTTCTAAATTTATTTTCACTTTCTTCCAATGCCATTAAGGTGAGCTGAGCCTCAGTTATATCGCGCCCAACTCCAATCACTGATGTAACATTGCCATTATCATCTAAAATCCCCTTATCAGCCCAGGCAATCCATCTCCACCCCTTTGCTGTTAAAGCTCTTTGTTTTACGAAGCATTCATAAGGTGGTTTATATAAAGCTTTCATAGCTTCCATAGTGTGAGCACGGTCTTCAGGATGTACAAGTGGAAGAAATGTGTTCCCTATGAGCTCATCTTCTGTTTTACCGAATGTGGCACAATAAGTGGGATTTACATAAAGAAACCTGCCCTCGTTATCCACTTTTACTACTAATTCCGACTGATTTTCGACTATTAGCCTGTATTGTTCTTCCTTTTGCTTTATTTCGTTTGAAAAATGAATGATGTTAAAATGAGTTTTCAAGATAGCCCCAATTAAAAGCGTCGCCAAAGGATAAGCTATTAAAACAGTTACCGCTATGGTATCGAAAGTTTCCTTTTGAGTTGACTTGGGAAGTAATAAAATAGATAACACCATGAGAATATGTGTAATGAGGCCAACTAATAAAATATGAGTATATTTTACTTTTCGATCATCTCCCTTGAAATATGCATAAAATAAAGAACCAATAATGTGAGCAGAAAATATTGTGGCTAATCCCATCCATATTCCTACCCCGCCAATAATAATACGTACGATTGCCACCATAAGGGCAGATATAAGACCTACAACAGGGCCATAAAATAAAGCACTCAAACTCAATACAACTGTGCGACCATCGAAAAGCAAGCCTTCGGTTAAATAAAAAGGTTTTAAAATACCTAAAATAGCCGCTGCGCCAAACAGAACTCCTTGTATTAGTCTTCTTAGTTTAATATTGCCTATTCTTAGCCTGTCGAAAAAGAAAATCAAGGCAATAAAGGAAACAATAATGGCTAGATTATATATAAGATCAAGTACTATCATTAGTTAAACTATGAGAAATTTTTTATACTTCAAATTAATTTTATAAAGTTAAAACATATTTTGACAAAGTTTAATACCTACAGATACAGCTTTATAAATATCATTTCTGAAGCAATTTTCATTTTCAATGGCAGTTTAAGGCAATTCTTAAACATTAAAAATCTTCATAAGTATTTGATAATTAGCAGTAGATATAAAAAATAATGCCATTTTATAGAAACTCTTCAAAGGTCTTAACAAGGCCTTCCCAAGTAAATTTTTGTTTTTCTTCCTTTATGAACCTCACAAAATTTTTAGGATTATTTTGTGAGAAAAACCTCAGAATAGCTTCGGCCAAGGATTTTGGTTCAGGTTCTACAATGTATCCTGCTTTACCATCGGGTACCATTTCGGGCAACCCTCCAACATTGGTTACTATCATAGGTTTTTCGAAATAATAAGCAATTTGGGTAACTCCACTTTGGGTAGCCGATTTATAGGGTTGAACGATGAGGTCGGCTGCACAAAACCAGGCTGGAATTTCCGAATTACTGATGAAACTGTCATGCATCACAATGCGTTGACTAAGCTTTAATTCATCAATCATACGATAATAAGGCCGAGGGTCGATGTAAAATTCTCCGGCTATGAGCAGTTTGAGGGGTAATTTTTCGAAACGTTGATCGGCAAAAGCCTGTAAAAGAATATCGAGCCCTTTATATTGACGAATGAAGCCAAAAAATAACATATAATTGAAAGAAGGATCAAGATTGAGGCGTTGGCAGGCTTCTGCTCGCGAGATGGGTTCTCCATAATTATCGTATAAGGGATGGGGATAAAATTTGCGAGGTTTAGTTTTGTCGAAGTGGCCGATATCGTCGAGCACTGTTTTGGACATGGCTATGAAACCGTGACAGCTTTTTAAAAAATATTTCGACAAGCAGGAATCGTAAAAACGTGCTTCATGAGGAATAATATTGTCGGTTATGGCAACGATTTTAGTAAAATGATTTTTTTTGACGATTCGGGCAATCGTTCCCATACAAGGTGCCATAAAAGGCATCCAGTAACGCAAAACCAGCAGACGAGGCCGTCTATTTCTTATTTCGCGCCCAATCTTAAGCCAATTGAAAGGATTTATGGAATTGACTTTACTAAGAATATCTAATCCCTCAGGGGGGGAATCGGTAGAATATTGAGTCTTGCCTGGAAAGAAAAAGGAAGGATATTGGAGGCTGAAGTTGTATATAGTAACTCTATAACCGGCATCTTTAAATGCTCGTGCGAGTCGTTCGTTGAAGCTGGCTAATCCTCCGCGCAAAGGATAAGCCGTTCCTAAAATAAAAACCTCAATGTCGGATGGACTAATCAAATCCTGTTCGTTTTTCGATTAAATATTTATTTCTATCATGCGAGGATCGTGAAATAAGCTCACCTAAAAATCCTGCAGTAAACAATTGAGTTCCTAATATCATTGAAAGAAGTCCGAAATAGAATAAAGGTCTTTGGGTCATTTTATATCCTGCCATAAAAATTCTAGCATAAGCCAAATAGCAAGCTATGATAAAACCAATTAAAAACAGGGCAGTACCTAAGAAACCAAAGAAATGCATGGGTTTTCTACCAAACCTTCCAATAAAGCTAATAGAAATCAAATCGAGAAATCCATTAATAAAACGGTTTATTCCAAACTTGCTCTTTCCATGTTTACGAGGATAATGCTGAACGACTTTTTCTCCAATCTTTACAAAACCAGCCCATTTGGCAATAACAGGAATATAGCGATGCATCTCTCCATAAATCTCTATTGATTTTATTACATCGTTGCGATAGGCTTTTAACCCACAATTGAAGTCATGTAACCTGATGTGTGTAGCTTTACGTGTGGCCCAGTTATAAAGCTTTGTAGGAATAGTTTTCGATAGAGGATCATGTCGTTTTTTCTTCCAACCCGAAACCAGATCGTATCCTTGTTTTTTTATCATTTGGTAAAGCTCTGGGATCTCATCGGGGCTATCCTGCAAATCGGCATCCATTGTGATGACCACTTCGCCCGTACTTGCCTCGAAACCCGTATTCAATGCTACTGCCTTACCATAATTTCGGCGAAACTTGATGGCTTTTACATGTTCATCATAATGACTCATAGCTTCAATAATCTTCCAGGAGTCATCGTTGCTACCATCGTCAATAAAGATAATTTCGTAAGAAAATCCGTTTTGCTGCATGACTCTTGTAATCCAAGCATGCAATTCACTAAGCGATTCTGCTTCGTTGTATAATGGAATAATGATCGAAATATCCATCAATCGTTCGTACTGATTTCTTCGTCAGAAAAACTTGGCAAAGGTTTTTTTCTTGTAAAGGCAGAAATAATGAGGGCAAAAATAAAGCACATCTCAATATTCTTATAGAATCCATGTAAAGCCGAATTTAGAGGGGTAATACTTTCTATTTTTGCAATTGCGTTATCCAAAACTTCACTCTTGAAAGTGGGATTCTGTTCAAGCATTTCTATACTTCGTTCAATTGATTCGGCCAAATATGCTGGATCAAAATATTGATAAAACAAATAAGAATAAATTCCACTTAAGATGGCAGCAATAACTCCTGTGATGAAAGAATTCAGCAAGCCATCGGTGTAGGTTAATACTTTATTTAGTTTTTTGTCTCTCAGCGTTTTATTACTATAATAGAGAAATCCAATGTACACAGCCAGAGATACTAAAAGAATTACTATTTCAAATACAGCATTAAACTGATCGAATCCGGCAATATAATATATTAGGCTGAGCAAAATAAAAACAACTCCCATCAGGGCACCAAATTTTAAGCTGTTTTCAATGATGATATTCAATTTATTTTTCATGATACAAAAGTATTATAGGTTTTGAGCAAAAGTAGAAATATTCATGTAATGATAAAAATTTTTATAAAAGACATAATAACAGAAAATTGTTGTAATTTTGCAAAGGGTAAGTCTTATACGACCAGCTCCCGGTAAACTCCCCCAGGTCCGGAAGGCAGCAAGGGTAAACGGTTGTAGCGGTGCGATATAAGTAGCTTACCCTTTTTTATGATATCTTTTGTCATCGCTTTAATTTATTGTTTTAAAATGGTAATCAGTTTTCAATAGGAAGAAAAATATAGGGTTGATGTTTGAAAAGCATTTACATGAAAAAACCTGCTATTTAAGCAGGTTTTTTCATGTAAACTGAAGTAGGAATATTAGTTGAAAATATAACGAATTCCAATTTGTCCCATCCAGCGTGAGCTAATCAGACCACTGTCGTCTATATTCCAGACTTCTCCTTTAGGTTTCTGGAAAGTAAAGGTAGGAACGGTTTTATTGCCATCGGCATCGGCTTTTAACCCTTGGAAGGTGAGAAGAGGATAATTGCCATAATAGCCAGATACATAATATTTACGACCCCAATCGGAATTAATTAGATTACCCAGATTAAAGATATCGAAAGTAATCTGAAGTGTATTTCGTTTTCCTGCAACATTGACGTAGAAGTCCTGGGCCAAATGTAGGTCGATATTATGTTCGAAGGGTGTGCGAGTAGCATTGCGTTCGGTATACATGCCACGACGAGATCTCAGGTAATCGTCTGATTCAATAAAAGCATTTAAATCGCTCCACTGCTGTTCTTTACTCAAAACAATGTTTCCGTTGGCATCAGTTATATCGAGTAAAATGATATCATTTTGATCTGTAGGAACATACATTAGTTCGAGGCTTTGGTTGTCTTCTCCTAACCATGACTTGTTATTATCCTGATATCCCCATGAAAATCTTTGACCAGATTGTCCTGAATAGAAGAGCCCAATAGTGGTAGCACAATGTTTCAGGTAATCGATTTTCCATGAGATATAACCTACGATGCGATGTCCCATATCAAAATCGGAAATACCGAAATCGAGGTCGTTTTTCCCTCTAACGTTGGGCACACGCCATTGAGAAGAGTTTTGTGAGGATTGTCCGTCGTTCATCGAACGAGCTGCACCAAAGGTATAGGCCAAACTTGTGTACAGTCCATTATGGAAAGTTTTCTGCAACTGGGCAGTTAAGTTATAGGTATAACCCTTGGAGGTATTGGTGGCCCAAATAATGTCGGTATATTTAGCACCTTGCAGGTCAATCCTTTCCCATATCGGACGATTATCGCCGGTTCCTGTCAAATGAAGTTCCGATTTTTTATAAGCAAGGTTTTTATATAGCACATTATTGATATTCTTAGTGTAAGTAACATCGCCGGTTGCAATAACATCCCAAGGTAGTTTTTGATCCACAGCCAAACTCATGCGCCAAACTTGAGGAAATTTGAAATCTTTAGCAAATAAGTCAATCTGGCCTGAAGGGGTAACAGGGTCGCCGGGTTTCCAGCCGGGTTGGTTGTTCCAATCGGGATTGAAAATCAAGTAAGGACTCGTAGGATTCGAAGCATAAGTTACCCTCATACCTCCAAGCATAAGCCCATTGTTGTTGTAAATACCACCTGGCCAAACATAAGGTATACGTGAGGTAAAAATACCTATTCCACCTCTAACTTGTGTACTTTGATCGTTGAATACATCCCAGTTAAATCCAAATCTGGGTGAAAATAACAGATTAGCATCAGGCATCTGGCCAGTTCTTGCACCTTTTAAATCCCATCCATTCTGCTCCAAAATGGGAATGATGTTATTGTTGAAATCTTCGTTCACGATGGGATCGTCTAAAAACATGGGAATATCAACCCTAAGACCAAAGGTAAATTTTAAATTATCCAGAGCTTGATATTCGTCTTGTGCATAAAATCCTAACTGAAGGGCCTTGAATTCTGTGGCCGCTGTAGAACCATCGCCAGTTTTTCCATCGGTCATTGAAAATGTACGATCATACTGGGAAGCAGTATCGTTGTTTAAAAATTCATCTATACTATTATAGGTATAAACTCCGAAATTTTGTCGAATGAACAAATTGTACATGTTATAAAACTCGTTGTGTGTACCGAAGGTAAAAGTATGTTTTCCATAGTACCATTCGAAATTATCGGTAAGTGTAATAATATCCTGATTGAGCTGATTGGCAGTGGAAAACTGTTCGGAACCAAAGTTGATGCTACCTTTTCCATCGCGAATACTTACGTAAGGGAAGTTTTGTCCCATGGGATCGCGGTCATCTCTGACAAAGGTTAGTCCCACAATCAGGTTGTTGGCAAATCTGTTCCCAAATATACTTTTCAATTCCAAGGCCGATGAATTAGTGGTTGACGGAAAATAAATACCAGCATTTTCAAAGGTGATATTGGTATTGGTCTGATATCCGGGTTCGGTTTTTGTCCCTTTTGTATACTGATGGCGTAAGGTTAGCTTATGGTTTTGGTTGATGTTCCAATCGATACGTCCAAATATTTTAGTACCGTCGAGTTTTTTTGTAACTCCCTGAAATCCACCTGGATCATAACCATAGGATTTTATTTTTTGGATCAACTGATTGATTTTATCAATATCTGAGTTACCACCATAAGTAGAAAATTCGAAAGGTTGAGGAGTTTCGTCTTTTTGAATTTCCACATTGCCAAAAAAGAATAATTTATCTTTGATGATAGGCCCGCCTAAGCGAACGCCATAAATTTTGCTCGAAAAATCGGGGAGTTTCTTTCTCTCGACATTAGGATCGTCGGTAGGGGTTTTCCCTGCGAGGTCCTGATTACGGAAATAATAGTAGGCCGAACCTTCAAATTCGTTAGTTCCTCTTCGGGTTACGGCATTTATTCCTGCTCCAGCAAAACCTCCCAATTTGATGTCGTAAGGTGCAATAGATATATTCAATTGATCGATGGCATCCATACTAAAAGGGCTGATACCGGTTTGACCACCGTTGGTTCCGCTTCCAGCC